>Ga0268266_10002310_pt1 | contig 20684 bp, 19 predicted proteins | sample KBSS13metaG_FD_190356 | JGI IMG/M metagenome (GOLD analysis project Ga0268266, IMG submission 190356) | Switchgrass rhizosphere microbial communities from Kellogg Biological Station, Michigan, USA - KBS S1-3 metaG (SPAdes) (version 2) | ecosystem: Host-associated > Plants > Roots > Rhizosphere... | reverse complement strand
ATGAACCCGTCAGCGGACCCCCCCACAAGAGCTAGCCGATCGGGACGTCGACGTACGCCGTGGCCTCGTCGATCGCCGAGGTGCGGACGGTGACGGCGAGCTGCCACGCGCCGGCGATCGGGACGCTGACCCTGCCGGTGCGGTGGCCCTGGCCGACCGCGGTGAGGGTGATCGGCAGGGGACCGATCTTCGACGCCGGGAGGGTCAGGGAGGCGTCGACCTCGCGCGGCTCGGTCGGGTGGCCCGAGCTGTCGGTGACGTCCAGCGTCAGGTCGACGCGTCGCAGCCCGTCGGGCACGGCCACGACCCGCACCCGGTCGGGGCCCACGATCAGGTTCGCCCGGACCCGATGAGCGCTCGGCGTGGACACCGCCGGATCGCTGGTGACCAGCATCGCGCTGACGACCAGGACCCCCAGGAGTACGGCGGACTCGAGGCCGACCGTGGTCCGCAGCCGGCGCAGGTGGGGGCGGCCCTCGACGACCGGCTCCGGTGGGGCCTCGGTCACCGCCAGCACGGGAACGACCGGGTGGAGGCTCTGCCACACCCAGGCCCGCGAGCCGGCGGCCGCGCACAGGGCCAGGGCGACGACGCCGAGCTTCACGAGGAGGACGTGTCCGTAGTGCGTGTGGAACAGCACGTCCCACGACCTCACCTCGCGCAAGGTCTGATAGGTACCGGTCGCGATCAGCACGGTGACCGCGCCCGTGGCGAGGGTCGAGAACGTCGTCACCGGAGCCGTCACGTCTTCCCGGCCACGCCGCAGCACCACCCAGAGGAGCAGGGTCAGGCCGCCGAGCCAGAGGCTCATCGCTCCCACGTGGACGGTGTCGCTGACGATCGCGAGCGGCCGGTGCCCACCGGCGGCGGCGTGCCCGCACAGCGCGAAGGTCACCCCGGTCCCGGCCAGGAGCACCGCAGGAGCGGCGGTCACCCAGCGCCCCGGCAGCTGATCGCGATAGGTGAGCACCAGCACGAGGAGGGCGATCAGGAGCAGGCGGGCGTCGAGCGCCCGGCCGTACGTCGTGCCGAGGACCTCGCGGAGCAGGCGCCCTTCGGTGGCGCTGCCGAGGCCGGCCCCCGCGTCGTAGGGACCCTTGAGGAGGAGTGCCAGCAGCGTGCCGACGGTCAGGACGCCGACCCCGCCCCCCACCAGCAGGCGGGCGCGACGGACCGACCACCCGGAGGGCCAGCACCAGACCAGGAAGGCGAACCCGCCGAGACCGAGCGCCGAGCCGGCGTACGTCAGCCAGCGTGCGAACCCGAGTGCCACGTCGACCGACCTCGAGCCGTCGACGGGTGGCGCGGCGGCGTGAGCCCGCGAGGGGTGGCCGATCACGAACGTGTAGGCACCCTCGATCGGGTGGGAGTCGGCGGAGACGACGCGGTAGGCGACGAGGTAGGTGCCGTCCGGCAGGTCGGGTCGTACGCCGACCCCGGCGGTCGCGGGATCGTCGTGGGTGCGGGCGATGGTCCCGTCGTCCACGCGCGTGCCGTCGGGACCGAACACGCGCACCGAGTCGGGGAGCAGGGTGATCGCCTCGTTGAACGTGAGGTCGACCGACGCGGGCGGCGCCGTGAGGACCGCGTCGGCCGCGGGGTCGCTGCCCTCGAGCATCGCGTGCGCCGAGGCCGGCGACGCGACAAGGAGAAGCAGACCGACCAGGAAGGCCCCGGTGACGACCGGCAGGGTGGACCGGGTGATCAGCCGGAGGGCACCCCGGCGCCGTCCGGTAGGCCGCCCCGGGGCGCCCAGGGGCGGTGTCGTCATGTCGGCCGACTGCGTGAGCTCGGCGAGGGTGCCGAGCACGCCCTGGAACGTCGTGCACCTGGCGCACGCGTGGAGGTGCCCGGCCACGGCGGACGCGTCGACGTCGACGCTCTCGCCGTCGTACCACGCGGAGAGCGCCTCGCGCGCCTGCGAACACCTCACGAACGACCAGTCTGCCGAGCCGGCGCGAAAGTTCCCGGTCGACGGGAACCGGACGGGCCCGAGCAACGACCTGTCATCGACACCGGCGGCCGAGCGCCACGACGGAAGGACCTGCATGCAGCTGCACCCGACCACTCTGCGGCGGGCCGCGCGGGTCGCTCTCGGCACCCTGGCCGCCGGCGGCGCAGCCTGCCTCGTGCTCGTCGCCGCCCCGGGATGGGCGCACGTCGAGGTCTCCCCGGCCGAAGCCACGCAGGGCGGGGACGCGACGCTCAGCTTCACCGTCCCCACCGAGTCGGACTCCGCCTCGACCACCCGGGTGCAGGTGTTCATGCCCGAGGACCATCCGCTCGCCTCGGTCAGCGTGAGGCCGCATCCGGGCTGGCATGCCGAGATCCGCACCGCGAAGCTGGCGACGCCACTGAGCACCGACGACGGGGACGTGACCGAGGCCGTCACCCGGGTCACCTGGACGCCCGACAGTCCGCACGACGCCCTGAAGCCAGGGGAGTACGACGATTTCGACCTCGAGGTCGGGCCCCTGCCGAACGTCTCGTCGCTGACGTTCAAGACCCTGCAGACCTACTCCGACGGAACGGTCGTGCGCTGGATCGACGCACCTGCCGCGGCCGGGCAGCCCGAGCCGGAGCACCCGGCGCCCACGCTCACCCTGGTGCCCGCGTCGGACGAAGCGGCCGTGAGCGCCGACTCCCCGGCGTCCGGCGCGTCGGGCTCGGGATCGGGCGACGGGAAGGCCACCACTGCGTTGGCGCTCTCGATCGTGGGCGTGCTCCTGGGCGGCGCAGCGCTCGCCGTCTCGCTCCTGAGCAAGCGGCGGGTGCGGAAGCCCTAGGCCGGGACCGCGAGGTCGACGGCCACCGGGTCACCGAGCATCGCGGCCAGGATCGTCCGGGCCCGCGCCACCCGCGAGCGGATGGTGCCGATCGGGACACCGCTGGCCTCGGCGGCCTCGGCATAGGAGTAGCCGAGCACCTGGGTCAGCACGAAGGCGGCTCGGCGGTCGGGGTCGAGGCACCGGAGGAGGTGCTCCAACGCCACTGTGCCCTGGTGGTCGGGCGACACCGACGTGAGGTGGGCGGCCTCCGAGGGCTCGCAGCGGCGTCGCTGCCGGGCGGCGATGTCGTCGGCGACGACCCGGCGGACGATGCTGAACAGCCAGGCCCGCACCGGTGAATCGCCGCGGAACCCCGGGAGCGAGCGGAGCACCCGCACGTAGGTCTCCTGGGTCAGGTCGTCGGCGCGGTCGCGGTCGCCGAGGTGGGCGCAGAGGCGCCACACGTCGTCACGGGTCGCCCGGACGAACGCGTCGAGGGCGGCGGGTCGGTCGGCGCCACCTCGCGCGGCGTACGCCAGCCGGGTCCACTCGTCCACGGCCCGGATCGTAGTGTCCGGCGCACCGCCGGAACCTCCCCGAAGTCAAGGATCATCCGCGAGGACGACGAGGATCGGCGGTGAGGAGGAGGAAGGTCGGCAGCGTGACCGCTCGGACGGACCTGCGTGCCGACTGCGCGCGCTGCTTCGGGATCTGCTGCGTGGCACCGGCCTTCGCCAAGTCGTCGGACTTCGCGATCGACAAGCCGGCCGGCGTGCCGTGCCCCCATCTCGCCGACGACCACCGCTGCTCGATCCACGACCACCTGCGGGAGGAGGGCTTCGCCGGGTGTACGGCGTACGACTGCTTCGGGGCGGGCCAGCGACTCGCGCGGGAGACGTTCGAAGGCCGCGACTGGCGCACGCACCCGGACGTCGCGGGGCCGATGATGGCAGCGCTCCCGGTGCTCCGCGGCCTGCACGAGCTCCTCTGGTACGTCGACGACGTGATCGACCTGCCGACCTCGGACCCGATCAGGGCCAGCCTGATCGCGGTCCGGTCCGAGGTCGAGTTCGCGGCTGCCGCCCCCGGTGCGGCCATCCTCGAGGTGGACCTCGCCGCACTGCGTGACAGGTCGGCACCCCTGCTCCGCGAGGCCAGCCGGCTCGCCCGCGCCGGGCTCGGCGGTGCCGACCACACCGGCGACGACCTGAGCGCCGCCGACCTGCGGGGCGTGGACCTCAGGGGGGTCTCGTTCCGTGGCGCCCTGCTGATCGGGGTCAGGCTCGGCGATGCCGACCTCTTCCGGACCGACCTGCTCGGGGCCGACCTGCGCGGCGCCGACGTCCGCGGAGCCCGGCTGGCCGATGCCCTGTTCCTCACCCAGACGCAGCTGGGCGGGGTGCGCGGTGACCGGCGTACGACGCTCCCGCCGGTGCTCGAGGCACCGAGGCACTGGTCGGGTTGAACCCGGTCGCGTGGCACACTGCCGGACATGGCGGACGACGAGCGCCACGCCCCCGGCGATGCAGACCCGTCTCTCGAGCTGCCGAGCCTGAGGTCGGCGTTCCGCAGACGGCCTCGACGTGCGCCCAAGGCTGACACGCCGCCGGACCCCGAGCCGGAGCGACGACGCCAGGGTCCCCGGATCGGGCGGCGGCTGCCGGGGCCCCTGGTCGCGGTGGTGACCGGCGCGATCGTCGGGCTGGCGCTGGTCGGGCTGACGTCCGCGTGCCTTCACCTCTGCTCGTCGCTGCGCGGGACGTCGTCCTGCGGCAAGCCCGGGATCCTGCTGCTGCTGGTGATCACCGTCGCGATGGTCTTCCTCGGTTCGCTCCTGCTCCGGCTGGCCGGCGTGACCGCCCACGGGAGCACCAGCTTCCTCGGCGTCGGGCTGCTGGTCGTGCTGATCCTGCTGGCCCTGCTGCCGGTCCTGGACGACTGGTGGGTGGTGATCGTCGTACCGGTGCTGGCGATGCTGTCCTACGCCGCCGCCTGGTGGCTGACTGCGACGTACCGCGAGCCCGGCGAGCGGGTTCGGTAGTTCTGAGTAACCACCCCGGAGTGTTGCTCCGGGGTCTGGATGAGGGGCGTCTCCGAACAGGTGGGGGTGGTTACACGCGCCGGGACGCCGCGACCAGCTCGGCGATCTGCACGGCGTTGAGGGCCGCGCCCTTGCGGAGGTTGTCGTTGCTGACGAACAGCGCCAGCCCGCGCCCGTCGGGGACACCGGGGTCCTGACGGAGGCGACCGACGTACGACGGGTCGCGGCCGGCGGCGTGCAGGGGGGTCGGGACGTCGGCGAGCTCGACGCCCGGGGCGGACCCGAGGATCTGCCTGGCCCGAGCGACGCTCAGCGGGCGGGCGAACTCGGCGTTGATCGACAGGCTGTGCCCGGTGAACACCGGCACTCGCACGCAGGTGCCGGAGACCAGCAGGTCGGGGATGCCCAGGATCTTGCGCGACTCGTTGCGGAGCTTCTTCTCCTCGTCGGTCTCGCCCTCGCCGTCGTCGACGATCGAGCCGGCCAGCGGCAGCACGTTGTGGGCGATCGTGTCGACGTACTTCACCGGCTCGGGGAACGCCACCGCCGCGCCGTCGTAGGCCAGCTCGCGCGCCTTCTCCCCCGCGGCCGCCAGCTGGTCGGCGAGCTCGTCGACTCCGGCGACGCCGGAGCCGGACACCGCCTGGTACGTCGAGGCGACCAGGCGGACGAGACCGGCCTCGTCGTGCAGCGGCTTGAGCACCGGCATCGCGGCCATCGTCGTGCAGTTCGGGTTGGCGATGATCCGGACGTGAGCGTCGGCGATCGCCTCGGGATTCACCTCCGCGACGACGAGAGGGACGTCGGGGTCCATCCGCCAGGCCGACGAGTTGTCGATCACGATCACGCCCGCATGGGCGAACCGTGGCGCCAGTGTTCGCGCGGCCGCCGCCCCAGCCGAGAACAGGGCCAGGTCGAGACCCGTCACGTCGGCGGTCGCGGCGTCCTCGACGGTGATCTCCCGGTCGCCGAAGGGCAGCACGGTGCCGGCCGAGCGGGCCGAGGAGAAGAGGCGGATGCTGTCGATCGGGAACGCTCGCTCGACCAGGATCTGGCGCATGGCCGTGCCCACCTGACCGGTCGCGCCGACCACTCCGACGTGCAGCCCCACGTCAGCGCCCGCTTCCGCCGTAGACCACGGCCTCGACCTCGGCGCTGTCGAGGTCGAACGCCGTGTGCGTGGCCTGGACCGCTGAGGCGACGTCGGCCTCGTCGACGATCACCGAGATCCGGATCTCGGACGTCGAGATCATCTCGATGTTGACCCCGGCGTTGGCGAGGGCCGCGAAGAACTTCGCGGTGATGCCGGGGTGGGAGCGCATGCCGGCGCCGATCAGCGAGACCTTGCCGATCTCGTCGTCGTACATCAGCCGGTCGTAGCCGACCTCGCTCTGCAGCTTCGCCAACGCGGCCATCGCGGTCTGGCCGTCGGCGCGCGGGAGCGTGAACGAGATGTCGGTCAGCCCGGTCGCCTGGGCGGAGATGTTCTGCACCACCATGTCGATGTTGATCTCGGCCTCGGCCAGGGCCTCGAAGACCCGGGCCGCCACGCCGACCTTGTCGGGCACCCCGACGACGGTCACCTTGGCCTCGCTGCGGTCGTGGGCGATGCCGGCGATGATCGCCTGCTCCATGGCTGCTCCCTCCGGAGGTGTGGGCAGGATCCAGGTGCCTTCCTTCTGGGAGAAGGAGGACCGGACGTGGACCGGGATGTCGTAGCGACGGGCGTACTCGACGCAGCGCAGGTGCAGGATCTTCGCGCCGGACGCCGCCAGCTCCAGCATCTCCTCGGTGGAGACGTGGTCGAGTCGGCGCGCCGTCGGCACCAGTCGGGGGTCGGCGGTGAAGACCCCGTCGACGTCGGTGTAGATCTCGCAGACCTCGGCGCCGAGCGCGGCGGCCAGGGCGACCGCGGTGGTGTCGGTGCCGCCGCGGCCCAGGGTGGTGATCTCCTTGGTGTCCTGGCTGACGCCCTGGAAGCCCGCCACGATCACGATGTGGCCGTCGTCGAGCGCCTGGGTGATCCGGCCCGGGGTGACGTCGATGATCTTGGCCCGGCCGTGCGCCGAGTCGGTGATCACGCCGGCCTGCGAGCCGGTGAAGGAGCGGGCGGTGTAGCCCAGGTCGGAGATCGCCATCGCCACGAGCGCCATCGAGATCCGCTCTCCGGCGGTGAGCAGCATGTCGAGCTCGCGGGCCGGCGGCAGCGGGCTGACCTCGTTGGCCAGGTCGAGCAGCTCGTCGGTGGTGTCGCCCATCGCCGAGACGGCGACCACGACGTCGTGGCCCAGCGCCTTGGCCTGGACGATCCGGTGGGCCACCCGGGTGATCGCCTCGGCGTCGGACAACGACGAGCCGCCGTACTTCTGTACGACGATGCTCATGACGCGCTGACCTGGGGGATCACGAAGGGGTCCTCGGGGAAGCTGGGTGACGTGGGCGCCGCGACACTGCGACCTGGCCGAGTTTACCGGGGGTGCCGGGCCGGCTCCGGGGCCATCTCAGGCGAGCCGTGGGTGTCCGGGGGACTGTTCAAGTAGCGCAATTGCGCCAGTTGAACAGTCGCAGTGGGTGACCCGATGCTCAAACGGCGCAATTGCGCCAGTTGAGCAGCCGCGGGCCCGACTCCCGGGCGCAGGCTCAGGCGATCGGGTGGGGCGTGCCCTCGAGCATCTCGTTGGCGGCGGCGACCCGGTCGAGCTCGCCGGTGTACTCCACGTCGAGCCGGTCGTGGGTGACGATCGAGAGCAGGGCGTTGAGGATGGCGCCGGCCAGGTTGCCCCACGACGAGACATAGGAGAACTGCCACCACCACAACGCCTCGGCCGTGTTGCCCAGCGCGAAGTGGCGCAGCCCGTTCTCCAGGTCGGCCGCGATCTGGCTCAGGTCGTCGGACAGCTGGCTCTCGACCTGCTCGGGGTCGTAGGGGTCGAAGACGAAGCTGTAGGTGTCGACGTCGCCGAACAGGTCGGCCAGGCGCAGCCGCAGCTCGTCGAGGTCGGCGTCGGGGCCGACGTCGGGCTGGTAGTCGCTGGTGGGCGTGAAGTCGATCTGGGCACCCAGTCGCGCGCCCGCGAGCAGCAGCTGGCTGATCTCGAGGAGCAGCAGGGAGATGCCGGTGCCGGGGTTGCCCTCGGTCGCGACCGCCTTGAGCGCGATCAGGAAGCTCGCGACCTGGTCGGCGATCTGGACGGCGAACTCGTCCTGCGGCTCGATCTGGGGCAGGGCCGCCCCTGCCTCGAGCACCTGTGCCGTGATGTCGTCCGTGGTCCGCTCCGTCATTCCGCTGTTCGCCTCCCCGCGAATGCCCGCCCGAGGGTGACCTCGTCGGCGTACTCCAGGTCACCACCGACCGGAAGCCCGCTCGCCAGGCGGGTGATGCGCAACTCCAACGGTTTGAGCATACGGGTGAGGTACGTCGCGGTCGCCTCGCCCTCGAGGTTGGGGTCGGTCGCGAGGATCACCTCGGTCAGCTGGCCGTCGGCCAGCCGAGTCATCAGCTCGCGGATGTGGAGCTGCTCGGGACCGATGCCGTCGATCGGCGAGATCGCCCCGCCGAGCACGTGGTAGCGACCACGGAACTCCTTGGTGCGCTCGATCGCGACGACGTCCTTGTACTCCTCGACCACGCACAGCACTGTCTGGTCGCGGCGCGGGTCGCGGCAGATGCGGCACTCCTCGTCCTCGGAGACGTTGAAGCAGATCGAGCAGAACCGCACCTTCGCCTTGACCTCGAGCAGCACCTCGGCCAGCCGGCGTACGTCGGTCGGCTCGGCCTGCAGCAGGTGGAACGCGATCCGCTGCGCTCCTTTGGGACCCACGCCCGGCAGCCGGCCGAGCTCGTCGATGAGGTCCTGGACGATGCCTTCGTACAAGGGGTGCCTACTCGTCCTGCTGGGGGGAACCCAGGGCGCCGGGACCGGCGTCGGGGCCGGCGCCGCCCAGGTCGGGCATGCCGCCGGACAGGGGACCGAGGGCGCTGCTCGCCATCGCGTCGGCCTGCGCCTTCGCGTCGCGGTAGGCCGCGACCACGAGGTCGCCGAGGTCGCCGAGGTCGTCGTCGCTCGAGCCGTCGAAGGTGCCGGGCCTGATGGTGACCGACTGGAGCTCGCCGATGCCGTTGACCGTGACGGTGACGGCACCACTGCCGGCGCTGCCGTCGACGCGCGCGTCGGCGAGCCGCTCCTGGGCGCTCTCGAGCTGCTCCTGCATCTGCTGGGCCTGCGCGAGGAGCCCCTGGAGGTCGAAGCCGCCGGGACCGCCGAGGGCGTCGAAGGGGTTGTCGGTCATGGGTTCACCTGTCGTCTCGTCCTGGATGGTGGGAGCGGGGTCTCACGGGTGGTGGATCTCTTCGATGACCTGCGCACCCAGTGCCTCTTGGAGCAGCTCGGCTCCGTCGAGGCCGGAGGACTCCGCATCGGTGTCGTCGTCGCGGGCACCCCCGTCGGCCTCGGCGGGCTTGGCCTGAGGCGTGCGGGACTCGCGCGCCGAGGTGATCGCCTCGCGGGCCGGGGCGGAGGGCCGGGCGAGCGGAGGGTCGGACGACTCAGTGGTCGTCTCGCCAGCCGGTCGGGCCCACTCGGGCGCCTCGCTCGGCACCGGCTCCGGCATGACCGGCGTCCCGGTCTGCTGATCGGCCGGCCGGTCGGTCGGGCTCGCGGAGACCGCCGGACGACCCGGTGGAGGAGCTGCCTCGGGGTCGGCCCCCGGGTCGACGATCGTCTCGACCCGCCAGTCGTGCCCGACGACGTCGATGGCCGCCTGCCGGACGATCTCGGCGCTGCCGCCGCCGTCGAACGAGTCGCGCGCGCCGGCGTTGGTGAACCCGAGGGTCAAGGTCTCGTCGTCGACGGCCACGACCTGCGCCTGCTGGGTGAGGTAGATCCAGGTCAGCCGGCGGCGCTGCTTGGTCGCCTCGACGATGTCGGGCCAGAGACGGCGTACGTCGACCAGGGTCAGGGTGGAGCCGGCTGCCGTCGTGGTCGTGGTCGTGGTCGTGGCTGCGGGCTCGGGCTTCGGGACCTCGGCGATCACCGGCTCTGGCTCCGGCTCGGGTTGCGAGGTGTCGGCCGGCGCCGACACCTCGGGCTCCGGCTCGGGTGAGGGCGGGGCCGGACGCACGGGCTCGATGACCGTCGGCTCGACGACGTGCGGCGCCGGCTTCACCGACGCGGGCTCCGTCGCGACGGTGGGGGCGGACGAGGGGTCGCCGCCGCTGATGGTCATCCGGCGCTCGAGCCGGTCGAGCCGGGACATCACGCCCTCGGTCGAGTGGTCGGCCCCGGGCAGCAGGATCCGGGCACAGATCAGCTCGAGGAGCAGCCGCGGCGCGGTCGCGCCCCGCATCTCGGTCAGCCCGGTCGCCACCAGGTCGGCGGCCCGCGAGAGGTCGGCCGGGCCGAACCGAGCCGCCTGCGCGACCAGTCGCTCGGCGGCGTCCTCGGCGATGTCGATGAGTCCGGTCGCCGGCGCGTCGGGAACGGCCGAGACGATCACCAGGTCGCGCAGGCGGCGCAGGAGGTCCTCGGTGAAGCGGCGGGGGTCCTGTCCGGTCTCGATCACCTTGTCGACCACCCCGAACACCGCGCCCCCGTCACCGGCGGCGAAGGCGTCGACGACCTCGTCGAGCAGGGTGTCGGGGGTGTAGCCGAGCAGGCCCGAGGCCAGGGCGTAGGTGATGCCGTCGGGCCCGGCGCCCCCCATCAGCTGGTCGAGGACCGACAGGGTGTCGCGAGCGGACCCGGCGCCGGCGCGGACGACCAGCGGCAGCGCCGCCGGCTCGATCTGCACCTGCTCCTTCTCGCAGAGCTCCGAGAGGTACGTCGTCAGCAGCCGCGGCGGGATCAGCCGGAACGGGTAGTGATGGGTGCGCGAGCGAATGGTCGGGATGACCTTCTCCGGCTCGGTGGTGGCGAAGATGAAGCGCAGGTGGGGCGGCGGCTCCTCGACCAGCTTGAGCAGGGCGTTGAAGCCCTGCGTGCTCACCATGTGGGCCTCGTCGATGATGTAGACCTTGTACTGGCTGCGCACCGGCGCGAAGAACGCCTTCTCGCGCAGGTCGCGCGCGTCGTCGACGCCACCGTGGGAGGCCGCGTCGATCTCGATCACGTCGATCGAGCCCGGACCTCGGCGCGCCAGGTCGCGGCAGGAGTCGCACTCGCCGCACGGGTCGGCGACCGGCGCCTGCTCGCAGTTCAGCGCGCGAGCCAGGATCCGCGCGGAGGTGGTCTTGCCGCACCCGCGCGGGCCGGAGAAGAGATAGGCGTGGTTGACCCGGTTGCCGGCGAGCGCGGCGCGCAGCGGCTCGGTGACGTGGTCCTGCCCGATGACCTCGGCAAAGGTCTCGGGCCGGTAGCGCCGATAGAGCGCGAGGGGTGACTCCACTCCTGAACCCTAACCAGCCACGCCGACAACCACGAGGCCAGCCGAGACCGGCGGAGAGGCGGGTGGATGTGGGGACGGAGGTGGGTCGATGCTCTGCCGGGATCCCCGGTCGACCGGGGATCCCGTCGCTTAGTAGCCGTTGCAACGCCTACTAAGCGACCGGAACGCGTCAAGGCTGGGTCGGATGTGCCTGCTGGGGCTCCGGCGTACGACGCCGCGCGGCGAGCGAGCCACCGGTGACGGTGACCGCGAGCGCGACCAGGGCGCCCAGGACCAGGGCCGCACCCTCCCCGGGCTCGAGCACGTGCAGCTGCTGGCCGACCGTCGCGGCGGCCACGGGGACGCCGAGCTGGGCCGTGGCGAGCATCGCGTACGCCGGGGGCTGGCGGAGGACGACCGCGGCGAGGTGGGCGAGGGCTGCTCCCGCGCCGAGGCACACCCCCAGCGCGATCATCGACGGGTGGTCGACGAGGTCACGCAGCTGCAAGGAGGCACCGAGCCAGACGAAGAACAACGGACCGAAGAATCCTTGGGTCACCGCGAACAGCTGCTTGGCCACCCGCCGCGGCTCGCCGACCGCGGCGACGGCCAGGCCCGACACGAACCCCGCCAGCATCAGGCTCACATGGACACCGACGGCCAGGGCGGACATGGCGAACACCGCGGCCAGGCTGACCCGCAGCTCGACGGCGAACTGGCGGTCCTCCGACACGTCGTGGACCCGCACCCGGACGCCGCTGCGCTCGACCCAGCGCAGGAGCAGGAACAGCACCACCCCGGCCGCGATCACCGCAGCCGCTCCGATCCCCGCGCGCACCACGTGGGCGGAGTCGATCACCAGCGGCAGCAGCACGATGCACAGCGAGTCGGCGATCGCGACCTGTGGCAGGAGGTCGACGAGGTCGGTTCCGGTGAGCCCGAGCGAGTCGACCGTGGGCAGCACGATCGCGGCCGAGGACGACGCCATCAGGACGGCGTACAGCAGCGCGTGGGGGGTGTCGACCAGCTGCGCGACGGCGTACCCCAGGCCGACGGCGACCACCCCGACGAGGACGGCGCGGAGCACACCGCTGCGCAACGCCGTACGGAGCCGAGGATCGCGGACCGGCACGTGGGTGCCGGCCACGAACATCACCAGCACGAACCCGCAGTTCCCCAGGAACGAGAACGTCGGCTCACCGGCCTCCAGCACGCCGAAGCCGGTCGCGCCCAGGACGACTCCCGCGAGCAGCTCGCCCAGGACGACCGGGAGGTGCCACCGCCTGGGGGTTGCGAGGAGCGGACCGGCCAGAGCCACCGCGCAGACGACCGCGAGGTCGAGGAACGACACGTGCGGATGCTAGACCCGGCCCGGACATGAAGAGGCCCCCCACGCACCCGGCAGAGCCCGCCTGCCCTTGCTGCCTTCCGGCCCTGGGGGAGTTCGGTGAGATGCCGCCGCATGGGGGGTTGGCCGGAAGTCTAGGTGAGCCCCGGACGTCATACGAATCGTGCTCCCTGGCGCTCGGTTCGTACGACGTCCCGGGCGACCGAGCGATTTCGTGGGCCGGTCGCGGCGCAGGTAGCCTCCTTCGCGGAGGATTCGCCTAGTGGCCTATGGCGCTCGCTTGGAAAGCGGGTTGGGTGCAAGCCCTCAGGGGTTCGAATCCCCTATCCTCCGCCAGCTCTTTCACGGCGCTCGACGCCGGGCTCGGCCGAGGCGAGTGCGTTCCGGACGAGGTGGTGGGTCAGCAGGTGCCCCGCCACCGCACCCTGGTCGGCTCGCCGTCGACCAGGAGGCGTCCTTGCCGCCACGAGCCGTACTTCGCGTCGGCGCAGACGACGTCGGTGCCGTGGATCTCGATGTCGGACCTCGCACCCGGCGCCACGTCCATCGGTACGGCGGCCTGCCAGGTCGCGTGCTCGTCGGCATACGCCGGCACCTCGACGTGGATCGTCCTCGGACCGGGGTTGGACACCGACAGGTGCACGACGGCCCTGCCGTCGGGCCACAGCTCGGTGTGGCTCAGCCCGATCCACGGTCCGTGCGAGCACCACTTCTCGAGGGCCACGAGGACGGCATCGGGGTCGCGAGCAAGGAACCGGACCAGCTCCGCCCGACCGTCGGCGTGCTCGACGCGGACGTCGAAGGACAGGTCGCCGTTCTTCTGCTCCGTACAGGGCGGCCGCAAGAGGGCGTCCATCGTCACCGTGGTGCCGCCCGACACCTTCAGCGGGTCGAGCTCCTCACCCTCGTGGTCGACGCCGTCCTCCGGCCAGAGCTGTACATCGTCGGACGCCCCCGCGCCGATCGCGTGAGCGGCACTGAGGACGACGTCGTCGTCGAACGACGTCTGCATCCCGACATGGATACCCAAGGCATCGACCCGGTCACCGATCTCGAAGGGGACGGTCGTCGAACCGTGGTCCCGCCCTCCCGCCGTCGCGAGTGCAACGACGGCTGCGCTCGCGACGAGGACGCCCGCCAGGCCGAGGACGGCGATACGACGGCTGGCGCGACTCATGCCGGCAGGGTAGTTCCGGCCGGGGCGGTACGTGACGCGTTCAGGAGTCCGGGTAGCCGTCGGGGTTCCGCGACTGCCAGCGCCAGGTGTCGGCACACATCTCGTCGATCGAGCGGGTCGCGGTCCAGCCCAGGTCGGCCTCGGCCCGTGACGGGTCGGCGTACGACTCGGCGACGTCGCCGGGACGCCGCGGTGCGATCTCGGTGGGCAGCGCGTGCCCGCAGGCGCGCGCGAAGGCGTCGACCACCTCCCGGACCGAGGTCGGGGTGCCGGTGCCGAGGTTCCACGTCGAGACCGGGACGTCGGAGCCGGCGATCCGGTCGAGGGCGGCGACGTGACCGGCGGCGAGGTCCTCGACGTGCAGGTAGTCGCGGCGCCCGGTGCCGTCCGGCGTCGGGTAGTCGTCGCCGTAGATCATCAGCTTCTCGCGCCGACCCACCGCGACCTGGGCGATGAGGGGCATCAGGTTGTTCGGGATGCCCGACGGGTCCTCACCGATCGTGCCGGACGGGTGAGCGCCGACCGGGTTGAAGTAGCGCAGCAGCGCGACGCGCAGCGACGGATCGGCGACGGCGGCGTCGCGCAGGACCTGCTCCTGCATCACCTTGGTCCAGCCGTACGGGTTGTTCGCCGAGGTCGGGAAGTCCTCCTTCATCGGCACCGGCGCGTGCTCGCCGTACACCGTCGCGGACGACGAGAACACGATCCGGCGTACGCCGTGCGCGCCCATCGCCGCGAGCAGTGACAGCGTCGACCCGAGGTTGACCCGGTAGTAGTCGAGGGGCTTCTCGACGGACTCCCCCACGGCCTTGAGCCCGGCGAAGTGGATCACCGCGTCGAACGACCCGGCGGCGACCAGCGCGCCGGTGGCCTCGCGGTCGGTGAGGTCGACGACGTGCCACTCGATCGAGCGGCCGGCGAGTCCCTCGAGCCGCGGGATCACCGACCGCTTGCTGCGGCTGAAGTCGTCGACGATCACCGCGTCGTGTCCGGCCGCCAGGAGCTGCAGGGTCGTGTGCGAGCCGATGTAGCCCGCGCCGCCGGAGACCAGGATGCGCATGGGCGGGATCATCCCAGAAGGTCCCGGCGCGCTGGGTACGGTGCACCGATGGGACACATCGCCGAGTCCGCGTTGGTCGCCCCGTCCGCCGTCGTCAGCGGCGACGTCACGATCGGTGCCGGGAGCCGGGTGCTGCACGGGGCCGTCCTCACCGGTGACAGCGGGCCGATCGAGATCGGCGAGGACGTCCTGGTGATGGAGAACGCCGTCCTCCGCGGTCGCGCCGGCCATCCGCTCCGGATCGGAGACGCCGTTCTCGTGGGTCCGCATGCCCATCTCAACGGCACCACGATCGAGGACGAGGTGTTCATCGCCACCGGGGTCTCGACGTTCGCCGGCGCTCTGGTCGGCACCCGCAGCGAGCTGCGGGTCAACAGCGTGCTGCGCGTCAACAGCACGCTGCCCCCGGACTCCGTGGTCCCGATCGGCTGGATCGCGGCCGGCGACCCAGCGCAGCTGTTCTCTCCCGACCGGCACGACGAGCTGTGGGCCGTGCAGGAACCGCTCGACTTCCCCGGCACGATGTACGGCGTGCCGCGGGGCACCTCGATGCGGGAGATCATGCGCCGCCAGAGCGAGCGCTACGCCGCCGTCAGAGGCTGACTGACCCGGCCCGACCGACCGGCCCGACCGACCGGCTCGGCCGGACCGACACACCGTGGACACCCGGGCCGGTTTGGCATGTCCTGCTATTAGTCTATTAACCTGATTGACTAAAGTGTCTTTGACTCGAGAGGACCCCATGCCCAGCCAACACCAGCCCCGTCAGCTCAGCCTCAACGCCTTTCTCCACGACACCGGACACCACGAGGCGTCCTGGCGTCACCCCGACAGCAGCGCCGAACGCGCTTTCGACGTCCGGTTCTACCAGGAGCTGGCCCGGAAGGCGGAGGCCGCCAAGCTGGACGCGGTCTTCTTCGCCGACGTCCCGGCCCAGTTCGCGAACACGCCCTACCGTGCGAGCCACGGCCTCGAGCCGATCAACCTGCTGACCGCGCTCGCCGGCGTCACCGAGCGGCTCGGCCTGATCGCGACCGCCTCGACCACGTTCAACGAGCCGTACAACCTGGCCCGGGCCTTCGCCTCCCTCGACCACATCTCCGGGGGCCGCGCCGCCTGGAACATCGTCACGACCTACAACCAGGCCGCTGCGCAGAACTTCGGCCTCGACGACGTGCCGTCGGACGACGAGCGCTACGCCCGCGCCCAGGAGTTCGTCGACGTGGCGAACCAGCTCTGGGACAGCTGGGAGGACGACGCGGTTCTCCGTGACCGCGAGAGCGGGCTGTTCTTCGACCCGGAGAAGGTGCACGAGATCAACCACGCCGGCCAGTACTTCCGGGTGAAGGGCCCGCTGACGACGCCGCGCTCGCCGCAAGGCCGCCCCGTGGCGGTCCAGGCCGGCTCGTCCAACACGGGCCGGGCGTACGCCGCCCGCAACGCCGAGGCGATCTTCACCGCCCACCAGACGCTGGCGGACGCCCAGGCCTTCTACGCCGACATCAAGAGCCGCGCGCAGGGCTTCGGCCGCCGCCCCGAGCACGTGCTGATCCTGCCGGGCATCAGCCCGTTCATCGGCGACACCGAGGCCGAGGCGAAGGAGCTCTACGACTACTTCAACTCGCTGACGGTCCCGGCGTACGGCCTGACCCAGCTCGAGAAGCTGGTCGGCGTCTCGGTCGGCGACCTCGACCTCGACGAGCGCGTCCCGCTCGACCTCTTCGGCCGGGCCGGCAACGTGCTCGACAACAACCGCAGCCGCAAGCAGGTCGTGGCCAACATCGTCGAGCGCGACCACCCGACCCTGCGCCAGCTGCTGCACCGCCTCGCCGGAGCCCGCGGGCACAACGTCGTCCACGGCACGCCGGTCCAGATCGCGGACACCATCCAGGACTGGTTCGAGAACGCCGCAGCGGACGGGTTCAACGTGATGCCGCCGGCGTATCCGCTGTTCCTGGACGCCTTCACCGAGACGGTCGTCCCGATCCTGCAGGAGCGCGGCCTGTTCCGCACCGAGTACGCCGGCTCCACGCTGCGCGACCACTACGGCCTGCCGCGCCCGGACAGCCAGTTCGCCCGCGCGGACCTGCCGCTCGCAGTCGGCAAGTGACCGGTCCGCACCCGCCCGTCCCTCATCCGAGAAGGAACTCCATGATCCTCCGAAACACCTCAGTACGCCTGCTCGCGACGGCGACCTCGCTCGTCGCCGTGGCCGCCCTCGCGGCCGGTTGCAGCGGGAGCGCCAACGCCTCCGGCGACGGGAAGACGATCCGCTACCAGACGAGTCCCGGCATCCTGAACCTCGCCGAGCTGGCCGACGCCCTGGGCTACATCCCGGGCATCACCCTGAAGAACGTCGGCGTGGTCCAGGGCGGCCCGCAGGCGCTGCAGGCGCTGGCGACGGGCCAGGTCGACCTGGCCGGCGCGTTCACGGGTGCGGCCGCCAACGTGATCGCCAACGGCACCCCGATCAAGGGCGTGATCGCCTACTACGGCTCGAGCAAGAACGTGTTCGGCGCCCTGGTCACCAAGGACGGCACCCAGATCACCAAGCCCCAGGACCTGATCGGCAAGAAGGTCGCGGTCAACACCCTGGGTGCGCAGCTGGAGGCGGTCCTCGACACCTGGTGCGCCAAGGCCGGGATGACCGAGGACCAGATCAAGCAGGTGACCCTGGTGCCGCTGCCGAGCATCAACGCCGAAGCGGCCCTGCGCAACGGCCAGGTCGACGCGTCGTACCTGAGCGGGAGCCTGCTCACCAACGCGCTGAAGACCCCCGGACTGAAGGTCGTCATGAAGGACACCCAGCTCCTCGGCTCCTTCAACGGCGGTGCCTACGAGATGACCGACCAGTACCTCAAGGCCCACCCGGACACGGCGAAGGAGTTCGTCGCCGGGATGGCCAAGGCGGTGCACTGGATCCAGACCCATCCGGCCAGCCAGGTGCTCGACACCTACACCCAGTACCTCGACGACCACGGCGAGTCCGACGACGCCCAGGCGCTGACGGCGTGGGTCGGCACCGGGATCGCGACCAAGGGCGCCTACCTGCGCAACCAGGACTACACGACCTGGACGAGCTGGCTGCAGTCCAAGGACCTGATCAAGGGCGACCTCGACGTCTCGTCGCTCTACACCAACGAGTACAACCCCTACGCGCCCGGCGGCGCGGGAGCCGGATCGGAGGCCCACTGACATGGCCGGACACATCACGTTGACCGGCGTACGCCAGGAGTTCTGGGTGCGCCCGGAGTCCGGGCGCGACGGGAAGGGACTCCATCGGTTCCTGGCCCTCGACGAGCTCGACCTCGAGGTCCGCGACGGCGAGCTGGTGACGCTGGTCGGCCCGAGCGGCTGCGGGAAGTCCACCGTGCTCGACCTGGTCGCCGGGCTGGCGCGGCCGGCGACGGGGTCGGTCCGGCTCGACGGGGAGGAGGTCACCGGGCCCGGTCTCGACCGCGGCGTCGTCTTCCAGCAGTACACGCTGCTGCCCTGGCGGTCGGCGCTGGGCAACGTCGAGTTCGCGCTGGAGTCCGCCGGCGTACGGCGGGCCGAGCGCCGCGAGCGGGCCCGTCACTACCTCGACCTCGTCGGCCTGTCCGACTTCGCCGGGCGCTATCCGCACGAGCTGTCCGGCGGGATGAAGCAGCGGGTGGCGATCGCGCGGAGCCTCTCCCACGAGCCCGAGGTGCTGCTGATGGACGAGCCCTACGGCGCGTTGGACGCGCAGACCCGCGAGCGTCTCCAGGAGGAGCTGATCGGGATCTGGCAGCGGACCGGCACCACGATCCTCTTCATCACCCACGACATCGAGGAGGCCGTCTACCTCGGCCAGCGGGTCGCGGTGATGTCGGCCCGGCCGGGCCGGATCAAGGAGCTGGTGGAGGTCGACCTCGACCGCACCAGCACATCGCGCGACGTCCGCTCGACACCGGAGTTCGCCCGCTACCGGCACCGGGTCTGGAACCTGCTGCGCGAGCAGACCGTGTCGGTCGCCGGCGCGGACGAGCGCGACAAGAACGGCAAGGAGGTCGAGAAGGTTGCCTAGCACGCTGATCGCCGAGCGCACCGAGGCGTCGCTCAACCCGCGCCAGGCCCAGTCCGCCCGGGTCCGGCCCGGCCGTCAGGGCCGGGCCCGGGTCCTCACCCTCGGCCGTACCACGCTCGGCCTGGTCCTCCTCGCCGCGATCTGGGAGTTCGCGCCCCGGGCCGGGCTGGTCGACCCGCACTTCGTCACCCCGCTGCACGAGGTGCTGAAGGCCTGGTGGGAGATGGCCCGCGACGGCTCCCTGTGGCACCAGACGGAGGCCAGCCTGCGGCGGATCGGCACCGGGTTCGGCCTCGCGATCCTCGTCGGCGTGCCGCTGGGAGCCGCGATCGCGTGGTACCGCACGATCCGCGAGGTCACCACGCCGGTGCTGGAGGTGTTCCGCAACACCGCACCGCTGGCGATCCTCCCGGTCTTCATGCTGGTGCTCGGCATCGGCGAGACCTCGAAGGACGCGATCGTCTGCTACGCCTGCCTGTTCCCGATCGTGCTCAACACCGTGAGCGGCGTGACGAACGTCGACCGGCAGCTGTTGCGCACGGCCCGGGTGCTCGGGCTGTCACCGGTCAGGACCTTCACCCAGGTGGTGCTGCCGGCCGCGCTGCCGACGATCTTCACCGGCATCCGGATCGCCGGGGCCACCTCGGTCCTGGTCCTGATCGCGGCCGAGATGGTCGGCGCGACGGCGGGGCTCGGCTACTTCATCAACTACGCGCAGATGAACTACCTGATCCCGCAGATGTACGCCGCGATCCTCACCACCACCTTCCTCGGACTGGTCGTCAACTACACGCTGGTCGGCCTGGAGCGGCGCTTCTCGCGGTGGCGCGCCTGACGGCGCAGACCGCAGAACGTCGAGGGGCCCGGGGGTTACGCACAACCGGGCCCCTCGTACTGCTCTGCGGACCTCCTGTAACGCGATCGGGGTCGCGTCCGCTTCTTGGATGACACACCCGCCTTCACGGCGACCCATCCGCCTCATCCAGGAGGAACCCCCATGAGCCTCACCGCTCTGCGACGCACCGCGGCCACGATCGCGGTCGTCGCGACCACCGCCGGCGTCGCCGCCGTACCGGTGCTGCAGGCAGATGCCGCCGATCGCGCGGCGACCTCCCTGTCGATCCGTGCGCTCCATCCGGCCGTCCGGCCGGGAGGCAGCGACACCATCACCGGCGACCTCGGCGTCCGTGGGACTGCCACGCCCGCCGGCCGTACGGTGACCCTCGAGGCACGCCCGGCGGGCAGCGACTCGTTCGTCCCGGTCGGCACCGCGACCAGCCGCACCCACGGCGGCGTCACCCAGACGGTCACCCCCGACACCACCACCCGCTACCGGTGGTCCTACGCCGGTGACACCGACACCCGCCCGAGTCTCAGCGGCGTCGCCACCGTGCGTGTCCGCACGCCCCAGCACCCGCCCACCCGCATCGGCACCTCGCTGTCGATCCGAGCCGTGCACCACGTCGTCACGGCGGACGGATCGGACGTGGTAAGCGGTCGGCTCCGTGCGGGCCGCGTCCCACTGCGGCACCGGGAGGTGCTCCTCGTCTCGCGGGCCGTGGGTGCCGACACCTGGACCTTCGAGGGCGCCCACCGGACCCGCCGTCTCGGCGGGGTCGCCTTCCGGGTCCACCCGACCGAGAAGACGGCGTACCGCCTGGTCTTCCTCGGGACCGCGCTCCTGCGGCCCGCGCGCAGCGCCGTCGTCCGGATCGAGGCTCGCCCGGACGTGTCCATCACGGTCGACCCGAGCCAGATCACTCGCGGTGCGAGCGCCACCATCTCGGGCGTCGCGAGCGACCAGGGCACGCCGATCGCGGGCGGCACGGTCAAGCTGCTGGGCCGCAAGGCCGGCACGCACCGCGTGAAGGTGCTGGCC
>Ga0268266_10002308_pt1 | contig 20693 bp, 9 predicted proteins | sample KBSS13metaG_FD_190356 | JGI IMG/M metagenome (GOLD analysis project Ga0268266, IMG submission 190356) | Switchgrass rhizosphere microbial communities from Kellogg Biological Station, Michigan, USA - KBS S1-3 metaG (SPAdes) (version 2) | ecosystem: Host-associated > Plants > Roots > Rhizosphere >... | reverse complement strand
GGCAAAAACTCGCGAATACCGGCTTCTGCCGCGGCCTTGGTTCGACCGTAATGGTTCACAGGCGTTGGCGCGGCGTCTTCGGTGTACGGCGGCGCCAGACCGTCGAACACGGCGTCGGTCGACGTGAAGACCAGCCTGGCGCCGACTCTTTCGCACTCGCGCGCCACGGCCACGGCGGCCTGATGGTTCACCACGTCCGTCAGCTCCTGCTCGCGCTCGCAACGGTCGATGTCGGCCATCGCGGCGGTCAGAATCACGGCGGCCGGTCGTGCCGAGTCGAACGCAGTGGGAACACTGTCAAGCTTGGCCAGGTCGATGAGAACCGATTCATGTTCGCCGGAGGTCGACGCACTCTTCGCCGGCTGCCGAGCGCCTTCAATGACAGTCCACTCGGCTCGACCCAATCGCGCAAGCCAACCGCCGACAAAGCCGGACGAGCCAATCACAAGTAAACGTGGGAGTGGTGAAGACATTCATGTAGGTCACGCACTCCGTGCGTGACGATTGATGGTGGCAGTTTCAAAATGAATCGCGTTTGTGAGACGCGTGTCACGCAGGGGGCTGCGTGACCTACGGGAAGAGAGCGACCGTCGTGCTTGTTATTCTATTGGTCCACGCTCGATCGCGCGCCACAGTCTGAGCGGGTGGTCGGTTTGAATGACGTCGATGCCGGTGGCCAGCGCACGGCGATACGCGTCGACGTCGAGACCCGATGGGGCGTCGGAAAAGACCTTGACCCCCAGCTTGTGGCAATGATCGACAAACTCACGCGTGACCAGTGTCCATTTGGCGTCCACGCCATAGGGTTGGATCCTCTTGGCGAGCGTGTCGACGTGGCTTTGTGCGGCAACCGGCGGCAGCGTGCGAATCTTCGCGTTGATCGCCCGCAGCTTCTCCAGATAGACCGGCCCTTGATAGACGATCGTCCGTTCGACGAGCCCATGCCTGGCAACCGCTGCGGCCAAAGCCTCGGGCGTGATGTCTTTCGCGTCGAAATAAAGCTGCGTCTGCGGCGGGAACTTGGCCAGGTACTCGTCCAGCTCGGGGACAGGGGTCTTTTTGTACGGCAGGCCGAACCAACTGCCGGCGTCGAGCCCGCGGAGCGATTCGCTCGTCGACCTGCGGACCGGACCATGGCCATTGGTCGTGCGATCGAGCGTTCCGTCATGCAGTAAAAAGAAACCGCTGTCCGAGGTCGTGTGAACGTCAATCTCAACGTAGTCCGCTTTCAGCCGTACCGCCTTATCGAGCGAAAGACGCGTATTCTCCGGCGCATAGCGACTGGCGCCGCGATGCGCTGCGTATTGCACCGAACGATTGGTCGCCAGCTGCGAAGTTGCTTGCCCGATCGCGCAGACGACGAACTCCTCCGGCAGGTTCGTGCGGACTATGTCGGCGTTAGCGGCGATGGCCCGCTGCCAGCGATCGGACTTGTCTTCACTCGTCGTGTCGACAAGTACTGAGACATTCAGCGCGTGGAACTCGCGGCAGACTTCGGCCGACGCGTCTGGGAAGTCGACTGCCACAACGCTGGGTTTGAGGTCGGCAACCCAAGACTTAATCTTGCCGCCGGCCTGCCCGCGCGCGAGCAGTGGGATCTTGCCCTCGGATAATTCGCCGATTCGTCTCAAAGTTGCGTCGTCGGCCGAAATCAGCACTCGCTGGCCGACGCCGGATGCCTGGATCTCACGCACCAGCACTTCCGGGTCGACGTCGCGGCAGACGACGATCAGCCCGATGCGATCTTTTGTCAACTCCAGGCACTGGGCGAGAGAAAGAATCCGCGCGTCGGCAAAGCGCCTCGCGAACCAGCTACCGGCGTCAAGCGCCGTGAGTTCGGCCAGCGTGTGCTCTCGCACGGCGCCGGTTCCGGACGTGAGGTTGTCGATCTTATCGGCGTCGAAGGCGACGTGTTGTCCGTCCTTCGTGCGGCGGACTTCGACCTCGACCCAGTCGAGCCCATCGGCAATGGCCAAATCGATCGGCCGCGCGGTGTTGGCCGGGGCTTGCCGCGAATAGCCACCCGGCGCCACAACTTGCGGCTGGCTGGATTCAATGAATCGTCTGCCGATTGATGGGCCGCCAGCTCCCTGTGCCGGTTCGGCGGGGGCGCCCAGCAGAAGCGCGGCAGTTACACAGAACGAACCAATCATGCGGCAAAGACTTTTCGGTCGGGGCCATCGCCAGAATCGCGCGGCGCAAACGTTCGGGAGAGACTAGCCCCAAACAGCAACCATAGGAGCCGGTCGCAGGGTCGTCAATCGACCGCTGTAAGTCTTGGCAGGGACTTTAGAAACGCCAATCCGTGCCGCCGGCAGCAACCAGCGCCGACCGTGCGAAATAAAGAAGCGCGCTCGTGGTGGCGACCAAAAGGGGATCCCATTCGGCTACTGCCCACCACCACGAGCGTCGCTCCTCTGCCCTTAGGTAAATCAAATGAAAGCCGTCCGACCCGCCACGCTACGCAAAAGTTTTTCGGTTTCGTCGCCAACGTCGCAGTTTTTTTGATGTTAGAATCGGCCGATACGGGAGCAGGTGGAGGGTGCGGCCGAAGTTTGGCAGGGAGCTGCGGTGGACGAATCAGTCACGAATTGGTGCCTTGCCTTACAGGCCGGCAACCAGGCAATCGCTGAGCGGCTTTGGCAGCGATACTATCAATCCATGGTTCAGGTCGCCCGCAAGCGGCTCAATGGGGCGCCCAAGCGCGCTGCCGACGAAGAAGATGTGGCCCTGAGCGCTTTCGACAGCTTCTGCCGCGGGGCCGAAGCCGGACGCTTTCCGCGATTGACTGACCGTGACGGTCTGTGGCGGCTGTTGGTCGTGATCACGGCCCGCAAGGCGATCAATCAGGCGGATAAAGAGTTGCGTCGCGCGCGTCGGTTGCCGCAGGCGACCGGCGGAAATGGTCGAGCCATCGAGCCAGTCGATATTGCCGAAGTGGTCTCCGACGAGCCGACGCCGGACTTTTGCGTGCAAACTGCGGAAAGTCTGCGAGACTTGTTGTCGTCGCTGGGAGACAAGCAGTTACAGGACCTGGCAGTCTTCAAGATGGAAGGCTACTCGAACAAAGACATCTCGGATCGGACCGGCCTATCCATTCGAACCGTCGAACGGAAGTTGGGAATCATTCGCCGCGAATGGAGCCATTTGGCGAGCGCGTGAGTTGAGTGTGAGCGGAGAATGTCATGGCGGCGGACCCTCAAACCGAACAGCGGACAGAACTGCAGCGGGCCCTTGCGCTGGAGGCCGTGTTCGACGCCTTCGAGGCGGAGCTCCAGCGCGGACAAGCTCCTCAGATAGAATCGCTGGTAAAACGCCTTCCACCCGACGCCGAGCGCGAAGCGCTATTGGAGTTCGCGCGGATTGCCGCGGAATACGCCACGCGCAGCGCGCCGCGCCCCTCGACTTCGAACCCCGTGCCGCCCGATGCTGCATTGCAGTCGGCCGCGGGAACACAATCCACTGCCAGTGGGGAGACCAAGACCGACGGCTTTGCCAACGGCGGCAGTGCAATCGCGCCCTTGGTTGGCACGTTTGGCGAATACGAAATCGAAGAGCAGATCGGCTCAGGCGGAATGGGGACCGTTTACCGATCGCGGCAAACGCGCGTCGGTCGCACGGTGGCGCTGAAGGTCTTGAATCATCATTCGTCCGCGATCAGCGATGAAGGCGCCAAACGCCGTTTTTTGCGCGAGATTGCCGCCGCTTCCAGGCAGGTGCATGAGAACATCGTCACCGTCTTCGACGCCGGCGATTGCGATGGACGGCAATTTGTCGCCATGCAATATGTCGAGGGGCAAAGCCTGCGGCAGCTTGTCGGAGACGCGCCGCTGGCGAACCGCCGCGCAGCCGGGTATCTGCTACCCGTGTGCCGCGCCGTCGAGGCCATGCATGACAGTGGGGTCTTGCATCGAGATCTCAAGCCCAGCAATATCCTGGTCGACAGCGCCAACGACAGGCCGCTCGTGGCAGACTTCGGGCTGGCCAAACTTGTTGATGAAGATGGCGAATACACGCGCAGTGGCGAAATGTTCGGCTCCCCTCCCTACATGCCGCCGGAGCAATACATTGACGCGCGCGCCGTGAATCGCACGGCCGACGTTTACGGTCTGGGCGCAACACTCTACCACTTGTTGACCGGCCGCCCACCATTCCAGGCAGCGACGCTAACGGAGACGATCCAACAGGTCGTGGCCCGCCGCCCCGTCGCTCCGCGACTGCTGAACACGGCGGTCGATCGCGATCTGGAAACCATTTGTCTTAAGTGCCTGGAGAAGGAACCACAGCGCCGCTACGCGACAGCCGCATTGCTGGCGGCAGACCTCGAGCGCTACCTGAAGGGGCAGGCCATCCTGGCGCGACCACCCGGCGCTGTCGAGCGCCTCACTCGCTGGGGTCGGCAGAATCGACTCACCGCGACATTGTTGATAGGCGTATTTCTCTCGCTGCTGGCGGTCGTTGGCGTGAGCAGCACGATGTACGTTCGCGAATTGCAAACGGCGCGAGACCTGCGGGAAGCGAACGACGAGGGTCGCCGGCAACTCTCCTTCCGTTGTGTAGCGACCGCGGCGCTCGATCAAAGCGATCAACTCGGTCGCGCGATTCCCTGGCTGGCCGAGTCGCTCACGCTCGATCGGTCCGACGAAGCCCGGCGGCTGGCGGATCGCCGCCGCATTGATTTGACGCTGGCGCAATACCCGACCCTCACGCGCCAACATTGGAATGACGAGATCAGCCGGTTGTTGATTGACCAGGCGGGCCAAACGATCGTCACGACAGACACTGCCCAAAGCTTCGTCGTTCGAGATGTCGAAACGTGGCGTCAACGATCGCGTTTTGAGTTTCCAGGACGCGTAATTGGCGCCGCGCTGAGTAGCGATGGAGAGTTGCTGGCGATCACTGGACAGGACAGCGCCATTGCGTTGGTCGATACTGCAACCGGAGAACCGAAAGACGTCACCTGGCGAAGTCCGGAAAAGAGTTACGCCTATCCGCAGTTTCTGCCGAACAGCCAGCGATTGCTGACTCACGGCAGCATTGATGGCGTGGTGCGCATTTGGGACTACCGGCAAAACACGACCAGTCCAACGTTAGAGTTGAAGCATAACGATCGCGTGACGTCATACGACGTCTCCGCCGATGGCAAGACAATTGCCACTGGTTCTGCGGATGGACAGATACGGCTCTGGAACGCTGTGACCGGCGAGCCGCTGTCCGAATCACTTCGAACCACTGGCGGCATCCACGTGCTTCGTATCTCCGCGGATGGCAAATTCGTCCTCACATTCAGCGCCTTGAAAAAGGGACTGCTGTGGGATGTTCTCAAGCAACCTGCTTCGTATGAAGAATGGACGGTCGACACCCCTGTGCAGGACGCGCGTTTTGCGCCAGACGGCCAGACCTGCTGGATTGCCGACAGACTTGGCGTGCTTCATCAGCGGCATGTTTCGGATCGAAAGGAACTTCTGACTATACCCAGCGCCGGTCCAATCCGACGGATGGAGATCGACGCCAATGGCGCCCGACTAATGACCGTGCATGAAGGCAAGATCGTTCGGATCCTTGATGCCCGAACCGGGATGGCGCTGACGCCTCCGATCTTGCACGACCGAGACGTTTTTTACGGTCGCCTGATTTCAGACGATCGGTTCGCCACGGCCATGGCCGATGGCTGCATTCGTCTCTGGCGGCACACACACCCCACTCGCCAACTGCGCCCCAATGACACGCACACGTCGAGAACCGTGAAAGAGGGCGTCGTGTCTCCGAATAAGGACTGGATGGCGATCCTTCGTATCAATTACACCGTTGACATGTTTAACCTGAAGACACAGCAAGAAACGCCCCGCCCTATGACGCTGCGCCGCGATGTCTACGCCGTGCGCTGGTCGCCAGACGGCAATTGGTTGGCCACAGGGCATCGCGACGGAACCCTCCAACTCTGGAATGTGATCACCGGTGAGATGACCGGTGTGCGAAAATCGATACCTGGGCAGCCACTGGTCTCGGGTGGCGATTCCCAGGGAATTTCGCAGATGACTTGGAGCCCTGACGGCAAGTACCTGGTCACCGCCACGCGCGACGGCTTGCTACGTGTTTGGAACTCGGCGGGCGAGCAGGTCCATGAAAAGAATATCCTGCCTGCGAATCAGCAGAATGGGTTGCCAGGTCCCATCGAATTCGATTCCAGCGGACGGAGGTTCCTCGTCGCCTTCGACAAACAAGTTTTCGTTTGCGACATCGATCGGTTCGACGCCGCAGATTCTGTGCTCAGCTATACGATACAGCGGCGCCAACAACTCACTACGTTCCTGGACGACAAACGAATTCTGATTGTCGATCTCTTGGGCAACAACGCCACGATCTGGCATTGCGGCGCAGACATTCCCGATGAGACATTCCCGACGAGTATTGCCTGCAATCATGCAATTCTGGACAAGACCAACCTGCGACTGGCGACCTGCGGTAGCGATCGCGTCTTGACCGTCACCGAACTGTCACCCACTCCACGGGTTGTCGTTTCTGTTCAGATGCACGAGCGGCTGGCCGACATGAAATTCTCAGGCAATGGCGCGCAGCTCAACCTGTTGCAGGAAGACGGCTGGATGGCGTCGTGGGACGCCAGTACCGGCGAGCCGCTCAGTCCTCCAATCGAAATGGGCGAAGAGCCTTTCGCGTTGTTACCAGACGACGCGTCATCCAACATTCTGGCCCTGTTCAAATTGGGCGAGGTCATAGAGGCCCGCGCTGCCCAAAGCAAACAATCCGATGATGACCTGGCCAATTGGTGTCGATTGGTCGCAGGACATCGCGCAGATCCCCTGCAAGGTTTGATCCCACTGACCAGGGAAGAGTCGATCCGACTTTGGGAAGAGCACCTAGCGCGAAGCGGAAGCCCGTAGGGTACGCACCCCGTGCGTACCAAACCTTTCAGTTCGTGGTACGCACAGGGTGCGTACCCTACACGCAGTGCGCCTTCTGGCGGCAAAGGTCTTCGTCATGCCCTACAGCGTCGGCCCGATACTCCAAGGCACGAATTCTTCCTCGCCGATGCCGTGTAGTTCGCTCTTCGTTTTGCGGCCGCTGGCGACTTCGAGAATGAATTCGAAGATCTCGCGTCCGACTTGCTCGACAGGCGTGCCGGTCAGGATCCGTCCGGCGTCGATGTCCATGTCATCGATCATCCGCTCATACATCGGTGTGTTCGTCGCGATCTTGATCGATGGCGTTGGCTTGCAGCCGTAGCAACTGCCGCGGCCCGTCGTAAAGCAGACTACATTGGCCCCACTGGCCACCAGGCCGGTCACGCTGGCCGGGTCGTAGCCAGGCGAGTCCATAAAAACGAATCCGCGCGCCGTGATCGGCTCGGCATAGAGGTAGACGCCCGATAAGGCCAGCGAGCCTCCCTTGGCCGTCGCGCCGAGCGATTTTTCATAGATCGTCGTCAGGCCACCGTCTTTGTTGCCCGGCGAAGGGTTGTTGTCGAGCTTGACGCCAAAGGCGGCGGTGAATTTCTCCCACCAGCGGATCCGCTCGATTAGTTTTTCGCCGATCGCGCGGGTGCGAGCGCGGCGCGTCAGCAGATGTTCGGCGCCATAGATCTCGGGCGTCTCGGTCAGAATCGAAGTGCCACCGGCCGCGACCAGCATGTCCGTCGCCACGCCGAGCGCCGGATTGGCCGTGACGCCGGAGTTGCCGTCGGAGCCGCCACAGTTCAGGCCGAGCATGATCTCGCTGGCCGGAATCGTCTCGCGACGAATGTCGTTGACTTGCGGCAGCATCTCGCCGATTTTCTTGGTGACCGCTTCCAGCGTTTTGGCAGTGCCACCTGCTTCTTGCAGATTAAACATCGGTGGCAGCTTGCGCGCGGCGCCGTTCAACTGCACCAGCCCACCGTTCTCGACCAAAAACGGCATCGTGCCCGTTTCGCAGCCCAGGCCAACGAGCAAATAGCCGCCGATATTGGGATGGAGCGCAAACCCAGCCAACACGCGACTGAGTTGCTGGTGATCTTCGCCGCCGTACTGCAATCCGCAACCGCCGTGATGCGTGATCGGCAAAATCCCGTCAACGTTCGGAAACTGCGCGAGCAGTTGCTTGTCAAAACGATGCGCAATCTGCTTGCTGACACTCGCAGAGCAATTGACGGTCGAAATGATCGCCAGGTAATTGCGCGTGCCGACTTTGCCATTGGCGCGGCGATAGCCTTCGAATGTGCGGCCCTCGATCGGCGTTGGATCGGCCGGCACCTCGCTCGCGAAGGCATAGTCTCGCGCGAATTCGCCGGCGGTCAGGTTGTGAACGTGAATCCAATTGCCCGGATCGATGTCTGTTGTCGCGAAGCCAATTGTCTGGCCGTAGCGCAGCACTCGCTCGCCCTTGGCGACAGGCGACAGGGCGATTTTGTGCCCAAGTTTCACTCGACCGGTCAATGTGACGGTTCGCCCACCAGCCGTGATCGCTGTGCCAGACTCCAGATCACGCGCCGCGACGCAGATGTTGTCGTCCGGATTGAGATAAACAACGTCGACGATTTTTTGATCGGTAGCAAAAGCCATGGCGGGCGCGATTCCTGTAAATGCTCGGCGGGGTAGCGTCTACCGGGTAGTGTACCCGGCGGGGAAGGCGGGCGAAAGAAAGCGGGTGTTCAGTACAATGTGGGCATCACGGGCCCCGTGATGCCAGCAGCGCAATCCGACGCGGACGCAAATTCGCAGGCGGAAAGCAATCCACAGTAGCTCCAGATTGCGAGCCAAACAGTGCGAGACAGAAACGGTGGCAAAGTCGCTCAAGCCGCTTGTCATCACGGCGGAGCGTGATGACTACGATGGCGCGAAGCCGCGGCGCATTGTGTTCTCAGTCACGGTTCGCGGGATGACGAACTGTAGCAAGTAGTCCGCGCCGCCGGCCTGGCTGCCGATGCCGGACATTTTGAACCCGCCGAAGGGTTGCCGATTCACCAGCGCTCCGGTAATCGGCCGATTCAGGTAAAGATTTCCCACCTGCATCTCGCGGCGGGCACGATCGAGATTCGCCGGGCTGCGCGAAAAGATTCCGCCGGTTAGCGCATACTCAACGCTGTTCGCCATCTCAATCGCCTGATCCAGATCTCTGGCACGGATCACCGCCAACACCGGGCCAAAGATTTCTTCCTGCGCAAGCCGAGCTCCCGAGTTGATATCAGCAAAAATATGCGGGCCGACGAAGTAGCCTTGCTGAGCGAGCGGACCTGCGTCGACGGCGAGCGCCGCGCGCCCTTCCTCGCCACCGATCCGAACGTAGTCGAGCACGCGAGCTTGAGATTCCGCGTCGATCAATGGACCGACGCTCGTGCCGGGTTCATCGGCCGGCCCAACCTTCAGGCTACGCGTCGCTTCGACCAGCCGCGATAGGAACTGGTCGTAGACTTTGTCCAGCACGATCGCGCGCGAACAGGCCGAGCACTTTTGCCCCTGGTATCCAAACGCGCTGCGGACCACGCCCAGTACGGCCTCGTCGAGATCGGCGTCGGCGTCGATGATAATGGCGTTCTTGCCTCCCATCTCGGCGATCACGCGTTTGACCAGCGGCGCAGCGCCTTGTCCCGAGGTCTCGGCCGCGCGGCGGTAGATGTGCATCCCCACGGCGCGCGAGCCGGTAAACGCAATCACGGCCACGTTCGGATGCTCGACGAGCGCCGCGCCAACCGTCTCGCCAGGCCCCGGCAGGTAGTTGAGCACGCCCGGCGGCAGGCCGAGTTCCTGAAAGATTTCCATCAACTTCGCCGCGATTACGCTCGACTGCTCAGCCGGCTTCATCACAACGGTGTTGCCGGTCACCAGCGCCGCAGTCGTCATCCCGGTGAGAATCGCCAGCGGGAAATTCCAGGGCGCAATCACGGCGGTCACGCCACGTGGCAGATAGTAAAAGCGATTCTCTTCGCCCGGAACATCGACGCCACGCTCGCCGCGCCCAGTTCGCTCGCTTTGCATGTCGATGGCCAGGCGGGCGTAGAACTCGCAAAAGTCGATAGCCTCGCAGATGTCGCCATCGGCTTCTCGCCAGGCCTTGCCGCATTCGTAGACTTCCCACGCGGCCAATTCGTAGCGACGCTCGCGCATCAGCGCTGCAGCCCGCCGCAAAAACTCCGCCCGCTCTTCAACAGGCCGCTTCGACCACTGCCCAAGCGCCCCTTCGGCCGCGGCCACGGCCGATAGCGCTTCGTCGACAGAAGCCGACGCAACGACGCCCACAACGCGGTCCTTTTGTGAAGGATCAATCGATTCGATCGCGTGATCGGTTCCGACAGCCTGGCCATCGATCACCAGCGGATACGTTCGGCCGAACTCGCTGCGAACCGTGGCCAGTGCATCGGTCATCTCTTGGCGATGTTCGGCTTTGGAGAAATCCTGCAGCGGTTCATTCCGAAAGTCGTCGGCCTGCGACACTGCGGCCGCGATCACCGCCGGCGAAGAATTCTCCGACGGAGCCTGGTGGTTCGAGGCAGTCGCGCGCATTCCAGTTTCCCAAGGACTCATCAGCATGATCTCCGGCGAGACGTTCTCGGTGAAGCTCGCGCGCAAGAAGGAATCGTTCGATGTGTTTTCCAACAGCCTTCGCACCAGGTAGGCCATGCCGGGGATCAACTCGCCGTACGGCATGTAGATCCGCATCCGGTAACCCATGTTGACCAGCGCCTGCTTCAAGTGGTCGGCCATGCCGTAAAGCATTTGCAGTTCGATCTGACTGTTCGGCAAACCAACATGTTTGGCCACGGCCAGGCCGTGCGCGATCGAACGAATGTTGTGGCTGCCGAGCGCAGGCCGCAGGTGCGGGTAGGCGGCGATCAATAGCCGCGTGAGCCGTTCGTAGTTGGCGTCGGTCTCCCACTTCTGCTCGAAGACCGGGACCGGCCAGCCCTGCGAGTTGGCCAGCACCGTCTCGTAATCCCAATAGGCGCCTTTGACCAGGCGGACCCAAACCGGAGTTCCACGCTCGCGCGCCCAGTCGGCAAGCGCGCACAGATCGGCCTCGGAGTCTTTCAGATAAGCTTGAATGACGATGCCAACTTCGCGCCACTCGCGAAACTCATCTTCTGCCATGATCTGGCGGAAGATCGCCAGTGTCAGGTCCTTGATCTTGTACGATTCCATGTCGATGTTTACGAACGATCGCGCCGCGCGGGCGGCGCGGAGCAAATCGCGCAATCGCCGGCCGACACGTTCGGTCGTGCCGACGGGATCGATCGGGTCGAACTGGCTATCGAGCGCTGAGAGTTTGACCGAGACATTCACGCGGGGCAGCACTTCGTCCGCCGCGCGATCGATCTCAGGGACCTCGGACCAGGAGTTGACCGTTGGAGCAATTCCGGCGATCAGATCGAGATAGGCCTGCAGATAATGATCGGCCTCGACCTCGCTGGCCACGGCTTCGCCCAGGATGTCGAGCGTGAACCCGCGGCGGAGCTTTCGCTCGCGCATCGCGGCGACCAGGACTTCCTGCGTGTTCGTGCCAGCAATGAATCTACGCGCGTGCGCGAGTGCATTGCGCCTTCCGGCGGCGGCAACGGCGCGCCCGGCCAATGTGCCAGGCTGCGCGACGGCCAGCGCCAATCGGGCCGGCGTCGGTAGAAACTTCGACACGTCGTGAAAGTATTCGTGCAGATGTTCGGTCAATGACTCGCTTGTGTCGAGCATCGGTAAGACGTCGAGCAGCCGGAACATTTGCACTTTGACGCTCTCATCGCGCATGGCCCAGGCCATGATGCGATCGTCCCACCAGCGCCGCTCAAAGATGTTGGCGTGCTGGTCCGCGAGGTGCGAGAAGATGTACTGGCCAATCTCGCGCGTCGAGCGCTCGATCGCGGCGTGATCCGCTTCGGCGATCGGCAATGCGTTCAGATCGTGTCCCACTGCGGCCATTCCCCTGCTGACTGGCGGCGCCAATGGCGCGCGCTGCAACTAAGGAATGGTAGTGGGGAAGCGACGAAAAGTGAAATCCCACCCAAAACACCCGGAAAGAGTGGAGAGATTGTAGGTCACGCACTCCGTGCGTGACAGGACCCGAGGTAACCGGTGTTGTCACGCACGGGGTGCGTGACCTACGAAGAGCCCTCACCCCAACCCTCTCCCGACGGGAAAGGGAGGCGATGGAACGCTCCGCAACGGGCCCTTCATTAGCGAAAGCGCTGTGGGCTGGTTGGTGGCAACCAACTGTCGGCCATGCGTTGTGGCGCCCGCGCCGTCGGCAGGTCGGGCATCGTTGGATGTTGGCTCGTGCGTTGCTGGCGTGCGGCGGTCAGTTGTCGCAAGAACTCAGGACTCGCGCGATCCAATACCAACGCGTCGCTCTCGCCCGATTGCGGTGACGTGGGGCGAACAATGATTAGCACCTCTGCGTTGTCTCCATGAGCGCGAACTTTGTTAAGCATCGCATGCTCAGCCGCGGTCATGTTGGCGTGCGCGCCTGCGTTCGGCATGGTGCCTAACGGCGACTCGCTGCTCGTCGGCAAGGTCCGCGGAGGTGGGACGACAGACGCGACCGGCGGCATGGCCTTCAACATTGACGGTGGGCTGTTGCCAGCCAGTTGGCTTACCTCGGCGTCACCGGTCGACAACATTTCGCTCAAACCGAGTTGCGCGACTTGTTCGTGAATCGTGCGCAAGCCAGCATAGAGTCCTTCGTTGTCTTTCGGATCGGCAGCATTGCAAACGCCGATAACGACGCCGTCGGCCGTGAAAAGTCCACCGCCCGATCGACCTTCGACCGGCTGCCCGGCGACTTCGATATTCGAAGGACCGGCATACTTGTCGACGCCGTTGATCTGGCTCCGCAGCACGGTTGGCTCGCGACCATTGTCACAACCGACGTTCATCACCACGTCACCACGCTTCGGAGCATAATTCGGCGGAGCGATTCGCGCGACTGTGACTGGCTGGCCGGGCCGAATGCTGACGAGGCCGACGTCGCGCTTCAGATCGTAACCGATGAGCTCGCCATCGAGATCCTTCGGCGCGCCGGGACCGAACAGGTCGACGCTGATTTTGCCTTTGCCATCGGAGTCTCGAAAGACGTGACCGCAGGTCAGCACCAGGGCTTCGCCTGCGCGACTGTCGATAATCGTGCCGGAGCCGACGGAGTTTCCTTTGGGATCGGCGATCTTCAATCGGACGGTCGCGGCGAGGCAGGTCTTGGCAATTTCGTTGCCGGCGTTGAGCGCAGCGCCTGCGGCGGCGAGTTGTGGGCGATGTGGCCCCTGACCGACGGCCGTAGGAAACGCCGCCAGCGGTTCGTTAGACATGCTCGCTGGCATCGAACCAGCGCTGCGGGCATTGGCGATTGCCGCCAGTTCAGCGGGCGTCGGCTGTGGTGGTTGCGGCGGATGCGCTGCCGGAACCGGCGGGGCGCCGACTTGAGCGAACGCCGGCGCTCCGTTACCGAAATTGGCTGCGCCTGCAGGCTGCGCGCTGGCGACTGCTTTGAACATCCGCTCCAGCCGGGCTTGCGTTGTGCCGCCGACGGCGCGATCGACCTCTTGCCCGTTGACGACCATTACAAAGCACGGAATCGCGCTGACTTTGTATTGTGCGACAAGCGCTCGGTCGCGGTCGAAATCGACTTTGCGGATCTTGTAGCCTTGCGCGACAAGAGAGTCGACAATCGGCTGCATTTGTTGACAGGGACCGCACCAGGGAGCGGTGAAGTCCAGAAGTTCCGCCTGGCCCACCTGGCCAACGCTCGACATCGACAGACACAACACGGCCGATTGCAACCACACCATAAGATCCCTCCATGGATCGTGCGCACAGATTCCGACTACCAACGCGCGTTTTTGCGGGAACGCGCAGCAGCGGACCGAACTATCGCGGGAGCGAGTAGGAAGATGGGCCAATGGGCGCCGGTCGTCGAAAGACCGGGGAACGCCAACGGACGGAACCTCCGTGTCGCCGTCACGATCTGATTTCACGTGGTTCGTCGCGCGACCAGTTTCCTTAACTGGTCTCGAGTCCTTCCTTGGACCCCAACGCACGACGGCGGGACACGCTACTCAGATCACAAAGACCGGGGACAAATGCGGGCGGTATATTGCCGACGCGCGACAAATCGCACAAGAGCAAAACGAGGGGGTTGCCCGGGAAATTATGTTACCCGGAATGCTGCGTCATCTCCGGGCGCCACTGGCTCTGCCAGTGCTACACCCGCCCGAGTAACTTGCTCTTTCAGCAGGGTATCAGCAGGGCTTCGGCCCTTCGCGATACGTGCCTGGCTGGGTTACAATGCCGCCCTCGCCGTTGTGCTTGCGCCCTGCTAGCAAGGGCCGAGCGCGGCGACGATCAAGCCGAACCACCGCCGGCGCTCGCGTGTCTTTTTTTTCGAAGATTTTTCGCTGCCGGTCTGACGGAGTATTCATGGCCCGACGGATTCTTGTTACTAGTGCCCTCCCCTACGCCAATGGCCACATTCATTTGGGCCACCTGGTGGAGTACATCCAGACCGACATCTGGGTCCGCTTCCAAAAGCTCTCGGGCAACCAGTGCGTGTTTGTCTGCGCCGATGACACGCACGGCACGGCGATCATGATCCGCGCCCGCCAGGAAGGCCGGCCCGAGACCGAACTGATCGGCGACATGCAAGCCGCGCACGTCAAAGATTTTGCCGGGTTCGATATCGTCTTCGACCATTACGGCAGCACGAACAGCCCGGCCAATCGCGAGCTGTGCGCCGAGGTTTGGAAATCGCTCCGCGCAGCCGGGCTGGTCCACACCCGCGAAGTCACACAGCTCTTTGACCCCGAGGCTGGGACGTTTCTGGCCGACCGGTTTGTGAAAGGGACATGCCCGGTTTGCAAGAGCCCGAATCAATACGGCGATAGCTGCGATAAGTGTCAATCGACGTACAGCCCGACGGAGTTGATCGACCCGGTCAGCACGCTCTCTGGCGCGACACCGGAACTGCGCTCGGCCGATCACCTGTTTATCGAAACCGAACGCGAGCGCCCCTTTCTGAATGAATGGACGCAGACCGGTGATCACCTGCATCCAGACGTCGCCAAGTGGTTGGCCGCGGCGTTTCTTTCGCAACCACTGAGAGACTGGGACGTCTCGCGTCCGGCGCCTTACTTTGGCTTTGAGATCCCTGATGCGCCTGGCAACTATTGGTACGTCTGGTTCGACGCGCCGATTGGGTACATGGCCGCCACGAAGGAATGGGCCGACGCTAACAAACACAAGTTCAACGATTGGTGGCGCGACTCCAAAACCGAGATTCACCATTTCATCGGCAAGGACATCACCTATTTCCATACGCTCTTCTGGCCCGTGATGCTGAAGGCTGGCGGTTTCAATCTGCCGCGGCGGGTTCACATCCACGGATTCTTGACCGTCAATGGCGAGAAGATGTCGAAGAGCAAAGGGACGTTCGTCCGTGCCTCGACGTATCTCGAAAGCGGTCTCGACCCGGCCTACCTGCGCTACTACTACGCCTCGAAGCTGACGCCCAAGCTCGACGACTTGGACATGAACCTCGACGAGTTCGTCAACAAGGTGAACAGCGACCTCGTGGGCAAAGTGGTCAACCTGGCCAGCCGCACCGCACGGTTTGTCGAAGCGACAGGGCTCTCGGCCAACTACCCGGATGACGGCGGACTGTTCAAAGAAGCCGCCGCGGCCAGCGATGAGATCGCCGCGGCGTACGAAGCGTGCGATTACAACCGCGCCATGCGAGCGATCATGCTGCTGGCGGACCGCGCCAATAAGTTCGTCGAAGAGCGCGAGCCGTGGAAGTTGGCCAAGCAGGCGGACCGCGCGGCTGACTTACAAGACGCCTGCACCGTTTCGCTCAACTTGTTCCGCCAATTGGTCATCTACCTGGCGCCGGTCCTGCCGCGCCTGGCCGAGCAAACTGGCGATCTGCTCAATCGGCCGATAGCGCACTGGGACGAAGCCCAGACGCCGCTGGTCGGAACGACTGTCGGCAAGTTCAAACACCTGATGCAGCGCGTCGACCCTGCTCAGATCCAAAAGATGATCGACGCCAGCACCGAGGCGCCCGCCGCGCCGGCGTCGAACGCAAAAACAACACCTCAGCAATCGAAAAAATCAGGAGCGACCATGACCGAAGAAAACGCCGCAGCGCAATCGCCCACGGCCGGCGACGGAACAGCGCTAACTCGCGAAAACCTGCCAGTCGACGGACCAGAGCCACTAGCCGCGGAGCCAATGGCCGAAACGATCACGTTCGAAGAGTTTGCGAAAGTCGATCTGCGCGTGGCGCGGGTGATCGCAGCGGAAGAAGTGCCCAAGAGCAAAAAGTTGCTGCGACTCACGCTCAGCTTAGGTGGCGAAGAGCGTCGCAACGTCTTTGCCGGCATCAAAGAGGCGTACAAACCAGAAGCCCTGATCGGCCGACTGGTGATCATGGCGGCGAACCTCGCGCCGCGGCAGATGACGTTTGGCCTGAGCGAAGGCATGGTCGTCGCGTCCGGTCCCGGCGGCGCCGAAGTCTTCGTCCTCTCGCCAGACGCTGGGGCGAAGCCGGGGCAGCGGATTCACTAGCGGAAGACGTGGCGCCGCTCGTCGATATTTACTTCGCCAGGCCGCGCTTCGGCCGAGACTTTTTTGTGCGCAAACACCGTTTTTTGTTGACCGCAACTTTACGCTTGCCGATACTCGACGTTCGGCACATTTTGCACACGCAGTTGGGCGGGCGTCAGCGAGGGGACGCAGCGTGGGCAGGACAAGCGAGCCTGCAACGGCCGGCGCGCATTTCCAAAGTCAACGGAACAGCAAAAAGCCATCGCGCGATAGGGGCACGCATGCGGAGACATTCTTCCAGCCAAGGCCGTCAATCTCGCAGACTCCGCCGCAACAGTCTGCGAAGCATCTTGCGGGGCGTCTCCAGCCCCTACTCGCGCCGCCTGCGCATTGAACCCCTCGAAGACCGCAGCCTGCTTTCGGCCGTAAGCTGGGACGGCGGCGGCGATGGCGCGAACTGGTCGGATCCGCTGAACTGGAGCGGCAATGTCCTTCCCGGGGCAAACGATGACGTGACGATCGATGCGCCGGGAGCGGTGTCGGTGACGCTTTCGTCTGCAAGTCAAGCGATCTACAGTCTGACGGTCGCAGCCGACGAGCTTTTGACGATCAAGAGTCAACTAACTGTGGCAGCGGCGTCAACGATCTCCGGGTCGCTAATTATCTCGTCTGGCGCCCTGACTCTGAACGGCGCGACCTCGGTCCAGTCACTGAAGTTCTCTGGCGGGACGGTCAACGGGCAGGGCGATCTATCGTTGACGAGAACCGCTGTTTGGTCGAACGGAACAATGAGCGGAAGCGGTCGAACGATTGTGACTCCGGCTGCGTCTCTGCAGTTCGACTCCAGTGGCTCTCGCAATCTGGATCGAACCCTCGAAAACAACGGATCGATTGTCGTTCTAACCAACGCAAGCATATCGATGCACAACGGCGTGCTGCAGAACAATGGAACATTCACTTCGAATGCAAGCAACTCTGTAAACGTTGGTATTACCGGCTCAAGCGGCTCCAATATCTTCGTCAACACCGGTGCGTTTATCGTGGCAGGCACAGTGCCAGTGGTGGTGACCAGCGCCACTGGCGCGACGATGCAGTTCAACAATTCCGGATCTGTCGATGTGCGAATGGCGGCACTAGACCTGGGATCCGGCGGCATCAACACCGGCGCTGTGAGCATTGCGAACGCCGCCAAGCTACGAGTGACCGGAGCCAGTTACAGCTTTGCCGCCGGCGCTAACGTGACCGGCGCCGGCACGGTCGAAGTCGCCGGCGGAACGCTAAGCATCGACGCGGCAGTCAGCGCGCCGAACATGAGTCTGGCCAGCGGAACGCTAACCGGGGCCGCCGATCTGACCGTCACTCAGTCACTTGTGTGGACCAACGGCTCCATGACTGGCAGCGGAAGAACCATCATCGCGTCGACCGCCGCCCTCACCCTGAACAACAGTAGCTCCCAAACGTCAATTGTCCTGAGCAGGTTCTTGCAAAACGACGGCGTTGCCGTCTGGACGAGCGGCGACCTGCATTTTGCGGGAGGCGCCGTTCAGAACAGCGGTCTGTTCTTTGTTGCCGGAACGAGCGGCGCTGTGACTCTGAATGCGCTTGCGGACAGCGGCGTTAACGCCTTCAACAACATCGGAACATTTGCGAACGTCGGCGCGTTTGGCACTCGGTTCGCAGCCAACGCAACATCGGCAGTACGCTTCAATAATAGCGGCACCGTTCAAGGATTATCGGCAAACGTCGGCTCAACCGCATCGATTCAGCTCAATGGTGGCGGCTCCTTCAGCGCTGGGTCCATATTCGAAGGGACGGTGTCGATTGGTCGCAGCGCAAATGCAATTCCAACGGCGCAATTCGGTTCGACCATCGAAGTCGATGGATCATTGTCAATTGCGCTGGTGATTTCCACCGATACCCCAGTTACTTTTACCGGATCCGGTGTTGTAACGGTCGCAAATGGCGTCTCAGGAAGTGGGGACTTGACGTTCGAATCCAACGCCATCTGGGGTACCGGGGCTATGACCGGCACCGGCAAAACGATCGTCGCGCCCGGCGCGACTTTGACGTTGGGCGGCTCGTTTACGTTAAGCCGGGTGTTGGAAAACAACAGCGCGATTACATGGTCATCGAGCGCCAACGTCACGATGAATGACGGAGTTGTGCAGAACAACGGAACGATCGTGGTGGCATACGATGGAGTTGGTTACGGCGTCCGCGTCAACGCGTCGGGCGGAACGAATGCAATCAATAATGCCGGCCTGTTTCTTGATCAACTGAGGTCCGTCTCGCCGCCTGCTCCTGGCGTTCAGATCAACGTTCCGTTTAACAACTTTGGGACACTCAATGGTGGAACGGACAAGCTTGAGCTCACGGCGGGCGGGACTAGTGCCCCAGGAGCCATTTTCTCGGGCTCCATTTCTCTGACTGGTGGCGCGTTCGTGTTCGCCCCGAACACGGTCGTTATCGGAACGCTTGAAATCTCGACGCCGATTAATTTCGACGCTCCTGCGTCTTTCGCCGGTTCCGGGATCCTGGTATGGAACTCCGCTCTGGACGGCATTGCAGACGTCACGTTCAACACCACCCTTGCCTGGACCGCGGGGACAATGAGCGGCATGGGGCGCGCAATTATCGGCCCACAAGGATCGCTCATGCTGGCTGGTAGCGCGGCGCATGCGCTTAGCCGAACACTGGAAAATAACGGCGCGGTGCTTTGGACGGGAGGGGATCTTGCGTTGGGCGCATCGCTCTATAACAACGGTGTGTTCCGCGCCAGTTCCGCCGCAATCGTATCAGCTTATGGAACTACTTCCACCGCTGTCTTCGAAAACGCTGGCGAGTTCATTCATGAAACCGGCGTGACGAAGTTTACCGTCGCTGGCGGATTCAGCGCGCCATTCAACAACAGTGGACTCGTTACGGTCACGGCGGGTGGACTGCAACTCGACGCGGGTGGCACAAGCAGCGGCCATTTTGACGTCGATGGTGGCGCTACACTTTCATTCGGAGCCGGTGTCTTCGGAATTGAGCACAACACCGAGTGGACTGGTGGCGGCGACTATCAAATCAGCGGCGCAACCGTCAATGTCGACGAGAATATCAGCGTCGCCTCGCTCAGACTTTCTAGTGGCGTGATTGCGGGATCTGCAAACCTGGTGGTAACTGGCGCACTGAACTTGAATGGTGGAACCATGTCTGGTATGGGTGCGACAATTATCACACCATCGGCAACACTGAACTTCCTCGGAGCGTCGACGGTTAGTCGGACCGTTCGAAACGACGGTCTCGCCACGCTGGTTTACAGCTCAATGAGCATGAAGGATGGAACGTTCCAGAACAATGGAACGTTTGTTGCGGCGTCGTTCCTGCAAGGTTCCAAAATCCATTCCGCAGGCGGCCAAAACGAGTTCGTCAATACCGGCACGCTGCGGAACGCGTCCGCGTCCACTTCCGGCGCTCTGACCGTTGAATCGGGAATCGCGTTTCAGAACAGTGGGCTGCTCGATGGCGGCAAGGGCGGCGTCATTCTCGCTGGAGGAGGGGTTGGCTCGTCGGGCGCCACGTTCGCGGGTAACGTGTCGCTCAGCGGTGGGGCGTTCGACTTCGGCGGCATAGTCGCCATAGCTGGGGTGCTGTCAATCGCAGCGCCGTTGAACGCTGACGAGGCGCTAACGTTCGCTGGCGCTGGAATCGTCAATCTTTCCAGCACTTTGAGTGGCGCCGGCGACGTGATCTTCGAGAGCACGTTGCAATGGGCTGGCGGCGTAATGACGGGAAGCGGCAAGACGACCATTGCGTCGATGGCAACCTTGACGATGTCGTCGTCTTCCATTCTCACGCTAAACCGCACATTGGAGAATGACGGTACTGCCAATTGGCTTTCAGGCAAGTTGGCGATGACCGACGGGGTCTTTCAGAATAATGGAACCATCCAGTCAGTCGGTGGCGGCGGAAGCTACGGTCTTGGTGGAACTAACGCCTTCAATAATGCAGGTACATTTAGGAATTACAGCCTTAATCCGATTCCGTTCTACACGCCATTCAACAATGCGGGCGTGGTAGATGGTCGAATCGGATCCATTCAGAGTGCTGGTGGAACGCACTCCGCCGGCGCAACCTTCGCCGGGGCGATCGAGTTAGGCGGCAACCAGATATTCGGCGTCACTGCCATCGTTACTG
>Ga0268266_10002304_pt1 | contig 20710 bp, 14 predicted proteins | sample KBSS13metaG_FD_190356 | JGI IMG/M metagenome (GOLD analysis project Ga0268266, IMG submission 190356) | Switchgrass rhizosphere microbial communities from Kellogg Biological Station, Michigan, USA - KBS S1-3 metaG (SPAdes) (version 2) | ecosystem: Host-associated > Plants > Roots > Rhizosphere... | reverse complement strand
GCTCGCCGCGCAAAGTTCTCCTGCCCAACAAAGCGCAGTCGCCGATCCGTCGCTCGAGATTCAGCTGCATGGAACCATCACTCCTGAAAAGCTGGGCACCCATGAAACCCAGACCTTCGAGATGCCGAAGGGAATCCAGCGCATGGAGGTAGAGCTGGACTCGCCCGGTTTTCAGAAGGGCATGTACGTGACCGTAGGGATGTGGGACCCGGAACGATACCGTGGCGAAGGACGTACGAAGTTTTCGATTACAACCGTCACTGCAACGGGTCCGTATCTGCCGGGTCCGCTGGTTCCCGGTACATGGAAGGTGTCCTTCGGCTTCAACTACATTGCCCCCACGGCGCACGGTGAGTACACCCTGAAGATTCATCTCTCGCGCAAGCTCGATCCCGACCATTATGTCGTACTGAACCCGAAACCCGGCTGGTACTTGGGCGATCTGCACTCGCACACAGGAAACACCGACGCGGTGTGCAAGAGCCAATCGGGCAACAATGTTCCGTGCCCAGTATGGAAGCTGCTCGAAGCAGCAGGCTCGCAGAAGCTCGACTTCCTTGCCGTGACCGACCACAACACCCAGGCGACCTTCAACGAGCTTGAGCAGGTGCAGCCGTACTACGACAAGCTGCTGCTTATCGCAGGCGAAGAGATGACGACGGTGCGCGGCCACTCGAATGTCTGGGGAACCATGGGGGTTGTCGACTATCGCGCGGCGGATCATGGATTCACCATCAATGAAATGTTCGATCAGGCACACGCTCAAGGAGCCCTGGTCAGCATCAATCACTCCTACTGGCCCTGGGACGGACACTGTCCGGGCTGCGGGTGGGGATGGAAGCCGATCACCGACTTCTCCAAAGTGGACGCGGTTGAGGTTATAAACGGCTACCACGAGCATGGCTCCTGGTTCGTTCCGCCGCAGGGAAACGGCATTTCTCTCTGGGAGGAGCTCCACGCGAAGGGCCTCCGTCCCACGGGAGTTGGCGGCGGGGATGAGCATCGCGGCGGCGAGCAGTTGTCGCTTCACGACGGCGTGGGAATTCCCACCACCGTCGTGTACGCGTGCGAGTTGTCACAGCCGGCCATCCTCGAAGGCATCAAGGCCGGTCACGTATACATCAGAACCAACGGGCCGGAGGGACCGGAACTGCTCCTGAATGCGGGAACGGCCATGATGGGCGATGAGATAAAGGCCATCTCGGGCAGCACGGTGGAGTTTACGGTAAGTACAACCGACCATTTGGGAGCGCAGCTTCGCTTGTATTTTGACGGCAATCCCGTTCAGCAGCAACCAGTACTGACGAATGGCCGCGCGACCTATCGTTGGGTGTCGGACGGCAAGCGACATTGGATGCGTGCCGAGCTGGCGGATGGCAAGCCGGGAAGCGACCCCCTGGTCCTGACCAACCCTATCTACCTAAACTGGCAATGAGATGGAGCAGATCGATAAGCAATGGATTGACTTCTGCCGATGGGGTTTCTAGGATGTTACTCTCTTCGGCCCGGCGCTCTCTTTAAACTAAGTTCAAGCTCAAGAAGAGCTAATTGTTGCATATTGTGCAACGCAATTTGACGATAGAGCAAAGCGGCGTCTATTTTGGTTAGGCGCGCCGACAGCGCTTTTATCTTCGAGAATCGAGGTTCACCATGGCATCTACCGTAACGGCACCTGAGGTCAAGTCCGCAGACAAGCCAGCCCTTCGCGAGATTACGCATTGGATCGGAGGCCAGAAGGCGGCCGGAGGTTCCGGACGATTCAGCGATGTGTACAACCCTGCGACGGGGCAAGTTCAGGCTCGCCTTCCGCTGGCCGATCGCGCCGAGCTGGATAAGACCGTTGCTGCCGCCAAAGCCGCCTTTCCGGGCTGGGCCGCGCAACCGCCGCTCAGGAGAGCCCGGGTTCTGTTCCGCTTCCGTGAGCTGCTCGAGAAGAACACCGACAAGATCGCCGAGGCGATCACCTCGGAGCACGGCAAAGTCTTCTCCGACGCCAAGGGTGAGGTAACGCGCGGGCTCGAAGTGGTTGAGTTCGCCACTGGGATTCCTCAGCTTCTGAAGGGCGAATTCTCTGAGCAGGTGGGGACCGGCATCGACAGCTGGTCGATGCGGCAGCCTTTGGGGGTCGTTGCAGGAATCACTCCGTTCAACTTTCCGGCCATGGTTCCCATGTGGATGTTTCCTGTGGCGCTGGCCTGCGGCAACGCCTTCATCCTCAAGCCGAGTGAGCGCGACCCCAGCGCTTCGATCCTGATTGCTGAACTGCTGAAAGAAGCAGGACTTCCGGACGGCGTCTTCAGTGTGCTGCATGGTGACAAGGAGGCTGTTAACGGTCTGCTGGAGCATCCGGATATCCAAGCGGTGAGCTTCGTCGGTTCCACTCCGATTGCGGAGTATGTGTACAGCAAGGGCGCCTCGCATGGAAAGCGTGTGCAGGCTCTCGGTGGAGCGAAGAATCATATGATCGTGATGCCGGATGCAGACATGAATCAGGCTGCGGACGCTCTGGTGGGCGCGGCCTACGGCTCTGCGGGTGAACGCTGCATGGCAATCTCGGTCGCGGTGGCGGTGGGAAATGCCACGGCAGATGCGCTGCGGGAGAAGGTGATCGAGCGCATCGGCCAACTCAGGGTGCTGCCGGGTATGGAGAGCGGTTCCGACATGGGTCCGCTGGTGACCAAGCCGCATCTTGAGCGCGTGAGCGGATACCTTTCAACCGGTACGGGGGAGGGTGCAGAGCTTGTCGTCGACGGCCGCTCGAGCGCCCTGCCGAAGGGCGAAGGCTTCTTCCTCGGGGCGACGTTGTTCGATCATGTAAAGCCGGAGATGCGTATCTACAAAGACGAGATCTTTGGGCCGGTGCTGGGACTGATTCGAGCCAGCAACTTCAAGACAGCGCTCGAGCTGGTGAATGTGCACGAGTTCGGCAATGGAGCCTCCATCTTCACCCGCGACGGCGATACGGCACGAGAGTTCGCCCATGCGGTGCAGGCAGGTATGGTCGGGGTCAACGTGCCCATCCCTGTCCCGATGGCCTTTCATAGCTTCGGTGGGTGGAAGCGCTCGCTCTTTGGCGATCATGCCATGCATGGGCCGGAGGGTGTCCGGTTCTATACGCGGATCAAAACCATTACGGCGCGGTGGCCTGCGGGAATCCGAGCTGGCGTCGATACCACCATGCCCACCCTAGGGTAAGGAGTCGCTCAGTATTGTGGAGACTGCCTGCTGCTGGCGGTCTCCACCTGTCTCCGGGCTCCGCTCAGTCCGCCTTCGTACTTGGCAACGCCTTTATAGAGGCTCTCCGCAACCCGCTGCCGATACTCCGGCTGGCGAAGCTGTTCTGCATCCTTCGGGTTCGTCACAAAAGAGATCTCCGCCAGAATGGAAGGCATGTTCGCCCCAATCAGCACCACGAACGGAGCCTTCTTCACGCCGCGATTCCTTAACCCGCCGTTGCCGCGTTCCAATCCGGAGTAGAGGTTCGACTCCACATCCGAGGCAAACTCCCTCGACTCGTCGATCTTCTCTTTCAAAGTGATCTTCTTCACCAGGTCGCTGAGCTGATGAATCGACTGATCGCTCACCGCGTTTTCGCGCGCCGCAACCTCAAGCGCGTCCGGCTGCGAAGTGAAGTTCAGGTAGTACGTCTCCACTCCCCGCGCGCTGGAATCGCTCGAAGAGTTCGCGTGAATCGAAAGAAACAGATCCGCCTGCGCTTTGTTCGCGATCGCCGTCCTCGTCTCCAGCGGAATGAAAGTGTCATCGGAGCGCGTATAAATAATCTCTGCGCCTAACCGTTCGTGCAGCAGCTTGCCCACTCGCAGCGCCACATCGAGCACCACGTCCTTCTCCTGCAGCCCGTCGACGCCGATGGTTCCCGAATCGTGCCCGCCATGTCCGGCGTCGATGACAATTCTGCCGATCTTCAGCCCCAGCGCGCGCACCAGTGAGGTCTGGCCATCCGCTGTAGGAACCGCCGCTCGCGCCGGTGAGGCCGGATCGACAGGTTCTGGTGGAGCGCTCTTTCTACTTTTCCGGCTAGTCGGTGTACTCCCAGTCTTGCCGCCCGGAACCACCGCAGAGATTGGATTCGAAGTCGGAAGGCTGGTAGCGTTCTGTTTGCCCGGCTGACTGCTCAGAGCAGCCACCTCTATATTTGTTCCCGCGCTGGAAGTTGCAACCGAGTCCGGAACCGGATGACGCGACGACGCCTTGGCATCCGACGCAGTTCTTGGTGCCGGAACGCTGGCCGTACTCTGTGGAGTATCCGGCTGGTTGGCATTCCCCTGCTGATTGCCCGCCACCTGCATCGGCTGCTTGCCGTGGATGTCGATAATCAGACGGTAAGGATTCGGCAGCAGGAAGGCCGAATACTCTGTGACCTCGTTTACATCCAGCACTACACGCGTGACGTCGTTGGAAAACTGCGCCGCGCGGATCTGTTTCAGAAAACCATCGTCGGTTACCGTGAAGCTCTTGCCCGCCAGCGACTGGGCGAGCCGCGTTCCGTGCAGATCGAAGTAGATGCGATCCGGACTTGGAACCCGCGCTGCCTCATAGGTGACATCGTCACCCAGATCGATCGCAACGCGGGTGTAGCTCGGTGTCGACCAGTGCCGGATGCCTGTTACCTGGGCGAATCCATGTCGTCCGGTCGCAGAGACCTGCGCCACGTGCGAAGGCCCGCTTACGACGCCGGAGGAATCCTCCGAAGCCTCGTTCAAGCTGGCCTTCGTGGGAGGTTCCGGAATTCCCGAAGCTATCGCCTTATGGCGCGTCGCCAGGTTCGTCGCTGCGGTTCCGGTTGTCGGCATGGGAGCGAACGAAGCTCCCCCATCACCGGCGACGACGGCTGTGTCCTTTGTCTCCTGAGATTTAGGACTCTTCGACGTTCGCGGAGCTCGACTTATCGTCTTCTGTTGCTTATCCTTCGCATCCAGCGATGCCAACCCAGCCTTCGCCTCTTCGACCCGCGAGTTGCCCGGATACTGCTTCAGGAAAAGTGCGTATTGCTCGCGCGCCGTCGCTGCATCGTGCAGATCGTTCTCATTAATCTGGGCCTCGGCTAACAGCGCTCCCACTCGCAACGAACTTCCCGGGTACTGCTTGCGCAGAAACTCGTACTGCCCTACAGCAGCCTTCAGGCTCTTCTCATCGGCGAGATCCCGCCCTTGTTCGGCAAGCAAGTCCGCTACGGCATTTACAGAAGCTGCCGCATACTTGTCTCCGGGATTTGCGTGATACACCTCGCGATATGCATCGAGAACGCGAGAGTAGTCCTCGCGGGTGCGCTGCTTCGCAGGAATCGCTTCGAGCGCCTCGCGCTGTTTTGTTGCCTTCTCCCACGGAGTCAAAGGCGCGACGTGCCTCGTCGAGGCGCCACGCGTCTTCGAGGGAGCCGCAGCGGCGGCTCCGGAACAACTCAGCCCCACCGCGTAAACGGCACACCAGACCCCAACACTCCGCAGCTTGTTGCACATCGACATTACTGCTTCAGTTTAAGAGGGTTACCCGCCCGGGCCCGGTGTGAAAACTCACGTAGGTACACCCCGCGATACCCCCACAATACCGCCGCAGCTTTTCTTCCCTAAAGCGATCAGGGTGATGGAGTAAGCACGCTCCATCACCCTTCCGTCTCATCAAAAGAACTTCCGTGATCTACAGCAAGCCTTCGACTACAGAGGCGGACTTTGCCAGCGCACCATCGAGCGCTCCTGCGTCGCTTCCGCCAGCTTCGGCCAGATCAGGCCGCCCGCCGCCCTTACCGCCGACCAACGCGGCAATCTGCCCGACGATCTTGCCTGCCTGCACCTTCCCCGTCAGGTCTTTGGTCACCCCGACGATCAGCGAGACCTTTCCGCCAGTTGCGGCACCCAGAACGACGACACCGGAACCCAGCTTGCCGCGCAACTCATCCACAAGGTTGCGCATCTGGCTCTTGTCCAGCGCATCCACGCGCTGCGACAGCACCTTCACGCCCTTCACGTCGACTGCAGTCGAAGCCGCATCCGAGACCGCCGCCGAAGCGGACTTCATCCGCACCTGCTCCAGCTCGCGGCGAAGCTTCTTCATCTCTTCTTCCTGGGCCGCGATCCTCTGCCGCAAAGCCTCGGCAGGAGTCGCATCGCTCGGTCCAACCAGCTGCCCCACCACGCGAGTCACATCATAGCCGCGACGGAACTCGTTCAGAGCCCCGATCCCGCTCAAAGCCTCGACGCGCCGAACGCCGCTCGAGACCGATCCCTCGCCAACCACCTTCAGCACGCCGATCTCGCCCGTCGCGCCCGTGTGGGTTCCGCCGCAAAGTTCGGTCGAAAAATCTCCGATCTTCACCACGCGCACACGTTCACCATACTTTTCGCCGAACAGCGCCATCGCTCCCAGCTCGTTGACCGCGACATCGATAGGAACATCCACCAGCGTCTCGACCTTTGTATTTGCCAGCACCTGCTGATTCACGATGTCTTCGATCTGCTGCAACTCTTCCTCTGCGACGCCGGTGAAGTGCGAGAAGTCGAAGCGCAGCCGTGTCGCATCGTTCAACGATCCCGCCTGCTTCACATGCTTGCCCAAGACCTCACGTAACGCGGCATGAAGCAGGTGAGTTCCGGTGTGGTTGCGTTCTGTTGCGCGGCGATTGTCAGCATTCACGACCGTATCCACGGTATCGCCTACAGCCAGCTTCTCCCGGGCCTTGACCTTATGCGCAAAGACTCCCTGCACCGGCTTGGTCGCACCCAGCACATCCGCCACGACCGTGTTGTGATCGTCCGAGTAAAGCCAACCGAGATCGCCTACCTGACCACCGGAGTCCGCATAGAAGCTGGTCGCATCCAGAACCGCTTCGCCCTGTTCACCCACCTTCAGCTCGGGAACCCCAACACCGTCCTTCACCAGCGCGAGGATCTTCGCACCTTCAACACGCAGGGAGGAATACCCCTCAAACTCAGTCTTCGCCAGTTCGCGATACACAGGCGCCGCGCTCTTCTGCGAACCGCCCTTCCACGAGGCGCGGGCACGAGCTTGCTCTTCTTCCTTTGCACGCTCGAAACCATCCATGTCGAACTGAACGCCAGCGTCGCGCGCAGCATCGACCATGAAGTCCAGCGGCATGCCAAACGTCTCGTACAGATGGAAGGCCGCAGTCCCCGAGCGCAACGTCTCCTCGTTCATCTGTCGCAGGCCAAGCTCCAGCGTGCGCGCAAACTGCTGCTCTTCGGCAAGAACCACCTTCGCTACGCGATCGGCAGTCTCCTTCAGCTCCGGATACGCCGCTCCCATCTCATCGAGCACCGCGTAGACCATCTCGTGCATGAAGGGCTTCTCCTGCCCTAGCAGGCGGCCATGACGAATTCCGCGGCGCATGATCTTGCGCAGCACGTAGCCTCGTCCCTCATTCGAAGGAAGCACGCCATCGGAGATCAGGAACGTCGCCGCGCGCGAGTGGTCCGCGATAATCCGCAGACTCGCCTGCGAGCGCAGATCGATATCGTGGTCCGGCTCGACCTTATGCCCAGTCAGCTCCTCGGCTCGCATAATCAATGGAGTGAACAGATCCGTCTCAAAGTTCGACAGCACACTCTGCAAAACACAAGCAATGCGCTCGAGCCCCATACCCGTATCGATCGAAGGCTTGGGCAACGGGGTCAGCAGCGGTCCGCCCGGTGTGACCGTACGGTCAAACTGCATGAACACCAGGTTCCATATCTCGACGTAACGCTGCTCATCCTCGCCGAAGGGCTTGTTAACCGAAGGATCTTCGGCGGCGGCCTGGCCGAGATCATAGTAGATCTCGCTACAAGGGCCACACGGGCCCGTGTCGCCCATGGCCCAGAAGTTATCTTTCGCGCCCAGCTCGAAGATGCGCTCCGCGGGCACGCCTACATCCAGCCAAAACTGGTAAGCCTCCGCATCGCGAGGCACGCCCTCATCGCCTTCAAAGATGGTGACGTACAGCTTCGCGGGATCGATTCCGAACCACTCCTTCGAGGTCAGCAGCTGCCACGCGTAGGCGATCGCATCCTTCTTGAAGTAGTCGCCGAAGCTGAAGTTGCCCAGCATCTCGAAGAAGGTGTGGTGGCGGCGCGTGAAGCCGACGTTCTCCAGGTCGTTGTGCTTTCCGCCAGCGCGCACGCACTTCTGCGAGGTGGCTGCGCGCGAGTAGTCGCGCTTCTCCAGGCCAAGGAAGACGTCTTTGAACTGATTCATTCCGGCGTTGGTGAACAGCAGCGTGGGATCGTTAGCGGGCACAAGCGAGGACGAGTGCACTCTCCGGTGCCCTTTGCCCTCAAAAAATCGCAGAAAATCTTCGCGAATCTGGCTTCCAGACCTGTAGTTCATAGACTTTTAAGTCTATCAGCGACGCCGTTTCGAATCTCCCTCCCGCGTCCCTCCGAACGCCAGGCACTCTCTCGATGCGCTACCCTGCTAACGACAAATGCCCGCGCAAGGACCACATCGGATGCCGTCACTGAAAGCCCTATCCCTCGGACTTCTCCTCTTCACACTTCCCTCGCTGCCCCTCGGCGCCGCCTCGCCGCATGCCCACAACGTTATTCTCGACAAGCTTCCGGCCCCCACTCGCAGCCTCTTCGACATCGCCATGCAGACCATGGACGCCTCCTGGGATCCCGAGGCGCACCTTGTCCGCTACCCCGCAGGATTCAGCGGTCACCCCGGCTCGCCCAACCCTCGCCACATGGTTCGCGAGACCGGTAACTACGCCCTCGGCCTGCTCATGCGCGACGGCAAGGGAGACCGCGAACGCGCCATCGAAGGACTCAAAGCCGTCCTCAGCCAGCAGTTTGTTAAAAAGGAAGATCCCTGGTACGGCACCTTCCGCCGCACCCCTGAAGAGCCAGACCCCGCTGGCGCCGCCACCGTCATGTGGACCAACTACGATCCCAATTGGCGCGTCTTCATCGGAACAACGTTCGAGCTCATTCTTATCGAGTACCCCGAGCGCATCCCGCCCTCGCTTGCCCTCAAGATGTACCAAGCCATCGATGCCGCCATTGACGGCGAGATGAAGCAGGGCCGCCTCAAACCTAACTACTCCAACATCGCACTTATGTACGGTGCCCTCTGGGACTTCGCCGCCGACCACGATAACAACGCCGAATGGAAGCAGAAATCCTCTTCGTGGATCCGCGAGGTCGCCCGCCTCTATCACCTCTACAACTCCTTCGAGGAGTACAACTCGCCCACCTACTACGGCGCCGATCTCTTCGGCCTCGCACTCTGGCGCAGCTACGGTTCCACCGCCGAGATCCGCGCCGCAGGCGAAAACATCGAAACCCATCTCTGGGGTGACATCGCCGACTTCTATCAACCCAACCTGCGTAACATCGCCGGTCCCTACGACCGTTCCTACGGCATGGATATGGAGACGTACGTCGCTCTTACCGGCGTGTGGATGCGCTCGATCCTGCCCGCCGACAAGGCGCCGCTCCCCATCCCGGAAGCCAACACCGATCACCTCGGAGACCTCTGGTTTGCTCCGCACATCACCGTTCTCGGAGCCAACGCACCCGCCGCCGCGCTCGCAAAGATGAAGACCTTCTCCGGCGAACACATGGTCAAGCGCCAGATCACCGATAATCGGAGCGCCACCGCCTGGATCGGTGACAAAGTCATCTTGGGCGGCGAGAACACCAAACTCACCAAAGACGCACCCGAGGACACGCAGTTCCATCCAGCTACCGCACAGTGGCGTACACCCTCCGGCTCCATCGGCTGGTTCTATGTCTGGCAGTCGCCGAAGATCAACGTCGACGTCGACCACACCACCATGTCAGTCACCACCGACGGCACCATCACCATCCGCCTGAAAGCTGAAGGCGCCAAACTCGAAGACCTCTCAGCTACAAAATGGACGCTCCCCAGCGTCACCGTCGCCATCGAAGGTGACCAGCAATCCTTCAACGTAAAGCCATCCACCTACTACAAAGAAGGCGACTCATATGTAATGACTTATGCCGACATGCACAAGCTCAAACTGACAGTCACTCCGCAGTGATTTGATCCAATGTAGTACGTAGTACAATCGTGCTCAGGGAGCGAAACATGAGGCGAATTTCATTGCGAGAAGCCAATCAAAAGTTCTCTTCATGTATTGCCGAAGTAGAATCGGGTGAAAGTCTCGTCCTCGTTCGACGAGGTAAGCCTGTAGCCCGAATCGTTCCTTACAAAAGCGAGGAACGCGATCTCAGGCACGAGGCTGCAGTTAGTGACTTGGCCGCCTTTCTAAAAAAGGGTTTGGATCTCGGTGGGGTCCGCGTAAACCGCGATGAGCTATACGACCGTGCCCAATAGATATACCCTCGACACCAACATTCTGATCTATGCTGTCGATTCAAGCCAGGGAGCCAAACACAAGCTCGCGTCAAAACTTCTACTGCGTGCAGCGGTCGAACGTCAGCCCCTCATGCTTCAATGCCTCCATGAATTTGCGGCCGTAACCCTTCGTAAAAAGCTGATTGCTTCGTCTCAACTTGAAACAATCTTGCGGTACCACGAAAGATCATTCGATGTGATCACGCCTCAGACGGAAGATTTGTTTGCTGCCATCCGCGCACAGCAAAAGCATAATCTGTCGTTCTTCGACGCGCTTTTATGGGCAGGTGCGAAACGTTCAGGCTGCCACATCCTGTTTAGCGAAGATTTTCAGAGCGGAAGGACGTTGGAAGGCGTGGACTTCATCAATCCGTTCACAATGAATCTCCGCGAAATCAAAGCACTGACAACGAGCATCTGATGTTTCTCAGATTCCCGGCCGCCACGTAATCCCCTCCAGCCGCAGCGCCGCATCCCTCGTGGCCTTCAACCCCGCAAACTCATCGCGCCACCGTACCATCTCCAGGCAGCTCACCAGAGCATCGAAGGCATCCTCACTCCCCAACGCCTTGGCGATCACTCCACGCGACAGCCCCGCATACACGGCGTCCGTCTTCTTCTTCGCGGCGAGATAAACTTTCCGCGCCTCGGCATTGCTCTTCTTCACCGCGCCAGTCATCAGCCGCGTGTACATCTCCACCAGCAACGGCTTGGGCTTAGCAAGATTCAGCCCGGACGATTCGTACGGCCACACCCGAAATCCCGCTCGCCACATTTGTAGCAAAAACGGCATCGCCCGCAGACTTCCCGTGCCCACACTCCCAGATCCGCCAATCTGAAACGGCGACTTCGGCGTGATCCCGCGCACCTTTGCCGCCCGCTCCGGATCGCCCTCCAGCATCTTCGGCGTGATCTTGTTGTCCATGTCCGTGAATCGCATCGACCGATGCAGATTTTCCCCGCAGAACTCCTCAGGCCGCTTGTGCGGAGCGCCCCAAAAGCGCACATCCCGCGCTATCTCTTCGCACTCCCGGGCCAGCCAGCGCTCTCCCTGGCCCTCAGCAACCTTGCGCCAGAACTCAAAGACCGTTCCGCATCCATGCTCTGCCAGAAACCACGCCGGAAAGCTGAAACAGCAATCGAGACTCACCACCATCCGGGGAGTCTCGTGCGCCATCGCGATCAGCCACTCCACCAGCTGCTCGCGTGTGCGCCCGGCTTCGAGCGTCACCTTGCCCGCGCTCCAAACCCCGGCCCAGATATGCCTGCGCTGGCCGGCGGTGTCCACCCGCCCCGACCAGTCCACCGCCACAATGCGGTCCACATCTCCCATCCCACCATCATCCTACGCCCGGGGAACTTTCAGCCGCCTGCAGACGTAATCTCAATGCAGGAGAGAACTACCGATGCTGAAACTGCTCGTCTTCTGTCTCTTGCTGGTCACCTGCTGGCCCATCGCCATCGCGGCTGTCCTTCTGTATCCGCTCATCTGGCTTCTGCTGCTGCCCTTCCGGCTGGTGGGCCTTGTAGTGGGTGGAGCTTTTGAGCTGATCGCCGCCCTCTTCTTCCTGCCAGCACGCGTTCTCCGAGCAATCTAGCGCGCGATCAGCCGCGTCAGCGTCCATAGCAACAGACCCACTGCGACCCAGGCGAACCAGTCGCCCCATCGCAGATACAGCGTCTGGTGATGCTCCGAGGGCACGTCGGCAATCAACGTCGCGAACGGCGCGGCGTCACTCCGCACCTCCCCAACAATCCGCCCGCGAGAATCGCTCACCGTCAGGAACCCGGTCTTCGCCGAACGCACAAGGCTGAAGCCGTCCTCCACGCCGCGCATCACGGCAATGTGCCCATGCCACGTGTTGTCCGCGACAAAGTCCCATGCCGGAACCAGCATCACTCCAGCGCCTGCCTCGCCGTAGCTGCGAGCCGGGCGAGCAAAGTCCATGTCCTTGCAGATCGCCACCCCCACCGTCTCGTCACGATCCGGCAGCAGCGTCAGTGATCTTCCCGGCTCCAGGTCCGACTCGAACGGAGGGAGCATGTGCTGTTTGTCGTAGCTCGCCACCTGCACATGCGGCACATACACACGTGCCTCGTTGTACTTCAACGGAGACGCCACCCTCACCGCACCTGCAACAACCGTCGCGCCGGTTCTGTCTGCCATCGCCTGCAGCACGTCATCCATAGGCTTGGCGTCGGGCTCGACCACAACACCAACCTTCTCCGGAATCACAATCGTCTTGGCGCCCTGTGCTGCAAGACCTTCGGCTGCGGCCACATAATCACGAAAGAGCCTCTGCGTCGGCGCTCCCGGCTCCGAAGGAACCAGATTGCCGCGTACGTCTGACGCAATCAGCCCCACCCGCATCGTCTTCCCCTGTGGCGCGGCCAGTCGTATCGCTCCAAAGATCAGCACCACAGCCACTGCCGCCACACTGACACCGAGAACCCGAACGGCCCTGGAACGCTCTCGTGACCACAGATAAATCGCGATTGCGATCCCGCTCTGCAGCAACAGCAGAAAGAAGGTCATTCCCCACGGCCCCGTCAAAGAAGCCAGTTGGAGATATGGAAGAAACTTGAGCTGGGTATAAGCAAGGCTTCCCGCCGATCCGTGCGGAGTCACAAGGTTCCTCGCATACTCCATCGAAACCCAAAGCGCCGGCAGCGCGATTAGCCCGCTCCACACAGCCCCTCGAAGAACCAGCGCGCGAAAAAGCAGAACTCCCGCCGCAAACGTCACGCTCACGATTCCATACACCACAATCCAGGCGGAGACCGGAATCTTAATCACGTCATGAAAGTAGTGCAGCATGTTCACGCCGCCCAGCATCATCGAAGCTGCGGCCACAATAGCCGCGCACCACCAAGGGCTGCGCAGCGCAAACCAGAGCACCGGAAACACCGCAAACCACATCAGCAGCCATACAGGATTCAGTCCGTTCCCGAACCAGATCAACGTCGCGGAGCACGCAATCGCCAATACTCCCTCGACTACTTGCCGACTCTTACTTGCGAATTCCATGGATATACCTCTCAAACGATCTGCGACAAAAACTGCGAAACTGTGTGGGCGAGACAGCCATCCGCCCGCCGATGTAAAGCATGATGAGTCCCTGAAGCAGCGCCCCCATCTCGAAGACGATCTCCCAGACGTCATCCTCGCGCAGATACCCAGACTCCATGCCCTCCTGGAGCACCTGTGCCGTCGGGCCTGCCGTGGGAGAGCGACCCGCCTTGAAGTCCTGCGGATACTGCCGCGCCCCTTCACGCGGCTTCAAAAACATCAGCTCAAACAATCGAGGATTCTCAAGCGCATGATCGACGAAGACATGCATCAGTCTTTCCAGCTTCTCGTCGGTTCCACCCTTCAGCCGCGTCCCCGCCAGTCGTGTCGCAAGATCCTCGAAACCCTCATCGGCAAGAACATTCAACAGCCCCGCGCGGTTAGGGTAGTGGCGATACACCGCCATCGCCGTAATCCCTACGGCCTCTGCAACACGGCGCATCGTCACCGCATCCGCGCCTTCACGATTCAGCAGGTTGCGAGCCGCCAATAGGATCTTTTCAGAAGTAGACTTTGTCGTCACGTGTACAGCGTATACCAAAGTTTGTGTACAGCGTATACATTTGTGACGAGAATCTTCCGGGCAGCCTAAACCAGTAACAAGATTCTCTGTGTTTTGGGACTGCAATTGGCAGCGAAGACGAGTTAGGCTTCGCCTTCGATCTCCGGCTCCTCCGTCTCGTCCACCTCAACATCCCACTCGCGCAACACCTTGAAGATCGCTCCCGAGGAAAATCCCGCCCGCATAAGCCTTCCCATAATGCGAGCAGACTGCTTCTTTGCATCCTCACCTTCAGGACGCTTCATTCTCTTCCGAGCAATGTACTCGCGCGCCAGAGCAACCTCATCTACGTCGTCGTACGCCTTGGCCAGGGTTGAAGCGATCAGCTCTTTGTGGACTCCTTTTTGCACCAGATCCTGTTGCACGCGTCTTCGGCCAAACTTCTCGTTCTCTTTGCGCAGTCGTGTGTAATCGGCGGCAAAGCGCGTATCGCTCAGGTAGTTCAGATCCTTCAGGCGATTCACCACGCGATCCATCATCCGCTCGCCGGGCTCGCCCTCTTCCACACGGGTTCGCATCAGCCGCTTCAGGTCGCGCACCGTGCGCATCTTGCGAGCCAGTGCGCCCACGGCATAGTCAAGCAGCGCAGCTTCGTTCAGCGGTTCTTTCTTCTTGGGTCGAGCAAACGGCATTACTGCACATTCTCCGAGTAGGTATTCGATCGTGTCCATCGATCGCACCACTCGCCAACGTCTTCATACCATCGCTGGGAGTTCTGCGGCTTCAACACCCAGTGCCCCTCGTCGGGAAAGTAAAGCATCCGCGATGGCACATGCAGGCGCTGCAGCGCCGTAAACAGCTGGAAGCCCTCGCTCACATCCAGCCTGTAGTCCCTTTGGCTATGGATCACCAGCGTCGGCGTCTTCGCATTCTTGATCGCAAGCAATGGCGACCATCGCCGGAACGGATCCGAGGCTGCAGGCTTATCCGAGTAATTCCACGGCTGCCCCGGCTCTTTGTCACCGGGTGCGCGAAACTCCCACTCGTTGAACCACAGCTCCTCGGTCGTTCCATAGGCGCTCTGCGGGTTGAACATTCCATCGTGCGTCACAATGCAGGCAAACCGGTTCGTGTGCGTCAGAATCCAGTTCGCCATAAATCCACCGTAGCTTCCGCCCAGGGCGCACTCCCTCGTCTTGTCTACGAAGTTGTAGTGCTGTTCCACATAATCCAAACCCTTCATCAGATCGACGTAAGCTTTGCCGCCCCAGTCGCCGTTTACGCCATCAATAAACGACTGCCCATATCCCGTCGATCCCCGTGGATTGATCATCACCACCACATATCCGCTCGCCGCCATCAGCTCCGGATTCCAGCGGTAGCTCCACGCATCGCCCCATGCTCCCTGCGGTCCGCCATGAATCAGGAATTTCATCGGATACTTCTTGGTGGTATCGAATCCCGGCGGACGCAGCAGAAAGCCCTGCACCGTCGTATTCTCCGCACCGGGATACATGAAGCTCTCCATGCGTGGCAGGTCCAGCTGGCTCAGCAGCGCATCGTTCATGTGCGTCAGCCGAACCACCGGTGCCCCGCCGCGTCCCTCCGCATCCAGCGGAATCGCCGAGATCGCCGCCGGACTCCGCACCGTCATCATCGAAGTCACAATCATGCGACCGTCACGCGAAACCTGCAGCTCGCCATACTCTGCCTTGTTGGCAATGGCGGTTGCCTCCGGCAGGTCCACCTGCACAGAGAGCACATTGGCCTCGCCCATCTCTTCGCTGATGAAATAGACCGTCTTCGAGTCCGGAGCCCACGCAAACTCATTCACCCAGCGATCGAACCGCGGCAGAAGATCCCGAATCGGCTCCGCGCTCGCTGCTGGCTTCCGTATCATCGACCTCGCGCCTCGCGTCGGCTCAGGGGCGACATCACCTGCATTCATGCTGTGGCGGTCGAAGACCATCAGCCGGAAACGGTCGCTCTCATATCCCGCTCTCGCCTGTGACCGGAACGCCAGCCATCTTCCATCCGGCGAATACGCCGGAGCATCGTCGCTCCCCGGCGAGGCCGAAATCTTCACCGGCCGCTCGCCCTGCTGATCCAGCCGCAGCGTGTAGATGTCGTTATTAGTGCTCGCCGCAGGCACGGCATCCAGGTTCGTGACAAAAGCGATCTCATGCGAATCCGGTGCCCACGCATACCCGACAGGCGCGCCGAGGGAAAACACGGGCGCCTCCGCATCGCCGATCCATCGCCTGGGTGTAAGGTCGCGCACCGCGTTGCCATCCGTCGCACTCACCACCAGCACATGGCTGCGTTTTGGTCCGATGTAGGAGTTCCAGTGCCGGTAGAGCAGGTGGTCGAAGGTCATCGCCTTCACCTGGCTCTTCGTCTCGGCTTCATCTCTCCTTCGGTTGCAGCTGTCCTCTCCCAGCCAGGTCTCCTCTTCGCTGCACTCCGGATAAACCCGCGCGACGAACAAAATCCGTTGCGAATCTGGTGACCACACCGCTCCATCAGCCTCCGTGCTCACATGCGTCAGCTGTCGAGGAGTCCCAAGCTTCCCCTCAGCCTCGTTCCAGTCCGTCAGATAGATCTCGGACGTCGTTCCTCCATCCACCGAAACGAAGGACACATGCTTTCCATCCGGCGAGAATCTCCCTTCGCTCTCACCCTCCTTCCAGAACGTGACCTGCCGTTCGCGGCCACCGCCGATCGGAACCACCCATAGATGCGAGACCTTCGTATTCGCCTTCAGGTCCACATCGACCGCAGAGAACATGACCCACTTCCCCGAGGGAGAGATCTGCGGATCGCTCAGGCGTTTCATTCCCTGAAGATCGGCGAAGCTCATCGGTCTCCGTCCGGAGACATCCGCGTCCTGCCCGGCAGCCGTGTTCGCCGAATCAAGCCCTGCTGCAGCTGCGCTACTGGGAACAGCAATCACTTGAGCCGCGGCAATGCACCCTGCAACTACCCCAGACCATATCCCTGTCAGAACCCTCATCGCGGCCTAACTCCCGCGCCAGTCTATAACGATGGCGCGGTGTTCTACAGTGGGGGAAACTCACGTGATTCCTTTTCGTCCGCAATGGCAAAGGCCGGATTCACAGAATCCGCCCGCAAGCAGAACACTCCATCAGAACGCGAACTTGCTATAAATCTGGAACACCACCCGGAGCAAAGAGTCTCATGCCTCGGCCAGATTGCTTCGCGAATGCACCAGCTTCACCGCAAGCTTTCCAACGCTGCCTGGTCGCAGCTCCGTTGTGGTCTCCGCCATCGCATGCCCCAGCCTCACCGCCAATGCCTCCAGCGACACGACTGCCTCATCCACTCGGCGCCGCGGAACCTGCAGAGCGCTATCTGCGCACACCAGAAGAGCTGCTTCCAACCGTTCTCCCCCAATGGAGACCGGAACCACAATGGCTCGTCCTGCCTCTTTATCCAGATGAATCACGTGGCTGCCGCTTCCTACACGGACTCCTCCGCTCCAGCGTCCGCCCGTAGCGCGCTCCTGCTTCGCTAATCCCCTCAGCCAACGTTCCACCCCCACAATCGTGGGGGCGTCCATTCCCTCACTGGCCGCGAGATAGAGATAGCCCTCGCCGTTGCGCGCCAGCATCGCCACGCGGCGAAACGGGCTTCGCGCAGCGATCACCCCTGAGATCCTGCGTGCCAGATCGGCAATCTCTCCGCCACGCCCTATCCGAAGGTCCAGACGCGTATACGCCTCCATCTCCTCGCGTCCCTGTCGCTCCCGCTCACATTCTGTGCGCACAGCTCTCAATCTTTGCCATAACATACCCAGCATCGCCAGCTGGCCGCATAGCGCCGCACCATAGATAAGTTGGGGCCATATTCTCTGCCATTGCTCGACCATCAACCAAACCTCCCCCTGTCGCGTCTATTCTGTATGGGGAACCCAGGGTCTGCTGTGTCAGCGCCCTCACACATGGAGTACCAGACACGATGAAGATCGTCTCAGCGCTCACCGTCAGCATTCTCGCAGCGACTCTCGTCTCTGTATCGGAGTTTTCTTCTCCTGTCTTCAAGCTCGTCCCAAATTGGAACAACACGGTCCTCGCCGCTGAAGACCAGGGCTTCGGCCCGCTCGACCCCACCCCGCCCTCCAGCATCTCCGTCGATGAGATCGTCAAGAAGTTTGGCGCCCGCGAGAGCGAGTTCAACGTGGCCCGCCAGAATTACATCTTTCGGCAGACTGTTAAAGTCCAGACCATCTCCGACGAGAACAACCGGCCAGACGGCGAATATCAACAGGTGACCGACATCACCTTCGACCGGCAGGGGCGCCGCGAAGAGCGCGTCGTCTTCGCTCCCCAGAACACGCTCGAACGCGTCATCATGAGCCCCGTCGACATGGACGAGATCGAACACCGTCTGCCCTTCGTTCTCACCGCCGAGGAGATGCCCAAGTACGACATCAAGTACCTCGGACGCCAGAAAGTCGACGAGCTCGACACCTACGTCTTCGACGCCGGTCCCAAGACGATGGAGAAAGGCAAGCACTACTTCCAGGGCAAAGTCTGGGTCGATCAGCGGGACTACCAGATCGTCATGGTCAACGGAACCACCGTTCCCCAGGACACCCGCCGCGGCCACGAAGATCTGCAGCCGCCCTTCACCACCTACTACGAGCAGATCGACGGCAAGTACTGGTTCCCCACCTACACCAAGGCCGAGGGAGTCCTACACTTTCCCGCATCCAATGGCGGCGCACGCCAGGATGTCCACATGCGTAACATCGTCCGCTACACCGACTACAAGCAGTTCCGCGCGACCAGCCGCATCATCTACAACGGCGAAGACATCACCAACAATCGCGCCCCTGAAGACGACAAGAACAAGCAACAACAACCGCAACAGCAGCAGCCACAACAACAACCGCAACAGCAGCAGCCTCAGGAGCAGCAGCCGCTACAGCAGCGGCCTCAGAAGCCTGCGTCGAGCTCACCTCGATAATCGTCCCAACCGAAGCTCCCGCCCCGCCGTCATCTCGACCGGAGCCAGCGTCATCAAGACTCAACCGCCTGTCCGGACTTCAGACACGCAGCTCGAACGTTCGAGTTCCGCTCGACGCTCCTGCTACGTCGAGCAGTGAGCATCCGGATCGGCATGCTGCTCCATCATCCACCGATCCATCATGGTTCCGGCGCACCGAGCCCCACAGAGGTGTTTAACATCGTCTGAGTGCGCATGGAAGCTCTGCCACCGCGTCAGCTTGATCAGCGGCTGGTCTTCAGTAGGGTTTGGACCCGGAAAGCAATCCACCCAGGCCAGCCACCAGCCGTCGGATTCCTTCTTCTTCCCGCATACATCACACGTATAGCTCTCGCTGTAAGCCATCTTGTTCCACCCGATTGGAGTTCCCGTCTAACGTAGCGACACAGGGTCGACACGACCCGAATCCGGCAGCATCTGCCAGTCCGACTCATCGACCGCCTCGAAGTCCTCGCCTTTCAGAGTCTTCAGTCTGGCCAGGTCTGAATCGCTCCACCGCTTGTCCGGTTCGCCGATGATAAACCACGGTCCGCCATTGTCGGAAAGCATCATCCCGTACTTCTTCAAGCCCTTCAGAATGACCTGGTTCTCTTTGGAGAACTTCGAGATGTCATAGTCCGCCTTCAGACGGAAGCGCTCTCCCATCGGCGGGTAGCTCGGGTCCGTAAGCCTCGAGGCAAAGTGACGCGCCGGCCACACATACAGCCGCTGTGTCTTGGGAGTCGTAAACCGGATCGCATGCTTCACCTCGCCGGAGGCAACCTCGTCGTAACGCAGCAGGCCGGGCAGAACCGGCAAACCTGCGGCATCCGTCGAAGTCTTGTCAGGAGCCCGCAATGCGTTGCTGGTCATATCCACCTTGATGCCGGCCCCGCCGCTCCAGCTTCCGTCCTTCTGCTTCACCATGCCGCCTACTTCTGTCAGAACGCAGCGTCCCTCGTCGACCATCAGAACGTGCCGGTCCGAATCTTCAGGGGAGTTCCATCCACCCTCGACCAGCGCTCCCTCGGGAGTCGGGTAGTGACCCGGATCGCTCTCATCCCCATAGGTAAAGGTGATCGGAATCCGCGGGCGGCCGGGCTTGATAATTGTGATCGGAATCCCGTTCGCCGCCTCCGATCCGAAGTTGGGATGCAGCGGAAGCGCCGGTCCCATCCTCTGGATATAGTCCTCCGAGTGCTTGTCCTTCTTCAGCGTATCGATCGGCGTATTCCACACATTATCTGCCGGAAGAATCGGGCAGCCGGCGATACGCGGTCCTGACCCTGCGCCGGTTCCTGCCGCCCCCGCGACTCCCGAGCCTACGGCAGCCAGCTTTGAGGCCGCCATCACCGCATCCGCCTCCGATGGAGTCTGGGAATGCCATACAAGAACCACAACCGCAATACCGAATAGGACTGCGCCCCACTGTCTCTTCTTGCCGGCCTTCATTCGCCCTCCGCCCAGAAACCTCGTTTTGCTAGCACCCATCATAATCTCCTAAACGCAGGCAAACGCGCATTTTCTGATTCGCATCCAAACCGAGACCGGCTTCTGGCGAACGTACGAAGCTCTCTCTGCTGGATCTATTTCGCTCGTTGCCCCATGGACGACGATTCATCTCATTTTGACGTTCCTACGGCAAATGTTCTCGGTACAGCCCATCCTTGGGACGATATCCTGACCCTGACCTCGGCCCCCAACCTTCCTCTACCGTGGAGTCTACTGTTTTGAGCGCCTCCTCCCTGCCGCATCCCATGGTCTCCTCCCTGGAGACTCGCAAGACTCCTCCAGTA
>Ga0268266_10002301_pt1 | contig 20723 bp, 17 predicted proteins | sample KBSS13metaG_FD_190356 | JGI IMG/M metagenome (GOLD analysis project Ga0268266, IMG submission 190356) | Switchgrass rhizosphere microbial communities from Kellogg Biological Station, Michigan, USA - KBS S1-3 metaG (SPAdes) (version 2) | ecosystem: Host-associated > Plants > Roots > Rhizosphere... | reverse complement strand
CGCTGCAGGCCAAGGCGGCTGATGGGAGCGCCGAGGAATTTACGTCGACCGGGGGTCGTAAGAGCTTGGCTTCGTTGGACGCGTTTGAGCGGCGGTGAAACTCAACAAGTCACGATGGTGAGTTTCTTACCACTGCTGGATGCCAGGTGGCCGATGTCGCCAGGATCGCTGGTGAGAACCCGGTCTCCAGAACGGGCAATCAGCACGACCGTGGCGTCAATGGGATCGTCCGTACGCGCCTTGGCGAGGAGCGCGCCCGCATCGAGACCCATCTGTTCGTCAACTGAACGTACATCTACTGCGCGCAGAACTCTGGCAACGTTTGCCTGCTTACCACCAGAGCCGCGCCATACCTGCGCGAGCACGATGGCGCTCGTGCGCAGGTCGTAGCCACGGAGTTGTGCAACGCGCAGACGCGCGATCATTGATCGATCATTCCTGTCGATCGCGATCAAGGCGCCTGCGTCGAGGACGAGCGCGGTCAACGGGAAGGCTTCTTCGAAGCGCGGGCTCCGAGCTCACGTTCCGCCCGGCTCAGCTCGTCGGGAGTCAAAGGACCGTGCTTCTTTTCCCAGGTTTGGAGGAACTCATCCAGGGCCTCCGACCGGAGTCTGGCTGCAGCCGCTCCAGCCAGCCACGCCGATAAGCCGGTGCCTGCCTTGCGCGCGGCTTTGCGCACCTGGTCTCCTAGATTCGCGTCGAATGAAATGCTCATTTTGTCTACTTTCATCCTTCTATTATGCAGCTCGGATTCTTACCGCGGTAGGTCTTACTGTGGTAGGAACGCGGTTTTTTTCGGCTGGGAGACATTCACTCTACGCAGGTCGAATCGGGGAAGGAAGACATGATTTCTGGGGAAAACACCTACAAATGTAGGCACTGGCGGCGGTGGGAAGATTTTCGATGAGCCGACCTATGGGCACGAATAAAATCGCGTAGATGCAGGCGCAAAATTCAATCCAACCCGCTGCGCCGATTCGACCTGCTTTCTGCATCTCGTCACATGTTCCACTTCGTCCGCAACCAACTTCCGAACTCGCTTGCGGAGGCGCGGTCCCGGGATCAATCCACGAGTCGGATGAGCCTGGCACAGGGTCTGCTGACGCGTTGGTGCTTCGCCCTTTGACTATCGGCCGTTTCAGCCGCGCCCCTCGCGTTCGGCCGGAATATTGATCGTACCCCTGCAACCTTCGCCAAATCGGCTGCAACCGTAAAAGTAGGTCTGCTCTGTACGGTTGAGTCGCAACCGCGTGTCACTGTGACAGCGCGGACACGGCGGGCCATATTTGCGGTATGGTCGCGTCGCCGTCTGCAAATCGTACGACGGGCTCCCATTGCGGGTATCGATCAAATCAGACGCGGAACTCTCCGCGCGAGCGCCCTGGTCGCGCCCTGGTTGCATCAACTCCCCGGACTCCGACAACACTGCTCGCCAATCACAACCATGCTCGCAAATAAAGTAGTCAGTGTCACGGCGCTGCTCATAATATGTACGTCCACCGCAAGCGCCACATCTCGGGTTCTCGGCGTCCGCCACCACGTCCAGCACCATCTGCAAAGATACCCGCCGCTTGGCGAGGATAAATGCAATCGCACGCGCGGTCTCTTTGCTCACGATGCGTGTCATCAGCTCATCAGTTCCCTGGGCGAAACTCAGCGCGTTCAGCGATCCATGCCAGACGATGTGCTCATCGATGATGATTGCCTTCTCGTGAATCCGGGCACGGCTGTCCACCACACAGCCGATTTTCTCCAATGTCGCGAACGCTTCGGCCCCAGTGCGCGGGTTGGCGGGGAAATTCTTCTTCGGCGGTCGCGAGACACAGCGCACTTTGACGTTATCCTCGGTTGCCGCATGCAAGGCGGCCTCCAGCTCGCCTACGCGCTGGCGCGACACGAACCCGGAGAATATGACCACACTGCTTCGCGCTCTGGCCAAATCAGCTGCGAGCGCTCGGTCGAATGTCTGAGAGTTGAAAACGCCAAAGCGACGGGCCGTGGCGTCCAAGAGCCCGCCGTCCAGTCCAGCCAGATCTGGTCCCTGGGGATTGAGCCCGAGCAATGCAGTCGCCGGGAGGACACGGCCGCCCGACTGCATGTCGCACAGAATTCCACGCAACAGCGAATCCGACGGCAGGCGAGCATCGAGCTGTTGCAGATTGGCCAGCACTATGAGGTGATTCTCAGCTCGACTGGCAGCCACGTTGAGGAGTCGGGAACTCGTCTCATCAGCGCGCACTCCCTTGAGAAAGTAGCCGATATCGCTACCGTGGCTGTCCGGAAAGTCGATGATTACCGCATTGCGCTGATCACCCTGGAAGCTATGAACCGTGCCCACCTTGACATGGCCCAATGATGCCTCCCGCAGCAAGCTTCCGATAAGTCGTGCCTGCGCGGCGTAAGGCGTGCAGACGGCCAGATCGGTATTTCCCCGGGCGAATCCGCTGCGGGTCAAATGATCAGCCAGATTGCGCACCAGTAATGCATGCATCGGGCTGAATCGGGACTGGCCCTCACGTCCCTGCATGGGCCGCAGTGCAGAAGTGTCGATTAGAGTGAGCGTCGCATCGAATGGCGATGGCGGCACAACACGCGCCGCCCGCTCGAGATGCCATGCCTCGTCCGAAGTTGTCTGTAGTCGCCCGCCATACATCCGCTCCTTTATCAACGCGCAAATAGGCTCCAACATGCGGTATTGCGTGTCCAACATGACCATCCGGGTGTCCGCCCGCTCGAGCGCGCTGACACCCGCGGCCGCGAAAACGTCGCGAGCCAGCAGATCAATCAACACCCGCCGCTCAGAATGAAAAATCGCCGGCAGCTGCCGAAAGTCTCCGCAGATGATCACACGCTCCCGCGACAAGCCGGCGACCAGCCAGATCACCGGCTGCAGCAACATCGACGCCTCATCTACGATCACGAGATCGAGCAGCCCCATATCCTGCGGCTTGAGATAAGCTCGAGTTCCGGTTGCGCCAATGATCCGGGCCTCTCGCAGGATGGTCGCTCGCAGCTGCGCGATTTCCTGCTCCAGCGCGTCGCGCTCGCTGGTGAGCACAATCAACTCAGCGATGAGCTGGGTGTGTTCGCTCTCAAAAGCCTCTCTAGATTGACCGAGGAGTGAATCCGCCAGTTGCCAACAGCTGCTCGCAAGAGCTTCGGCGTCAATCCGTGCGTTCTGCATCGCTACAACATTTTCCTGTCGCAGACCCTCAAGCCGATTTCCCTCGGCCTGTGCAACGTCGAACTCGCCTCTCACGACCAACGGGCTACGGCGCAAGCTACGTAACCAGCCAGAAGTCCGGCGCAATTCCACCGAGAGCGCAGCCACGCGACGATCATTAGCAGCGAGTTTCTGTTGCAGGACGATTTCGTTGGACTGGAGATCCTGCAGGTGGATCGACATCTGGTGGAACTGTCGATTGGCGGTATCCAACTGCTCGAAGCGCCGCAACGCTTCTCGAATCGGACCGAGGTTTCTCTCCAGCATCGCCATCTGCGCCTCGAGCTCATCCTGACGCACCCGCAACTGGGCGGTGAGGCGGATCACGATGCGATCCAGATCGACGAAGGCGCCAAACTGTTGGCTCAGCTTGGCATCCGCAATCGCTCCGAGTCGCACTATACGGCCCGTCTGCAAAGCGTCGTGCTCTTTTCCCAAAGCGTTGCAAATGGAGTACAGAACCTGGTCGACGGCCGTGTTGGTGTTTGAACAGATCAGCACCCGCTTGCCGGCGTCGAACATCAATCGCACAATTTCGCCGAGCGTCAGCGTCTTACCACATCCCGGGGGCCCCCAGATAAACGTGACGGCATTGCTGGAGGCATGCTGCAACGCTTGTGACTGAGAGGGATTCAGTGTCGCGGGTGCTTCGAAATTCCCGAGGGGCTGAGGACGGGGGGCGGACGCCGCACTGACAACCGCATCCGCCAGCGCGCTATTGAATTCCATCTCCCCTGATTCAACGGCGCGCAGGCGCTCGCACAGCCGCTCAAGCAGTTTCCGATCATTGAGCCGCAACTGCGCCTTCGGCAGCTCCAACCCGAGGTCTCTTGGGATGACCAAGCTGATCTCGGCGGGCGCGATCGTACGCACGGAACACTCGATAGACTCGCCTTCGAGAACCAGATCGACATCCGCGCCCTCCATGATCTGGTCAGTCGAGGGGGTCTCAAAGGTATAGGTGTTCGAGTTACCCCACTGCGAGATCCGGAGGCCGTTACGGAGCTCGCACAGCCTCCCGTAGCGCGAGAGCCTGATTTCTTCAATGTAGGCTTCGAGAGCCACGCGATAGCGGGTACACCGCGAAGCGTTTGGTGCAATAGCCAGCGAGAAGCTGTCGTCGAACCACTTGGGTGATGCTTTTGGCAGATTAGCAGTGCCGGGCGGCCGTATGGTCGCGACCTCCCCCGCCAGCAGATCCAATCGCCTTCGAGTGGCAGCAGCCTCTTCCCGCTCGCCGGTCGATTGGTTGGCGCGTGTCGATGTGGTTCCAGTTCCCTTGCGGACACCGGGCAGGCGAACGAGGCGCCCGCGCAGGTTTCGTGCGGCCGCAGACGTATCTCGACGACACGAAAGCTCCTCCAGCAACCGTCCGCACAGTTCCTCGTTCCATCCATAGCGGTCGAGGACGGCCTCCATGCCGGGAATATCCAGTTCCTGGAACTCGCGCTCGTCCTCCAACGATAATCTCCCACGCGGAATATCGGCGACACGCCTGTCACCGTAGTGGATAGTTCCGCTCCCCGCGCTGGCGACGGGGTTCGAGCCCACCGGAAATCATTCTAGACCTATTCGTCCGAAAAGGCGCAGGGGACGTCCACCCATCGCAGCACGAAGATGAACGGGCTACAGATCACGGGAGTGGGCGAAAGCCGATGTAAATGCCGATCCCCAGGTCGTCGACAAGCTACGTCCAGTTCTTCGACAACTTCCTTAACCGGACAATGATGCACATTCACGGCGCCCGCACGAGCCCACGGGTAACAAAACCAACTGCGAACGCCAGCGGACGTCCGCTGCGGTCGAATCGACAGCAACCCCATACACTTTGACAAAATCTGCTACCAAAGGAGCCGTGATGCATTGAGAGTCGCACGAAGAACTGCAGGGGATAACTCGGTAGCGACATAGGACGCATTCTGGTGATCCCTTCTTCAAACCCCACGAGCAGGAGTCCACCCTCACCTTGCCAGCTTATTCGAGCGTCGGCCCTTCGGACTGATTCAAGCAGCCCAGAGCCGTTCGAGATCTCAACTATCTGCTGCCATCCCTCGCGTCCGATCGATCTAGCAACCGCAAATCCTAGGACGCTTTCAACGCAATCCCGTCCGAATAATACCATCACCACTGATCGTGCCCCGGGACAGGTTGTACGAATCTCGAGTTCTAGATCGGTTGGACTCGTGCTCAGGCAGCGCCGCTACCTGCAGTTTGAAGGATTGGCAAATCCGGGTTCACTTCGCCACATGCTGGGCACAGACTGTGATTGCGAGATCAACCCTTCGGACTGCCACAGGGCAGAGCGTCACTGCTCGGGGCCGGCGCCCGCACGCGAACCACTGTGATCTGTTGATCATTTCAATCCAACTCTCATGCATTCACGCGCGCCTGCCATTGAGGCAGATGCACAACCGACGGAAGTCGGCGGTGTGCTGACGACAAATCTGTCAAAGTCCAACAATGATTCGAGCCATTACCAACACCACGACACCTCCTCCTGAGTGGCCTGCGGTCAAACTACCCGACGTACCTCCACTTGGCGTGCGGAGGCGCTCCAGCACCCGGATGCTACGGAGTGCAAAATAAACACCTGGATGCCTGAATCGATTATTTCGCTGGTCACCCAATGCGCTACCGTTGCGCGTGGCCCAGGCAAGCGCGGGCAGACGCATCAATACCAGCAAGAATGCTCGAGCGTTCGAGAACAGGTAATTGATGCAACGCACAAGACGACTGCGCCACAGGATATAAAATCAACGATTCTCTCTTGTTCCAACTCGCCACCGGGCCCGGATCGTGCTCCACCACCGACACAACGCCTCGCCGGAATTCGCTTCTTTCAGATCAACTGGGAACAAACAGTCGTCCCCATAAAAATAACTTTTGACATCACCTGCCTCACTGTTGTATTCCACATCAGCAATACACGAGCCTCCCGCTGCAACGCCACGATCCTCCAGCGAGTAACCTGCTGCAACGCTAGAGTCGATTTCAACCGAGATGAGTTAGTCTCTCCACGCCGGTCCGCATCGATCCAAACGAAAGGAAATTGTTATGGAACAGACCAACCGAAACTCACAGCTTCCCATTGAAATCCGTGACCTGGGGGCGGTCACCAGAGTGACCCGCGGCTCAGCCACCTTGTTTCCCTGGTATGAGGTGGGTAACCCACCCTTCAACCGCCGCTGCATAACCTGCGCCAGGTGAACAAAGGAGGGGCGGCCTCCGGCCGCTCCTCCTATCGAAAAGCAACTCGACATAGAAATGCGCTTTCGCTGCACGCCCGTTAAGGAGCACCGGTCATGAGGTCACGAAAGGACATGTTAGAGGCAACGAAATGGCTCATTGCGCTGGAAACCAGCAAAGACACCAGCGAGTTGCGGCCCGCCTTTGACAATTGGCTCAAATCGAGCAAGGCCCACAGAGATGCCTATGCCGTGGTGCACCAAGCGCAGTTGCAAATGTCCAAGCTGCCAACGACGGCCAAACCCGGAGCATTCGCCCCGACTCACATTCGCAGCAGGCCGTCCGCGGACCGTTCGGTCGACTTGGATGTTTTCCTGATCCTCGCGATGTTGCTGGCACTGGCCACGTCAGCCGCAACTAACATCCTGCCGTAATCGCGCCGACCCAGGGACAGCGCGACGCAGCAATTGATTTGGATATCTAACCATTGAGTCCAAACGGAGCGAGCAGCGTCCGCGCGAAAGTTCCTGCGGACGAGTCGCTTCTGACTCATTTTTGCGTCACGTCCTCTGACCTCGACGTATCAATAGGCAACATGCGCGATGGAATTGCGGCGTAGGGCTATCCGTGCACCGACCGCTGACCGCGGTTGCAAAATAATCTCAATTATTTTTCCGGACACACCCGATCGCGTGTCTAGTGAGAGCAGGGACGTGATACGCGCCCCATTTGCGGCGCGACATCGCAGCTCGCAGGGGATTTCTTTACAACCACAAACCGAATGAGTTGGTAGCGTAATCATGCCCCCGAACGACGATAATGAGCTGACGGCTGCCATCGGGAGATTCATCCGCTCCTTGTCACGGCAGCGCAAAAAGGGTTCTGGCATAGAACAGGAGGGACATCCCAAAATGCCGTCGGATGAACCTCCCGAAACCGATCTGGCCGAACTACGGAAATTTGCCATCGCAAACAAATGCCCCCCGGCGATGGCGCATGACATCATCCATGATGTACTCCTGAAGATTGCGGCGCTTCCACCCGACGAGCTCGCTGCAATCAAAAACCTCAAAGCCTATGCACGAACGTGCATTCACAACCAGTTAGCCAACCATTGGAAACGCTACCAGAACCGCCAGGTGCCACTGACCGATGATGTCCAACCGAGCGAGGCGGCTTGGGGTTCCCGTGAGGTCGAGCTGCCGGATCTGACAGACGAGCAGGCCGAGGAGATTCTCGAGTCGTTTCCCGAACCGCATTCTGAAATCCTCATTCTGACTTTTGTCTACGAATGGGATCCTGCTCAGATCGCGCGGAGGCTGGGTATGGATGAACCGGCGGTGCGTGAGCACCTCAAGTCGGCTACAGATCTATTTATCATTTTTCGTACACACGTGCCTTCGCCCGGCATCAAGGCTGGCATTGCGCGTATGCTCAAATTCAAGAAGCGCAGTCATGAATGAAAATGACATCGTCTCCCACGCCGCGGACATAGCCATCTCACAAGGAAAATCGGCAGATCCGCCGAAAGGCGAGGCACAGGTCTGGATTGCTGCAAGCGAAGATCATCACATCGCGTATGTCCATGCACGGCACAAATGGGTGCAGGTGCATGAAGCGCTTTCGAGTCTGCGGCGCAATCGGCCTGACTCTCCAGACGAGTTGATAGCCAGAATCCGTACGGCGCGCGAGCGCAGCGCTCGCGATGACGCCACACCATCGACATGGCGTACTTTGCGATCCCACCCGCGATGGGTCGTTGCCACAGCATGCGCTATCCTGCTCGCGTGTCTGGCAGGTCATGCATTGCTATCCGCATGGCCGACGCAGACAGGGGCCGAATATGTCGGCAAGTTTGACAGGCCGGCCCCCATTGCACTTCCGGATCAAAGCATTCTATACCTGGACAAGGGCAGCGTGGCCCGCGTCGTGATGACCTCGCGACTTCGTTCGGTGGAGCTGCCCTATGGCAGAGCGTTTTTTCGGGTCCATCACGAGAACAATCGCCCGTTTGACGTGTCAGTCGGTGAGGCCGTCATCCGTGCCACCGGAACCGAGTTCTCGGTAAAAAACGTGGCAGGTCACATTGAGGCCTTCGTGAAGGAGGGCGGCGTCGACATCTATCCGCAAGGCGTGGATTCCACCATCCCCGCAACCCCTCTTCCAATCAATCATGCGGCAATCATAGAGCACGATTCAGTGACGCCTCGGCGCTTGACGCCCGCCGAGGCCATATCCGAGCTCACCTGGTGGTCCGGAGACATCTGGGTGGAAGGATCGCTCGCCGAAGTGGTGAATCGGTTCAGTGAGCACAATCCCCGCAAGATTCGTATCGAGGATCCGTCCATGAGATCGCTCTATGTTGCCGGCCCTTTCAACCCAGCACAACTCGACAGCTTCCTGGCACTGCTGGCACGTCTCGACATCGAAGCGACGACCGAAGTGGACAGCACTTCAGGAGCGGAAGTTCTCTCCCTGCATCTCAAGCGGGATGCACTCGCGCATCCACGCTGAAGCGCGAATACTCTCAACAGGCGGAGATCGAGATTTGTTGCATCAACAGCGACTCGCGCGGTGTCTGCGCACAGGGTCAGTGGCACTTTTGGGATTTTGGACCTCCGGATGGTGCTCGGCTATCGCAACGCAGGAGCGTGTACAGATATCCATTGATCCAGGTCCATTGCAATTGGCCGTGCTCCAACTCGTGCGCAACACTGGAATCGATGTGGTCTTCGACCCCAAACAGTTCGCCGGACTGAACACGCGGGGAGTCGATGGAGTATTCACTCCACTGCAGGCCCTCAACAGCCTACTCATCGGCCTTCCGGTCTGCGCGGAACCCGTACCCCCCGGCAATGGCGCAACCCTGAAGACCTGCAAAGTACCGCAGGTCCCAAAGCTTCCTGATCCGGACCAGCCCGATCATCCGACCAACCCACCACCTGAGGACGAAGCCATAGTGGTGCACGGGGTTCGTGAAATGAATGAATCGCTCGGCACCCAGCTCCACGGCAGTCAGCCCGGAGAAGCGAATAAGATCACGCTCGGACGCGATCAGATTACCAAATTGGGTTTCCACACCGCCGATGAGATTCTAATGACCTTGAAGCGCACCTTCGGGGGCGGCGCAACGCAGGTGACCAGTCAGGTCGGTGGCGAAGCACTCAGCAACGCGGGCCGTGGCAGCGGCTACAACCTGCGTGACCAGGGTGCCGGCGGCACACTCATTCTCATCAACGGCAACCGCGTCGCATCCAGCGGTGACAAAGGACTGTTTGTCGATGTGCTCAACATACCCGTGGCATTCATCAAATCCATCGAGATATGGCCGGACGGTACTTCGGCCATCTATGGATCAGACGCAGTCGGAGGTGTGGTCAATTTTAATCTCCTCGATGGCTCGGAAGCTTCACAGCTCTCCATCGAATCCGGCAGCCAATCCGGCTGCGCTCATCGCGAACGATCCGGCAATGTATCGTTGGCCAAGGCATCCTCCTCGAGGCAAGCCGTCATCCTCGTCTCGCATTCCGACAATGCCGCCCTGCAGGCAGATAACGATACGCCATACGCACCCCTGCGCCCCCCCGATCTGCTACCGACCCAACAGATTGACAGTATAGCTGCGCACGCTCAGCAGTATGTCGCCAATACGTCGCTGATGACCGAGGCACTTCTGACCCATCGCCGCGCCACACAATACTACTCAAACCTGTTCAGCTTGTTTCCTGAAGGTACCACCGCCGAGGTGCAAAGCGCCCGAGTCGCCGTACAGACCCTGTATCTCGCGGCTCGATCAAAGACCAACATAGGATCCCAGGGCCTGCTGACCATCACGATGAGTCGATCCTATGAAACCGAGCGCGAAATCTCCCAAGCATCCTCCATCAATCTAAATGACTTCAGCGAACAGGCCGCCGCGACCCCTCTGACCCGCTTCAACATGTTCTCGCAGGTCAAACAACTCGTAGGCAAGCTCGAGGGAGTTCCCATTTCCACGCCAGCGGGCCCAGTGAAAGGCGTTCTCGGCGCTGAGTATCGGCAGCAATCGTTCACAACCACCCTGAGCACCGACCCTCTCGAGGCAGAACACCGGTACGATCGCAGAACAACCGCAGGATTTTCGGAGTTGACTGTGCCGTTGTGGACACCCGATGACTTCGAAACGGGCATGAGGATCTTTGACATTAGAGGGGCAGGAAGGTATGAAAAATACAGCGACTTCGGGCACAGCCTCGTCCCCCAGGTGGTCGCTCGTTTGATTCCCGTTGCGGGGCTAGAATTGACAGCCACCTGGGGCAAATCACTCCAGGGACCCAACCTGCCGGAGCGCGACGAGAGCCAGAACGCGATCGTGACAGGGGCCGCCCACGACGCGCTGACAGGTGCACTCGTACCTGTGATCATCACATCCGGCAATAACAGGTCCTTGCGGGAGGAGCGGGCAGTCACTCGAACATTGAGTATCCACTGGAGTCGATCCGTCGCGCCGGACAGCCTCCTCAACTTGAAATTGAGCTATTTTGGAATCGATTTCCAGGACCGCTTCGAAGCGATTGACTTATCCGAAATTGCCCTCGGAGACGGTCGCTACGCGAGCCTGCTCACCGCTCTGACACCGAACCTCCAGAACCAGCTGTGCGACAGCACTCAATTTTTCGGCGATCGCAGCGCGTGCCGGGACGGTCACTTTGCAGCCGCAGTCGATGACAGACTACAGAACATCGACACGCTTCTGACCCAAGGAATCGATTTCCAAGGTGACCTCGCCACACGCTATCCGTGGGGTACATTGAAAAGTGAGATCAGCGGCACCTATCTGCTGAAGTATTCTGAGATCTCAACCCCGGGCTCTTCCCCCGTGTCCCTTCTCAACAAACCCTACAACCCGATCAACCTGCTCCTGCAGGCGAAGATCGAAGTAAACTTCGCAGACGTGGACGCGAGCACCACAGTGAACCATTCAAACAATTATCGAAACACACTCGTTCAGCCAAATCAATCGGTGGCCTCCTGGACAACCGTGGATCTATACGTACGATATCGCCTGAGCGGCTCGCAACGCACCTGGCTCGGCAGAACCCGGGTCTCGGCGCATCTGCAGAATGCCTTCAATCACTTGCCGCCGCTCGTGACCAACGGACTTGAGAGCGCCCGTTTTGATGAGGAGAATGCAAACCCAACTGGACGAACTCTGCGCATCGAGTTGATGACGCAATTCTGACTCTCCTATAAGTAGAGCCGTATGAAAATAACGCACGCGATCCATTGCAATATGGACAGAGTGCACATGAACCAGACAATACACACCGTGACCACTTGTCGCGACACGGATTCCTTTGCAGCGTTATGCCCCGCGGCCACAACGATTCCGAGGCTCATGATAGTCAGGACTGAAACCAGCCGCTCCAGACTGGCTTCTCCGGTGAGAACCTCCAATAGCCACGGCACGATCTCACCACCGACTCTCAGTAACATCAGCACGAGGTCACCCCATTCATTGACTGCCCTTCCTGACTAAGACACTCGACGAGGGATAACTTGCAAAAAATGGACGTGCTACAGGCAGCCCCGGTCTAGTGGACATTGACGGAGGCGGAGCGGGTTGAGGCGGATGGGGACGCGAGGCTGAGTGGGGCGATGTGCGACAGGAGACAGGAGGTGCATGAGGAGTCTGTGGTTGAGACGTTGATTGGGGATTTGACGGGAATCTCTGTGTAATGGAAACAACCGGGAGGTGCGTCTCTTTTACCGAAACCCAGCTTATTCGCCGCCGATGGGCTTCAGGAATTGCGATGATAATTTCGAGCAAACCATCGTTGTCGCTGGGCGAACTGTTCAAAGCAATGCGCGATTGCGGACTCCGCAACGTTGCGAGATCAGGTCCCGCGCAAGGGCACCCCGATGGAAGAAAGCTTTTCAAATTGAATACGCGCGTCTGAATGTCTGAATCACCGAAAACGTCGCAACAAGGATCGATCTCAGCGCGGCCTAAACATTCTTGAATGCCTGGAGGTCCACCACCGCGGATTGCGGCGAAATACCCTTTCGGTTTTGGAAATCCATTACAGCATTGAAAGTCGCACCATCGAAAACACCTTGCCGGAACGCGAGCGCTTTCTTTGCCACGGACGCCTTTGATAACAGTTTCTGCAGATTCTCAACTTCCGGACCCGTCGAGCCCGGCCTGACGAGAGACCTCTTAGCGACATACGCGTCGCCTTTCGCGGCCGCGCATGCGGCCTCCCTGCCGGTTACGAGCAAATATTGAAACTTGGGGACGTTCTGGTAGGCCTGCATCGTGATGGGAGGAGGATCGGGCAGTCCCAATGCGATACGAAACTGCTGCCACGCGCCGCTCGCGCCACTCTTTTTGGAATAATGACCTTTGATCACCTGACATCCGGCGGACGACTTGCCGATCGACGAGTCGCTCTGTGCCGCATGGATGTTGTTGCCGACGGAGTCACTCTCAAAAAGGGTACTGCTGGACAAAGTTGAGTCATAACTCAATTTCCCGATCGTTCTCATGATGCACTGTTGGCCAGTCTCAGTGAGTGCGCCAAATTGCGCGTCCGGCGTATCTTGTCTATGTATTCCGACCTTGTAGTTGTAAAGTCCTGTCAACATCATGTTACAACGCTTGCGGCAACTGGCCCCGAAGCGACTTGTACGAGAACACTCCTCGAAACACCAGGTACGTGCGTACACCCGCATGTAGATCGCTCCGGGCACCGTCGATCCGGAGAACAGTGCCAGGGTATCCTCCTTTCGATCCCACACCCCAATCAGGCATTTGAAACTGAGATGGTCGGGCGCGACACACTCGACTGCATGCGCCGTCGCGTACAGTGCAGTATCAGCCTTGGATGCAAGAACGCAACCGCGAATGCCAACAACCGTGTAACGCTCCTCTTCTCGCAGACTCAGGTTATTTGCCGAACAGATATCTCTGAGAGCGGCAGCCGAAAGGGAGAATGCGTTTGAACAGGAGAGGTCCGGCAAATGTGTATAGTCAGGTGCGTTTTTCTCCAATGTCGGCCACGCCACGGAAGGAGGGCCGTTAAAAAACGCAGCCACGTCGCTGTCTGTAAGCGGATCGCACTTCGGAGACCCACCGGCTGGGACGGGGTAGGCGTTTGTCAATCTTCCGAGATCGCTTCCATAGCCCAATTCCTGAAGAAACCTCGCTGCATCCGGGCTCAACGCCGCGGCCGCATCCTGGCCGCGCACGCACATCCCAACGAGTGCCGAGGACCCCGCCAGCATCAACATTCGACGATTCATTCGAGTGTATGCCTATTTCTTGGATGACCCATTCGGGACTTCACACTGGTGATACTGGCCGGCACACACCGCTCCGTCAGGGCCGTTGCACGACTCCTCCCAACGAATCTCAACGGATCGGTTGCGCCGCGCTTTCGTGCCACCGCTGGGGAGATCCGGTTCCTCAAAGCTATGTCCCGCGCACAGCGTCTCAAATCCTTGTTCATGGAAATCACGAGCGACGTTGGCCGCGCGGCTCCAGGAAACGAACTCATTGGCCCGGCTGCTCCCAACCCTATCGGCGTAGCCATCGATGAAGAATCGATGAATGTGATTGCGCTTGGCCCAGCGCGAAAATTGAGCGAGCTGCTCGCCCATCCCTGCCATTCTTTCAACTTCCCAGACATCGAAGTCAAAATACACGGTTTCAACCATCAGACGCGGAAACTCCAGGCGACAACTGTGGTCCTCCTCGCACCTGTTTTTGGGAGGCGGATTAGATTGAGGCGGCGATGGGAGAGTGCGGGAGACAGGTTTTGAGAGTGGGCCAGAAGCAACACGCACACAGGTTGCGACACGGGATACAGTCAGTTCATTATCCTGGAGAGATTCGTCCGAGAGGCGCTCTTCATCGGGACCTTGACCGGCAGCGCTGGAAAAATAGCTGATCCTGCGATGCGGGGTAGAGGCGTCCATCAAAGTAGCCATCCTCTTGTCTGTAAACGCTCGATTCGCAAGGCAGGATTGTCCGCTTCCCAGGGCAATTGCATCCAACCGATCCTGCGTACAAAGGCCGCATTCGGTATCGCTTCCGCACTGCTGGGGCGGCGGCGCCTTTGCGAAGCAGCTCTTGATTGCGGAACACTCGCGTTCATGACGGGCGCCAAGTAAGTGCCCTATCTCGTGCAAGGTTGTATACTTGATTGTCGCGTTTTTCCCTACAACGATCGCCATTGCGGTACCGGGATCGGCTCGCACAATGCTGTAGCCGTCCAAGCCCTGGAGCATCTCCGATCCACCCACAATCACTATAGCATCCGCACCTTGGGCCTTACGTCCCTCGGCCAGCTCTCTCGCCAGATCCGGATCAACGGTCTCCGGATGCTGGAGGAGCCGCTCGGAAAAGTCCTTGTCTAACAACCACGGATCATCCGACTTTTCCGACAACTCCCCCGCACTCTGCAGCTTTGTCCGCAATCCGGCTATCGACTGACTCAGAACCAATGGGCCCACAAATTCCAACTCAACCGCCCGGTGAACCCCTGACAACCCGTGCGCTACTGACTCGGCGAGATGGAACACCAGGGTATTACCGTCGACTTTCTCCCGAATGGCATCCGAGTCAATAGCAATGAGAACGCGGTAAGCCGCGACGGTTGTGGGCTTAGACTTCTGATCCAGAATGCACGAACGAAACGCCTCCACCGCAGTCTTTTCCGACGCGCTGAGAGACGCATCGCCGCGAGTCTCGGAGGTGCCACCAGCATCATAGGTTGGGTATCGCTGCGCGGTGTGCCCCGCGGGGACCGCGGTACTGACAACCTGAGATCGATCCGTCGTAGCAGTCAAAGAATAAGTGTGGTCGTCAATCCGCCAATCCCCCACATACACACCATCTCGAACACTCACCACACCGTTATCGAGGGGCTGAGAACCATGAAAGTACATCCTGAAGGAGCCCGGTCCGAGCAGCTCTACGTTATCCACAGTGATCCGCAGTTGCCGTTGATCCACTGTCCACACGGCCAATTCGGCTGCCGCCGGCACGACTGGCAGAGACCGAGGACGCGGTATCTCTTCCCACGCGGCATTCATGCTTTTCCCCGTGAGCTCCGCAAAGCGCCACTGCGGATCCACCATCTGGACTTTTGCGCTGGCGAGCGCGTCCGCGCCTGAGGCCGATCGGGCAGCCACCAACCAGCCATCGACAGGCTTCTCGAAAAGCTCACTGAGATTAGACGAAACGAGGATGTCATCTCCGAGTCGCCTTAACGACTCCCGGCAAGCACTTTCCGCGGTCCACTGGAACTGCCAGAGCTCGAAGTTCGACCAGACTCTTTCACCCATGAGCAACGCGGCACATTGGTGCCGGGCATCGGCCAGCAGGACGAACACCTGCGGGCTCGGATGAAGGACCAGAATCCCAATCGTTATATTGATCGGAGCATAAACTACTTCAACCTCCTTCTTATGACGACACAGGAACAGGACAGCAACAATGATACCGACAGCAAAACAGGCGACGGCGATAGCAACTCGATGTGAACGATTGTCTGCCTCTGCCCGGTCTGCCGTTTGCATCTGCTGTTCTGCCGGTCACTCGAGCTTTTGATTGATGTTTTGTGGGATCCAGTCCCTCCAGTCATCCGATGTATCCGCGCCAAGCACGCCCCCTCCCGGCTGGTGCTTCACCAGCCGGGAAATAATCACGGGACTCGTTACATCGAATGTATAAGTACCGGTAGACTGCTTCGAAACATTGACGCTCAAGCTCGCGTTGCTGAACACCTTACTGACAGACTGTCCCATAGCTGCATCAACGGAGGCGGCCGTCGACGAATCGACACTTACTGACAGTTTCATTGAATCGATCATGACATCCGCAACCACCAGCGCCAGGTCGCCGTTCAGAAATGCGACCTTCATTGGCGATGTGGCCGGCAGCGAGCTCATGAACTCGATCATCTTGTCGCGCCGCAGTTTCCTGGGGTAGGCCCTGCCGAGGGTCATCGTGATCGTTTTCACGTTCGAATCGCTCACCGAACCCGCTAGATTCAAGACGCTGGCAATCTGCGGAAGCGCACCTTTTACCGCGACACTCCGCTGATCCTTCTCCGTCAAGGTGATGATTGGGCCATTCCCACCAACCGCGGCAAACCCGCTCATCTCCCGATTGGCCTTGGGGTCGGCAGGGATTGCATTGTCAGCAACGCCAATGCAGGACCACATATCGCAAAGAAAATCTTCGTCTGACGAAGACGGCTTACCTGCGGCGGGTTTGTATGCGGTGATCAGGCCGAAGTTGTTCGTTGGATAGCTGAAATAATCATAGGATGCATAGTCGGATCCCAAGTTATCCCGAACAGTTGACTTCATGATCTCGTTGTAGGTCTTGCAGGAACAGACGAGCAACGGAATACAGATGACCAATACCAGACGAGGAAAGATTCTCATAGTAGTAATGCTCCCTGAAACTGGGTCCCAAAAGCCGCTATCGAATCGAATGCCGAGCCATTGGCATTGAAATGGATGCGCGCTACCTGCACGGACTCCCACTTCATCGTGGCCTCACGAAATATGAACACATGGGTGCCTACAATCTCGATTCCGGAGAATCCGGCATCGCCGTGGCGGAAGACGAAATGATCAGGCAGGCCCGCGCCGGTGCTAACCTCGACAAAACTGCTACCGGCGGCATCGGCTAACACAGTCATGGTCCCATCGGCGCGAATTCCGTAACAGCCGCTCGGCAGAAGCAGCTTATCGATGCGCGGTACACCACCCGAGGCAAACAGAGACACATACGCAGGATCAATGTCACTCGACACCAGCATCCTGAGTTTGGCCTCCCGAGCGGAGACTTTTTCGGATCTACTTGCCCATATGGCTTTGGCAACAAGCAAATCCGTTGCGATCACCGGCGCTGCAAAACTGGTACCCACGGCTGTTTGCGTCGCACATGCCCCAGTCGTACCCGTCACCGAACCGTTCGCGATCGCCGTCACGCCATCGCCCGTCCTGGAACTCATGCCCAGAAACATCCCCGGCGCCGATTGGGCTCCTACGAGTATCAACCCCAGACCCTTGCCCTCATTCCTGAACGTCATCAATGGCTCGAATATCTGCACGTCTTCAATCTTGCTGCCTTGATCATCGAGAACTGCGCTGACGAGCGGAATCGCACTGTCGGCCTGGTAACCATTGGGCAATACTTGGTAACCGTCATAGTTGACATAAAAGGACGAAGAAATGACTGCGGTTCGGGGATCGTGCAGTCGATTTCCGTAAACAGCCTGCAAATAGATCAGCGGCACAGGCTTTCCCGCGGCGGACGTTGACGAGCCATTGCTCGGAGCGGGAAGCGTCTTCAACCAATCATACGTGGGCTGCAAAGCTTGCCTGATAGTCGAACCCATCGAATTGATATAGGCCTGGACCTCCTTCAACGCCGTCGCGCGGTTTGCAAAGAAGTCGAGCTCAATCGGCATTATGTTCGCGTTGAGTTGCGCTGCGCCCAATTGCGTCAAGGTGGCGCGTATCTTGTCGAGCACCAGTATCCCGTGGGCGCAGCCGACGGGGACATGGAAGAAGTCCAACACTGCATAGACGCCTGCGCGTTCAGACGTTAGCGCGCTCAAGGAATCGACGGGCGCAGGATTCGGCGGCGCCGCCAGCTCCGGGCCAGTGCCACCCGCAACGGCAGCCGCATTCTCTAGCGTAAATACGTCACCAATCTCTCTACCCGGGCCGACATATACTTGGTCGCGCAGCACCGCATCTTTCTCTTCAGGGGGAAGCGCCGCCAGCAACTCCTCGAGCTGCGAGTTGGTTAGTTGCGCCTTCCAGGTTGCGCCATCGCGCAGCTGTAGCGTCGATTCAGATTCGAGGGGTACGACGTCGGTAGACGTCTCATCCCTGAGGCTCACCGTAGATGTCTCGAAATTCAACTCCTGGGTGAGATCGGTGCTGGCGCCTTTGGAAAGGGGCCGAGCGGGCAGGTTGGGGAGCGTGAGAACCTGCCCCCCTTTGATGGCCGCGCGGCTCTTTAGTTTGTTTGTGTTAACTATCTGCCTTGCCAAAGCACCTGCAGCCTGGGGATATTGGCCGTCCGAAAAGCGATATTTCCTGGCAATAATGTTGTAAAGATTGTCGCCCGGTTGCACGAGGTACCTTGGTGAAGCATCGGCGGCAGTAAATGAGCTCAATACACGAATAATCTCAGCTCGTGACTTGGATGGTAAATTGTTGATATCAATCAACAGAGTTGCCTTATACGGCTCTCCCGAAGCATCGGAAAGATGGGTAAACCCAAGCATAACGGAGCTAAAGCAGAGCCACGCATGCCGCACCAACCTGCGGCGCAACAATTCTTGAACGACTCCGAACCAACCACTCAATGCGCGCCGACTGCGTGCCATCCCTGTGCATCTAGAGCGGGCCGACTGAATTGACACGTTGGGTTACGCGCCTGTTTGTATTTTGGCGAAATCTATACCTTAGTCTCAATCGGGGCAACTACTTTGTCGCCGTCGCCGACGCAGGTTTGGTTGCGATAGCGACAACTAACTAACGTTTGACCCGTTTAGGCTACAAACTCGCTGAATTCGCTATTATTTACAGGCCCGGGTGCGCACTCGCCCATTCCAACACCGGCGCCTTCATCAATCAAAGCGGATCATTGATGCTGCTGCGCGATAAGTCTCCGCTGGCACTTCCACCATGCGCCCCCAGACGGCACACGCGAAGAGACCCATGCGACCATCCGGTCCTCCCACTGACGGATCTTAAGGAGACCTATTCCTCCGACGATAGGCTGTAGCAGGATGCCGCGACGGAATTCCGCCGTAAATGCGCGAGGGTCTTTGCGAGCCTGTGGATGGCTTTTCCAGATAAATCCCTTTATTAGCCGGAACGGTCCTCTGAGGTAGTAGACGAGTAATTCGACTGGTGGGGCAAGACCAGGCACCCAGCCCTCGATGAGCAGAGCGTCCAATTGGGTCGCGTTGCCTTGATCGATCAGGGCTTCGCGGCCAGATGACCAGCCTGTACCCTCTGAGTGTTGAATACGCGCAGCGCTCAACTGTCACGTACGGATGTTCGAGTTCTTCTCGGGCGTCAGCAGCCTCACGGTCTTTGACAACCTGCTGTCTGGAGTCACCCATCCGGACCGATACGAGGCGGAGCTGAACGCCTCCTACCGGGAGCTGGCGAACCACTACCAAACCTCTGTCATCCCAACCCGTGTTAGGAAGCCCCGCGACAATGGAAAAGTCGAGGCCGCCGTGCTCGTCGCGCAGCGCTGGATTTAGCGGCTTTACGACACCATCGATTTTATCATCTGAACGAGCTCAATGCCGCCATCGCACAGCTGCTGTGCCGGCTGAACGACAGTGTGATGCGCCACGTGAAGCAATCCCGGCGACAGTTCTATGAGAAGATCGATCGTCCGCCCTCAAACCACTACCTGTTCGTCCGTACGAATACGCCGACTGGAGTACTAATTATTAAGGCTCAGGAGATGGTCAGGCAAGGACCCTGCCTATCGGTCAAATGGCTGATCGGCGTGACCGTCTCCAGATCTCGTTGATCCATTCCTCTACGTCTTGCGCTTCCCGCGGAATGCCGGCGGACAGGATTCGATGTCCTGTCGCGGTTACGAGCACGTCGTCCTCGATCCGCACGCCTATTCCGCGAAAACGGGGTGCAACCGTCAGATCATCGGGCTGGAAATACAAACCCGGCTCGATTGTTAAGACCATGCCTGGGAGCAATCTTCCCTGCTGGTAGTGTGCTTCGCGCGCCCGGGAGCAATCATGCACATCGAGACCCAACATGTGGCTGACACTGTGCAGCGTGTAGCGACGGTAGAACTGATTTTCATCCAGCAGTGCTTGCTCCGCAGGCACTCGCAGGATTCCGAGGCGTTCCAGACCGTGAGCCAGGACACCCCTGGCTGCAACGGCAGGTGCCATGAAGTCGTTTCCCGGCTTGACCCTCTTTAGAGCCGCGGTGTGCGCTTCCAGGACTATCTCGTAGACCGTCCGCTGCTCGCGGCTGAACCTTCCCGATAGGGGGAGCGTGCGGGTGACGTCGGCGGTATAAAGTGAATCAGTCTCGACGCCAGCATCCAGCAGCAACAGATCGCCTGGATGGAGGGCACCGTCATTTCGGGTCCAGTGCAATGTACAGGCGTGAGAGCCTGAGGCGACTACAGGAGGATATCCAACGTTGTTGCCCTCCGCGCTGGCGCTCGACCAGAACACTGACTCCAGCTCACGTTCGTTTCTGGCTGTGCGCATGCGCGCGATTACCTGCTCGAAGCCTCGCTTCG
>Ga0268266_10002300_pt1 | contig 20725 bp, 19 predicted proteins | sample KBSS13metaG_FD_190356 | JGI IMG/M metagenome (GOLD analysis project Ga0268266, IMG submission 190356) | Switchgrass rhizosphere microbial communities from Kellogg Biological Station, Michigan, USA - KBS S1-3 metaG (SPAdes) (version 2) | ecosystem: Host-associated > Plants > Roots > Rhizosphere... | reverse complement strand
AAACTGCAGCAGCTGCTGGTGCATGCCCTCGACGTTTCGCGCCACGCATTTGAGCAGATAGTCGGCATCGCCCGAAATCCGCCAGCTCTGCAGCACCAGCGGCACTGCCGCGATCGATTTTTCGAACGCCTGCAGCGGGGCCTGGGCCTGGCTCTGCAGCTGGATCAGGACAAAGGAAATGACTTCGTAGCCGAGCAGCGTTTCGTCGAGCGTGGCTCGGATCGCACTGACATAGCCGCGCTCGCGCAGGGCTCGCACCCGCCGCCGGCATGGCGGCTCCGAGATACCGACCCGCTCCGCCAGTTCGTTGTTGCGGATGCGGCCATCCCTTTGCAGCTCGGATAGTATCTTGAGGTCGATATCGTCGAGGGGCTGGCGTTCCGTCATCGGCTATTCCCGAGTTCCCCTTGGGCTCTTGTCGGGCACGTCATCGGCGCTCCAGGCTGCCACGCGTCGCCGTCCTCGGGGAGGGGGCGGGCCTGGTTTGAGCCCGCTTGGCTGTCGCGCCGGGCGCGACACTCGACAGCACCAGCTTTTCGTGGGCAGCGACGATGGCTTCCCTGGTGAGGCGCCCGCCGGGCCGGTACCAGGTGGTGAGGCCGGTCAACAGCGCCAGGATCGCAAATGTCGCCACCTGGATGTCCACGACCTCGAACTCACCCTCGGCGACGCCCTCGGAGAGGATTTCCGCCAGCCGCTGCTCATAGGCGCCGCGCAGCGCCACGATCTCCTGGTAATTCTTCGGCTCCAGGCTGCGCAACTCGGAATTGGCGATGAAGACCTCGCGCTTCCTGGTCATGTGATAGGTGACGTGGAAGGCGGTGAAGGCGCGGAGCTTGTCGACCGGCCGTTGCTTGCCCTGCAGGGCGCGATCGAGCTGGCGCAGCAATTCGTTGATGTGGTCGCGTATCAGCTCGAACAGCAATTCCTGCTTGGTCGAGATGTGATTGTAGAGCGACCCCGACTGGATCCCGACCTCGGCGGCGAGCTGGCGCAGGCTCATGGCGGCATAGCCGTGCTCGAAGATCAGGCGCAGCCCGGCCTTGCGGATCGCCTCCATCGTCTTCGGGCCGTGCGAGCCGATCGTCCGCGCCATGGGGCCTCTGAAAGATGACAATGGCCGCTGTGGAAACGAGCGGTCGATTGTATAATTCTGACACGAAAGAATAGTTATTTCAACCGCCTGTGGCGATCATTTGACGTTTGGCAGGTTCCACTTGCAGGTAAGTTAAAAAAACGTATGATCGTTTAATTCGAAGAAGAACCAAGGGTGGAATGATGGCCTCGAACAGGGCGCTGCTTCTCAACTTCGATCTCGGCGAGACCGCGGATGCGATCCGCGAAACCGTGAATGCGTTCTCGCAGAACGAAATCGCGCCGCGCGCCGCCGAAATCGATCGCAGCAACCAATTCCCCAGAGATCTCTGGCCGAAAATCGGCGCGCTCGGCCTGCACGGCATCACCGTCGAAGAAGAATATGGCGGAACGGGTTTGGGCTATCTTGAGCACTGCATTGCGGTGGAGGAGATGTCGCGGGCGTCGGCCGCGGTCGGCTTGTCCTACGGCGCGCATTCCAATCTCTGCGTCAACCAGATCCGTCGCAACGGCAGCGAAACACAGAAACGGAAATATCTGCCAAAGCTGATTTCCGGCGAGCATGTCGGTGCCTTGGCGATGTCGGAGCCCGGTGCCGGCTCGGACGTGGTGTCGATGAAGACCCGCGCCGACAAGAAGGGCGACCGTTTTGTGCTCAACGGCAACAAGATGTGGATCACCAACGGCCCCGTCGCCGACACGCTGGTGGTCTACGCCAAGACCGACCTCAACGCCGGGCCGCGCGGCATGACCGCCTTCATCATCGAAAAGGGCATGAAGGGCTTTTCGACCGCGCAAAAACTCGACAAGCTCGGCATGCGCGGCTCCGACACCTGCGAACTGCTATTTGAGGATTGCGAAGTGCCGGAGGAGAACGTGCTGAGCGAGGTCGGTCGTGGCGTCAACGTGCTGATGTCGGGTCTCGACTATGAGCGCGCGGTGCTGGCGGCGGGGCCGATAGGCATCATGCAGGCCTGCATGGACGTGGTGCTGCCCTACGTCCACGAGCGCAAGCAGTTCGGCGAGCCGATCGGCACCTTTCAATTGGTGCAGGGCAAGATCGCCGACATGTACACCACCATGAATGCCTCGCGGGCCTATGTTTATGCGGTAGCAAAAGCCTGCGACCGCGGCGAGACCACGCGCGAGGATGCGGCCGGCGCGATCCTGTACGCGGCGGAGAAGGCGACCCAATGCGCGCTCGACGCCATCCAGCTTCTGGGCGGCAACGGCTACATCAACGACTACCCGACCGGGCGGCTGCTGCGCGACGCCAAACTCTACGAGATCGGCGCCGGCACCAGCGAAATCCGCCGCATGCTGATCGGCCGGGAACTGTTCGAAAAGACCGCCTGAACTTCACATCGGGGCCAAGATGGTACAGGCTGTCGCATTCTCTCCGAATGGGCGGTCCCGACCGTCCTGAAGCCAGCTTTAGGGCACTCCAGCATCCAAAGAAATGCCGACCATGCCGCTTCATTCCACCATCGATCCCGCGTCTTCCGAGTTTGCCCGCAACGCCGACGTGATGCGCGGCCTGGTGGCCGAGCTTCGCGACAAGCTCAAGGTCGTGTCCGGCGGGGGCGGCGAGACGTCGCGCAAGCGGCATACCTCGCGCGGCAAGATGCTGGCGCGCGAGCGCGTCGACCTGCTGGTCGATCCCGGCACCGCCTTTCTCGAATTGTCGCCGCTGGCGGCCCACGGGCTCTATGGCGGCGATGTCCATTCCGCCAGCGTCATTACCGGCGTCGGGCGCATTTCGGGCCGCGAATGCGTCATCGTGGCCAATGACGCCACCATCAAGGGCGGTACCTACTATCCCATGACCGTGAAGAAGCATCTGCGCGCGCAGGACATTGCGCGGCAGAACAATCTGCCCTGCGTCTACATGGTCGATTCCGGCGGCGCCTTCCTGCCGATGCAGGACGAGATCTTTCCGGACGAGCGGCATTTCGGCCGCATCTTCTACAACCAGGCGCAGATGTCCGCGCAGGGCATTCCGCAGATCGCGATCGTGATGGGCTCCTGCACCGCCGGCGGCGCTTACGTGCCTGCGATGTCGGACGAGAGCATCATCGTGCGAAACCAGGGCACCATCTTCCTCGGCGGCCCGCCGCTGGTGAAGGCCGCGACCGGCGAGGTGGTGACCGCGGAAGAACTCGGCGGCGCGGACGTGCATTCCCGCCAATCCGGCGTCACCGATCATTACGCGCAGAACGATGCGCACGCGATCGGGATCGCGCGGCGTATCGTCGCCACGTTGAAGCCGCCGACGCGTGCCAACCTGAACATGCGCGAGCCTCGGGAGCCGCTGTTTCCGGCGGAGGAAATCTACGGCGTGGTCTCCGCCGACGGCCGAAAGCCGTTCGATGTGCATGACATTATCGCGCGGGTGGTCGATGGCTCCGAGTTCGATGAGTTCAAGAAACTCTACGGCACGACCTTGATCTGTGGCTTTGCCCATATCTGGGGCTATCCGGTCGGCATCATCGCCAACAACGGTATCCTGTTCAGCGAGAGTTCGCTGAAGGGCGCGCACTTCATCGAACTATGCTGCCAGCGCAATATTCCGCTGGTGTTTTTGCAGAACATCACCGGCTTCATGGTCGGCAAGAAATACGAGGCTGGTGGTATCGCGCGCGACGGCGCCAAGCTGGTGACGGCGGTGGCGACCGCCGGCGTGCCAAAATTCACCGTCGTGATCGGCGGCTCCTACGGCGCCGGCAATTACGGCATGTCCGGCCGCGCCTACTCTCCACGTTTCCTGTGGATGTGGCCGAACGCGCGCATCTCGGTGATGGGCGGCGAGCAGGCCTCCATGGTGCTCAGCCAGGTTCGCCGCGATAATATCGAGGCCAAGGGCGAAAGCTGGCCGGCCGAGGAAGAGGACAAGTTCCGCGCGCCCATTCGCGCGCAATATGAACACCAGGGTAGCCCTTATTACGCAACGGCGCGGCTGTGGGACGACGGCGTGATCGACCCCGCCGATACCAGGCTGGTGCTCGGTCTTGGATTGTCGGCGTCGGCGAACGCGCCGATCGAACCGACGAAATTCGGCCTGTTCAGGATGTGATGCAGGAAACGATGATGGACCGCGCAAAACTCTACCGGCGTTTTCGCACGCTGCTGATCGCCAACCGGGGCGAGATCGCCTGCCGCGTCATCCGCTCCGCCCGCGCGATGGGCCTGCGCACCGTCGCCGTCTATTCGGATGCCGACCGCGACGCCATGCATGTCGCCATGGCCGACGAGGCTGTGCTGCTCGGACCGGCACGGGCGCGCGACAGCTATCTCAACATCGAACGCGTGATCGCAGCCGCGCGCCAGACCGGCGCCGAGGCGATTCATCCCGGCTACGGTTTCCTGTCCGAAAATGCCGAGTTCGCACAGGCCTGCCTTGATGCGGGGCTGGTGTTCGTTGGCCCTACCGCCGAGATGATGACGGCGATGGGCTCGAAGTCGGGCTCCAAGGCGCTGATGGAAAAGGCCGGCGTGCCGCTGGTGCCCGGCTATCACGGCGAGGCCCAGGACGAGGCAACGCTGGCAAAGGCGGCCGACAAGATCGGTTTCCCCGTGCTGGTGAAGGCGTCCGCCGGCGGCGGCGGGCGCGGCATGCGCGCGGTCAATTCAGCCGGCGAACTTTCGGCGGCGATCGTCAGCGCCAAGCGCGAGGCCAAGGCGGCGTTCGGCGACGACCGCATGCTGATCGAAAAGTTCGTGCAGAACCCGCGCCACATCGAGGTGCAGATCATCGGCGACAGCCATGGCAATCTGCTTTCGCTCTGGGAACGCGAGTGTACCTTGCAGCGGCGGCACCAGAAGGTGATCGAGGAAGCGCCGTCGCCGACGCTGAACGCCACCCAGCGCGAGGCCGTCTGTGCCGCCGCGCGCAAGGCGGCTGCCGCCGTGAGCTATGTCGGCGCGGGCACCATCGAGTTCGTCTCCGACGGCAAGGACGTGTTCTTCATCGAAATGAACACCCGCCTGCAGGTCGAGCATCCCGTGACCGAGTTGATTACCGGCGTCGATCTGGTCGAATGGCAGTTGCGGGTGGCATTTGGCGAAAAACTGCCGTTGGGGCAGGACGAGATCAAGCTGAACGGCCATGCCATCGAGGCGCGGGTTTACGCCGAAAATCCGCAAAAGAATTTCATGCCGTCAGTGGGCCGGATCAAGACCTGGCGCACGCCGGATGCCGTCGACGGCCTGCGGATCGACGCCGGTTATCGCGGCGGCGATGCGGTGTCGCCGTACTACGACGCGATGTTGGCAAAAGTGATCGCCTGGGCGCCAACCCGTCAGGCCGCGATCGAGCGGCTCAACCGCGGGCTGGAAGAGACGGATGTCCGCGGCATCGTCACCAACATCCCGTTCCTGTCGGCGCTCATCACGCACCCGAAGGTGCGCGCCAACACCATCGACACCAGCTTCATCGAGCGCGAGCTGAAGAAGCTGACGGAAGCCTCAGGTGAGGCCGGCGATCTCGAGCTTTGCGCAGGGGTGGCCGCCATCGTCAACGGGGAGCAGAAATCCGCGCGCAAGGATTCGCCGTGGCAGACCTTTGGCTGGATGCCGGTCGGAAGACGGCAACGGATCTTCTCATTCCGTCAGGGGCAGGGCGCCGAGCACAAGGTGACGCTGCACTATGGCTTCGGGCCGATGACGCTCTCGATCGGCAAGCACGAAATCGTCTTCGCGACCTCGCCTGTGGATGACAGCAGTTTCGACCTGACCATCGACGGCATGAAATCACGCGTCACTGCCGTGATCGAGGGCCATGAGCTTTACTTGCGCACCCGCAACGGCCGCTTCGACCTGCATTGGGTCGATCCGTTCGGCGGCGAGACCGAGGAGCAGGTCGGCGAGGACAAGATCGTGGCGCCGCTGCCGGGCACCGTGGTGGCGCTGCTGGCCGAGGAGGGGGCCACCCTGGAAAAGGGGGCAGCAATCCTCACGCTTGAAGTCATGAAGATGGAGCAGACCCTGCGCGCGCCGTTTGCGGGGGTGCTGAAGAAGATCAAGTGCAAGGTCGGCGATATCGTCGGCGAGGGCGTTGAACTGGCCGAAATCGAACCGGCGGCGTCATGAGCGATCGCGTCCAAATCGTCGAAGTCGGCCCGCGCGACGGGCTGCAGAACGAGAAGACGCCGGTCAGCGTCGCCGACCGGATCGCTTTCGTCGAGGCGCTGATCGATGCCGGGCTCACATCGGTTGAGGTCGGCGCCTTCGTGTCGCCCAAGGCGATCCCGCAAATGATCGGATCGGCCGAAGTGCTGCGTGGCGTCAGCCATCACACACAATGCGAACTGCCGGTGTTGGTGCCCAATGAAAAGGGCTACGAGGCTTCGCAGGCGGCAGGCGCCAAACTGATCGCGGTGTTTGCCGCCGCTTCGGAAAGCTTTTCGCGCGCCAATATCAACTGCTCGATTGCGGAATCGATCGACCGGTTCAAGCCGGTTCTCGCCCGGGCCAAGGCCGATGGCGTGCGGGTGCGCGGCTACATTTCGACCGTGCTCGGCTGCCCCTATGAGGGCGAGATCAAGCCGCAGGCGGTGGTCGATGTCGCCAAAGTGCTGTGGGATCTCGGCTGCTACGAAATCTCGCTCGGCGACACCATCGGCGTCGGCACGCCGTTGAAAGCCCGGCAGTTACTCCGCGCTGTCGCGGGCCATGTGCCGATAGCTAATCTCGCGATGCATTTCCACGACACCTATGGCCAGGCGCTCGCCAATCTCTATGCCGGGATGGAGGAGGGCTGCCGCGTGATCGATTCCGCCGCCGGCGGCCTTGGCGGCTGCCCCTACGCCCCGGGTGCGACCGGCAATGTCGCAACCGAGGACGTCGTCTACATGCTCGAAGGCATGGGCATTGCGACCGGTGTCGACATGGCGAAGCTGGTTGCGGCGACCAATGTTGTGAGCGGGCTGATCGGCCGTCCGCCGGTCAGCCGCGTGGCGGCAGCGTTGAACGCGAAGATGCGAACAGAGAAATAAGGTCTAGGCCCGCTGCGTTCCCCGATTGTATGTGCCCATTTGATCGGTATTTGACACCCTTAAGTTGATATGGAAGTGTTCGAAGTCGACATTTCAAAATGAACCGGGTGCCCGTGAAATTACCGAAGCTGAGCGCTCTACTCATCATGTTGTTTGCTGGAGTGGAGGCGACAGCCAGTGCTGAAGACGTCCTTTCGCCATGCGCATCTCGTGATCCGCCCCTTTCCAAGTGCTCAGAATTTGCGGCAGCTTGTGTCGCCTATTTTGGAAGCCCCCAAGCTCCAACCGACACTTTGCGCGATCAAATGGGCGACATGGGAGTTAGTTCCTGCGTGGATTGGAAGGACCAATGCCTAAAGACTGGAATGTGGCGCGGTCCCAATTGCATAATCATCAATGTCGAACGACGGTAAGATGTCGGGTCTTCTCAGTCGGCGGCTTCTCGTAGTTCAGCAGGTGGAGCACATCTCACCTGTTGGCCCAACTCGGGCGATAGGCGTCCGCTTTCGAGCCGCTGTCAGGGCATCGTGGACATCGACGCGCCCTGATCCGCAGCGGACGTGCAGTGGAAGTAGGCCGCTTACGCCGCCTTCAGTCCGACATTCGGCAGCCGCGGCCGGTTCTTCAGTGCTTTCGCCATCATGGCTTCGACCTCGGCCTTCTCGTGCGGCAGCAGCGCCAGCCGCGGCGGGCGGGTCAGCGCGGTGCCGCGGCCCATGATGTGCTCGCAAAGCTTGATGCACTGGACGAGGTCCGGCCGGGCATCGAGGTGCAGCAGGGGCATGAACCATTCGTACAGCGGCATGGCTTCGGCATAGCGTCCGGCCTTGGCCAGGCGGAACAGCGTCTCGCCTTCGCGCGGGAAGGCGTTGGACATGCCTGAGACCCAGCCGACGGCGCCCATCGCCACGCTTTCGACAATGACGTCGTCGAGACCGGCGAAAAGAACAAAACGGTCGCCGACCATGTTGCGGGTGTCGATGAAGCGCCGCGTGTCGCCTGAAGAATCCTTGAAGCACACCACCGTTTCGACGTCCGCCAGCGTGACCAGAATGTCCGGCGTCACGTCGTTTTTGTAGATCGGCGGGTTGTTGTAGAGCATGACCGGCAGATCGGTCGCGGTAGCAACCGAGCGAAAGTGCGCCGCGGTCTCGTGCGGCTTGGAGGAATAGACCAGCGCCGGCATCACCATCACGCCGTCGATGCCGACGCGCGCGGCTTCCTTGGCGGTCTCGACGGCAAAGGCGGTGGTGAACTCGGCAATGCCGCACAGCACGGGGACGCGGCCGGCCGCGACCGACTTGGCCGTTTCCATGATCGCGATCTTTTCCTTGCGCTCCAGCGAGGTGTTCTCGCCGACAGACCCGCAGACGATCAATCCGGAAACGCCGTCGCGGATCAGGCCGTCCATGACCTTTGCGGTCGCATCGATATTGAGCGACAGATCGTCGTTAAATTGAGTGGTAACGGCCGGGAAGACGCCTTCCCAGGAAATGCGTGGGCTCATTGTTTCGCTCCATTTGGAATTTTCCGGCGGATGCTTTCGATCCGCCGGGCTTTGACTGGAAAAAGAACGGAAGATCAGAGGGTGGCGCCGACTTTTCGCAGCTCGGCGAGAACCGGCGCCTTGGGCAGCCAGATCTTGTCAAACTCGGCAATGACGGCCTCGGTATCGCCGGCCGGAACCTGACGGATCGGGATCGGCGCGTTCTTGAAATTCTCGATCAGCTTTGGCTCATTGCCGGCCAGTTCGTCGATCTGCGCATCGAGCGTCGACTTGACCGTCTTGGTGATCAGCTCGCGGTCGGCGGCCGGCAACGACTGCCAGACGCGGCCCGAGACGACCGCCGCCATCGGCATGAAGACGGCGTTCATCTGCAGAATAACTTTCGCAACCTTGTCGAAACGCTGGTTCCAGGAGAACTCCAGATCCGCCTCGAGGCCGTCGACCTGGCCGTTCGCCATGGCGTCGAACACCTGCGGTGTCGGGATCGGCGTCGGCGCGGCGCCCAGCGACGAATAGAAATCGCGATAGACCGGCGTCGGGTTGATGCGCAGCTTCATGCCCTTGATGTCGGCGAGGCCAGTCAGATCCTTCGCCGAGAAGATGGCGCGCATGCCGGTGATGCCCCAGCCCAGTCCGATGGTTCCGGTTTCCTGCGGCAGTACCTCGAATAGCTTGATCGCGGAGGGATGGCGGACGAACTTGGCGACCGACGGCGTCGAGCGCACGATGTAGGGCGCATTGATCGCGGCGATATGCGGTACACGCGAACCGAGCTCGGCGGCCTGGATGAAGCCCATGTCGAGCGCGCCGGACTGCAATTGCTGCATCATGGCGGGCTCGTTGCCGAGCTGGCCGGAGTGAAACACCGTCATGGTCAGGCGGCCGGAGGTAGCCGCCTTGAGGTCGTCGCCGAACTTCAGCGCCGCCTTGTTCCAGGAATGACCGTTCGGCGTGATCAGGCCGAGGCGAAACTCCTTGGTCTGGGCCAGCGCCAGCGACGGCGCAAACAGCGGCACGGCCGCGCTGGCGGCAAGGAAGCGGCGACGCGAAAGGGACATGGCAGGGCTCCTGAAGGGTTGGTGGGTTCTATTTGATGAGGACGAGGGAGAGCGACGGATAGAGCGAGAGCAGCACCAGCAGGACGCAGCTGATGACGAAGAACGGCAGCGTCACCATGAACATCTTGCCGGGCTTGGCGCCGGTGACGGCGGCCGCGACGAAGAAGCAGAGACCGACCGGGGGTGACAGCAATCCGAGCACCAGGTTGATCACCACGACCACGCCGAAATGGCGCGGATCGATGTGATAGATCTCGGTTGCGACCGGCAGGAGGATCGGCACCGTCATGATCAGGCCGGGAATGCCGTCGATGACCGTGCCGATCAGCAGCAGGATCGCGTTGCAGATCAGCATGAAGCTGACGGGATCCTTGGCGACCGACTGGATCCAGCCGGCGGTCTCCTGCGGCACCTTGCCGAAGATGAGGACCCACGAGAACACGGCCGCGGCGGCGACCAGGAACAGCACGATGGCCGAGTAGATGCCGGCGCGCAGCATCATCTGCGGCAGCTGCGAGAATTCGAACTCCCTGGTCCAGTATTTGCCGACCAGCGCCGCCGCCACCGCGCCGACGGCCGCGGACTCCGTGGCGTTGGCCAGCCCGCCGAGGATGCTGCCGACGATCACGATGGGGATCAGCAGCGTCGGCGATGTGCGCAGGATCGTCGCCAGCCGCTGCCGCGGGGTTTGATAATCGGCCTTGGGATAATTGTAGACATATCCCATCAGCGCGATGACGACGCAGAACATCGCGGTGAGGATCACGCCCGGCACGATGCCGGCAATCAGCATGTCGCTGACCGATACCTGCGCCAGCACGCTGTAGACGACGAACATCACCGAAGGCGGAATGATCGGCCCGAGCATGCCGCCATAGGCGGTCAATCCCGCCGCAAACGTCTTGTCGTAGCCCTTCTTCTCCATCTCGGGGACCATGATCTGCGCCATGATCGCGACCTGCGCCGTCGCCGAGCCGAGGATGGAGGAGATGAACATGTTGGCGAGGATGTTGACGTAGGCCAGTCCACCCTTCAGCGAGCCCACAAAGGCCATCGCCATGTCGACGATGCGCCGGGTAATGCCGCCGCCATTCATGATCTCGCCGATCAGGATGAAGAGCGGGATCGCGATCAGGCCGTAGCTGTCGACGCCGCCGAACAGCTGCAGCGGATAGGACTGGAACAGCACCGGATTTCCGGACGCGATGATGTAGACGAAGCCGGCAAGGCAAAGACAAAGCCCGATCGGCACCCCGACCAGCATGAGCGCGATGAACGCTGCCGAAGTGATCATCAGTTGACCCCGTCGAGCTCGGAGAGCTGAAAACCCTTCGGCGGCGTCCGCGGGACCAGTTCGAGATCTTCCAGCAGGTTTGCGAGGCCATGGACGGTCATCGACACCGCGAAGATCGGCAGCGTCAGGTAGACGACCCAGGTCGGCCAGTTCAGCGTCTGCGTGCGCTCGGTGTAGAGAAAGTTGAAAGTCTCGGCGGCGAGCTTGCGTGCGTCGAAGCCGGCGCGGGCAAGCCCGATCGGATCCATCCAGAGGAAGCAGGTAGCGATCAGGGCTACGCCGAACAGGACGACCATTCCCGTCGCCATGACCTTCGCGATCTTCTGATGTCGCGCCGAGAGGCGTTCGGTCATCATGGTGACCGCAAAGTCGAGCCGCAGCCGCGTCATGGCGGAAGCGCCGATGAAGGTCAGCCAGACCACGCAATAGACCGCCGATTCATCGATCCAGTAGATCGGGAAGTGCGAATAGCGGGTGACGACGTTGACCAGGATCAGGGCGGTCAGCAGATACATCAGCCCCATCAAGGCGATGCGCTCGAAAGCGAGCAGGAGACTTGAGGCGCCGACAACGATCCGCCGGGCGCTGAACGCCGGCGCATCCGGAATCGTCTGATCGATCATGAAAGTGCCCCGCTACCCGCCAGAAATATCGTGCGTTTTCAAAATGTATAATTTATACAATCGTGTCAAACGCAAATTCTGGGCAAAAATCACCCAGGACTGCCTTTGCGAGGGCAGGAGCTACTTCTACGTGCGAAATTTGGTCCTTCGCTTGGAACGGCCGCGATGGAGACGGAAGTTGGAATGAAAGTCCCCCTCAAGCATCGGACCTTGTCGGCTGCGATTGTCGACCAGCTCAGGCAGTCGATCCTCGATGGGACTTATCCGGCCGGATCCCAACTGCGGCAGGATGCGCTGGGCGATGCCTACGGCGTGAGCCGTATTCCGGTGCGTGAGGCGCTGTTTCAGCTTGAGGCCGAGGGGCTGGTGCGTATCGTCCCGCAAAAGGGTGCGATCGTTTCGGAGCTTTCGCTCGACGAAATCAACGACGTGTTCGATCTCCGCGGGATCATGGAGCCGCGGCTTTTGGCGCAGTCGGCGCCGGACTTTACGGACGAAGACTTTGCCGGGCTGGATGACATCCAGAAGCGCTTCGAGAAGGCGATCAAGGCGGGCAACATCAGCGAATGGGGCCAGCTCAATGCCGATTTCCATATGGCGCTGTACGCTCGCGCGCGGCGGCCGCGGACCAAGGCGATCGTCATCGCATTGCTGCAGACCAGCGACCGCTACACGCGCCTGCAGCTTTCCAACACCAAGGCGATGGGGACGGCCGAAAAAGAACACGCCCACCTGATCGCGCTATGCCGGGCGCAGCAGATCGACGAGGCCTGCCGGTTTCTGGCGCAGCATATCGAAGCGGTGAGGACGGACTTGTTGCAGGTCGTGGGCGGCGGATCGATCGCGAAGACGCGAATAGTGAGTAGCGAATAGCGAATAGGGGTTTATTCGCCATTCGCTACTCACCATTCGCCTGTCTCATCTCCCCCCGTCAGGCCCCATCACCAGGTCCGGCAGCCCGGTCGAAATGCCCGGGAAGAAGCACAGCAGCAGCACCGCCAGCATCATCAGCAGCACGAACGGCAGGGTGCCCCAGATCACCTCGCTCAACGGAATATCGGGCGCGACGTTGCGGATGACGAAGATGTTGAGGCCGACCGGCGGGTGGATCAGCCCCATCTCCATCACGATGGTCATGACCACGCCGAACCAGATGATGTCGAAATTGGCGGCGCGCAGCGGCGGCAGGATAATCGGGGCGGTCATCAGGATGATCGACACCGGCGGCAGAAAGAAGCCGAGCACGACCACCATCAGCAGGATAGCGGTCAGCAGTTCCCAGCGCGGCAGATGCATGGCGACGACGGCTTCGGCCGCCGATTGCGAGATGTGCAGATAGCTCATCACGTAGGAATAGAGCAGCGACATGCCGATGATCATCATCAGCATGGTGGATTCGCGGATGGTCGATTTCAGGATCGGCGACAGGTCGCTCGGCCGCCACACGCTGTAGATCAGAGCGATCAGCACCAATGCGAGGAGACCGCCGAGGCCTGCGGTTTCCGACGGCGTGGCGTAGCCGCCATACAACGCGATCATCACGCCGGTAAGCAGCAGCACGAACGGGATCACCCGCGGCAGCATGGTGAAGCGCTCGGCCATCGTGAACTCGTCGCGCTGCAGGATAGCGGATTCCGTTCCGGTCTTCTCGTAGAGCGCCTTCGCCGTCGCATATTCCTTGCGAAAGCGAATGACCGCGTAGATACCGAACAGCGTCACCAGCAACAGTCCCGGGCCGATGCCGGCGAGGAACAGCCGGCCCAGCGATTTCTCCGCGGCGACCGCAAACAGGATCATGGTGATCGAGGGCGGCAGGAGGATGCCGAGCGTGCCGCCGGCGGCGATGATCCCGGCGGCAAAGCCGCCGGAATAGCCACGCTTGCGCATTTCGGGAATGCCGGCCGAACCGATCGCCGAGCAGGTCGCGGGCGAGGAGCCGGCCATCGCGGCAAACAGCGCGCAGGCGAACACGTTGGCGACGCCAAGCCCGCCGGGCACGCGATGCAGCCAGGCATGCAGCGCCGAATAGAGATCCTGACCGGCGCGGGATTTGCCGATCGCAGCGCCCTTGAGGATGAACAGCGGGATCGACAGCAGCGTGATCGAGGCCATTTCCTCGTAGACGTTCTGCGTCACCGTATCCAGCGACGCCGTGGGCATGAAGATCGCCATGAAGACGACGGCGACGGCGCCCAGAGCAAAGGCAATGGGCATACCGGAAAACATCGCAAACAGGGTCGCTACGCCGTAACTGATACCGATTCCAAGAACGCTCATCGACGTGAAGCACCAGCAAAGGGAATAATGATCTGCAACAGGATTTGCAGGCACAACAGCGTCATGCCCAAAGCCATCAGCACATACGGGATCGCAAGCGGTGGCGACCACATCGAGTTCGACACCTGGCCGTCGACCCAAGCCTCATGCGCCAGCGTCCAGGATTTCCAGGCGAAGAACGCGCAGAACAACAGGCTCGCGACATCGACCAGCCACAGCCGGATGCGGTTGGCGAGCGGCGACAACAGCCCGACAAAGGCCTCGATGCCGATATGGCCGCGCTGGCCCTGCACATAGGCCGCGGTCATGAAGGTGGCGCCGACGAGCAGAAACACCGCCGCCTCGTCCTGCCAGTAATTGGCGCTGTGGAAGAGGGCGCGGCCGAGCACGCTGTAACTGAGGATCACGCAGGCCGCGATCAGCGCAAGCGCGGCGAAGACCACGATGACGTTGTTGCACAGCGCCAGCGCCTGGCCGAGCGCCGCCACGATCGGATTGCCCGTGGCGGCCTCGGAACGGTCCTGTTGATCCGGAAGCGGACCATGCATCATGCGGCGACGTCGCTTGCGAGCTTCAGCAGATTGGCCGACGTCGCGGTCTTGGCGCTGTAGTCCTTCCACGCGGTATCGCGCGCAATATCGCGCCACTTGTTCACGGTCGCCACGTCGAGCTTGCTGACCTTGGCGCCCGCCTTCTCATAGACCTTGGCGACCTCGACATCGTCGTCCTGCGCGCCCTTGCGGCCGAACGCCTCCAGTTCGCTGCCGACCGACAGGATGATGTCCTGCTGGTTCTTGGGCAGCTTGTCGAAGATCGCCTTCGACATCATCAGCGGCTCCAGCATGAACCAGTAGGAGGCACCGGCGCCTGAGGTCAGCGATTTGGCGACCTCTTCGAGGCGGAACGAGATCAGGCTGGTGGAAGAGGTGATGCCGGCGTCGCAGGCGCCGGTCTGCATTGCGGCATAGATTTCGTTCGACGGCACCGACAGCACGGCAGCGCCCGCGGTCTGCAGCACCATGTCCATCTCGCGCGAGCCGCCGCGCACCTTCAGTCCCTTGGCGTCTTCAGGCGCCACGATCGGCCTGGAGCGGCTGGCGACGCCGCCGGCCTGCCAGACCCAGGTCAGGAGGATGATGCCCTTGTCGGCGAGGAAGTCGGTCAGCGCCTTGCCGACCGGCTCCTTCTTCCATTTCAAGCCCTGGTCGTAAGTGGCGACCAGGCCCGGCATCAGGCCGATATTGGTTTCCGGCAATTCACCGCCGGCATAGGGCATTGGATAGAGGCTGATATCGAGCGCGCCTTTGCGCATCGCCGAGAATTGCGCGTTGGTCTTGATCAGCGAGGAGTTCGGATAGATCTCGGCGGCGATCTCTCCGCCGGATCGCTTGGCGACTTCGGCGGCGAACATGCGGCAGAGCCGGTCGCGGAAATCACCCTTGTCGATGGTGCCGCCCGGGAACTGGTGCGAGATCTTCAAGGTCGTGGCGGCATGGGCGGTACCGGTGCCGAAGCGAAGCACGGCGGGCGCGGCGATTGCGGATGCGATGATATGGCGGCGTGTGAGCATGGTTTATCCCCTGCTGATAGTTGTTGGATCGGCAATCCGAACCGGCTTCAGCCCATGTTGGCCGGTCTTCGTCCGAAGTTGCTCTCGTCTGACAGTTCGAAGCGGTGTGATAGGTCGGGGCGGCACGTGACGGCAAGCCCAGATTCCGGCCTTCAGACCAAAGCCTGATATCGCTGCAGCGCACACCACCCAGGAACAGCGGTTCGCAGAAGACTCCGACAATAATGCGTCGAACATGGCACTCGCGGAGCGTTAGTTGCCATCAATTTGCCCGTTTCAACTATCCGTGAGCGGGTAAGAACTTTGGGTCCGGCCGGTAACAAAGCCGGTCGCGGCCTCGTCGTTGGAGGAAGCGGCAGATGTCGCTTTCGAGAAACCAACCACCAAAGGATGCCCCATGACCACCACGACCCGTATCGGCCTCGGCCTGTCTGCCGCGCTCGTTTCGCTCGGCCTTGCGTTCGCACCGGCCGTCTTCGCTCAGGACAAGATGGGCAAGGACGACGGTATGAAGAAGGAATCGATGTCCAAGGATGCGATGAAGAAAGACGACGGCATGATGAAGAAGGACGGCATGAAGCACGACGGCATGATGAAAGACGGCATGAAAAAAGACGACGGCATGAAAAAGAACTGAGCCGCGCTGTCATCGCCTGCGACGAACGCAAAGCGTTTGCGCAAGATGGCGGTGGCAAAGCATCGCCCTCGCGGCTTGAGATTCCCGGATGCGCAATGACGCATCAGAACGCACCCGGGGATCCGGCGCTCAGGCGCCAGCCCGGAGTGACAGGGATTCTGAAGACGGGAAGGCTGTGTCTGTTACCGGCAAGCGACGGCGGTGCGCGTTTCGCCCGCTTCCTCTGGCCTACTTCTTCTTGCCCTTGCCTTTGCGCGCGGCGTAACGGGCGTCGCGCTTGGCCTTCTGCTCGGCCTCCAGCGCTACCAGCCTGGCGGCTTCTTCTTCCTTTTCGCGCGCGATCCGGGCAGCTTCCGCCGCGGCGGCCTCGGCCTCGAGACGCTTCTGCTCGGCCTTTGCCGTTTCCTTGGCCTCTCGCGCCTTGGCGCGGGCGGCGGCCTGGGCTTCGCGCTCGGCCTGACGGCGCTGCACCTCGGGATCGTCGAGTCCCGGCTTGGCGCGAAACTTGTTCAAAATGTCCTGCCGCGCTTGCATCGCGGCCTTCTGGCGGTCCGCGAAATTCGGTTCCTTGAATCCACTCATAAAAGAGGCCTTGTCGCTTTCACTTTCGGGGTTGGACGCGCCAAACGCGCGGAATGCGCCTAGGTAAGTGAAGCCGGGGCAAAATGCCAGCGTCGAAATGGGGCCGGTGGAGCAGGGGAGGCTTGCGCGAACGGCAAATGGCCCAAACGGATGCCGATGAGCGGGATTACGTCAGTCTGGCTGCTCTACGAGCTGGCAGCGGCGGCCGAAGCCCCAGGCCGGGCGCTGCGATTCTGCAGTACGGCCTTCTCCCCGGTGCGCTGTTCGGCCTGCTCGGCTCGCTGGTGATGCTCGCTTTGGAGAAGTGACACGCCGTCCTGGACGTCGTCGCGACGGCCGCCGGGGCCGAGCACGCGTGCGACCGTCATCACCGTCATCGCGATCCGATCAGCGGCCCGCTGCGCTTCCAGCCTGTCGCGGGCATTTTCCCTGATCATGATCTCGATCAGCTCAAGCCGCCTGGTCTCGTCGACCGCTTCCGCCAGCAATTGCTTGTACCTGACGTAGTCGTAGCCCGTTTCCTGCTCGTCCATCGCACGCCCCGCCAACGCGCTCACCGCGAGCGCAATGTCGATCAAGGGTCGTGCGCACGCAACGGATTTGCGCGAGTTATACCCATCTCCGCGCCCATCGGGCTCGCGCACAAATCCGTGTAGTGTGAACCTGTTCACAAGGGCCGAGGCGAGTCGTTCCTATTCTCCCGACGTCTCTCATCAGGAGCGACCGCCATGCCCCGCAATTGGTGGACCCGCAAAAACCTCGTTCTCGCCGCCGCGGCCGCCGCGCTGGCCTTCATAGGTTTCGTCGTGATCGGCGTGTCTTATCCGGAGCCAGCCGCCAGTGCTGCTCTCGGTCCTGATTGGCAATGCAGCCGGCTGGCCTTCGTCTTCACGACCTGCAGCCGGGTCAGACACAGCCAGTCTGCATCCGTCCGACTCGCCAAAATCCCCGTGTGCGGACGGCTGCGGACGTTATAGGATCGGGCCGGTAACCGAGTTGGACCGGAGCTTCCTATGCAAAAACTGCCTCGTCTTGTGGTCGCCGCGTCGGCGGCGGCTCTGCTAGCTCTGCCGGCCGGCGTCGCGCTGGCGCAGGGGGCGCCGAGCGGCGGAACCGCGGCAACACCCACGCCTGCGGCAACTTCCACGGCCGCGCCGGAACCCAAGGCTCCTGAAAACAAGACTCCTGAAGACACGGCTGCCGAAAAGAAAGCGGCGCCGAAGAAAAAGAAACCAACCAGAATGACCCGGCAGCAGGAGATCGACCGTTCCGTCGACCGTGGCACGGTCCCCGCGCGTTACCGGAACTCGGTGCCGAAAGAGTATCATCAGTATATTCCGTTCGATAAGCGGTAGGACGCGGCGAGCAACTGCGCGCGTGATGCCTCCGCGAAGCCGCGAGTAGCCAATAGCTGCGGCCTGACGCAACGACGGCCATGCCGATTCTTGCGGCCTCGCGTGGGGGACACACGCAAGGAATATGTGCAGGCGTATCGCACCGTACTGATACGGATTGGCTGCGCGTGCACGGCGCACCTATAACGACGGCGCTTGCAGCGGGGGGGCAGGGCGGTCGTTCATCACGACGAGCGCGCTACCACTGGAGGCGACGAGGCCCGGACTCCTAGGCACTCCGGGCCTCGTTTCGGATCGCGCATTTTTCAAATCAAAGAAACCCTTGCAGCGCAGGCACTTCTTTCATTTTTCGCATTTGAATTTTTACCTCAGAAAATCATCGAAAAACGGATTTGGGTCCATTTTTGGGTCCATGTAGGCGCGCTGAGTCGATCAAGCCCGGATTCTCGCCCATCCCGCCAAACCGAACGTACACCGCGCGTAGCGAATCCTAGCCCGCTTCCACGGCCGATTTTTTGCGCTAGACTGGCAGCCGTTCCAACGCAGGCGCCGGCGGTCAGCGCGCGTGAGGTCCTTACCCCTCGACAAGGCGGGGTTCGGGTTTCCAATCTGTGAAACCCCGCAAGGCCGCCACTTCCTTGACCGGCCGCGCCGCCGGTACCACGTTGCCCGCTATGGACGCCCACATGATCGCAATGGTCGCGGTTTCGAGCGAATCCGGCGTCCTGCGTCGCCGGATCAGTTTGCCGTTGATCCCGGACCTGATCGACAACCGGAAATATTACCTGCCCGAAAGCATAGCCGAGCCGCGCGGCGAAGAATTAAGGGCGCAGTGTCGGCCGAAAGCCGCCAAGATATTAGCGGCGCGACCGGCCCGACGGCCGCATAGCCAGAAGTTTCAAGCCGAGTTAGAAAATCTGCTCGGGCTCGCCGGTTTAGGCCGGCGCGACCGTGCGGCCAGCTTGACCAGCGCGCGACGTGGCCGAGCTGGCCGAGGTCCCGCGTCGATCCCGCATAGGTCCTAGTCGCCAGCGTGGCACCAAAGTGTCACCCAGACGTGCCCGCAGTGATCTGTTGGCGCCACACAGCCGTTTACGACCATAGGCTCAATTGTGACGAGCGTTTGGGAGCTACTGTGTCTTACTGGGAATGGTCGAAGCTGATCGCGCTTTCAGTACTCATTTCAACGCTGACGACCGGCATTGGACTTGCAGCTTTTTTGTATGCCACATCACCATAAGTTCAGAGACTGATGGTTTGAAAAAGTTTGCCGCACCCGGCCGCGAACCGGGTCAAGAATATTCACGGCCGGCTTCCAGCGAGGCAGAATGATCGTTGATAGCGACGACGACCCTAACGACGCTTACGAGGTCGTGCCCATGAAGCCCGAGCCTCACGGCCCGCCTGTCGATTGGTGGACCCACCAGGAACGGCATTCCCGATCGGCATTTTTCGGCGAGCCGGAAGGCCGAGGCCGAACGTTACGCCACCGATTCCGCGCACCGCGCTGCAATCCGTGGCATCAAGAAGGCGCACGAAAGAGGCCGCACCTGAGTTAACCGCCGATCGCCAGCCGGTTCGCGCCGCCCCACGATGCTATCCACAGCTTTCCGCAAGAGCTGTGGAGCGGGGACTGATCTCGCTTTCGTTGCGAAAGTTGTGGCGGTAACTCTGACCCCAAGCGAACGGCGCTTTGCTGATTCGATCTTTACCAGCTATCGAAAAAAGCCCTGATTGATGTCGCCATCCGTGCCGCCCTTAACGTGGAGCCAGCGATGGAAAAAGCTGCAGTGGCGATTTGCTTCTTTTCGCAACCGGAAGAATGTTAGGGCTAGCCTACGCTTATTCCCGAACGTACCAAAACGCCTGACTAACCGAGTTGCCGGGCTGTATGCCGTTCTTGGCGCACGAGATGAAACCAAGTACTCAGGAGCCGCCTTTTGCGTCATTGCGGAATACCTCGCGATTTCCGTTGCCGACCCCAAGACGGATAAATTCCTCCAAGCAAAAGATGTGAATTCAGCTGGAGAGTTGGCGGTGTTGACGGCTCGTGTTCTGCTGGTAGGCGAAACTCTATTTGCGCTTCGCTCCTGCGTAGGATTCTCGGAGTTTTGCAAACGCCTTGGGCAGCGGGAGTTTCGGGCCACTTTCTACGAGCTATACTGCGCGAAACTCCTTCTGCGCGAGGGTTTTGAAATCTTCGGAAGACCAATATTTGGTTCGAGGGGTGAGGACTTTGATTTCCACGCGATTCGGGACGGGCAGCAAGTCAACGTCGAGGTAACTTGCCTAACCAGAGATGACTACTCAGAGAAGACATTAATCAACGCTCTGAACACGAAAAGAAAACAGGTCCCGAAAGACAATCCTTCGCTCGTATTCTGCGTGCTGCCTGATAGCTGGTCGAAAAATCCTTCCGTTTGGCAATGGCAGGTGGCAGCCATCTGCTCCAAGTTTCTCAGGAATTCAACGCGGCGCGTGAGTGCAATCATGTTGCTTTTGGGATACGACCTCGGTCCCAATGAGAGAGGCGGGGGTGGAGGGTATGTCCTGTACTCGCAAGGAATTCTGCATCAAAACCCCTATTTCAAAATCAAGAACGATGACTTTGTGGTTGGTCCCCGCGATATGCCATGGCCTCCAAGACGAGAGGTTTTGGCAAGCCTACCGAACCGCTATCAAGAGGAAAGCGAATTCTATAGGTGGGTGGATTGTCTCTTGCCGGGATAAGTTC
>Ga0268266_10002299_pt1 | contig 20728 bp, 18 predicted proteins | sample KBSS13metaG_FD_190356 | JGI IMG/M metagenome (GOLD analysis project Ga0268266, IMG submission 190356) | Switchgrass rhizosphere microbial communities from Kellogg Biological Station, Michigan, USA - KBS S1-3 metaG (SPAdes) (version 2) | ecosystem: Host-associated > Plants > Roots > Rhizosphere... | reverse complement strand
GATCGGTGGTTTCGCCGTGGCCTGCGCGATGCTCGACATCACGGCCTTGGGCTATCTTCATCAGACCCTGGCTGCGGTACCGCTGGATCAGTTCGCCTTTGGCTTCGTCAAGACCGTGGCGTTCGCCGTCATGATCGGCGTGACGAGCTGTCGGATCGGCCTCCTCGCCGGGCGTAGCGCCGCCGATGTCGGCCTGGCCGCGACGAAGGCCGTGGTTGTCGGCATCGTCGGTGTCATCGCCATGGATGCCGTGTTTGCGGTCATTGCCGACGTCGTCGGCATCTGACCATGAGCGATCCCCGTCTCGCCAGCGCCGATGACCCGCCACTGATTGCGCTTCGTGACATAACGCTTGCGTTCGGCCCGAAGGTCATCCAGCGTGACCTGTCACTCGACGTTCGGCGCGGCACCATCTTCGCGGTGATGGGCGGAAGCGGCTGCGGCAAGAGCACCGTTCTGAAGGCCATGATCGGCCTGCTGCGTCCACGCGAAGGCCGTTTCCTGATGGACGGCGAGGACTATTGGGGTGGCAGCGAGCAGCGTCGCACCGAGATCGGGCGGCAACGCTTCGGTGTCCTGTTCCAGAATGCAGCCCTGTGGAGTGCGATGACCGTAGGCATGAACGTGGCGTTGCCGATGCAGATGTTCACCGCGCTCGACGCCCCCTCGATCCGCCGTCTGGTGATGCTCAAGCTGGGCCTTGTCGGGATGGAGCATGCGATCGACCAACTGCCCTCGGAACTGAGCGGCGGCATGCGGAAGCGGGCCGGCCTGGCGCGTGCCCTCGCGCTCGATCCCGATATCCTGTTTCTCGACGAGCCTTCCGCCGGATTGGACCCGATCACCGCCAGCCGTCTCGACGATCTGATCGTCAACCTGCGTGACGGTCTTGGCGCCACGGTCGTCATCGTCAGCCACGAATTGCCGAGCCTGTTTGCGATCGCCGACGATGGAGTATTCCTGGACGCACAGACCAAGACGGTGATCGCTCATGGCTCGCCGTCGGTGCTTCGCGATTCCTGCCCCGATCCCCAGGTGCAGGCATTCATGCAAAGAAAGCATTACGACGTCGGGGCCGAAGGAAAGGTGTGAGCGGAAATGGCGGACAGGCAGACCGCGATCGGTGCCTTCGTTCTCGGCGGAATCGTACTCGGGCTGGGCACCATTGTTCTTTTTGGCAACCTGCGTCTGCTGAGCCCGACAACCCGCGCCGTCGTCGTCTTCGAAGGGTCGGTCAGCGGTCTGTCGGTCGGCGCTCCGGTGACGTTCCGGGGGGTGCGGGTCGGCGCGGTGGAGGGCATCGTGATCCAGTACGATGCGACGGCGAAAACCGCCCTTATCCCGGTCACCTTGCAGTTGGAGCCGGGGCGGGTGCGCGTCTCGGATGACACCGTCACCCGGGCGGAAGTGGACCTGCCCAGGCTGATCGCCCAGGGGCTGCGGGCCGAACTGAACACACAGAGCTTCGTCACCGGTCAGTCGGTGATCGACCTCGATTTCAACCCCGCCTCTCCGGCTGTCCTGCATCGGGGCGCCAGCAGCCTGATCGAAATCCCGACACAGCAGTCGACCATCCAGCGCGTCACCCAACAGCTCTCCGACCTGCCGCTTCGCGAACTGGTGGAAAATGCCATCGCGACACTGGGGAGCGTGCGGAAACTGTCGGAGAGACTGGACGCCGACCTGCCGCCGCTGATTGCCAGCCTCAAAACGACATCCGATGGCGCCGCGCATACCGCAGATGTCGCGACACGGGCGATCGACGGTCTGCAGGAACGCCTCAACACGACGCTCGACAGCATCACGCAGCTCACTGCGAACGCCGACAAGCGGTTGGGCGAGCGCAGCGCGGACCTTCGCGTCCTCCTGACATCGACGACGCAGACGGTCGTGCAAACCCGCGACGTGCTGAACGAGCTGAGAAGCCTCACGTCCAATCGCGGGACCGCACGGGCCAACCTGGAGGCAACTCTGCGCGACCTTGCTGCCGCGGCGGCGTCGCTGCGCGGCTTTGCCAGCGACGTCGAGCGCAACCCGCAGCTTCTGTTGACCGGGCGGCGGCCTTGAGCTTCCACCTGTCCCTCCGCCGCGTTTTCATTTCGGCTGCCGTTTCGTCGGCCGCGGCTTTTCTGGGCGCCTGCGCCTCTCCGCCGCTCACCGTCTACACGCTGGAAGCCTCGGGCGAGATCTCCGATGCCACCCCGTCGACCGGAAAGATCAAGGTCGTCGAGGTCAGACGCGTGGTCGTTCCCGACGCTTTGGACAACCAGGACATCGTGGTTCGCCAGGGAAGCACGCTGGTCCGCAGCAGCCATGGGCGCTGGGCGAGCCGCTTCTCGGTCAACGCCACCTATTTTCTGACGCGGCTGCTCGCTCAACGTCGCCCAACTGTCCTCGTCACCGACCAGCCGCAGGTCGAACCGCCCAACTACAGGCTTCTCGTTACGATCGGCGCGCTGGATCTCGCTGCAAACGGCACCGCGACGCTGGAGGCGGACTGGTTGATCGTGCCGCGCGATCCAGCGCTGCCTTCACAACGCCAACGCGGACGGTTCAGCGCCACCGGTCCGGTTGCGACCGATCAGGACGTGGTTTCACTCAACAAGGCCGTGCTCAGGCAGCTCGCCGATGCGATCGCCGCCTCGAGCCCCTGGTAGGCACGACCTCCGTCAACGAGCCCCGATCGTACGCAGCGACCGATCGAGCCACAGCGCCGCGATCTTCTCCTGCACGCCGTTCTGGCGCAGGCGCTGGCGCAGGCAGGCGAAGTCGACCTGGTCGAGTTCCTGGTCCTGGTTGAAGCAGGAGAACACCACGGTCTCCTTGCCGGTCACCGGATCCTTGTGGAGCTGCAGGCACTGGGCGCAGATCTCCTTCATCATGCATTGCATGGGCGAGTTGATCGATCCCAGCGCGCGGTGGTCGGGCTTGAGATAGGGCTTCAGCACCGAATGCCGCGCGAGGCGCACGGCGTTCATCATGCCGTCCGAGCCGATGGCGATCACGCGGTCGGCGTCGTCGAACGGGATCGGCTGGTCGCCCAGCGCGCCCGAGGCGTACTTGCGCATCGTCTCGACGATGTTGTCGACCGTCGACTTGTCCTGCAGCCGCGACGGCGCGAAACCCGGCTCCTCGTCGCAGCACCACACGACCACGTCGGCCGCAGCCTCGATCTCCTCGACCTTGTAGCGGTCGATCACGCGCTTGTAGCCCGCGAAGTAGAGCACCTTGCTGCCGGCCCTGCGGAACGCCTGGCCGATCGAGAACAGCACCGCGTTGCCGAGGCCGCCGCCTGCCAGCACGACGGTCTCGTCCGGCTCGATCTCGGTCGGCGTGCCGGTCGGGCCCATCACGATCACGGGCTCGCCGGGCTCGAGCATGGCGCACAGGTCGGAAGAACCGCCCATCTCGAGCGCGATCATCGACAGCAGGCCCTTCTCCTTGTCGACCCACGCCCCCGTGAGCGCGAGGCCCTCCATGGTGAGCAGCGTGCCGTCGACCTTCTTCGAGCGCGCCTCGTAGTTCTGCAGCCGGTAGAACTGGCCCGGCTCGAAGTTCGCCGCCGCGGCGCGCGCCTCGACCACGACCTCGACGATGGTCGGCGTCAGCCGCTCGACCCGCACGACCTTGGCGCGCCAGGCATTGTTGGCTTCGGCGAGGATTTCCTGCGGCGAGCGCTTCGGCGCGGCGAGCTTCTCCATGCTGCGCGTCAGCACCGGATAGCCCTGCTTGGCGCCGCCCATCGCCTTCACCACGTTGCCGGCGAAGGACGGATGCAGGTCACCGAAGAACGACATGAAGCGGCCGTCGGCGTGGCGGTACATCAGCACGCGCACGTCGCCCGGCTTGCACACGCGCTCCGGCGTGACGGGTTCGCCGTCTTCGTCGAGCGCCCGGAAATACTTGCCGTCGATGAAGGCGTGCGTCGCATCCTCGCGCGCCAGCACTGTATTGGGCTGCGTACCCGCCGCCACCAGGATAGTGCGCGCCGGCAGGGTCGCGGAGACCTTCTCGCCACCCTGCTGGCCCTCGACCTTGAGCGCGCAGGCCGCGCCATTGGTATCGACCTCGACGGCGACCGGCGACAGGCCTTCGGCGAAGCGGATGTCCTCCTCCAGCGCCTTGAACACTTCCTCGTGGTTCAGCGTGTAGGACGGCGAATCGATCAGCCGACGGCGATAGGCGATGGTGACGCCGCCCCAGCCGTTGACCAGGCTGGCGATCGCGGGCTCGCGGCACTCGAGTGCGGCGGCAACGCGCTCTTCACGGATTGCCCGGGCATGCGCGATGAATTCGTCGGCGACCTCCCGCTCTTCCTCGCTCCAGCGGCCGCGCACGGCCGCCTCGCCGCGCTCGGCGACCAGCGTCTCGTGGCGGGCGAAGAATTTCTCGACCTGCAGCGGATAGTAGGCGAGCGACTCGGTCGCGGTGTCGATCGCGGTCAGGCCGCCGCCGATCACGACGACCGGCAACCGGATCTGCAGGTTGGCGATGGACTCCTTCTTGGCCGCGCCGGTGAGCTGCAGTGCCATCAGGAAATCCGATGCCGCGCGCACGCCGCGCGCCAGGCCGTTGGGCATGTCGAGCACGGTAGGCTTGCCTGCACCGGCGCACAGCGCGACGTGATCGAAGCCCATCGCGAAGGCGTCCTCGACTGTGACCGTACCGCCGAAGCGCACGCCGCCGAACATCGAGAACTGCGCGCGCCGCTCGAGCAGCAGCCGCACCATCTTGAGGTAGTTCTTGTCCCAGCGAACGGTGATGCCGTACTCGGCGACACCGCCGAAGCCCGCCATCGCACGGTCCCCCAGGCCCTCGCGCAGGGTGGCGACATCCTTCACGGCATCGAAGCGCACCCGCGTGCCGTCGGCCTCGACACCCGACTGCGCCGACGGCAGCGGCTCGATCTTCAGCCCGTCGATGCCGACGACAGCGTGGCCGTCGTTCATCAGGTGATGGGACAGATTGAAGCCGGCAGGCCCCAGCCCGACGACCAGCACCGTGCGCCCAGTCGCGGGACGTGGGATCGGGCGGCGCAGGTTGAGCGGATTCCAGCGCGTCAGCAGCGAATAGATCTCGAAGCCCCAGGGCAGGCCAAGCACGTCCTTGAGGGTGCGGGTCTCGATCTGCGGGATGTCGACCGGCTCCTGCTTCTGGTAGATGCAGGCCTTCATGCAGTCGTTGCAGATGCGGTGCCCGGTCGCCGCGAGCAGCGGATTGTCGACCGCCGCCATCGCCAGCGCGCCGATCGAGAAGCCCTCGCTCTTGAGGAGGTTCATCTCCGAGATCTTCTCCTCGAGCGGGCAGCCCGCGAGGGTGACTCCGAACGGCGACTTCTGGAACGCGCCGGTCTTGCGATCCCTGAGGCCGCGCGAGCAGGAATCCTTGCCCTGGTTGTGGCACCAGATGCAGTAGTTGGTGTGATCGAGTGCGCGGACCAGATCGTAGCCCGCGTCGGTCAGCGCGAAGCCCTCGCGATGGCGCAGCAGCGGGCGGGGCAGCTTCAGGCGCGTCACGCCGTCGGCGACCTCGGTCTCGATCGGCACGAGATGCTCGAAGTCGAGCTTGTGCGGCACCTTGAACAGCGGCCCGTCGCGATGACGCCGCTTGCCCTCGGGATGATGCAGCGCCCAGGCGGCATAGCGCGTCAGCGCCTCGATTTCGGGCGTCGGCCCCTCGACCTTGAACTCCGCGCCGACCAGTTCGCGCACTTTGAGGGCGAAAGCGAGCTCCCACGCCTCGAGATCGCCTCCGATCGGCACCGCCAGATCGACTGCCGGTGACTCGATCGCCTGTGCTGCGTCGGGCTTGATGGCGCGCGTCACGTAGCGCTGCACGAACAGCCGCTTGCAGTCGTAGAGCGGCGCCAGAGTCACATGCGTCGCCCGCAGCGCGGCCACCTGGTCGGCAACACCGAACAGCGCCCCGACGAAATCCTCGAGGGGACGCGCGATCTCGATCAGCAGGTTCGACTCGTCCTTCGCCGCGAGACCGTCGGGCGCCGCACGCGCGGCCATCAGCCGCGCATGCGCCTCGACATTGGCGTCCTGCAGCCACGCCACGAACGCCGCGTCGAGGCGCGCCAGGCCTTCACGGTCATGGAGATCGTCGAAGCTGAGCCCATGAGCGAGCGAAAGGGCGAGCGCGGGCGCGTTCATTGTCGAAATGTCCAGTTTGCGCGAGGGGTGAGTCGTTCGTGCGCGAACCGATTAGACAAGCCAGCCGGACAACGCAAGGCGGCGCATGTTCGCGACATTAATGCTGATGACGGGGCGGTCGGCTTCACGCATGGTCCGGCGCGCATGCAACCCGCCTCCGCTTCCGTGCGCAACTGGCTGGCCGTCGTGGCCGCCATGATTTTTCTCATGATCGTGCTCGGCGCGCTCACGCGGCTGACGGAATCCGGCCTGTCGATGGTCGAATGGAAGCCGGTTACCGGATGGCTGCCGCCGCTCGGCGACCAGGCGTGGCAGGCAGAGCTGCAGAAATATCTTTCGTCGCCGCAGGGCCGTTTGGTGAATCGTGGCTTCGATGTGGCCGATTTCAAACAGATCTTCTGGCTCGAATACCTGCACCGCCTGTGGGGTCGGCTGATCGGACTCGCGGTCGCCGTGCCGCTCCTGTGGTTCTGGCTGCGCGGCCAGCTCTCGCCGTGGCTCAAGCCGCGACTGTTTGCCCTGCTGGTCCTGGGCGGCCTGCAGGGCGCGGTGGGCTGGGCGATGGTCGCCTCGGGCCTGGTCGACCGCCCCTCGGTCAGCCAATACCGGCTGGCGGCCCATCTGCTGCTGGCGATCGTCCTCTACGGCTATACGGTCTGGCTGGTGCTCAAGCTCGGGTCGGCGCCGCGACGCGACGATCCCAAGATCCGGCGCGAAGCGACCGGAATGATCGCCTTCCTGCTCGTCGTGCTGACCTTCGGTGCCCTGATGGCGGGCCTGCGCGCCGGCACCGCGCACAACACCTTTCCCACCATGTCGGGCTACTGGATCCCGCCCGGCCTGTTCGACCTGTCGCCGTGGTGGATCAATCCGTTCGAGAACGGCACGACCATCCAGTTCATCCATCGCTGGCTCGCCAAGATCCTGGTGCTGGGCGTGATCGTGCTCGCGATCCGCACCCGCCGGCCGGAGACATTGGCCGCCGGCGCAATGGCGGTCGTGCAGCTCGGCCTCGGCATTGCCACGATCCTGAGCGGCGTCGACATCGCCCTCGCTGCGGCGCACCAGGCCGGCGCGGTGCTGTTGCTGACGACGCTTCTCGTCGTGCGGCACCGCGCGACCGCTTCTCCGTCGCGCCCGCTCTCGGCTATTGTCGGCGGATGACCGGCACGCCCGCATGGCGCTTCCTTCGTCCGGCCCTGCAGTCCGGATGGTCGTTCGTTGCCGTCGCGGTCGCCGCGACCGCGATTCTTTCCGGGGAATCGTCACCGGCCTCAGCCCAGGGCCCACCGGCAAAGCAAGCGCCGCCCGCTCCCTCGCCTCGCCCGTCCGCAGCCCCGGTCAAGCCGTCGCCGCCGACCTCCGCCAAGCCGGCCAGCAACGCCGACTGGATGGCACTGCCGATCGACGATCTGCGCACCCTCGCCCATGGCGGCGACTTGCGCGCCATGGAGGAGCTGGCCCGCCGGCTGGTCTCCGGCATCGGGGTGCCGCCGGATCCACAGTCCGGCGCCGGCTGGCTGCTGCGCGCGGCCGAAGCCGGCTCGCCCGCCGCAGCGTTCAACGTCGGCGTGATGTACGAGCGCGGTTTCGTGGTGGAGCGCTCCTCGACGAAGGCCGTCGAATGGTACCGTAAGGCTGCCGACGGAAATATTGCAGTTGCCAAGCATAATCTGGCCTTGATGCTGCGCGACGGCAAGGGCGCGCCACGCGACGGCCAGAAGGCCATCGAGCTGCTTCGCTCGGCGGCGCTGCAGGGCATGGCCACTTCCATGTTCCTGCTCGGCGACATCTACGAGCGCGGCGACGCCGCCGCCAAGGACGCGTCCCTGGCGCTGGCTTGGTTCGCTGTCACCGTCGAGTTCGAGCGCCAGGTCAATCGTGCGCCGACATCGCCGCTGGCAAAGTCCGCGCAGCAAAGAGTTGACACCCTGCACCGCATCCTCACGCCGACGGACCTCGAGCGCGCGGAGAAGACCGGTCAGGCCGAATTCCAGCAGATTCTCGCCGCGCTGGCTCCGTCGGGTGCTGCCCGGACTGCCGGGCTCGCGGCGCCGGCGCCCGACGACGATGAGACCATCGGCTGGCCGAAATCGCCAAGCGAACGCGTCAGGGCGGTCCAGCAGGTGCTGATCGATCTGCGGAGTCTCAGCGGCAAGGCCGACGGCATTGCGGGACCGGCGACGCGCGCGGCGATCGTCGCCTTCGAGAAGAGCGTCGGCCTGCCCGAAACCGGCGAGGTCTCGCGCGAGGTCTATGCGGCGGCGCTCAGGGCGATCGCCCAGAACGACGCCGTCGTCCGGTCGCCGCTGCCCCCTCCGCCCCGGAGTGAGCCGTCCAAGGCCGAAGCGTCCGAGCCGGCGCCCAGGGCGGGCCTCCCGAAGCCGTAGCCTCCGAAGGCCGCCGCACCACCCTCGTCACGATCTTCGCTGGTCTACGCCGGCGAGAGGAAATCGCTGCTGGTGAGCGTGCCCGACAGGCCGTCCATCCGTATCACCAGCTCCTCGCCCGGCTGATAGCCTGTGGCGCCGTTCCGGTCGACGACGAGGTACGTGCCGGCAAGTGGGCCGTTCTGCGCGGTGAAGAGCACCGCGTGGTTGGCCTGCAGGCCGCTCATCGCCCCCACGAGATACGACTCCAGCGCCCCTGGGGGATGTAGGCGGTGTTGGTGATCGGCGTGTCCACGACGATCGCACTGCTCGGGCGGAGGTCGAATTTGTCGACGCCCGCCGTGAAACCGGCCACGGTATCGTAGCTCGTGCCGATTGAATCGGCGGCGCCGTTGTAGACGTAGTAATCGGCGCCGGCGCCGCCTGTCAGCAAGTCCGCTCCGGCGCCACCCGTCAGGGAGTCGCCGCCGGCACCGCCGGTCAGCGTGTCGTTGCCGGCGCCGCCCTCGATCGTATCGCCACTGTTGCCGCCGACCAGCGTGTCGTTGCCGCCATTGCCGTAAAGGTGGGCGGAATGTCCCGTCGTCAAGGGGTCCACGATCGTCACCGTGTCGGCGCCGGCGCCGCGGTTCACCGTGAAGTCGGCCGTGTTGTTCAGCGTCAGGCTGTTACCCGACGCCGACAGGCTGAAAGCCGAGGTGACGATGTTGGCCCCGGACAGGTCGACCGCGCCGGCGCTCGACAGCGCGATGGCGCCCGTCTGGATCGTGCCGGTGAACGACGCGAGCTGCGCTGCCGTCAGCGCCAACCCGCCGGTGAAGCGGAAGAGGTTCTCGATCCGGGTGAAGGTCACGCCCGGGTCGATGGCGATGGCGACGCCGCTGGCGTTGCTGTCGGTCAGCGTATCGTTGCCGGTTCCGCCGTCGTAGATCTCCCCCGCGGCCGTCTCGGCCGAGCTCAAAATGCGCAGGTAGTCGTCGCCCGCATCGCCGGAAACCGTGTCCGCGCCGATGCCGCCGACGAGGAAGTCGTTGCGCGACGTGCCGACGAGGACGTTCGCGCCGGCGTTTCCGGTGAAGGTCCCACCTGAAATATCCGTCAGGGCGCTCGCGTCGACATTGTTGAAGCCGGTCTGGCCGACGGCGTCGTTCGTGAACTGGTCGCGAGGGTGAGGTTCACGTTGACGTCGCCGAACACCAGGCCGCTTCCCGTCAGGATCAGCGTGTCGCCGGCATCGCCGCCGGCGTTGGCGCTGTCGGTGTTGCCGTCGGTGATGTCGACGGTGATGCGGTCGTTGCCCGCACCGCCCGTCAGATCGTCCTGGCCCTCGCCGCCGACCAGCGTGTCGTTGCCGTCGCCGCCGCTCAGCACGTTGTTGCCGGCATTACCGACGATGACGTTGGCCAGCGTGTTGCCGGTGCCGTCGATATCGGCGCTGCCGGTCAAGGTCAGCTTCTCGACATACTGGTTCTTCAGGCTGTAGCTGACCGTGCTGAAGACCTGGTCGGTCCCCGCGCGGTTCGCCTCGATCGCTTTGTCGCCGGCATCGTCGACATAATAGGTGTCGTCGCCCGCACCGCCGGCCATCGTGTCCGCGCCGGTTCCGCCGTTCAGGACGTTGTTGCCGGAATTGCGGTCAGGGTGTTGGCCAGCGAGTTGCCGGTGGCATTGATCGCCGCGCTGCCGGTCAGGGTCAGCTTCTCGACATACTGGTTCTTCAGGCTGTAGCTGACCGTGCTGAAGGTCTGATCGGTCCCCGCGCCGTTCGCTTCGATCGCGATATCGCCGGCATCGTCGACATAATAGGTATCGTCGCCGGCCCCCCCGTCATCTGGTCCGCGCCGGTCCCGCCGTCGATCACATCATTGCCGCCGTCGCCGAAGATGATGTCATCGCCGCCAAGCCCGCCGATCGTGTCATTGCCGGTCGTCACCCCCGTCACGTCCGCGTATCCTGCCGGGATAACTTTCCCGTCGCCGAGCCGATGGATGAAGTCGTTGCCCGCACCACCCGTTGCCGTTGCCATGGTTTCCCCCCGACAAATACATCCCGTGTCACGGTGAACCGATGTACAGGCCCGTCCATTCACCCATTGGGGCAATTGACAAACTTTGCAGAGCAACCGCCACGTGGGCGGCTTCCGGGCTCGAGAGCCCACTCGATACTCGCGGCTCGTCGAAGTCCCCCTGCAAAATCAACAGGCTCGCAAACGCAACAACGCGCGCCTTGCCCCAATCGCCGACATACCCGGTCAGGTAGAGAGGCCTTCCGATCTACCCGTCCGGACACAGCAAACTTGCCCCTGCTTCAACGCTAGTGGAACGAGTGTACGCGTACAAGTATCCGGGGCATTGGCGATGCCCCGAGCGGTGCTAGCCGCGCAGCGCTCCGACGTGATGCCACCACGGCGCCGGTACACGCTCGGCCGCATGCCTGGCGAGCTCCGCCGTCTCGTAGAGGGCGAAGCAGGTGGCGCCGCTGCCGCTCATGGCGGCATGCAGCACGCCTTCGCTCGTCCGCAGGAAGGCGAGCACCTGGGCGATCTCCGGCCGCAACGCGACCGCCGCGTCGGTGAGGTCGTTGCCGTGATCGGCCAGGGTCGCGGCAAAGCTCGCCGCATCCGTCCAGGGGCGCAAGGGGCGCATCGGAGAAAAGGCACCTTGCCGCCCGGCGAAGACCTCAGGGGTCGGCAACGGCGTACCGGGATTGACCAGCAGGATCGCGCACGGCGGCAAAGGCGGCGCCGGCGCCAGCCGCTCGCCGACACCGGAGACCAGCGCGGCGCGGCCGGCGAGGCACATCGGGACGTCGGCGCCGAGCCGTGCGGCGAGGTCGAATAGTTCCTCGACTGGCAACGCCACGCGCCACAGGTCGATCAACACGCGCAGCACGGCGGCCGCGTCGGCGGATCCGCCGCCGAGGCCCGCCGCAACGGGAATGCGCTTGCCGAGACGCAGCGCGACGCGCGGCGCGACGCCCGCCCGGTCGGCCAGCAGCCGCGCCGCCCGGAGCACGAGGTTGTCGGTTTCGTCCACCAGCGTCGGGGCGAACGGGCCATGGACGGTCAGCGAGAGGCGATCGGACGGCGAGGCCTCGATCTCGTCGGCGAGGTCGGTGAAGGCGATCAGCGAATCGAGCTGGTGATAGCCGTCGGCGCGCCGGCCGACGACGTTCAGCCAGAGGTTGACCTTGGCGGGCGCAAGCATGGACGCCGCAGCCGGCTCGTTCAGCCGCCCTGCTTGCTGTCGGCTGCCTTTTCGTAGACGGTCGGCTTGTCGTTGGTCGCGCTCAGCCCGTTGCTGATCTTGTCGAGGATTATCGGAATCCGGTCCTTTTCGGGCTTCTGGTTCATCGCGCGCGCCCACTGGAAGCGCGCCTCGCGGTGGCGCCCCACGTGCCAGTAGGCATCGCCGAGATGCTCGACCACGGTGGCGTCTTCGCCCTTCTGCTCGCTCGCCCGCTCCAGCCATTCGACCGCCTTGTCGAACTGGCCGAGGCGATAGTAGGCCCAGCCGACCGAGTCGGTGATCGCGCCGTCGTCGGGCCTGAGCTCGGTCGCGCGCTTCAGCATCTTCATGCCGGCGTCGAGATTCAGGCCCTGGTCGATCCAGCTATAGCCGAGATAGTTCAGCACGTAGGGCTGCTCGGGCGAAAGCTCGAGCGCCTTCTTCATGTCCGCTTCCGCCCGCGGCCACTGCTTGATGCGCTCGAGCACCATGCCCCGGCCGAAGAACACCGGCCAGTGACGCTCCTCGACGGTGCCGATCCGCTGGATCGCGGTGTCGTAAGCGGCCACCGCGTCGGCGTAGCGCTCCTTGCTGCGCAACAGGTCGGCCAGCGTGAGCGCGGCATCGATCCGGTCGGGCTTCTCGGCCACCAGGACGCGCAGCTTGCTCACCGCCGAATCGAAGCGCTCGTCCTGCGCATCGAGCGCCGCCACGCGCAGGCGCGCCTGCCAGTAGAGCGGCGAGGTCGGCCCGACCTTGCCGTAGGCCGCCAGCGCCTTCGCCGAGTTGCCCCATTGCTCGTAGAGTCTGGCGATGGTCAGCCACGCGAAGTCATGATCGGGCTTCAGATCGACCGCGAACTGCTCGAAGATCAGGGCGAGGTCGCCGCGCTGGTTGCGCGTATCGGCGTTCAGGGCACTGCCGATGTCGAACAGGATTTCCGAGATCCCCGAGGCTGGCGTCGGCGGCTTGGGCATCGGCGCATTGGCCGCCATCGCGCCGTCCATCACCACGGAGTCGCTGTATTTGTCCCCGAAGGTTTTCAGCAGGGTGCGCGCATCGTCGGCCTTGCCCAGACGGCGCAGCCCGTCGGCCGCCGCCGTGACGACCCGCAAGGCTGACGGATCGAGCTCGACGGCACGGCGATATTTGGTCTCAGCCGCTGCCTTGTCGCCCGCCATCTCGTCGATCTGCGCCTCGACCACCACGATCGGCGCCTGGGAGCGCTCATTGTCGGTCTTCAGCCGGGCAAGGGCGGTGCGGGCGGCGACGAAATCCTTCTGCCCGGCGCGCAGCCAGGCCACGACGAGCTCGCGCAGCGGGCCAAACTGGTTTTCCGCTCCGATCCGGCCGAGCTGCTGCTCGGCGGCGCGGTACTCGCCGCGCCTGATCTGCTGGATGGCGAGCACCAGATTCGCGATCCCGTCGCCTGGCCTCGCGGCCAGGACCTGGGGGGCAAGCTGCGCGGCGGCGTCGATCCGGCCAGCATAGGTGCGCAGCCGGAAGGTGCTGTAGAGCAACTCCAGATCACCGGGCCGCTGCGCCAGCGCAAGGTCGAGCTGGTCGGCACCGTTCTCGTAATCGTGGTCCTGCTCGGCAACCCGGCTGGCGAGATATCGGCCGCTGAGCGAGATCGAGGCGACCTGCCGGCTGGTGGCGCGCTGCTGCTGACCGCCGCCGCCGGGCTGGGCGTGACCGGCGAGAGGGAAGGAAAGCACGAGCGCTGCCGACAGCAGCGCGAAGGAGATGGGTCGCATACCTGTCACATGTTCGGGTAATTGGGCCCGCCGCCGCCCTCCGGCACCGTCCAGTCGATGTTCTGCGCCGGATCCTTGATATCGCAGGTCTTGCAGTGGACGCAGTTCTGCGCGTTGATCTGAAAGCGCGGCTGGCCGTTGTCTGAGGTGACGACTTCGTAAACGCCAGCGGGACAATAGCGCTGCGCAGGCTCGGCATAGAGCGGCAAATTGACCGCGATGGGAACGGACGGATCGCGCAACCTGAGGTGAACCGGCTGGTCCTCCTCGTGGTTGGTATTGGACAGGAACACCGAAGACAGCTTGTCGAACGACACCACGCCGTCCGGCCTGGGGTACTGGATCGGCTGGAATTCGGCTGCCGGCCGCAGGGTCTCGTGGTCGGCCTTCTTGTGATGGAGCGTCCAGGGCAGGCGGATGCCGAGATCGTGGCACCACATGTCGAATCCGCCATAAATCGTGCCCAGCACCGAGCCCCACTTGAGGGCGGGCTTCACGTTGCGGACCTTGTCGAGGTCCTTCCACAGCCACGACGACTTCAGCGCCGCGGGATAGGCGGTCAGCTCGTCGCCGCCGGTCTTGCCCGCGGCCAGCGCCGCGAACGCCGCCTCGGCGCCCAGCATGCCGCTCTTGATCGCGTTGTGGCTGCCCTTGATGCGCGGCACGTTCACAAACCCGGCCGAGCAGCCAATCAGCGCGCCGCCGGGGAAGGTGAGCTTCGGCACGGACTGCACGCCGCCCTCGTTGATGGCGCGCGACCCGTAGACCAGCCGCTTGCCGCCCTTGAGGTACCGGGCGACGTCGGGATGCGTCTTGAAGCGCTGGAACTCGTCGAACGGCGAGAGGTACGGATTTTCGTACGAAAGATGCACCACCAGCCCGATGGCGACCAGATTTTCGCCGAAATGGTACATGAAGGAGCCGCCCTGGCTGCCGGTTTCCGACAGCGGCCAGCCCTGAGTGTGCACCACCAGGCCCTTCTTGAAGTTCTCCGCGGGGACTTCCCACAGCTCCTTGATGCCGATGCCGAACTTCTGCGGATCGACGCCGGCACGCAGGTCGAACTTGGCGAACAGCATCTTGGAGAGCGAGCCGCGCGCGCCCTCGGCGATCAGCGTGTACTTGGCATGCAGCTCCATGCCCTCGGTGTAGGTGTCCTTCTTCTTGCCGTCCTTGCCGATGCCCATGTCGCCGGTGGCGACGCCTTTCACCGAACCGTCCTCGTTGTAGAGCACCTCGGCTGCGGCAAAGCCGGGATAGATCTCGACCCCCAGCGCCTCGGCCTGGGTCGCCAGCCAGCGGCAGACATCGCCCAGGCTGACGATGTAGTTGCCGTGATTGTTCATCAGCGGCGGCATGGTGAAGTTGGGAAAGCGGAACGAGCCGGTTTTGGTGAGCCACAGGAACTGGTCGTCGCTGACCTGGGTCTCGATCGGCGCGCCCTTCTCCTTCCAGTCGGGGATGAGCTCGTTGAGGCCGATCGGGTCGATCACCGCGCCGGACAGGATATGCGCGCCGACCTCCGAGCCCTTCTCGAGCAGGCAGACGGAGACATCGTGACTGTGCTCCGCCGCCAACTGCTTGAGGCGAATTGCCGCCGCAAGCCCGGCCGGGCCGCCACCGACGATCACCACGTCGTATTCCATTGCCTCGCGTGCCATTGCCTTCTCGCCTTGCCAAACCGTCAACTCTAATTAGCCTGTCGGCGGCCGGATCGCCACCGGCGGAAAAAGGGGGACCTCTGTGCCGGCGTTGACCGATATCGAAAGCAAGATTTTCACTTCCAATGACTTCCGGCTGGAAAACGGCCAGATCCTCCCCGTCCTTGAGCTCGCCTACGAGACTTACGGCACGCTCAACGCAAAACGCGACAATGCGGTGCTGGCGGTCCACGGCTACACCTCCAGCCATCACGCGGCCGGCAGGAACGCTCCGGGCAAGCAGGGCCTGGGCGTGGCCGAAGACGCCGCCGGCTGGTTCGACGGGCTGATCGGGCCCGGCAAGGCGGTCGACACCGACAAGCACTTCGTCATTTCGGTCAATGCGCTGGGCTCCGCCCATGGCAGCAGCGGGCCGAACGCGATCGATCCGCGGACGAACAAGCCGTACGGCCCGACCTTCCCCGAGATCACGCTGCGCGACATGGTGGCGAGCCAGAAGCTGCTGGTCGATTCATTCGGCGTGCCGGGCCTCGTCGCGGTGGTCGGCCCCTCGATGGGCGGCTTTCAATCCTTCCAGTGGGCGGCCTCCTATCCCGGCTTCATGAAGGGCATTGCTGCGTCGGTGACCGCGCCGCGCGCGCCGACGCGCCTGGGCGGCCTCGACGCCTTGCGGAAGCGCCTGGCCGGCGACCCCAACTGGAACGGCGGCTGGTATTACGAGAATGGCGGCATCGCGGGAACGCTGGAGCAGATCCGCTACGAGACGCTGTTGAACTACGGCCAGAAGGAAGCGGAGGCCAAGGTCGCCGCGGCGAGCTGGGCAAAGATCTACGACGGCCATTCGCTGGTCACGCTTCGCCGCGCCATCGACGGTTTCGACATCACGCACCAGTACGACCGGCTGAAGCCGACCAAGGTCCTGTACGTCAATTCCAAGACCGACAAGCTCTTCGACATCGCGGACTGCCCGGCCTACGTGATCGACATGCGCAAGGCGGGGGTCGACGTGACCTACGTCGAGATGCCGTCGGACAAGGGCCACATGGCGAGCCATGCCGACGCCGCGATGTGGGCGCCGATCCTGGCGGCCTTCATGAAAAGCCTTTGATGGACGGCGCTGCCGCCCTCCTGCGCTGGTACGTCGACAGTGGCGTCGACGAGGCGATCGGCGAAGAGCCGGTCGATCGCTTCGCCATCCCTCCCCCGCCGCCGGCGGCCGTGGCACCGGCCGCGGCTCCTCCGGCAGCCCGCGCGCCTGCACCGCTGCGCCCGCCGCCGGCACCGTCTGCGCCGCCCGCCCCGCGCGCACCGGTGCCGCTCGAATCGCCGCAGCTCGTCGAGGACGCACGGGCGCTTGCCGAAGGCTGCAGGTCGCTGGCAGATCTCGAGGTCGCCATCCGCGGCTTCGATAGCTGCGCGCTGAAGCGCACCGCGAAGAACACCGTCTTCGCCGACGGCACACCGGGCGCGCCGGTCATGATCGTCGGCGAGGCGCCGGGCGCCGACGAGGACCGGTTGGGCAAGCCGTTCGTCGGCGTGAGCGGCCAGCTCATGGACCGCATGATGGGCGCGATCGGCCTGACGCGCGACGGCGGCTTCTACATCACCAACATCCTGTTCTGGCGTCCGCCCGGCAACCGCACCCCGACCCTCGCCGAGCAGGGCATGTGCCTCGCCTTCACCCGCCGCCACATCGAGCTGGTCCGGCCGAAGATCCTGGTGCTGGCCGGAGCGACCGCCGTGAAGGCCGTCCTCGACACCGCTCAGGGCATCACCCGGCTGCGCGGCAAGTGGATGAGCCATCGTCTCGCCGACGGCACCGAAATCCCCACCATGCCGACCTTCCACCCCGCCTATCTGCTGCGCACCCCGGCCAGCAAGCGCCTGAGCTGGCAGGACCTGCTCGCGATCGACCGGAAGCTGAAGGAACTGGCTTAACGACGACCGACGATGCGCCCGATCGTTTGCGGATCGCGGCGAAGGTCGACGCAGGCCAGAACGAGGATCCTGTCGTCCTCTTCCAGATAGAAGAGCCCATACGGAAAGCGCCGCAGCGTTGCGCGCCTTACCTCGTGCCCGATTGCTTGATAAAGGCGTGGCACTTCGGAGATGAGGGCCTCGATACGCCCTACCTCGGCAATGAAAGTAGCCGCCAGTCCTGGCCGTTCGCTTTCGTATCGCCGCGCCGCATCGGCAATTTCGCGACGCGCTGACTGTCGGTACGCGACAGGAAGTGTCACCTTACTAGAGTAAACCCAAATCGCGTTTGATGTCGGCAAGCGTGGCAACGGGCTCGTTCGGATTGGCGCGGTATTCTGCCAGTCTACGGCGCACCAGTTCGCGCTGTGCTTCCGTCACCGGCGCCGCGTCGCTGACCGCGCTATCGAGTAGATCGTAAGCGAGCCGGACTCTCTCCTCGGGGTCGAGCTTCTCGAGCTCAGCCATGAGCACCTTGTTCATGATCTGATCGTAGCACGAAAAGGGCTAAAGCCTCTTCCTCAGGAAGAACTTCTTGTGCCCCTTCGGGTAGTCGTCGAGCGTGCCGAACACCTCGAAGCCGCGGGCTTCGTAGAACGGGCGGGCCTGGAAGGAGTGGGTGTCGAGCGTGACCGAATGGCAACCGTGCTCGCGCGCGTAGCCTTCGGCATGGTCCATCAGGCGCGTGCCCCAGCCTTCGCCGCGCACCGGCTCGTCGATCCACAGAAAGGACACATGCAGCCAGCCGCCCCAGATGCCGCCAAGGACACCGCCCCTGGTCTCGCCACGGTCGCTTTTGACGAAGAAGTGCACGGGATAATAGGTTGAAACGCCGGTCACGCCGACATTGTACATATCGAGCCTTTCCCGCACGAGTTGAGCGTCCGCGCCGCCCTTTTCGTCGAAAACGATCGTCAGGTCGCTCTTCGTCATCCTGCGTGCTCCCGCCCTGCCGCCTTGCGTCGCCCGTCTCACCGATGAGGGGCAACGAAATGGCCTGCAATCTTGACGGTCTTTGCCGCGACGGCCAAGATCGCCGCAAAAAAGTGCGGGGAGAAGACCCAAGAGGGGCGGGAGTAACAATGGCAATGACCGGTTTTCGGTGGCGTTCGCGCGCCATCGCTGTAGTGGCTGCCATGGCAGCGAGCGTGTTCTCTCCTGCCGCCTGGGCCTGGGAGCCGACCCGCACCGTCGAGTTCATCGTTCCGGCCGGAACCGGCGGCGGCGCCGACCAGATGGCACGCATGATCCAGGGGATCATCGCCAAGCACGGTCTGATGAAGCAGACCATGGTCGTGATCAACAAGGCAGGCGGCGCCGGCGGCGAGGGCTTCCTCGACATCAAGAACGCCAAGGGCAATCCGAACAAGCTCGTGATCACGCTGTCGAACCTGTTCACGACCCCGCTCGCCACCGGCATTCCCTTCTCCTGGAAGGACATGACGCCGGTCTCGATGATGGCGCTCGACGAGTTCGTGCTGTGGGTCAATGCCGACACGCCGTTCAAGACGGCGCAGGAGTTCGTCGCGGCGGTGAAGGCCGGGCCTCCTGGCAAGTTCAAGCTGGGCGGCACGGGCTCCAAGCAGGAAGACCAGATCATCACCGTCGCCCTCGAGCGGGCGATCGGGAAGAAGATGACCTACGTCCCCTACAAGGGCGGCGGCGAGGTGGCCGTCCAGCTCGTCGGCAAGCACATCGACGCCACGGTCAACAATCCGATCGAGGCGGTCGCGCAATGGCGCGCCGGGGCGCTGCGGCCGCTCTGCGTGTTCGACAGCAAGCCGCTGTCGATCAAGGACAAGATCGCCGGCGACATGTCGTGGGCCGATATCCCGACCTGCAAATCGCAGGGCCTGGACATCGAATACCTCATGCTGCGCGGCATCTTCATGCCGGCCGGCGTGCCCAAGGACGCCGTCGACTTCTATGTCGAGCTCATGAAGAAGGTGCGCGCGACGCCGGAATGGGCCCAGCTCATGCATGACGGCGCCTTCAATCCGACCTTCATGACCGGCGGCGACTATGCCAAGTGGGTCGAGAACGAGGAAAAGCGCCATCGGGACCTGATGAAGGAAGCGGGCTTCCTGGCCAATTGACGGTGGGGCGGATGACGCCTGTCCGGCCATCGCACGTCCATCCGTAGCGCCAGCGAGAAATCCCGATGTCGAATTCTCCGCAAGCCTCCGGCTCGCCCGGACCGCGGCAGCGCAACGTCGAGATGGGCGTTGCGCTGTTCGTGCTCGGCCTGGGCGCGATCACCATGATCGGCAGCCTGCGGGTCGGCGTCGGTTGGGCGGAGGACGGGCCGAGATCCGGCTTCTTCCCGTTCTGGGTCGGACTGCTCGTCGTTCTCGCGAGCATCGTGAACTTCGTGCGGGCGCTGGCCGTCCCGCCGCGCAAGCTGTTCGCCGAATGGCGCCAGATCGCCGAGGTCCGCAAGGTCGTCATCCCGATGGCGATCTACGTGTCGGCGGTGCCGTGGCTCGGCATCTACCTGTCGTCCGCGTTGCTGATCGCGGGCTTCATGCGCTGGCTCGGCCGCTACGGCTGGCTGTTGACCCTGTGCATCAGCGTGGCGTTGCCGATCCTGACCTACGTGACGTTCGAACGGTGGTTCCTGGTGCCGCTGCCCAAGGGCCCGATCGAGGACTGGCTCGGGCTCTAAGCAGGCTCCGGGGCCCGAAAGCGGAGAGGATCGATGGAAGGCATTGGCGACCTGCTGCACGGATTTTCCGTCGTCCTGAGCTGGACCAACTTCTTCTACATGGTGGTCGGCATCATCCTGGGGGTGATCATCGGCGTGCTGCCGGGCCTGGGCGGCGCCAACGGCGTGGCCATCCTGCTGCCGCTCACCTTCAGCATGCCGCCGACCTCGGCCATCATCCTGCTGTCCTGCATCTACTGGGGCGCGCTGTTCGGCGGCGCCATCACCTCGATCCTGTTCAACATCCCGGGCGAGCCGTGGTCGGTCGCCACGACCTTCGACGGCCATCCCATGGCGCAGAAGGGCCAGGCGGGAGAGGCGCTCACCGCCGCCTTCACCTCGTCCTTCATCGGCGCGCTGTTCGCGATCGTCGTGATCACCCTGGCCGCCCCGCTGGTCGCCAGCTTCGCCCTCCAGTTCGGGCCCGCCGAGAAGTTCTCCGTCTTCTTCCTCGCCTTCTGCAGCTTCGTCGGCATGGGCAAGGAGCCGCCGGCCAAGACCATCGCGGCGATGATGCTGGGCTTCGCGCTTGCCGCCGTCGGCACGGATACGGTTACGGGCAGCCTGCGGCTGACCTTCGGCTCGACCGAGCTGCTGAGCGGCTTCGACTTCCTGGTCGCCGTGATCGGCCTGTTCGGCATCGGCGAGATCCTGCTCACGATGGAGGAGGGCCTGAGCTTCCGGGGCAAGGCCGCGGCGATCAATCCGGCCGTGGTCTGGCAGACCTGGAAGGGGCTGCCGCGCTACTGGCTGACCATGCTGCGCTCCTGCCTGATCGGCTGCTGGATGGGCATCACGCCGGCCGGCGCGACGCCCGCCTCGTTCATGAGCTACGGCATTGCCAAGCGTTCTTC
>Ga0268266_10002296_pt1 | contig 20741 bp, 20 predicted proteins | sample KBSS13metaG_FD_190356 | JGI IMG/M metagenome (GOLD analysis project Ga0268266, IMG submission 190356) | Switchgrass rhizosphere microbial communities from Kellogg Biological Station, Michigan, USA - KBS S1-3 metaG (SPAdes) (version 2) | ecosystem: Host-associated > Plants > Roots > Rhizosphere... | reverse complement strand
CGAGTGGCAGCCGGTCCGCTTGTCCTCAGCGCACCGGCATGAGCGTCGAACGGGTGACCGTCCGCATCGCAAAACTCGACTGCACCCGCGCCACGCTCGGCAGGCGTGTCAGGTGCTGACTGTGAATCCTCTCGAAATCCACCATGTCGGCCACGACCAGCCGTAGCAGGTAGTCGTGCTCACCGGTCATGAGATAACACTCCATGACCTCCGGAATCTTACGGACGGCGTTTTCGAATGCCTCGAGCCCGGACTGACTCTGGCGATCGAGGGTGATGCTCACGAAGACATTGACCGGGTAGCCGGCCTTGTTCTGGTCGACCACGGCGGCGTAGCCCTGGAGGAGCCCCGATTCTTCCAGGGCCCGTACCCGGCGCAGGCAGGCCGATTCGGACAGGCTGACCTTCTCCGCCAGCAGGGTATTGGTGATACGGGCGTCCTGCTGCAGCAGCCGGACGATGGCGCGATCATAGCGGTCAAGCTCCATAGGCGCAGGAATCCTCCGATAAAGCGCTTGGCTATGGCAGATTCTGCCACATTCGCCCCCCCGCGCGCCGTCATTACGCAAGCTCCCGCCACGGCGGAAGCCTACGCTGATGAGCAGCTTCACCTATCCATCGAGGGGTTTTCGAATGCGTATCGGTGTTCCGCGCGAGATCAAGGTCCATGAGTACCGGGTCGGGCTGGTGCCTGCCGGCGTTCGCGAGCTGGTGGCGGCCGGGCACGAGGTGCTGGTCGAGACGGGAGCGGGAAGTGGTATTGGCGTGGACGACGCCCAGTACCGGGCCGCGGGAGCTTCCATTGCACCCAATGCCGCCGAAGTGTTCGCGCGCGCTGAGCTGGTCGTCAAGGTCAAGGAGCCCCAACTGGCGGAGTGCCAGATGCTGCGGCCCGGACAAGTCCTCTTCACCTACCTGCATCTCGCCGCCGACCCTGCGCAGGCGCAAGCGCTGATGAAATCCGGTGCGACGGCCATCGCCTACGAGACCGTGACCGCCCCCAATGGCTCGCTGCCCCTGCTGACCCCCATGAGCGAGGTGGCGGGCCGCATGTCCATTCAGGTGGGTGCCGCGAGCCTGCAGAAAGCCAACGGCGGCTACGGCGTGTTGCTGGGCGGTGTACCGGGCGTCCCGCCGGCGAAAGTTGTCATTCTGGGCGGCGGCGTTGCGGGAACTCACGCTGCCGAGATCGCGGTGGGCATGCGCGCCGATGTCACTATTGTCGACCGGTCGGTAAATCGGTTGCGCGAGTTGTCGGCGCAGTTTGGCTCGGCTCTGCAAACCGCGTATTCCACAACGGAGGCCATCGAGCGGTTGGTGCGCGACGCTGATCTCGTTGTCGGTGCGGTGCTGGTTGCTGGTGCTGCGGCCCCGAAGCTGGTGACGCGGGCGATGCTGGGAACGATGAAGCCGGGCACGGTCCTCGTCGACATCTCCATCGACCAGGGTGGCTGTTTCGAGACCAGTAAGCCGACCACGCACGCGGATCCGACGTTTGTAGTGGATGGCGTCATTCACTACTGCGTCGCCAACATGCCGGGCGCGGTACCGCGCACCTCCACTTTTGCGTTGACCAACGCCACGTTGCCTTACGTTCGGCTGTTGGCCGATCTGGGCTGGCAGGCGGCTTTCAAGCGCGATCCGGGCCTCGCTGGAGGCCTCAACGTGCATGCGGGCGAGATCACTCATGACGTGGTCGCTCGCGCGCTGGGGTTCCAGGGCCGCCCTGCGGCCATTGCGGCAGTTCGGTAATCGCTCGCACCTTCCCTTAATCAAGGGAACATTCATTAGCTCTTCCGAACGGGGGGCTGGCTACGGCCAGCCCCTCCGGCTACGCTTGCGACTTGTTACGGACGTAGCGGTTGCGTCGCGCCCGTAACTCCAGCGGCGCGCTGGTGCGCTCACAAACAAGCTCATTGGAGGATCCGAGAATGAAGATCGCCCTGTCGGCCGCTGTGCTGACTCTCATTGCGGGCTCGGCGCTGGCTGCGCCGGTGACCTACGAAGTCGATCCGGCCCACACCTATCCGAGTTTCTCCGCCGATCACATGGGCGGGTTGTCGGTGTGGCGTGGCAAGTTCGACAAGAGCTCCGGCACCATTGTTCTCGACAAGGACAAGAGCTCCGGCACCGTCGACATCACTGTTGACACCAGCTCCATCGACTTCGGCCACGAGAAGCTCAACGAGCATGTCAAGGGCCCCGACATGTTCGATGTTACGAAGTACCCGACGGCGACTTTCAAGGGCAAGCTGGCCAACTTCAAGAATGGCGCGCCGACGGAAGTGCAGGGCGAGTTCACCCTCCACGGTGTGACGAAGCCGCTGACGCTGAAGATCAACCAGTTCCTGTGCAAGCCGAACCCGATGACCAAGAAAGAGGTCTGCGGCGCGGATGCCTCGGCGACCTTCAATCGCAAGGATTACGGACTGGGCTACGGCGATGCCTACGGCTTCAAGATGGACGTGCAGCTGGCGATCCAGGTGGAAGCGGTCCGCCAGGGCTGATTTGCCCAATCTGCAAACTGCATCCGGAGCCCGCCTGCCGTCGTGAAGGCGGGCTCCTTTGCGGCAGGAGCGTAGTGCCCGCAACTTACCGCGGCACGCCGCCATTGCCGCCCCTTCTTCTAAGCACATTCCCAGGAATTCTGGAGACGGCGGGCCCCGCGCGCGGGTCCGGAGTGCTCTATTGTGTAGACTCCCCGTCGAAGGAGTCCCACCCTTGTCTGAGCTGAGAGTTAACCAGGCCGCGCTGCTGGAGGCCATGATCGAGGCCGCCGTGGAGGCAGGCCGTGCCGCGCACAAAATCTACCTCGGCAGCTTCGAGGTGCAGCGAAAAGCCGATCATTCCCCGGTCACGGAAGCTGATCATGCCGCCGAGGCCATCATTCTCGAGCGCCTCCGCAAGGTGGCGCCGGGGGTGCCGATCGTCGCCGAGGAAGAGGTGGCGGCCGGGCGCCTGCCGGCGTTTGGCAGTGAGTTCTTGCTCGTCGACCCACTCGATGGGACCAAGGAGTTCATCCAACGGATCGGGGACTTCACGGTCAACATCGCCCTGGTGCGCAATGGCGATCCAGTCCTGGGGGTCGTCTACGCGCCGGTGACCGCCGGTCTGTACATTGGTGATGTGCTTGCCGGAGTAGCCCTTCGCAGCTATCAAGGTACCGCATCGAGCGAGGTCGCTCCGCGTGCGCGCATTCGCGTCCGCCAGGCCCCCGCGCAGGGGTTGACGGTTGTTGTTTCGCGATCGCACGCCACGCCCGAGACCGAAACCTATCTCGGGCACTACAAGGTTGCAGAGCGGGTGTCGGTGGGTTCGTCCTTGAAGTTCTGCCTGGTCGCAGCGGGGGAGGCGGACTTGTATCCGCGTCTCGGACCCACCATGGAGTGGGATACTGCCGCGGGGCACGCCGTGCTGGTTGCCGCTGGGGGGAGCGTGTTGGCCCCCGGGGGCGCGCCCCTGACATACGGCAAGGAGGGGCTGCGTAATTCATTCTTTATCGCGGGCGGCGCGTTGCACACCGTGCCACTCGAGGCCTGACTTTTTCCCAAGATGAGCACTACAGCGACCCGTCACGCATTGTCCGTGCATTTGAAGCGGCTCGAGGCCGAATCGATCGGCATTATCCGGGAGGTTGCGGCGGAGTTCCGCAACCCGGTCATGTTGTATTCCATCGGTAAGGACTCCGGTGTGATGCTGCACCTGGCGATGAAGGCGTTCTATCCTTCGAAGCCGCCGTTTCCGCTGTTGCACGTGGATACGACCTGGAAGTTCCGCGACATGATCCGTCATCGCGACGGCATCGCGGCCCGCTACGGCGTCAAGCTGTTGGTCTATACGAATCCCGAGGGTGTCGCACGCGGCATCAACCCGATCACCTCCGGCTCCCAACTTCACACGCAGGTGATGAAGACCGAGGCGCTCAAGCAGGCGCTCGACAAGTGGGAGTTCGACGCCGCCTTCGGCGGCGCGCGTCGCGACGAGGAGAAGAGCCGCGCCAAGGAGCGCGTTTTCTCATTCCGCTCGGCCGGTCACGTCTGGGATCCGCGCAATCAGCGTCCGGAATTGTGGAATCTCTACAACACGCGGATTGCCAAGGGCGAGACGATCCGGGTGTTTCCTTTGTCCAACTGGACGGAGCTCGACATCTGGCAGTACACGCGGGCGGAGGATATTCCCGTGGTGCCGTTGTATTTCTCCGCGCCACGGCCGGTCGTGAAACGCGATGGCCTGCTGATCATGCGTGACGATGACCGCATGCCCCTGTTGCCCGGCGAGGTGGAGGAAATCCGCAAGGTGCGCTTCCGCTCACTGGGCTGTTATCCGCTGTCGGCGGCGATCGAGAGCGAGGCCGAGAGCCTGGATGACATCATCGCCGAGATGATTGCGGCACGCACGTCGGAGCGCTCCGGTCGGCTCATCGACAGCGACGAGGCGGCCTCCATGGAGAAGAAGAAGCGCGAGGGGTACTTCTGATGATCACTTACGCGCCACAGCACGTTACGGTCAACACGGGAGGGCCAGGGGGTCCTGCCAAAGGTCTGCTGCGTTTCCTCACCTGCGGCTCGGTCGACGATGGCAAATCGACGCTCATCGGCAGGCTGCTGTATGACACCAAGCTGATCCTCGAGGACCAGTTGCTCGCCCTCGAGCGGGACAGCCGTAAGCACGGCACGACCGGCGATGACATCGACTTCGCGCTGCTGGTCGACGGCCTGGAGGCGGAGCGGGAGCAGGGCATCACTATCGATGTGGCCTACCGCTTCTTTGCTACGCCGCGCCGATCCTTCATCGTGGCGGACACACCGGGTCACGAGCAGTACACGCGCAACATGGCGACGGGGGCTTCCAACTCCGACGCCGCCGTCATCCTCATCGATGCGCGCAAGGGCCTGTTGACCCAGACCCGCAGGCACAGCTACATCTGCTCGCTCCTCGGCATCCGCCACATCATTGTCGCCGTCAACAAGATTGACCTGGTCGACTTTTCCGGCGAGCGGTTCCATCACATCGTCGGGGACTACCTGGGCTTCGCCCAGGCGCTGGATTTCGCCTCGATTACAACCATTCCCGTGTCGGCCCGCTATGGTGACAACGTCACCGAGCGCTCCGAGCGGATGCGTTGGTACGATGGCCCGAGCCTGCTCGAGCATCTCGAAAGCCTCGATGTCGAGCGCGTTGCGCAGGACCAGCCGTTCCGTTTTCCGGTGCAATGGGTGAATCGTCCCAACCTGGATTTCCGCGGTTTCTCCGGCACCGTGGCTTCCGGGGCCATCAAGCCCGGGGACCGGGTCGTCGTTGCGGCCTCCGGAAAAGAGTCGACTGTTGCCCGGATCGTAACGGCGGACGCAGACCTGCCGGAGGCCCAGGCAGGCGATGCGGTCACGCTCACTCTCGCCGACGAAGTTGATGTTGCGCGCGGAGATGTCATCGCGCGCGCGGATTCACGGCCCGAGGTGGTCGATCAATTTGCCGCGCACGTATTGTGGATGGCGGAGGAGGCCATGCTGCCGGGTCGCTCGTACCTGATGCGCATTGGCACGAAGTATCTGCCGGCACGGGTCACGAGTCTCAAACACAAAGTCGATGTCAACACCCTCGACCACATCGCGGCAAAGACGCTCGGCCTGAACGAGATCGGCCTGTGTAACGTGTCGACGGCCGCACCGGTGGCGTTCGATCCGTACACGGAGAACCGGGAGACGGGAGCGTTCATTCTCATCGACCGGTTCACCAACGCGACCGCCGGCGCCGGCATGATCACTTTCGGTCTGCGCCGCGCGACCAACATCCACCGGCAGAGCCTGCTGGTCGACAAGTCGGCGCGCATCGGCTTGAACGGACACCGGCCGGCCATCCTGTGGTTTACAGGGTTGTCCGGCTCGGGCAAGAGCACGATCGCCAACATCGTCGAGCGTGAGCTGCATGCCTTGGGCACGCACACGTACATGCTCGACGGCGACAACGTGCGTCATGGGCTCAACCGAGACCTTGGCTTCACGGACGCGGATCGTGTCGAGAACGTTCGCAGAGTCGGCGAGGTGGCCAAGCTGTTTGTCGATGCGGGCACGGTGGTGTTGTGCTCGTTCATCTCGCCCTTCAGGGCCGAGCGGCGGATGGTGCGCGAGCTCGTCGGGCCGGATGAGTTCGTGGAGGTCTTTGTCGACACCCCGATCGAGGAATGCATCCGGCGGGACCCGAAGGGACTCTACGCACGCGCGAAGGAAGGCAAGATCAAGAACTTCACGGGCATCGATTCACCGTACGAGGCACCGGAGAATCCGGAAATCGTGGTGAATACCTGCGATGGCTCGCCGGAGGAGGTCGCGCGGCGGATTGTCGAGAATCTGCGGGACCGGCGGATTATTGGTTGAGCTTGGCGGTTACATGCTGCGCCAGGGCTAACGACGCCGTCAGACCCGGCGATTCGATTCCAAACAGGTTGACCAGGCCGGGGACGCCGTGCGTCTCCGGTCCATCGACGCGAAAGTCGGCGGAGGCTTCCTGGGGGGCGTTGATCTTGGGGCGGATGCCGGCGTAGGCGGGCTGCAGAGCGCCGTCCACCAGGTCCGGCCAGTAAGTGCGGATGGCGGCGTAGAAGCGCTCCGCCCGCTTCGGCTCCACCTTGTACTCGCATTCCTCTACCCATTGAACGTCGGGCCCGAACCGGGCGCGACCTGCCAGGTCAAGCGTGAGGTGTACTCCGAGGCCGCCTGCCTCCGGGATCGGGTAGACCAGGCGCTCGAAAGGGGAGCGTCCGGAGAGGGTGAAGTAGTTGCCCTTCGCAAAGTAGGGCGTTGGGATGTGCTCCGGCCGTAAGGCTTCGATGAGCCGGGCAACGTGCGGAGCGTAAAGGCCTGCGCTGTTGATTACCGTCCTGGCGCGCAGCAGTGGCTCTTCGTTGTTGATACCGACGAGGATGCCGCCCTCAGTCCCATCGCCCCCGTTATCGAGACGCAGGCTCGTGACGCGGCTTTCGGTGACGAGCATGGCGCCGCGACTCTCCGCTTGCCCCAGCAGAGCGAGCATGTAGGAGTGAGAATCGATGATGCCCGTCATCGGAGAGTGCAGCGCGCCTTCGCAGGCAAGCTGAGGCTCGAGCGCCAGAGCTTGGGCGCGGCTGAAGAATTCGAGCTTCACGCCGTTGGCCTGGGCGGCCTTCTGGATATGCTCGAGCTGTCTGAGCTGGGATTCTGAGGTGGCCACGATGAGTTTGCCGCAGCGTCGGTACGCCACGCCGTACTCATCGCAGAAGTCGTAGAGGAGGCCGCGGCCGGAGACGCACATCAGCGCCTTGAGCGAGCCGCGCGGGTAGTAGATACCGGCGTGGATAACTTCGCTGTTGCGCGAGCTGGTTTCAGTGCCGAAGTGATCTGCCGCTTCGAGGATCAGAACCTCACGGCCGCTCAACGCGAGGGCACGTGCAACCGCAAGCCCAACGACTCCCGCGCCGATGACCACTGCATCAACGTTATCCATAGAGGCAGTGTAGCGTCGCTCTGGTGCGACGTCCTGCTTATCGCTGCGTTAGCGGACACGGCTGCTCATTTGGGCCGTTATATACTCGCGCGTGCCGCGCATTGGGGGCATAGTGCTTGCTGCGATGCTTCAGACGCGCACGTTGCGCGCTGACGAGCGGCATCGCTCGCGTGGAGGCCTCCGTTTCGATATGAGCACAACTTCCAATGCCAGCGCAGCGGGGCAGATCACGCTCGGCGGCGATCTCACGGTAAACCGGCTCGGTTTCGGCGCGATGCGCATTACAGGTCCGGGCATCTGGGGGCCACCGGCTGACGTTGCGACGGCTGTGCGTGTGGTGCGCAGAGCCGTGCAACTCGGTGTCAACTTCATCGACACCGCTGATTCATATGGGCCGGAAGTCAGCGAGAACCTCATTGCGCAGGCGCTGCATCCCTATCCTGCGGATGTCGTCATCGCCACCAAGGGTGGCCTGGTGCGGCCGGGGCCCGATGTCTGGGAGCGCAACGGGCATCCCAAACACCTGCGTGAAGCGTGTGAAGCAAGCCTGCGACGCCTGCGTCGCGACCGCATCGATGTGTATCAATATCACTCTCCCGATCCGCGCGTGCCGCTGGCTGAGGCCATCGGCGAGCTCGTACGCCTGAAGAACGAGGGCAAGATCCGTCACATCGGCGTTTCCAACATGTCGCTCGAGCAGCTCGAGCAGGCTGAGCGGCTCACGCCCATCGTGTCGGTGCAGAATCGTTTCAACCTGGAGGATCGGCGCTCGGACGGCGTACTTGAGTATTGTGCGCAGCACGCCATCGCGTTCATTCCCTGGGCGCCGTTGGCTTCAGGGCGCCATGCCCAATCGGGCTCGCTGCGCGCGCTCGGCAGGATCGCCGAGCGGCACGAGGTATCGATTGGCGGCGCAGCCATTGCCTGGCTCCTGCAGCACTCCAAGGCGATGTTGCCCATCCCCGGAACGGGATCGGTCCGGCATCTCGAGGAAAATGTCGCGGCGGCGTCGATCCGCCTCACCGCACAGGACATGAAGGAGTTGAGTTAGGAGCCTGTCTGACTAATGATCGCCGTAGCGAGGGCGACCCTCAGCGAGCAGCCAAATCTTATGAAGACAAGGGGCGATCGTTACCGGGCGTAGCCCGGTACTATGTAAGAGGAACGATCGTCGAAAGATGCCGCTGAGGGGCGGCCGCAGTAGGCGAGCATTAGTCAGACAGGCTCCTACGTCACCGGCAACCGGGTCGTGGATTTCTTCGTCCGCAACACGAAGCTCGTGTTGACCGAGCGGACGGCGGAGGCCTGCAACAGTTGGGTGGACAGGAAGTGCTCGTAGGCTTCCATGCTCGCGGCGACGATGCGTAGCAGATAATCGTTCGCCCCGCTCATGGAATGACACTCCAGGACTTCGGGGCGCTCCTGGATGAGGCGGTCGAACTGCCGGACCGTCTCGGGATGGTGATTCTCCAGGGTCACCAGGGCATAAGCCAGGATGGGCAGTCCGATCGCCGAGCCGTTCAGTACCGTGGCATAGCCGCAGATGAAACCCTCCTCCTCGAGTCGTCGCAGGCGGCGCCAGCACGGGGCGGGGGACAGTCCCACCTTCTTGGCCAGCTCCTGGTTGGAGATGCGGGCATCCCCTTGCAGGGTATCGAGAATGCGTCGATCGACGCGATCCAGGGAACGCGACATGGTTTTATGGTCTCGAATAGCAATAATATTGCCAAGATGACCATAAAACCGGCAATGGAGGCAAGCTCATTGCGGACGCGTGGGCATAAGCTGTGCGCAAGGACCTTCTATTGGAGATGCGCGCCATGGCAGCCCCCGCGGCCTCGTTTTCCCGCCTGTCCCGTCCCACCGCACAGGCGGATCAGCAGCTCGATTGGCGGCGCGTCGCCTACCTTCTGCACGTCTCTCGTGCGCTCGATGACATCGAGGAGTCGAAGCTCCTGCCCGAGCGGAAGGTGCTGTACCAGTTTTCCGCGCGGGGACACGATTTCGCACAGATTCTCCTGGGGATGCGACTGACGGATCCTCATGACGGTGTCACCGTCTACTATCGATCCCGCCCTGTGATGTTGGCTCTTGGCGTGGCGCTCGAGGATGCGGCAGCCGGGCCGTTGGCGCGTTCGGGTTCGTTCAGCGGCGGACGCGATATTGGCGTCGTATTCAACATGCCGGGCCATGGTGGGCCATCTGTTCTGCCGGCTTGCGGTGGCGTTGGCACGCAATACACTCCCGCGGCAGGGTGGGCGCAGGCGATCCGATTCCAACATGACGTTCTGGGCGATCCCGGTTATTCGCGCAGCATTGCGGTTGCGTTGGGTGGTGATGCGTCGGCGGCGACCAATGGGTTTTGGTCCGCCTTGACCGTGGCCACGACGCTGCAGTTGCCGATGTTGTTTTACATCGAGGATAACGGTTTTGGTATTTCCGTTTCCTCGCAGCTGCAGACGCCGGGTGGCAACATAGCGGCGAACCTCAGATCGTTTTCCGGTTTGACGCTCCTGGAGGGGGACGGCACTGATCCGGAGGAGGCGGCCGAGCTGACGGCGCGCGCCGTTGCGCTCGTACGTGATCAACGTATTCCAGTGTTGCTGCGGTTGACCGTGCCGCGTTTGTCGGGGCATTCGGGGCAGGACACTCAAGCCTACAAGTCACCCGAAGTGGTGGCGCTCGAGCGTGCTCGCGACCCGCTCGGCAAGTTGCATCGTCATCTCGTGCCGGGCGTGTTCGCGGAATCGGAGTGGACACGGATCGCGGCGCAGGCTCGAGCCGACGTGGAAGCTGCAATCGAGCGGGCACTGGCGCGCCCTCTGCCTGATGCCCGGCAGGTCAGTCGCTACGTGTTTTCCGAGATCGGCAGTGACGGCAAAACGGAGGTTCAGCAGCAGGGCGGCCTGGCTCCTTCAGGCCACGTGTTTCCTGCAGGGGCGAGCACTCCTCATCCGGAGGGGAACCGGATCAATATGCTGACGGCCATCCGTCGGACCCTGGATGTCGAATTGGCTGCGAATCCGCGCATGGTGGTGTTCGGCGAGGATGTCGGGCCGAAGGGCGGGGTGCATGGCGCCACCCTGGGGTTGCAGGAGAAGTACGGGGCCGGACGGGTGTTTGATACGAGCCTCTCGGAGGAGGGGATCATCGGGCGTGCCGTGGGGATGTCGCTCGCCGGGCTGTTGCCCGTTGCCGAAATTCAGTTCCGGAAGTATGCGGATCCGGCAGCCGAGCAGCTCAATGACTGCGGCACCATGCGGTGGCGGACTCACAACCGGTTTGCGGCGCCGATGGTGGTGCGCATGCCGGGCGGTTTCTTCAAGTGCGGGGATCCCTGGCATAGCCAGACCAACGAGGTAGCTTGGGTGCACGGTGTGGGTTGGCACGTCGCTGTGCCGTCGAATGCCGAGGATGCTGTTGGCCTGCTGCGCTCGGCACTGCGCGGTAACGATCCCACGATTTTCTTCGAGCATCGCGCGATGCTGGATGGTGCTTGGGCGCGACGGCCCTATCCGGGCGACTCGTACGTTGTTCCCTTCGGCAAGGCGCGCACCGTGCGGGCCGGTGCGGAGCTGACGATCGTGACCTGGGGCGCGATGGTTGAGCGATGCGAGCAAGCCGCGGCGGCATCCGGTGTCGACGTGGAGATTCTGGACCTGCGTACACTGTCGCCTTGGGATAAGCCGGCGGTGCTGGCGTCGGTGCAGAAGACGCGGCGCTGTTTGATCGTCCATGAGGATAATGTGACGGCCGGGTTCGGGGCGGAGATCGCCGCCGTGTTGGCCAAGGAGGCGTTCTTCAATCTCGACGCGCCGATCGAGCGGCTCACCATGCCGGATATTCCCAGTCCCCACAGTCCCGTTTTGCTGGAGGCGGCTGTTCCGAGCACTGACCGCATCATGCAGACCATTCAACAGCTCGCGAGCGTTTGATTCATGACCACCGCTGTGGACGTCCGTGCTCCTGCCGAGCAGACCGAAGGTACTCGATCGCAGGTGCTGCGCTGGCTGAAGAATGTGGGTGAGACGGTTAGTGAGAACGAGCCGCTCATTGAGATCGAGACTGACAAGGTCACTGTGGAGGTGGCCTCGCCGGGGTCGGGGGTGCTGCGGGAGATTCTGAAGGGCGAGCAGGAGGAGATTGCACCTGGTGAGGTGCTGGGGAGGATTGAGGCGCCGGGGGTGGGTGACGCCCGGGGTGCCGCCGCCACGGCCCTTCCCTCGGCGTGGTCGGGTGACGCGTCTGCCGCGGGTGGCGTTGATGCAGCGCGCTCCGGCTTCGACAGGTCTGACACGGGATCGGCGGCGGCCGGGCTCAGCGAGGCCGGGGGCGCGTCGGCGCGAGGCGTTGGCTTGGTGCAGGATGCGGCGAGCGCTGGTGCGTCGGTGGGCGCGGGCGCCACAGCGCCGGGCGTGGCGGCGACTCGCTTTAGTCCGGCGGTCCGGCGACTGCTCACGGAGAACAACCTCGATGCGGCGGCGATTCGCGGGACGGGGCAGGGCGGTCGCATTACAGTTGAGGATGTGCTCGCGGCGATCGCTGCGGGTCGCGGGGCCGGCGGATCAGCCGTTGCATCAACCGGTGCCGGTGCAGCCGGCTCTAGGGTCCTCCATGTTAATTCGGCGACGCATGCAGGCAGCGCGCCCGCCTCGAGCGCACGTGCGACGTCTGAGGCGCCATCGTCTGAGGTCACGGGTGGAAGCCATCGCATTCCGCACACGGCGGTGCGCAAGCGCATCGCCGAGCACATGGTGCAAAGCCTGTTGCACACCGCGCCGCACGTTACGACTGTCTTCGAAGCTGACATGACAGCCGTACTCGCCCATCGCCAAAAGTATCGCGACGAGTTCGCGAAGCGCGGAGTACCTCTGACGCTGACCGCTTACTTCCTCCAGGCGATTGTCGACGCCATGCGTGTCGTGCCTGAAGCCAACAGCCGTTGGACGGACACGGCTCTCGAGGTCTTCGACGCCATCCACGTCGGTGTGGCGACCGCGCTGGAAGAGGGTGGTGGGCTCGTGGTGCCGGTACTGCGCGATGTGCAGTCCCGCGATCTCTTCGCCACTGCCGAGGGTTTAAATGACGTCGTCACCCGTGCCCGAGAGGGCCGGCTGACCCCCTCCGACGTTCGTGGGGGTACCTTCACCATTTCGAACCACGGCGTGAGCGGCAGCCTGGTCGCAACCCCCATTATCATCAACCAGCCGCAATCGGCCATCCTGGGGGTCGGCAAGCTCGAGAAGCGCCCGGTAGTCGTGGAGGACGGCGGCGAGGATCGTGTCGCCATCCGGCCCCGGTGCTATGTCACGTTAACCATCGACCATAGGGTCATGGACGGCCACCAGGCCAACCGATTTTTGCAAACCTTTGTGACGCGTCTGACGAATTGGCTTTAGGGGCCCGCTTGGACGGGCTCCCCGAGAGTGCGATCATCGGCGCATGGGCAAAGAGCACCGATCCGACCCCCCTGAGCTCGAGGATATCGAGCGCGCCAGTACGGATGAGCTGCGGGCCTTGCAGCTTACCCGCCTGAAGTGGTCGCTCCGTCATACTTACAAAAATGTAGCGGCCTACCGGCGCAAGTGCGAGATTGCGGGGATTCATCCTGACGATCTGAAGTCCCTTTCCGATCTGCAGTACTTCCCGTTCACGACCAAGGCCGATCTGCGGGAGGCCTATCCCTTTGGCCTGTTCGCCGTGCCCCGTGAGCGGGTTGCGCGCATTCACGCTTCGAGTGGCACGACCGGCAAGCCAACCGTCGTGGGGTACACGACCCACGACATTCAAACCTGGGCGCATCTCGTCGCGCGTTCCATACGCGCCGCCGGCGGCCGGCCGGGAGATGTCATTCACATTGCGTACGGCTACGGGCTTTTCACGGGCGGATTGGGGGCGCACTACGGTGCGGAGCAGTTGGGTTGCACTGTCGTGCCGATGTCGGGAGGGCAGACGCAGAAGCAGGTGCAACTCATCGCCGACTTCGAGCCCGACATCATCATGGTGACGCCCTCGTACATGCTCGCTATAGCCGAAGAGTTCGTGCGCCAGGGGCTCGACCCCACCATGAGCTCGCTGCGCGTGGGGATTTTCGGCGCCGAGCCGTGGACCGAAGCCATGCGACGGGAAATCGAGACCCGGATGGGGATCGATGCCGTCGACATCTACGGCCTGTCGGAAGTCATGGGCCCGGGGGTGGCGAGCGAGTGCATCGAAACCAAGGACGGCCCGGTCATCTGGGAGGATCACTTCTACCCGGAGATCATTCATCCTCACACAGGGCAGGTATTGCCCGAGGGCTCCCAAGGTGAGCTCGTGTTTACCACCCTGACCAAGGAAGCGCTGCCGGTTATTCGCTATCGCACTCGGGATCTGACGAGCCTGCTGCCCCCGACCGCCCGTTCCATGCGGCGCATGGCGAAGATCACCGGGCGCTCGGACGACATGTTGATCATCCGCGGTGTCAATGTCTTCCCGAGCCAGATCGAAGAGTTGATGCTGAAGCAGCCGGGCCTTGCGCCTCACTACCTCCTGGAGGTTACGCGGGACGCGCATCTCGATGCCCTGAGTGTGCAGGTCGAATGCACCGCGGGGGTCTCGGGCGATAGCGGCTTGCGAGACCGACTCACGATCGAGCTGCAACGTGACATCAAGGATGTCATTGGAATCACGGCCCGGGTCATTGTCTGCGGTCCCGGGACGCTGGAGCGGTCGGCTGGAAAAGCGAAACGAGTAGTCGATAAGCGAAGTCTGACCTGAGTCGCGGCCAGCGGGGCGGCACCAGGTCGGAGCTGGCAATAGCCGATGCCAGCGGCAGCAGAGGCATTTTTGGCCAGCCTGACTGGCGTCAAGCTCGCGTCAGACCACCAAAGCGTGCGCGAGCCAAGCTGTCCGCTGGCGGCAGCGGCTCGGACAGGGTGCTCGCCGTGTTGGAGAGGTAGCTCTCCGCCGCGGCGAAGACCGCCGCGTACAGGCGCCTGGTCAAGTCATAAGCCGTCGCGCCCACCCAGTCGGCGGGTAGTAATGTCGGCGGTAGCAATGGGTCCTGCAGATGGATTTTGCGGTACTCGTGAATCAACAGAGTCCGGATCACGAACGCCGCGGGGGCGGTCAAATCAACATTGTTGCCTGACGCCAGCGCTTCTGACACCGGGCTGAACATAGCGACGAACCGTCGATAGCGTCGTGTCAGGTCGCCGAGGTTCCAGCCGGAGGCGACCAGGCGCCGATCGGCGTCGCTGCCCTCGCTTTCACTCTTCAACAGCAACGCATTCGCGGCTCCCGCGATGCCGCTCAGGGCGGTGCGTGCTTCCTCGATGCTCCAGTTGGGGTGTGCGAATAGCCCGGGGCTGATTTGTCCGAAGCCCAGCCAACGCAGCTCGTTCCGGACGTCCTGACGCCGACCGCCGGCGGTCGGCTGCAGGATCAACAGCGTCCACTGTCTATCCCAGGTGCTGGGGATCTCGCCGTAAATGCGCTGCGTCGCTTGTGCGAAACGTTCGAGCCCCACAGGGCTCAGTCGGTACTCGCTCCGGCGGCCATCCCGGCGGGCCGTCAGCCAGCCATCGGTAGCCAGGCGGGCTACCGAGGTCCTGACCAGGCGCTCCGTGAGCTCGAACGGCTGCGCCAGGTCAATGAGGCTACCTAGCGTGATCGCGCCTCCCCGTGGGGCGATCGAGTCGCCAAAAATCGTGATCAGCAGTGAACCCCCACGAATGGGGCTCTGCTGGTGAAAATGCCTGAGCAGCGAGCGGACCGCGGCAGGTGGGGCGGCGGTACTCAGGCTGGGCAATGGGGAGTGGGGGACCATGGCGATAAATTGTGACACAGAAAATCGATATGATGTAGTATTCCTGTGTCACATTGAATCGATGGCTCGCGCCGGACGGAGTGCTATGTACACCCAGGCCCTGGATTCACTCGGAAAAGATTGTCTACCCGACGGCTCGACGAATACCGCAGCGCTGGAGGCGCGCTTTCAGGAGCGCGTCGATGCTGATGAGAAGATCGAGCCGAAGGACTGGATGCCCGACCCGTATCGCCAGACGTTGATCCGGCAGATTTCCCAACATGCGCACTCCGAGATTGTCGGCATGTTGCCCGAAGGCAATTGGATCACGCGCGCCCCGACCCTGCGGCGTAAAGCCGTTCTCATCGCCAAGGTGCAGGATGAGGGCGGTCACGGCATGTATCTGTACAGCGCTGCCGAAACCCTCGGCATCTCGCGGCAACAGATGATCGAGCAGTTGTTGGCCGGTACCGCGAAGTACTCGAGCATTTTCAATTACCCGACGCTCACATGGGCCGATGTGGGTGCGATCGGCTGGCTGGTCGACGGCGCGGCCATCATGAACCAGATTCCGATCTGTCGTTGCTCCTATGGCCCGTATGCACGAGCCATGGTGCGCATCTGCAAGGAAGAGAGCTTTCACCAGCGGCAGGGCTTCGAGATCATGCTGACGTTGGCTCGCGGTACCCCGGAGCAACGCCAGATGGCGCAGGATGCGTTGAATCGTTGGTGGTGGCCGTCGATCATGATGTTTGGCCCCAATGATTCCGAGTCGAAGCACACCGCGCAATCGATGCGGTGGAAGATCAAGCGCTTCACCAACGATGAGTTGCGCCAGAAGTTCATCGACATCACGGCACCGCAGGCGGAGTTCCTCGGGTTGACCATCCCCGACCCCGAGCTGCGCAAGGAGGAGGGCAGCGAGCACTACCGGTTCGGGGCGATCGATTGGAGTGAGTTCCAAGCGGTTCTCAAGGGCCATGGTCCTTGCAACCGTGAGCGGTTGGAGGCCAGGCGCAAGGCTCATGATGACGGCGCGTGGGTGCGCGAGGCGGCAGCCGCCTACGCTGAAAAGCAACGCGCCCGCGGCGCCGCCGCCGCAGCGGCCTAGCAAGCTATGCGTAGTGCCAGCCCCGCGCATTGGTATGACATCGGCGTCGCGCCGCAGTGCGATTCCCTGTTCCCGACGCGCCCGCCGTGCAGCCAGGTCCGCAAAATTCTGCCGAAGGATTCCGTCAATGAGTAACGACTGGCCCCTGTTTGAAGTGTTCATCCGGTCCCGCTCTGGCCTGGAGCACAAACACGTCGGGAGCGTTCACGCCGCCGATGTCAAGATGGCGATCGAGCACGCGAGAGACGTTTATACCCGCCGCCAGGAGGGCGTCAGTATCTGGGTCGTGCAGTCGAGCAACATCACGGCTTCCGATCCCGCCGAAGCGGATGCGCTATTCGAGCCGGCTCGGGACAAGGTGTATCGCCATCCGACCTTCTACGCGATTCCCGATGAGGTCAAGAACCTATGAGCCCGGGTGGCGCGTCTTCACAAGCTCTGTTGAGCTACCTGCTCCGGCTCGGTGATACGAGCTTGGTGCTGGGGCAGCGGTTGGGTGAGTGGATCGGGCATGCACCGGCGCTCGAGGAAGACCTGGGCTTGGCGAATCTCGCCTTGGACCTGGTGGGGCAAGCGCGCCTGCTGCTGACCTATGCGGGCGAGGTTGAGGGCAAAGGGCGTAGTGAGGACGCGCTGGCGTTCTGCAGGGATGCGCCACAGTTCATGAATCTCACGTTGGCTGAGCAACCCAACGGGGACTTCGCGCACACCATCGCGCGCCAAGTGCTTTTGGACGCCTGGCAGCTCGAGCTCTACGAGGGTCTTTCCAAGTCGTCGGATCCACGATTGGCCGCGATAGCCGCCAAGGCTTTGAAAGAGTCGCGCTATCACTTCCGTTTCAGCTCGGGTTGGCTCATCCGGCTCGGCGATGGAACAGAGGAAAGCCACGGTCGTGCGCAGGATGCCGTGAACAATCTTTGGCGTTTTACTGACGAATTATTCACGGCTGATGAAGTCGATGAGCAGATGGCGGCGGCTGGAGTCGCGCCAAAACTCGATGAGTTGCAGCCGCGCTGGGCCGCACATGTCAGCGGATTGCTGCGCGAGGCGACATTAGAGCAGCCGGCAAGCGCGCGATATCCGTGGCACGGCAAACGCGGTGTTCATTCGGAGCACCTCGGTCACATGCTGACAGAGATGCAGCATCTACAGCGCACGTACCCCGGAGCGCAATGGTGACCCAAGCGACTGCAGCTCGCGAGGGTGCGGTTTGGCGCGTGCTGGAAAGCGTCATGGACCCTGAGATTCCGGTGCTGAGCATTGTGGAGCTTGGCATCGTGCGGTATGCGCACTGGACGCCTGATCGGCGATTGCACGTTGGGCTTACTCCGACTTATTCGGGTTGTCCTGCCACCGAGGTGATCCAACGTTCTGTTCGAGAGGCGCTCGACTCGGCCGGCTACGACGACGCGCTGCTCGAAGAGGTGCTCTCACCGCCGTGGACGAGCGAGTGGTTGACCGAGAGTGGGAAGCGCAAGCTGGAGTCCTTTGGCATTGCGCCGCCAACGAAGGCGGTGGCGAGTCCAAGGCATTTATTCGGCGCACCTCTTATTCGGTGTCCGCGTTGCGGAAGCAACAACACCGAGCGGGTGAGTGAGTTCGGCTCGACACCCTGCAAGGCACACTATCGGTGTCTTGCCTGTCTCGAGCCTTTCGACTACTTCAAGTGCATCTAGATATGTTGGCATTCCATGCGTTGCGGGTTACCGAGATTTGTCCTGAAGCAGAGGACGCTGTAGGGGTTTCCCTCGAAGTGCCGCCGGAGTTGCGTGAGGCGTATCGCGGCCTTCCGGGGCAGCACGTCGTCGTAAAGACTGAGATCAACGACGAAGAGAATCGTCGGACGTACTCTGTGGTGAGCGCTCCTGGCGAGTCGCCACTGCGGATTGTGGCCCGTGTTCACCCGGCAGGGCACATGTCGCGGTACTTCGCGGAGCGACTCAACGCAGGCGATGAGCTTGATGTGCTTCCGCCGAATGGGAGCTTCACGCCCCGGCGTGAGGCGCAAGGCAATGGGCGATATGTCGCGTTCGCGTCGGGCTGTGGCATCACACCGGTATTGTCTATTGTCCGGTCTCTGCTGACTGCGGGTAAGAGCAACCGTGTGCTTTTGTTCTATGGGAACGCGAGCATGGGGCGCGCGATGTGCGTGGATGAGTTGCTGGGGCTCAAGGACCGTTACCTGGATCGGCTGTCGCTTCACTTTGTGATGAGCCGCGAGCCACAGGAGGTCGAGCTCTACAACGGCCGGATCGACGCGGCTAAGGTTCGCGAGTTCGCGCGGACGCTCTTCTCGCCGGCTGATGTGACTGAGTACTTCGTGTGCGGGCCCGGCAACATGATCGAAGAGGTGTCCGCCACGCTCCGGCAGTTAGGGGTTGAGGCGGGCCGCATTCACGAGGAGCACTTCACCCTTGCGACCACGGCGGAAATAGAGAAGCCGCCGGCGGCAGTAGGTGCGAGGGGGGGTGCCGCCAGCGTTGAGGTGGGCGCGTCGCCTCCAGCCGAACCCAGCGGCGCGCCCGATGAGTCGGAAGTGACCGTTTTGATGGACGGGCGGCGGCGCTCCTTCACCATGAGAATGAACGACGAAGTCGTTCTGGACGCGGCGATGCGGGCGGGGTTGGAACTGCCGTTTTCGTGTCGGGCGGGCGTGTGCTCGACGTGCAGGACGAAAGTCGTCCGGGGCGAAGTGGAGATGGCGCAGAACTATGCGCTGGAGGATTGGGAGGTCGAGCAGGGCTACATTCTCGCCTGCCAGTCGTGTGTGAAGACTCCGGTTCTCGAGCTGGATTACGACGAGAAGTGACGTTTGCGGAGCCTGCGTGGGAGCAGGCGGAGCTGATGCAATGAGCTACCAGACCATACAGTTCGAAGTCACGGAACGCATTGCGCGCCTTACGCTCAATCGCCCCGATCGGCTCAACAGTTTCAACACGACGATGCACGCTGAGGTGCGTGCGGCGTTGGCCAGCCTCGCCGATGGGTCTGGGGGTGATGCGGCCGCGCGAGTGTTGGTGATCGCGGGCGCCGGGAGAGGGTTCTGCGCGGGGCAGGATCTTGGGGATCGAGCGGTGGCGCCTGGAGGTGCCGCGGTGGATCTCGGTGACTCGATCGAAAAGAACTACAAGCCCTTGGTGATGACGCTACGAAAGCTGCCCATGCCGGTCATTGGGGCAGTAAATGGCGTGGCCGCGGGGGCGGGGGCGAACATCGCCCTGGCGTGCGACCTTGTGATTGCGGCGCGGTCTGCGAGCTTTGTGCAGGCGTTCGCCAGACTTGGGTTGGTGCCGGACTCGGGTGGTACTTGGTTTCTGCCGCGGTCGGTTGGTACGGCGCGAGCGATGGGGTTGGCCTTCCTGGGCGACAAGTTGAGTGCGGAGCAGGCGGAGCAGTGGGGGCTCATTTGGCGCTGCGTCGACGACGCCGAGTTCGCGGGGGTGGTGGACGCGCTAGCGCGCCAACTCGCGGCGGCGCCGACGCGGGGCCTTGCGCGAACCAAGCAGGCGATCTACGAGAGTTGGGGGCGCTCGCTCGAGCAGCAGCTCGACGCTGAGCGCGATTTCCAGAGCGAGCTCGGCCGCACGGCGGATTACGCGGAAGGCGTGGCGGCCTTTGGCGAGAAGCGCACGCCGAAGTTCACCGGTAAATGACGGTGCCACCTCGCGCAAGACGTGGCGCCACGTGGCCGCGGGGCCGCTGGCTTGCGGCGGGCGCGCGAATGATGTCGGAACGGCGCGTGGCCGGCGCGGGATGAGCATGAATCGGTCAGTTGGCTGAGGTTTTAAGTGAGCAACGAAGAGTCGTCGCAGCAAGGACAGCGGTTGGCCGAGCGGATTGCCGAGGTGCTTTATGACCAGGATCGGGCCTCGAAGGCACTGGGAATTCAGATCCAGGAGATCAGGCCGGGATATGCGCGGCTCTCGATGGTGGTGCGGCCGGATATGACGAACGGGCATCGCATCGGACATGGTGGCCTCGTTTTCACACTGGCGGATAGCGCATTTGCATTTGCGTGCAACTCGCACAACGAGAGCAACGTCGCCGCGGCCGCATCGATTGATTTTCTGGCGCCCGCGCACGAGGGTGATGAGTTGACGGCTGTCGCGACGGAGCTGTGGCGCTCGGGTCGCAGCGGTATTTACGAGATTACGGTGACCAATCAGAAGGGCGCGCGAGTGGCGCTATTCCGCGGGCGCTCGGCCCGAATTGCCGGGCAGGTCGTGAGCGACCCGCATGAGATTTGAGGCAGATATGCAACTTCAGAGCTTCGTATCGGGAAAATGGCAAGCGGGGACCAGCAACTTCGTCACGTTGCGGGACGCAACGACGAATGAGGTCATCGCCAGTGCCTCGGCGGAAG
>Ga0268266_10002295_pt1 | contig 20744 bp, 18 predicted proteins | sample KBSS13metaG_FD_190356 | JGI IMG/M metagenome (GOLD analysis project Ga0268266, IMG submission 190356) | Switchgrass rhizosphere microbial communities from Kellogg Biological Station, Michigan, USA - KBS S1-3 metaG (SPAdes) (version 2) | ecosystem: Host-associated > Plants > Roots > Rhizosphere... | reverse complement strand
AGGTCTTGCTGTCCTGGCTGAACGTGTCCGGAACGTAGAAGCCGCCGTGGCGGAACTGACGTGCGGGCCAACTCTGCAGCGGTCCGAACAGGCCCACGCTCAGCCCCGCGCGCTCGGCCACGTCCCAGATCGGATCGCCGCGGAAGGTGGCCGGATCCTGGCCCAGATCAAACGAATTGTGGTCGTACGTCGAATTGTGAAGCGACGGCCACGTGCGCCACGGCTGCAGACCCTGCAACTTCGGATCGTCGGAATGCCGCGTCGTCAGTGACTGTCCGTCATCCAGCAGCGCCGCGAAATTCGACTTCGGACGACGCTGTACGTAGTAGTCGACGATGCTCCAGGGCACTTCGTTGAGCTCGTAGAGAATCACGTCTCGCTTACGGCCGGCCATCGGCGCGTCCCCCTCGGGGTCGGTGGTTGCTGTTAGCTAGTTGCGCTGTCACGCATCGTATCGGTTCTCGCCTGTCTTCACCGCATGTGCTGGCGGGGCTGGATTTTTTGCCGCGACGTGGTGGATGCGGTTGCCGCCGAAATTGCGCGCATGTTAACAGTGTGACTGACGAGGAAACTGTGACGAGGGTTCGCAAAGGGTATTTGCAGATTCCAGTCAACGATGCCGAATTTGCTGGAAAAGCAGTTGGTATGCATCGGCAATGCAGATGCGCCCGCTACCGCATTCTTTTGCGACACGCCCAACGGCACAGAAGCTGTGAAATTGCTGGTGGATGGCCCAAACTAGCCGTGAATCAAGATCGGAATCCACCGTCACTCCTCGCCAGCAAGACTTGGAGACATACTCGTGCCACGCGCGCATTATTGGGGTTCTCACCGCACCTTCTTTACGGTCACCATCGCTGTGGCAATTGCGATTATCTGCGTCACCGCAATTGCAGTGGTAATGCCGTCGGGCAAACCGCGGCAGGTGAATGTTATTGACGCAGCAGCAATTAATCCGCTGCCGACAACAATCGGTTTTGCAGATGCCGACACTTACGGAATGACGCAGGCCGATGTCGACAAAACGGCCGCCAAGTGGGCGCTGACCAAGGTCGACACGGTGCGGGTGATGATCCCGTGGGCCGGCGTCGAACCCATTCGCGGAGGCACGCTGAATTGGGCCAATGTCGACAAGGTCGTCAATGCCGCGGTGTCGAAGAACCTGTCCGTGATGGGATTTATCAACTCGACTCCATCGTGGGCGGTGGCGCCCGGTGGCCGACCACTCAGCGGTCGTCCGGCATCTCCCGATGTATATGCGGACTTCGCCGCGAAAGTGGCACAGCGTTATCAGGGCAAGATCGCGGCATACGAAATCTGGAATGAGCCCAACGCCATCACCTTCTACACACCGACGCCCGATCCGGCTGGCTACACCGATCTACTCAAGGCGGCCTACCCGAAAATAAAGGCCGTCGACCCCTCGGTCACGATCATCGGCGGTGTGCTGGGCGCGGTCATCGACTTCGGAAGCGCGACCATCAACCCGGTCCGCTTTGTCAATGAGATGTACGCCGCGGGCGCCAAGGACTATTTCGATGCGCTGTCATTTCATCCCTACCACTACACGCTGAAGTTCTCCGACGGCGTGCCCGTCGCCAATTCGCCGGTAAACCAGCTGATCGGTATGCGCCAGGCGATGGTCGCCAATGGCGACAGCGCCAAGAGAATCTGGTGCACCGAGTACGGCCAACCGACGTCGAAGGTCAGTGAGGCCGACCAAGGCGCATTCATCAAGGACGTTCTGCTGAAGTGGCAGGAAATGCCCTACACCGGACCGGTGTTGATCTACACGACGCGCGATCGGGCGACCGGTAGCACCGACGCGCAGGACACCTTTGGCGTGTACCACACCGACTGGACCCCTAAGCCGGCGCAGCAGGTCATGTTGTTCGCGCCCGGTAAGTCGTTGGAGTTCACCAGGTTCGCCAAGCAGACCAGCCCGGATCTGGGTGAGGTGCTCAGTCCGGTGTTCCGGGCGACGCCGACCGTGTGGGCGCAAATGCGTTCTGTGAGCACGCTTTACGAAACGCCGAAGGCCAGCATGTTCATCACCTCGCCGACGCCGATCGCGCAATTGCTGATACCCAAGAAGGTGGCGCCGACCACCCAGTTCGCCAACGGGATGCAGGAATTCGAGAACGGCATCAAGGCGTGGTGGTCTCAGGCAACCGGGGCACACTGGCTCGACGGCCAGATGGCCGCCGCCTACGTGCCTGCACTCGGGCTAGCGACCAGCGACAAGTACGCGCCTCAAAGTGGAACCGCCAGAATGGATTTCGAGCACGGCTACATCACCTGGGCGCCGTTTACCGGCGTCAAGGTGGTCCTCACCTGATCAGGCGGCGACGGCCTCGGCGCGCAGCAGCGCTTCTACCGCGCGATGAGGCCGTCGCTCCTCCCAGCGCCGCTTGTTGATTTCGTACAGCCGGTCGGCGGCCACGGCTGCGGCCTGCTTGTCGAGCAGGTAGCGGCGGCACTCGTCGACGAAACCGTCGTCGTCGTCGAAGGTTTCCAGGCCGAACAGCGGGCCGAGGTCACCGATCGCCGCGCTGGTGCCAACGACGGGCAACCCCATCCGCAGCGAGTCGAGGATCTTCACCCGCACACCGCCGCCGGTCTTGATCGGCGCCACCAACGCTCGGCAGGTCCCGAGGAACTCTCCTAGGTCCTCCACGAATCCGAGGTCGCGCACCCCTTCGGGATACACCGGGTCCGCGGCGCCGGGCTTCTTCTTCCCGATCACGCACAACTCCGCGTCGGGGATGCCCGCCGCGATACGCGGCCACAGCCGCAAGGCATACAAAAACGCCTCTTGGTTCGGCGGCCAATCGCGCAGGCCCATGAACACCAACCGGCGCGGCGACGTCGAGACGTCCACGGGATCGACGGGCGGAAGTGTCAGGTCGAGCCAGCGAGCGCGCGGCACGCCATTGGCCCGGTAGAACTCGGCCTCCGGTTCGTCATAGGTGCCGACGGCGTCGGCGGCGCGGGCAACGCGCACTTCGTCTCGCCGCAGCCGCGGGGCCTCCAGCCGACCGAGCGCGCCTCGACTCGCCCGCCACACCAGCGCCTCGCTGACGTTCGTGTTGACGATCAGCCGCGCACTACGAAATTTGTTGCTGCGCAAGAACGATTCGGCCATATAGCTGTGCTCGGCGACGAAGACGTCGGAGTCGGCGGCGTCGATGGCGGCCACCAGGGGCGCGGTGTCGAAGCGGACGTGAACGAGGCTGCGACGCTTGCGAACGGCGTCGGCGAGCAGCTGCGCGGGTTGCACTTTTGGCTTGGGGATCCGGGTGACGGCAATGCCGCCGGGCAGCTCCGCCGCACCCACCTCGGTGGACAGGCACACCGCCGACACGTCGTAGGCATCGGAGGCCAGCCGCATCATCAGCCGGCCGAGTTCGATGTCACCCGCCCTCTCGGTCACCGGGTCCTTCGACAACAGGAACGTCGCCCTTGGCATTCCACCTCCCCCCGTAGATCGCCATCGTGAAGATCACCAACAGCAGGAGGTCACTCACGGACGTCGCGATCGCGGCTCCGACCGCGCCCAAAGGGGATGCCAATGCGGCCAGAATGCCGAATTTGACTGGCACCAAACCGATCACGGACGTCAGCCGGATCACGTCTCGCCGCTGGGCATAGAGAATGAAGGTGAAGACCATGATGATGGTGCGGAACGTGGCGTATGCCGACATCACAATCATCGCGATCGCGAGTTGACGCGGAACCGGTGTGAACAACAGCACGATCCCGGTGATCAGCACGATCACGCCGCCCGCCAAACCTATTGCGACAGTGAGGCGCAGCGGCGGGCCCGTCTTCACATCGCCACCGCTGTCGCGCAGGGGCTGGGTATACGTCGCGCCGAACGCTTGACCGACATAGCCGATGGCCGAGGCCAGCACCCACGTCAAGTTGTAGTACCCGACGACGGTGGTGTCGGTGAGCCAACCCAGAAGCAAGATGTCGCCCTGAAGGAAGGCCGCGGTGCCGAGCATTTCGCCCGACAGCACCAGGATGGTCCGAATCGGTCCCGGCCACTGGGGGCGGTGACCGCGAACGGTGACGGCTGCCAGCGCTGCGATCACCACATAGGGGATGCAGTAGGCGACGCTCGCCCCGAGCAAGGTCGGTCCGCCTGCCGCAAACAGATGCGCACCGAACAGGTAGGCGCAGCCGGCCACGACGCTGCCGATCTGCCGGCTGGTGTCGATGCGAGAGGTGCGGTGGGGGTCTCCTTCCCGCAGCGCGCGTGCCTTGTAGGCGCCGACGCACAGCTCGCCTCCGGCGGCGAGGATGCCGAACCAGAGGATGTAGTTGATCGGCAGGAAGACCTGCGCGATCACCATCAGCGCGACACCGAGCAGATAGCGGCTGGCGCGCTCCCGGACGAAGTCCTCTTCCGGTTCGCGGGCAGCTCGCACCACGTAGGGGTTGTTCAGGGTCTGGCCCAGCACCGATGTGACCGCGAACCCGAGGCTGTACAAGCCGTACTGGCTGATGCCGAGCTGGTGAATCATCGCCAGCGTCCACAGCAGGCCCGCGGCGCGGCCGCCGTAGACGAACATCAGCGACATCAGCGTCTTGACGGAGCGGCGAGTGCCCGCCTCTGGCGCGGTCAGCTCAGGCCCCCTGTTTGCAAGCTGATATCAAGCTGACAATCCCTTTGAGTGGCAGTGCGGCCGTTTTCTACGACCGGGTGGCGATAGCGATTATTTTTCCGAACTAGATGGAACCGCAAACTCGTCATGGTGACAAGCCGGGCACACTCGTTCACCTCATTTGCCCTGGCCACGAATATCGGCGCGAAGTTGCTGGGAGTCTCCCTGCGCGCCTTCGCGGCATGATCGCAAAACGTGACCGCGCGTTGCATTGGTGTGGCCGACTATCGCGATCTTCCCTGCGCCCGGCCGATACCCGGCCCCTGCGGGCGGCCACCGGACCTATCGAGTAGGCTGTGCCGACAGTCGTTCGCCTTCTGCGGGAGTAACGCGTGAGTATTGCTGGGACCCTGAAATTTCTCGTTCTGCAGCGGGTTATGGACTTCCCCGTCCCCGATAGTCCGTTTTTTTACGGCACCGACGGCAAGGGCGACGAAGGCCTCGCCTTTTTCCTCGAGACGCTTAAGGGCTCGAAGCGCTACCTGGAATTCGGCACCGGCGGCTCCACGTATTTGGCCGCGAAACACGGCATCGAATTCATCGCCGTCGACTCGGACCCGTTCTTCTTGAAGAGCGTCCGCAAGAAGATCAGCAGCGCCGGGCTGGAGCGGCCGACCGGCCAGACGTACAGCTACGGCGACATCGGGTTGACAGGCCATTGGGGCCGTCCCATCGGCTTGCGCGATCCGTCGCCGAAGAGGCTCGAGAAGTTCCGGCGCTACTCCGATCCCCCGGCCGAATGCCTCGAGGGCGGCCGCACTCCCGATTTCGTGTTGGTGGATGGGCGGTTCCGCGTTGCCTGCGTGCTCAAGTCGATTCGTATGCTGCAGAACGAGCGAGGCTGGACGATCGCGATGGACGATTACGGCGACCGGCCGCACTATCACGTGATCAATGAGTTCGCGAACATCGACCGGCTCGTCGGCGGCCGGATGGCCGTGATCACCTCGCTCAAGGACTTCAGCCCCGAGCAACTCGACGCCGCGATCCGTAAGTACGAAATCGATCCCGAGTAGCTCAGTTCGGCTGCGCGAGGATTCGCGTCCACAGCGCGGCGAACGCCTCCGCCGTGCGCGGTCCTGACCGGTCTTGTCGCGTCTTCTCGGAATACTCGCCGAGCTCCGTCAGCCTCGCCTGATCATTGACCAGCTGCTCGATTGAGCGCGCCAATTCCGTTGCGACGGTTTCTGGTTGCGAATGGTCGACCGGCACGACGACGGCTCCCGCTTTGGTGTCCAGTTCAGCCAATGCGCCGTAGCCGGTGGTCACGATCGGCGTGCGGTAGGCCATGGCGTGCGCGACCACACCCGACGCGGGATACGTCACGTCCTGCCAGTGTCGCTTGCCGTAGGGCACCACGATCGCACGGACGGACTCGAAGAACGCGTCCTCTTGCGGACCGTCGACGGCGCCGAGGACTTCGATACCGTCCTGCCGCGGCAGCGCCTCGGTGCCGCGGCCCGCGATCCGGATCAACACGTCATCCGGCAGGTGCCGGCGAATGCCTTCGATCTGCTCGAATCCCTTGCCGCGGTAAACATGTCCGAAGAAGCCGATGGCTTTGGGCCGTTCCTGGACGGGCCGGATCGTCGGGCGGTCGCGGACGATGTGCGGAATGTGAACCGCGGACAGGTGGGGGTAGCGCTCTTCGATGGACCGCCTGCCGGTTTCGGTGAGCGCGACGAGCGTGCGGCCGGCGTAAACCCGGCCCTCTAACGCTGTGGTCAGTTTCTGCGACGTGAAGTGCACACCGTGGAAGATCAGGCGGCTGCGGTGCAGGAAACGCGCCGACCATGGCCACCAAACCCCTTGGGGTGGATCATGAATGGTCGCTGTCACCGGCACACCTGGTAGGCCGACGATCGACCAGAACGGCACAAACCCGCCGGCCGCCAACTCGGCGTGTACCAACACGCGTCCGTGCGGTGCGGTGGCGACGGCCTCTCTGACTTCCTTCCGGGCATGCCTCGCCTCGGCTACCCCGTCCTCGCCCGGCGACCCGCACCTGACCTCGACCACTTCGCCGAAATGCCGACGAACCGGCGTGATGAAGTCTTCGGAATAGTCGCCGACCGCGGTCTTGCCGCGCGCGGGCGCGACAAAAACCAGCCGATAGTCCTTGAGGTCGGCCATCAGTGGAACAGCGGCCGATAGCTGGCGCTGTATTTGAGCGCCTCGGGGTCCCGCTTGCCGATCACCTTGGCAGGCACGCCGCCGACGACCTCGCATTCACCGACGTCCTTGGTGACCAATGAGTGCGCGGCCACGACCGCGCCCCGATTGAGTATGCACGGCAATGTCATTGCCCTGCTGGCGATCCAGACGTAGTCGCAGATGACGGTCGGGATGCCCGGGATCGGCAGGAAGTCGGGCTGGTTGATGTCGTGGCCGCCGCCGACGACGTGCACATCGCTGGCGAGCGTGACGTTGTCGCCGATCCACACGCTGGCGCGCGCGTCGATCATGCACCGCATGCCGATCGTGCTGTTCTCCCCGATCCTCAAGAACTCGGGATCGAGGATCGTCGTGGTCCGCATGATCGACGACCCCTTGCCGATCTTGGCGCCTGCCAGTCGCAAGAAGCCCAACCGCACTGTGTGCGACGGGATGTAGGTGATGAGCATGTTGTAGAGCAGCGTGGCGAGGCGGTTGCGCACCTTCCGGGGCAGGCTGATGTCCTGCATCTTGTAGCCGACGAGCTTCTCGCCGTCTTCGGAGAGCTGGATGACCGGCCCTGGGACGATCGTCAGATCAGGAGCGACCTCGAGCTTGCGAGCTATGTCCGCGGGATCCGCCTTCTGAGGTTCTTTCCACATGTGCTTGCTCCTGTCGTAAATCGGAAATCACCATCGCCTTGACGATTTCGTCGAAGCCAGTGGTCGGGTGCCAGCCGAGGACGTCGCCCGCCTTGGTGGCATCGCCGATGACCGCAGCGCCCTCGCGAGGGCGCAGAAATGAGGCATCGGTCTCGACATGTGCCTGCCAGTCGGGAATGTCTGCGGCCGAGAACGCCGCGGCGACGAAGTCGCGGACCGAGTGGGCCACACCGGTGGCGACGATGTAGTCGTCGCCCTTGCCGTGCAGCGCCATTCGATACATGGCGTCGACGTAGTCGGGCGCCCAGCCCCAGTCGCGCTCGAGACCGAGGTCACCGAGCACGAGCCGATCCTGGCGGCCCGCGGCGATCGCGGCCACTGCCTTCGTGATCTTGCGAGTCACGAATCGCTCTGGGCGGCGCGGTGATTCGTGGTTGTAGAGGATTGCGTTGCAGACGTCCAGTCCCTTATCGCGATAGACCTGACACAACATGTGGCCGAACGCCTTGGAAGCGCCGTAGGGGGAGATCGGCCTCAGGGGGGTCTCTTCGGTCTGCGGCGACGTGCCGGCGCCTGCGAAGATCTCGCAACTCGACGCGTTGACCATCGCGATCCGTTTGGCCGTGCGGTCCTGCGCAACAATGCACGCATCGAGAAGGGCGGCGGTGGCAAGCGAGTTCACCCGCGTCGTCGTAGCCGGGTCCTGCCATGACGCGGCAGCAGAGGAGACGGCGGCGAGGTGAAAGACGACGTCCGGCTTGACGGTGGTCATCAACGTGGTGAGTGCAGAGACATTATTCAAGGCGTCGCGCGGAACGCCGTGCACGTCGAAGCCGTTGCGCTGCAACAACTGCGACAGGTAGTAGCCGTCCTGCCCGCTGATACCGGTGATCAGCGCTGTGCCGCTCGCGCCGACAATCGACATCAGTCGCCGGCCAGTTCGTTCACGATGCCGTAGAGACGCTCGGCGAAATGCTCTTCACTGAACTGCTCCACGTGACGTCGGATCTTGTCCGAATCGAACTGCATCTGCTCGAACCGGTCGATCGCCTCGGCGATGGCCTTCGGCTCCGGCTCGTCGAAGTACACCCCGGACAGGCCTTCGTCGACGGTGTCCAGGAACCCGCCCCAGCGCAGCGCGACGGTGGGCCGCCCCCGCAGCCCCGCTTCGATCGGCGTCAAACCGAAGTCCTCATAGCTGGCCGCAATGAGCGCTCGGCAGTTCTCGTACAACCACGAAATCTGACCGTCGGTGAGGTCCGACAGCATCAGCACGTTCGGCGTCTTGATGCCGCGCAGTCTTTCGGCCTCGGGTCCGCGGCCAACAACCACCAGCTTGCGGTCGGTGTCCGCGAACGCCCGGATGATGACGTCGACGTTCTTGTACGGCAGCAGCCGGGAGACGCACAGGTAGAAGCCGCCGTTCTCCGCTCCGGTGCCATTCAGCGCTGGAATCGTCTCGGCTGCAGCAAGGTTCGCCGTTTCGGCGGGACCGAAGACCAGCTCGGACTCGATGCCGTATGCCTCGGTGATACGTCCCTTGATCAGCGTCGAGATCGCCAGATACTTGTCGGCAGAGCGCGCCATGCGCCGATCCCACGCCTTGAGGTAGGGGCTCGTTGCGGCGAGGCCGACGCGCTTGGCGAGGCTGGCGTCCTCACCCAGGTACTTGTCCGGCAGGTAGAGCCAGCGCGCGGGAGAGTAGCAATAGACCAGCTTGCGTCCCCTGGTGCGGAAGCCGTGGGCCCATCCGCTGCTGCTGGTGAGGACCACATCGGCATCGACGAACATCGACTGGGCGAATGCAGGCCAAATGGGCAGTCCCAGCCGATGATGTTTGCGCAACGGCCCGATCTTGTTCGCCGCCGAAACCCGGATGTCGCGTTCGGCAAATTCGGGGTACGTCGTCGCCGGGTCGTATAGCAACGTGTAAATCGGTGCGTTCGGGAAGGCTCGGCTCATCGAAAGAACCATCTTCTCGGCGCCGCCCAACTGCGTGAGGTAGTCATGGGCGATCGCCACCTTCGGGCCGTCGACACCGTCGTACCTGCGATCTGGTTGCACGCTGGTAATCCCCTTGAAAGGCTGTGCTGACGACGGACGGGAGTCGGTTGGGCCGGAGACCGTGCCCGACGACTCCATTAGAACTGCAAACGTACCGTACTCACAACCCGTGCCAAAGATCGCCACGGCAAATCCCGGCAAATGGCAGATTGCGAGTTTCGGTCTACCGAGACGCGGTTCCCAACTGCCGCTTTGCGACCGTTACGAGGAGGTCGCCCGGCAGCGGTCACTCACACCCGTACACCTGGGCAAAACGAGCCGGTTGCGAATAGAATTCTGGCTGGCGCGTTGTTCGCCGACCGAACGCCTGGCGCACTGGACTGGGCGGGAAGACGGAGTTGACGCGGCCTACTGCGGCTCACCGCTACGTCTGAGTTTTTAGCTTGACGGTGAGGTAAATTTTGCAGGCGTGTGCGAATGCAGCCGTCGTCAATGACGATCGCTTGGACATCTCCAATGGGGTGAACGCAACTGCCAGACGTTTGCCCACCTGCGTGCTTCAGATGCGCCGGAGGTCAGCGGTGCGTCGGCCGAAAGCTGCTTTTGCGCACACAACAAGTTACGGGTTATCGTGGATTCAATGGCGCGTGTGTTAGCCACCTGTGTGCGCGTCGGCCCGCAATTTCTTCCAGCGGGAGAGCAAGGCCATTGCAAGTCCGGCGTGCTAGCCTCGGGAGTCTGGCTATTTGAGTTCTTTGCTAGGCAACTAACCGGCAAATACGCCACAGCAAATGGCGCCCGTTACGATTGACGATCATTACAATTTGACGCGAGAAGCCCTACGACCTTATTGGAGTGCGCATATGGGCAAGCCCGGCGGCAACGTTGTCTATCAAGACATCGATGAGCTGTGGAACGGCTACGAGGACCTGCTCGTCGACCTTGCCAAGCGGGAGGGCGTCAAGGCTGTCGCGGAGCTCGGAGGCGGTGCCAATCCGATCGTCGCCGAGTCCAAGTGGGATTTCGTACAGCAACGAGTGGTGCTCGACATCTCAGCGACCGAGCTCGACAAGAGCGAAGGCAACGTCGAGACCAGGGTGGCCGACCTTTGCCAGCCCATCGAAGACGGCCACAACCAATACGATCTCGTGTTCTCGAAGATGTTGTGCGAGCACCTGCCGGACCCGGTCACGTTCCACCAGAACTGCTTCAAACTCCTGCGCCCAGGCGGCCTTTCGGTGCATTTCTTCCCGACGCTGCACAGCCTGCCGATTCTGGTCAACCACCTGATCCCGGAGAAGCAGGCCCGGGCGCTGGTCCAGGTTTTCCAGCCGTGGCGGATCTCCGACCCCAAGCAGCAGAAGTTCCCTGCCTACTACCGCTGGTGCCTCGGCCCGTCGCGGCGCACCGCAAAGCGTTACGAGAGTGTGGGCTTCGAGGTCGAGCGCATCAACGCGACCTTCGGGCATGGTTACTACCGCCGGATTCCGCCGTTGCACGCGCTCGAACGCCTCAAGATGAAGCTGCTGCACCGTCACCCCGTGCCATACCTGTCGAGCTTCGTCGTGGTCATCCTGCGCAAGCCTCATGTCGGCTACGGCAGCGGGTCGCTGTCGGCGAGCGCCAAGGTCTCCGAAACGACTTTGAAGAACGCGTCGGGCTAAACCGTCATCACGGCGCGCAAGCCTGCCTAAGAAGACTTTAAGGCCGTTCGTTAACATCAGCACCATGACGAGCGTTTCCGAGCATCGGGCTGAGGCTGCGGCAGAGCACGAAATCGATATCCACACGACCGCGGGCAAGCTGGCAGATCTGCGCAAGCGGACCGAAGAGACCCTGCACCCGGTCGGTGAGGCTGCAGTCGAGAAGACCCACGCCAAGGGCAAGCTGACTGCGCGCGAGCGCATCCTTGCGCTGCTGGACGAGGACTCGTTCGTCGAGCTCGATGCGCTGGCGCGGCACCGCAGCACCAACTTCGGCCTGCAGGACAAGCGTCCCCTCGGCGACGGTGTGGTGACCGGTTACGGCACCATCGACGGTCGCGAGGTCTGCATCTTCAGCCAGGACGCGACGGTGTTCGGCGGCAGCCTCGGCGAGGTCTACGGCGAAAAGATCGTCAAGGTCCAGGAACTCGCAATCAAGACCGGCCGGCCGTTGATCGGCATCAACGACGGCGCCGGCGCCCGCATTCAGGAGGGTGTGGTCTCGCTCGGCCTGTACAGCCGCATCTTCCGCAACAACATCATGGCCTCCGGGGTGATCCCGCAGATCTCGCTGATCATGGGTGCCGCGGCCGGTGGCCACGTGTACTCCCCCGCGCTGACCGACTTCGTCATCATGGTCGACCAGTCCAGCCAGATGTTCATCACCGGACCCGACGTCATCAAGACCGTCACCGGTGAGGACGTCACGATGGAGGAACTCGGCGGCGCGCACACGCACATGTCCAAGTCGGGCACCGTGCACTACGTCGCCTCCGGTGAGCAGGACGCCCTGGAGTACGTCCGTGAGCTGCTGAGCTACCTGCCGAGCAACAACCACGCCGATCCGCCGCGATACAACGTGCCGGTACCCAGCGGCGGTATCGAAGAGAACCTGAACGACGAGGATCTCGAGCTCGACACGCTGATTCCGGATTCGCCGAACCAGCCGTACGACATGCACGAGGTGATCACCCGCATCCTCGACGACGACGAGTTCCTCGAGGTGCAGGCCGGTTACGCGACCAACATCGTGGTCGGGTTCGGCCGAGTCGAGGGCCGCACGGTCGGCATCGTCGCCAACCAGCCGACCCAGTTCGCCGGCTGCCTGGACATCAACGCCTCGGAGAAGGCCGCCAGGTTCATCCGCACCTGCGACTGCTTCAACATCCCGATCGTGCTGCTGGTGGACGTGCCGGGCTTCCTGCCGGGCACCGACCAGGAATACAACGGCATCATCCGCCGCGGCGCGAAGCTGCTGTACGCCTACGGTGAGGCGACCGTCGCGAAGGTCACCGTCATCACCCGCAAGTCCTACGGCGGCGCGTACTGCGTGATGGGGTCCAAGGACATGGGCGCCGATGTCGTGGTGGCATGGCCGACAGCCCAGATCGCGGTCATGGGCGCCTCGGGCGCTGTCGGGTTCGTGTATCGCCAGCAGCTGACCGAGGCCGCGAAGAACGGCGAGGACGTCGATGCGCTTCGGTTGAAGCTGCAACAGGACTACGAGGACACCTTGGTGAACCCGTACATCGCCGCCGAGCGTGGTTACGTCGACGCGGTGATCCCGCCGTCGCACACTCGTGGCTACGTCGCCACGGCGTTGCGGCTGCTGGAGCGCAAGATCACTCAGATTCCGCCGAAGAAGCACGGGAACATTCCATTGTGAGCGACGAAAACGAAGTTGTGGCCGCCGATCCGCACGCGCACGATCCGCACATCAAGGTGGTCAAGGGCGAGCCGACCGCGGAGGAGCTGGCCGCGGTGATCGCCGTGGTGGCCAGTGCTTCGGGCACCCCGCCCGAGCCGCGGGAGGCCGAGCAGAACCTGTGGGGCCATCCGGTGGACCGGCTGCGGTATGCAACCTTCAGCTGGCAGCGGGTGACGCTGCTGGAGCGGACACACATGCGGAAATGACCCGCTTGGTGCTTGCGTCGGCCTCGCCAGGCCGTCGTAAGGTGTTGCGCCAGGCGGGAATCGATCCGCTCGTCATCGTCTCGGGTGTGGACGAGGACGTCGTCGTCGCGGGTCTCGACCCATTGGCGACGCCCGGCGATGTGACGACGGCATTGGCCGCGGCGAAGGCGGATGCGGTCGCGCATGTACTTGATCCGGAGGTTGGCGCCGATTGCGTTGTGATCGGCTGTGATTCGATGCTGTACCGCGACGGAGAGCTGTTGGGTAAGCCCGCGACTGCGGAAGCTGCGCGTGAGGGCTGGCAGCGGATGGCAGGAAAGTCCGGCCAGCTGTATACCGGCCACTGCGTTATTCGCTTGTCCGCCAACAAGGTTACGTATCGCGCAGCCGACGCGACGCGCACTACGGTCAACTTCGGCGCCCCCTCCCCTGGCGATCTGGAGGCCTACGTCGCGCAGGGCGAGCCGCTGGCGGTCGCGGGTGGATTCACGCTCGACGGGCTCGGCGGCTGGTTCATCGACAGCGTGGAGGGCGACCCGTCGGCGGTGATCGGCATCGGCCTGCCGCTGACGCGACGACTACTCGGTCATGCAGGGCTGTCGATTTCGGACCTCTGGTCGGCGAACCCGCTCACCTGTTAAGCGCGAGCAGACGCAAAAGGGGTTTTCTCGGGCCGTTTCCACCCCCATCTGCGTCTGCTCGCGACAGGTTTAGCTAGCCATCTTCGCGCGCGACAAGTGATACTCGAGGCGGTGAGCCAGGAGCCAGGGTTCGCGTCGGACATCGTCCACGACGATCGGAATGACCGTCAGCCCGAGATCTTGGAAGTCCGCGTACCGCTTCTTGTCGCGAACCATCTCTATCCGCCCGGAATGCCAAGCGATGCTTTCGTACTCGGCCACCACGCACTGTTCCGGCCACGCGAAGTCGACCCGATGCACGGTTCCGTCAAGGGCGCGAATCTCGTATTGGAGTTCGGGCAGCGGCAGGCCGTAGTCGATCATGACAAGGCGAGCCTCGCTTTCCATTCCAGACTCCGCTCGACCATCCGCGTAGGGCAGCAGGTCGCGCACGGCGACGATGCCGCGCCGCCCTTTCTGTTCTCGCACAGCACTTTCCAGTTGTGCGCGCGTGCAACGCGTCGAATGCAAGGCAGCGTCGAGAGTGGCCAGAGCCCTCGGCCGCCGAAGTGTCCGCGCCACCTCGATGGCAGTCCAAGCCGGCGCGGTCGCAAGCCGACCGGCTACATGTTGCAACGGCGCCCCCACTCGCTGATGAACGATCAGACCAGTCGTCGGTCGCAGCCGCACGCCAGGATCGAGAACGTGAACGGCAGCGGTGTCCTCGAGATCGAAGCCATACAAGGCCGCAGCCGTGCCCATGCACGCCACAGCGCGTTGCCCCATGAACACGTCGAGAGCACCGAGTCGACCGATGAGGTCTGGCTCCGTAGCGGCGTAAACGCCGTACCAGACGCGAACCAAGCTGCCGTTATTGACCTGTGCGCGCAGCTGATCGCGTGTCATTACAGTGAGCAACTGCCGAGCGGTCGCGAAGCCGCCGAGTTCTCTCAGCAACGCCAGCGCGGGTGACTTCATTACGAAATCATCGACGGCGGCCAGCGTTCAATCCGGCGCGATCAAGGGCGGCTGGGGATGAGTTCGCGGTTGTGAACAACTTCCCTCGCCGAGCAGACGCAGAAGGGGCCTGAGACCGCCTTCGAAACCCCCTTCTGCGTCTGCTCGCGGAAGAAAGTGCTCGCGGAAGAAAGTGCTCGCGGGAGAAGTGCTACATCAGGTCGTTGGCGGGGACATCGTGGCGGTGCTCCCGATACCACGCCACCGTGCGCTCCAGACCCTCATCGAGGCCCACGACCGGCGACCAGCCCAGTGCGCGCATCTTCGAAATGTCTGGGCAGCGGCGCTTGGTGCCGCCGTGTTGCAGCTCTCCCGGCTGGATGTCCAAGTCGATGCCGACGATCTTGCCGATGCGCGCGGCGAGGTCGCGAATCGTGATCTCCTCATCGCTGCCGATGTGGTAAATCTCGCGGTGCCCGCCCTTTTCGTACATCGTCAGGATGCCCTGGACGACGTCGTCGACGTAGCAGAATGACCGCGTCTCGGTGCCGTCGCCCTGGATCGGGAACGTCCCGTCACCCGCCTCCTGCGCGGCCAGCGCCCGCATGATGAACTGCGGCTCAACATGCTTCCAGCCCATGTTCGGCCCAAAGACGTTGTGCGGCCGGAAAACCTGCACCTGTCGATAGTGGTCCTGGCCGTAGTTGAATGCGATCAACTCGCTGACGATCTTGCCGCCGCCATAGGAGTACCGCGGGTTGAGACTGTCGGGCAGCATCAGCGGGATGGTCTCCGGCGTCGGGATGACCGACGGCGTCTGATAAACCTCGGCCGTCGACGCCACCACGAGATCGGGCACACCGACTTTGCGGCCGGCGTTGGCGACCGCCAGCATGCCGAGCATGCCAACCTCGAGCACGAGTTCCGGTTGCTTGTAAAAGTTCTCGGTGCCGTTGACCGCCGCCAAGTGCATTACGACCTCGGCGCCCTTGAACGCCTTTTCCAGCGCACCCTGGTCGCGCACGTCGCACGTGAAAAGTTCGACGTCCGAAGCGACTTCTGCGAATCGGCTGGCATCTCCGCGCACCATCGAGTCGACCACCGCGACGTCCCAGCCGTCGGCCACCAGCCGCTTGACCAGATACGCGCCGATGAAACCGCCACCGCCGGTGACGACTACGCGCTTACCCATTGACGGGCGCCCATCCGCTGCGGCCGACAGCGAAGTACGAATCGCCGAGTTCCGAGGCCGGCAGGTGACTGAAGTGGTTCCAGTAGTCGAACACGAACCCCTCCGGGCTGATGAACTCGCTGATGGTGCGCGGACCAATCGTGCCAAGCGAGGGATGGTTGTTCGCGATCACCACCACCGACGCACCGCTGACCGCATCGCCGAACCTGTTGAACACCGCCTCGTCCGGAAACTCCGCCGCCAGTACCTCCGGCGAAGTCACCGGGTCGTAGACACCGATCTCGGCGTTCGGGTGCGCCTTCTTCAGCGCGTCGAGCACCTTGATCGACATCGACCCGCGCAGGTCGCTGGTTTCCGGCAGCCCCTTGAACGCCATGCCGAGGATGCTGATCTTCAGCGGACCCGACGCCAGGTTGCGGCGGTTGATCTCGCTGCTGATGAACTGCACCGTCTCCTCGGGCTGGCGCTCGTTGACCAGTCGGCCCGCCGAGGTGATCTCCATCTCGATGCCCCGTGTGCGCGCACTTTCCATCAGGATGTGCGGATCCTTCTCCAGACACGGCCCACCGACGAGCCCCGGCAACGGGATGTTCGTGCGGTTGTAGCCCAGCTTGCCCGCCGAGATCACCTCGTGCGCACTGACTCCGAACGCGTCGCACACCCGCGCGACCTCGTTGGCGAAGGCGAACTGCACATCGCGGAACGTGTTACTGACCAGCTTGATGATCTCAGCGGTCTCGATATCGGCAACCTGAACGATCGAAATGGTGAGCCGGCGAAATATTGCCGCAGCGCGATCTGCAACAGCCGGATCGTCGGCTCCGACAATTTGCGGCAATTCACGCAATTCTTGCAGCGCCTTGCCTTCCAGTGTGCGTTCCGGGCACATCGCGATATCGAATTTCTTACCGCTGGCTGCCAGAATCGGCGCCACCACGTTCCGCGTCGTACCCACCTTCACGGTCGATCGCAACAGCACCAGCGCCCCATCGCGCATGTTCTCCGCGATGTCGCGGGCGGCGCTTTCGATCATGTCGAGCCGTGCCACGCCATCAGGTGACAACGGCGTGCCGACCGTGATGATGTATGTGTCGCAAGAGAAGCTGTCATCGAAGTGCTCCGCGGCCACCAACTTTTTCGACCTCGTCACGCCGGCCAACGCGTCCGGTAGACCCGTCTCGGTGAAATGCGGCGTTCCCGCGTTTGTCATCTCGACGATGTCGGGCCGCTTCTCGACGCCGATCACCGTATTGCCCGCTTCGGCGAGAACGGTCGCCAAGGTAAGTCCGACATAACCGAGTCCGACGATTCCGACGTCGTAATTTGCTGGCCCAGCCATCATTCCTCAAGTTCCTTGCGCGGAGACGTTGCGACAACAGGTGTTCACAATACGTTGCCCCCTTCCATTTGGAGCAGTGGGCGTGTGCTGTTTCGCACAGCGCCTGGGTAGGCTCGTGGTGTGCCGCTGCCTGCCGATCCCAATCCCGCCCTGCAGTCATATGCCCATCCCGAACGCCTGGTCACCGCCGACTGGCTCTCGGGCAATTTGGGCCGCCCAGGGCTTGCCATCGTTGAGTCCGACGAGGACGTGTTGCTCTACGACACCGGCCACATTCCCGGCGCGGTGAAGATCGACTGGCACACCGACCTCAACGATCCGCACGTCCGCGACTACATCAACGGCGAGCAGTTCGCCGCGCTGATGAACCGTAAGGGCATCGCCCGCGACGACACCGTCGTCATCTACGGGGACAAGAGCAATTGGTGGGCGGCCTATGCGTTGTGGGTGTTCACGTTGTTCGGTCATCCCGAAGTGAGGCTGCTCGACGGGGGGCGCGACTTGTGGATCTCCGACGGCCGTGACACCACGCTGGACGTCCCGTCCAAGCCGAGCACCGGATACCCGGTCGTGGAACGCGACGATGCACCGATCCGCGCCTTCAAGGCGGACGTGCTCGACATCCTCGGCAAGCAGCCGCTGATCGATGTCCGCTCACCGCAGGAGTACACCGGCGAACGCACACACATGCCGGACTACCCCGAGGAAGGCGCGCTGCGCGGTGGCCACATCCCGACCGCACGGTCCATCCCGTGGGCCAAAGCCGCTCAGGACAACGGCAAGTTCCGCAGCCGCGCCGAGCTCGACGAGCTGTACGGGTTCCTCACCGCCGACGACAAGACGGTCGTGTACTGCCGCATCGGCGAGCGGTCGAGCCACACCTGGTTCGTGCTGACCCATCTGCTCGGCAAGCCGGGCGTGCGCAACTACGACGGCTCGTGGACCGAGTGGGGCAACGCGGTGCGCGTGCCCGTCGCCGTCGGGGAAGAACCTGGAAGCGCGCCATGAGCATGCCGGCCGCGCTGGCCGAAGTCGTTTCGGACTTCCAGGACGTACAGGGACAGGACAAACTCGCCCTGCTGCTGGAGTTCGCCAACGAATTACCCCCGCTCCCAGCCGATCTCGAAGAGGCGGCGATGGAACCGGTGCCCGAATGCCAGTCGCCGCTGTTCCTTCACGTCGACGCGGCCGACCGCGACAAGATCCGGCTGTACTTCAGCGCACCGGCCGAAGCCCCGACCACGCGCGGCTTCGCCGCGATCCTCGCCGCGGGCCTGGACAAGCAGTCAGCCGACGACATCCTGGCCGTGCCCGACGACTTCTACTCCGAACTCGGCCTGGCGAAACTGATCAGCCCGCTGCGGTTACGCGGCATGTCTGCGATGCTCGCGCGCATCAAGCGGCACTTGCGCTCGGAAACGTCCGCCTGACGATCAGAAGAACGGCAGCTTGTACTTGCCGCTGTACTGCAGCGCGTCCTTGTTCCGCTCACCGATGACCTTGGCAGGCACACCGCCGACGATCGCGAACGGCGGCACCTCTTTGTTCACCACCGAATGTGCGGCCACGACGGCGCCCCGGCCGATCAGGCTTGGCAGGACCATGGCGCGGCTGCCGATCCACACGTGATCGTCGATGACGATGGGATCCGGCGGGTTCGGCGCGGGCACGAAGTTCGGGTGGTTGATGTCGTGGCCGCCGGCGATGATCTGCGTGTCGCTGGCGATCACGACGTCGTCACCGATCGCGATGCCTGCCCTGGCATCGAGCAGACACCGGAACCCGATCGAGACGTTGTTGCCGATCACGATGTATTGGATCGACCAGACGCCGGTGCCGCGGTTGATCGCCGTGCCCTTGCCGATCTTTGCGCCGAACAGCCGCAGGTATCCCAGTCGGATGAAGTGGAACGGGATGTAGGTGACGACCGTGTTGTAGAAGTACGCCACGTACACGTCGGCGATCCTGCGAAACAGGGTTTCGCCCTCGAGCTTGTAGTTGACGATGCGACCGTCGGGTTCGGTCACCCACTCCATTTTCGGTGGGATCCGAACGTTGGGGTTGACTTGGCGCTTGCGGGCGATCATCTCGGGGTCTGAAGCTTGCGGTTCAACGAACAACGGGGCTCCCCTTGTGCATCAGCGATTTGCTGGACCAGGAGCCACCATAGCCCGGTCCGCGGTCAACCTTCCAAACTCGCCGCGAATTTGCTCGCGGGCGTGCCGCACCCGCGGGTTGGGTATGCAGTCATGCCCCTTAAACTGCGAGGCGCTACATTCTTAAAGACGTTTCTTAGAGAACATGCCATCAGGAGGCGAAGTGCCTAGTCACGCCAGCTCGAAGATCTCCAAGGTGCTCGTCGCCAACCGTGGGGAGATCGCGGTCCGGGTGATCCGGGCGGCCAAGGACGCCGGGTTGGCCAGCGTGGCCGTGTACGCCGAACCTGATGCCGACGCGCCTCACGTACGGCTCGCCGACGAAGCCTTCGCGCTCGGCGGCCAGACCTCTGCGGAGTCCTACCTCGACTTCGCCAAGCTGCTCGACGCGGCCGAGAAGTCCGGCGCCAACGCCATCCACCCCGGGTACGGATTCCTTTCGGAGAACGCGGATTTCGCTCAGGCGGTGCTCGACGCCGGGCTGATCTGGATCGGGCCGAGCCCGCAGTCGATCCGCGACCTCGGCGACAAGGTGACCGCACGCCACATCGCCGCGCGCGCCCAGGCCCCGCTGGTGCCCGGCACCCCCGACCCGGTGAAGAACGCCGACGAGGTCGTCGCGTTTGCCAAGGAGTACGGCGTGCCGATCGCGATCAAGGCCGCCTTCGGCGGCGGCGGGCGCGGCATGAAGGTGGCCCGCACCATCGAGGAGATCCCCGAGCTGTTCGACTCGGCGACGCGTGAGGCCGTCGCAGCGTTCGGCCGCGGTGAGTGCTTCGTCGAGCGCTACCTGGACAAGCCCCGCCACGTCGAGGCCCAGGTCATCGCCGATCAGCACGGCAACGTCGTCGTCGCGGGCACCCGCGACTGCTCGCTGCAGCGCCGGTTCCAGAAGCTGGTCGAAGAGGCGCCCGCGCCGTTCCTGACCGACGCGCAGCGCAAGGAGATCCACGAGTCGGCCAAGCGCATCTGCAAGGAGGCCGGCTACTACGGCGCAGGCACCGTCGAATACCTGGTCGGCCAGGACGGGCTGATCTCGTTCCTCGAGGTCAACACCCGGCTGCAGGTCGAGCACCCGGTCACCGAGGAGACCGCGGGCATCGACCTGGTGCTGCAGCAGTTCAAGATCGCCAACGGCGAGGCCCTGGACATCACCGAGGATCCGACACCGCGCGGCCACGCCATCGAGTTCCGCATCAACGGCGAAGACGCCGGCCGAGGCTTCCTGCCCGCACCCGGCCCGGTGACCAAGTTCGAGCCGCCGAGCGGCCCCGGCGTGCGACTGGACTCCGGCGTGGAGAGCGGCTCGGTGATCGGCGGACAGTTCGACTCGATGCTGGCCAAGCTGATCGTGTGCGGCGCCACCCGCAACG
>Ga0268266_10002294_pt1 | contig 20753 bp, 18 predicted proteins | sample KBSS13metaG_FD_190356 | JGI IMG/M metagenome (GOLD analysis project Ga0268266, IMG submission 190356) | Switchgrass rhizosphere microbial communities from Kellogg Biological Station, Michigan, USA - KBS S1-3 metaG (SPAdes) (version 2) | ecosystem: Host-associated > Plants > Roots > Rhizosphere... | reverse complement strand
CGTTCTCCTCCGGCACCTCGCAATCCTCGAACACCAGTTCGCAGGTGTCGGAGCCGCGCATGCCGAGCTTGTCGAGCTTCTGCGCGGTGGAAAATCCCTTCATGCCCTTTTCGATGATGAAGGCGGTCATGCCGCGCGGACCGGCTTCGGGGTTGGTCTTGGCGTAGACCACCAGCGTGTCGGCGACCGGACCGTTGGTGATCCACATCTTGTTGCCGTTGAGCACAAAGCGGTCGCCCTTCTTGTCCGCGCGGGTCTTCATCGAGACCACGTCGCTGCCGGCGCCGGGCTCCGACATCGCGAGCGAGCCGACATGCTCGCCGGAGATCAGTTTTGGCAGGTATTTGCGCTTCTGTGCCTCGTTGCCGTTGCGGCGGATCTGGTTGACGCAGAGGTTGGAATGCGCCCCATAGGACAGGCCGACCGCGGCCGAGGCCCGCGACATCTCTTCCACCGCAATGCAATGCTCGAGATAGCCCAGCCCGGTGCCGCCATACTCCTCCTCGACGGTGATGCCGTGCAGGCCGAGCGCGCCGATTTTCGGCCAGAGATCCCTCGGGAATTGATTGCTGCGGTCGATTTCGGCGGCGCGCGGCGCGATCTCGTTCTGCGAAAATGAATGCACCGTCTCGCGGATCGCATCCGCGGTGTCGCCGAGATCGAAGTTGAACATCCGATGGGTGTTGGGGATCATGGGCGGCCTCCCGGCAAATTGATGCTGTTTGAAAAGACTTAGTCTTGAGAAATGCCATTGTCACGAGGCGAAATGCAGCCGCTTTAGCCGGGCGGCGCCGATACGGCCAAATGCTCAACTCGTCCTTGCGCCGGCGCGCGGCTCGGGATGTAATAGGGTAAAACATCGTCCCTCCGGCATGCTGCGCCGGGGAACAGTCAGGGAGAGCGGCTCATGCACGGAACCATCGATCCCGCCGGCGATTCGCATCTGGTCGCCGCGCGTGACAAAGCCCAGTCGATTCCGCTCGCCGATTTCGACGTCGGCAATCCAGATCTGTACACGACGGATTCGTTCTGGCCGTATTTCGACCGTCTGCGCCGCGAAGAGCCGGTGCACTACTGCAAGGACTCGATGTTCGGGCCGTATTGGTCGGTGACCAAGTACAACGACATCATGGACATCGAGACCAACCACGCGGTGTTCTCCTCGGCCTCTTCGCTTGGCGGCATCACCATCCGCGACGTTGCGCCCGACCTGCGCCGCGAAAGCTTCATCGCGATGGACCAGCCGCGCCACTCCGCGCAGCGCAAGACCGTGGCGCCGATGTTCACGCCGACGCATCTCGATCAGCTCGCAATCAACATCCGCAAGCGTTCGGCGGAATGCCTCGACAACCTGCCGAGGGGCGAAGTCTTCGACTGGGTCGATCAGGTCTCGATCGAGCTCACCACGCAGATGCTCGCCGTGCTGTTCGACTTCCCCTGGGAAGACCGCCGCAAGCTGACCCGCTGGTCCGACATCGCGACCACGATTCCCGGTCCCGGCGGCCTTGTCGCTACCGAAGAGGAGCGGCAGGCGGAGCTGATGGAATGCGCAACCTATTTCGCGCGGCTCTGGAAGGAGCGCATCAACCAGCCGCCGAAGAGCGACCTGTTGTCGATGATGGCGCACAGCGACGCCACGCGCGACATGGACCCGAAGAACTTCCTTGGCAACCTGATCCTGCTGATCGTCGGCGGTAATGACACCACCCGCAACACGCTGTCGGGCAGCATCTATGCGCTGAACAAGAACCCGGACCAGTATCGCAAGCTGCGCGACAATCCGGACCTGATCGACAGTTTCGTGCCGGAGGTGATCCGCTGGCAGACGCCGCTGGCGCATATGCGCCGCACCGCGCTCCAAGACATCGAGTTTCGCGGCAAGCAGATCAAGAAGGGTGACAAGGTCGTGATGTGGTACGTCTCGGGCAACCGTGATGAAGAAGTGATTGAGCGCCCCTACGAATTCATCATTGACCGCGCTCGCCCCCGCACCCACCTTTCCTTCGGTTTCGGCATCCACCGTTGTGTCGGAATAAGGCTTGCGGAGCTGCAACTCAGGATAATCTGGGAAGAAATCCTCAAGCGGTACGATAATATTGAGGTGATCGACGAACCGAAGCGGGTATACTCGAGTTTCGTCAAAGGCTACGAGACGCTGCCCGTGCGCATCGCCGCCTAGCCGCTTTCACCTGAACCTACTCGGGATGATCGATAATGAATGTCCAGACAGCCGTCAGAGCCGACAGGAAAGCGCTTCTGCGCGCCGCGCGTGAAGAAGCCTATTCGACGCCGCTGAAGGATTATCATCCCGGTGCGCCCCGGCTATTCCAGAACGACACGCTGTGGCCGTGGTTCGAGCGGTTGCGCAAGGAAGAGCCGGTGCATTATTGCACCAATGCGCCGATTGAGCCCTATTGGTCGGTGACAAAGTACAACGACATCATGCATGTCGACACCAACCACGGCATCTTCTCCTCCGACTCGACACTCGGCGGCATCTCGATCCGTGACGTGCCTCCCGGCTACGACTATCCGAGCTTCATCGCGATGGACCAGCCGCGGCACTCGGCGCAGCGCAAGACGGTGTCGCCGATGTTCACGCCGACGCATCTGGATGAACTGGCAAAGCTGATCCGCCAGCGCGCGCAAAAGGTGCTCGACAACCTGCCGCGCAACGAGACCTTCAATTTCGTCGAGCGCGTCTCGATCGAACTGACCACGCAGATGCTGGCAACGCTGTTCGATTTCCCCTGGGAGGAGCGGCGAAAGCTGACGCGCTGGTCCGACGTCTCGACCGCGCTGCCCAAAAGCGGCGTCGTGGAATCGCCCGAGCAGCGGCGCCAGGAGATGGACGAATGCTACGCCTATTTCTCGAAACTCTGGAACGAGCGCGTCAATGCGCCGCCGAAGAATGATCTGCTGTCAATGATGGCGCATAGCGACGCGACGCGCCACATGGACCCCGACAATCTGATGGGAAACATCATCCTTTTGATCGTCGGCGGTAACGACACGACCCGCAACACCATGAGCGGCTCGGTATTGGCCTTGAACGAGCACCCGGACCAGTATCAGAAGCTGCGCGACAATCCCGCGCTGATCGATTCCATGGTGCCGGAAGTGATCCGCTGGCAGACCCCGCTCGCCCATATGCGCCGCACCGCGCTGGTCGACACCGAGATCGGCGGCAAGAAGATCAGGAAGGGTGACCGCGTCGTGATGTGGTACGTCTCGGGCAACCGCGACGAGGAAGGCATCGAGCGTCCCGACGAGTTCATCATCGACCGCGCCCGGCCGCGCACCCATCTGTCGTTCGGCTTCGGCATTCACCGCTGCGTCGGCATGCGGCTCGCCGAGCTGCAGTTGAAGATCGTGTGGCAGGAAATGCTGAAACGCTTCGACCGCATCGAGGTGGTCGGCGAGCCGAAGCGGGTCTATTCGTCCTTCGTGCGCGGCATCGAGCAACTGCCGGTCCGCATTCCCGGATGACGGGCGGCGATCTCAATCCGCCCGAGCTCGCCGCGGTGCTCAACGCCAAGGGCTTCATGGCCGCCGCGGGCTTCCGCACCGTGGCCATCAAGCCTGGTCATGCCGAGATCGCTCTGGCGCGCCGCGACGACCTCCTGCAGTTCTTTGGCCATTTTCACGGTGGCATCATTTCGGCACTGGCCGATCATGCTGCCGGGATCGCCGTCACGTCGGCCCTGCCGAAAGGCAAGGTCGGTGTCACCATCGAGATCAAGGTCAACTTCCTCAGCCCCGCCGACGGCACGGAGCTCGTTGCTCGCGCCAAGACGCTGAAGATGTCCGGGTCGATCGGGGTCGCCACCGTCGAGGTCTTTTCCAGAAGCGAGACATCCGAGACGCTGTGCGCATTCGGCACCGCCACGATGCGGGCCATGGATCTGCCGGGCGAGCTCCGGCAGCTCCTGGGCGTGACCTGATAGATCCCGATCGGCCAAAAACTCGTCAAGGCGGTGCAACGCGCTACGATGCACGCTAAAAATGTCTGGAAGAGTTCCATCGATCTAAACGTGAATCAGTCTCCTCTTTTTCGCCGTGCATGGCGCAGATCAGCGAGCGTTTCACCGAACAAGGTAAAAGCAATCTTTAGACTTTCGCCCCTAGAATCATAAGAGATTCCTTTGTGTGATAATTCGGGCGATTTGAAATGAACTCCGGAAGCAACGATCTGACGACCTTGCGCGAACTGACCAGCAAGGTCTTGCTCGCAATGATTTGGCTCCATGTTCCGATCGCGGCCGCAATTGGCCTCATGCGAGGAACGGACTGGATGGCGCCAACGATTCTCGTGATCGTGATGGCCCTTTCGGCGACCGCCTCCTGGCGTGCCTCCAGCAGCGGACTGGCGACCCGTCTGATCTTTGCGGTCGCCTTGATGGGCCAGGTTTCCGTGTTCACCTTCGAGTTGTCAGGTCACCCCTGGCAGGCCGACATGCACATGTATTTCTTTTCCGTGCTGGCGTGTCTTGTCACCTATTGTGACCCGCGTCCGATCGTATTCGGTGCGGTCGCAGTTGCGCTGCATCACCTGGTGCTGAACTTCATTTTCCCCGCAGCAATCTATCCCGGTGGCGCGGACGTGGGCCGGGCAATTTTCCACGCAGTCATCCTCGCGATCGAAGCCGGCGTACTTGGCTGGCTGGCTCTCGAACTCGTGCGCCTGCTGGAAAAAGCCGAACAAAAGACCGCTGAAGCCGCCGCATCGCGTGAGGCCGAACAACGCGCGAATCAAGAGCGCGCTGAAGGCGAGCGGAAATCGAAGCAGGATCGCGAGGCGGTAAGGAGCGAACTTGCAGAGGGATTTGAGGGCAGGATCAGCCGCATTGTGGAGGCGGTCGCCCTGGCTGCGGCTGACATGCAATCGTTGACGTCGTCGATAAGCGTCACCAACGCAGAAACGGTGCGGGAAGCCACCGCCGCGGCCACCGCGTCCACGCAGGCTTCCAGCAACGTCGAAACGATCGCATCCTCGACCGGGCACCTTTCGGCTTCCATCAACGACATCTCAAAGCAGGTCAGCCGCTCGACCGAAATAGCCGCAAAGGCGGCCGAGGAGGCCCGTCGCACCAACACCGTTGTTGAAGGTCTGGCCACCGGCACCCACAAGATTGGAGAGGTGATCACGCTGATCCAGAGTATTGCGAGCCAGACCAACCTCCTGGCGCTCAACGCAACGATTGAGGCAGCGCGCGCGGGCGAACATGGGAGGGGATTTGCGGTCGTGGCAGGCGAGGTCAAGGCGCTCGCCAATCAGACGGCCAAGGCGACCGAAGAGATATCTGCGCAAATCCAGGGCATACAGACTGCGACCGCCGAAGCCGTCAACGCCATCCAGGCGATCAGCGGAACCATTGCCGAAATCGACAAGATATCGGACGACATCGCAACCGCCGTCGATCAGCAGGGCTTGGCAACCCGCGAGATAGCCGGCAATTTGCAGCAGGCCTCTGACGGCACGAAGCAGGTCAACCTCAATATTCAAAGCGTAACCGGGGCTTCGTTCGAGGCCGACAAATCGGCGACGCGCCTGCAGGACGCCGCAGCCAAACTGTCTTCCCAGGCTGAAGAGCTGAAATCCGAACTCGGCAGTTTCGTTCGGTCCCTCAAGGCGGCGTGACCTGCGAAGCGCCGCCCGTCTTTCCGACTATGCGACGGGCGGCCCATTTGCAGCCCCTATTGGGGTCTTTGAAAGTCCCGGGATTTTAGCTCGCGAGGCAGTGCGGTCAGGAGAAGGACCGCACAGAGCACGCAAAGACCGCCGATCACATAGAGCGCCGGCGTCGTGCTGCCGGTCAAATCCTTGACCGAGCCAACCATCAGCGGGCTCACAATTCCGCCAAGCTGGCCGATCGTGTTGATCAACGCGATTCCGCTCGCGGCACCGGCGCCGGCCAGTATCTTCGGAGGCAGCGTCCAGAAAGTCGGGATCGCCGCGACCACGCCGGCTCCAAGCACGGCAAGCGCCGCAACGAGGAAGAGAACGTTCCTGTCGAAAAAGCCGGTTGCAAAGAAGCCGAGTGCCGCGGCTGTGATGAGGCCGGCAACGAACTTGGGACGCTCGCCGGACGCGTCAGACAATCGCCCGACCACCAGCATGCAGATTGCGCCGCAGATATAGGGAACGGCCGTCAGGAGACCGATGATTGTCGTATTTCCCGCACCCGCCGTCCTGATGAGGTCCGGGGCCCAGAAGTTGAGGCCGTAGGACGCGACCTGAATCAGGAAATAGATCAGTCCAAGCAACAGCACGCCGGGCATCAGCAGGGATCGCCAGGCTGAATGCTCGCCAATTTCGTCGTTCTGGCGATCCAGTTGCACCGCGATCAGGCGGCGTTCCTGGCTGCTGAGCCATTTGGCCTTTTCAATGCTGTCGTCAAATCGAAACAGGACGACCAGCCCCAACGCCACGCACGGCAGGCCGCCGGCCAGGAACAGCCATTGCCAGCCTGCCAGGCCATGCACGTTGTTCAGATAGTTCAGGATGAGCCTCGAAATCGGCGCGCCGATAATCCCCGAGAAGGCGGTGGCGAGAAAGAACACCGAAGTCATGCGTCCGCGATGGGATTTTGGGAACCAAAGGGTCAGGTAAAACAGGATACCGGGAGCGAAGCCGGCCTCCATGGCGCCGATCAGGAAGCGCAGCGCATAGAACTCCCATTCGCTTCGGACGAATATCATGGCTGCAGTCGCAAGCCCCCATGAGATCATGATCCGGGCAATCCAGCGCCGCGCTCCGAAGCGATACAGCAGCATGTTGCTCGGCACTTCCAGCAGGACGTAGCCAACGACGAACAGGCTCGCGCCGAAGCCGTACGCCGTGTTGCTGAGGTTGAGGTCAGCCTGCAACGGGGCCTTGGCGAAGCTGATATTGACGCGGTCAAAAAATGCAAAAAAATAGCAAATGATGATCAGCGGCATCATCCGCCAGGCGATCTTGCTGATGACCTGCTGTTCGGTAACCGGTGTATCGATGTCGGCAGAAGGCGCCGCGGTAATCGTCATCTATTATTCCTCCCTTATGATTTTTCTTTTGATGTTGTGACCGCTGGGCCGTCACCCAGGACGCAGCAACCGTTCCGGAACGGGATGCAGGTCCAGCCGATGCCCTGCGCGAGCGACCTGGCCCGGCACGTCATGTCCGACCAATTCCGGCAACTGGCGCGACAGGCCGATCAGCAGCCGGAGATCGAGGCCGGTCGTCAGGCCGATTTCGTGGCACAGATTGACAAGATCTTCGGTGCAAACATTACCGGTTGCCCCCGGCGCAAACGGACAGCCCCCTAATCCGCCGAGCGCTGCATCGAAGCGGTGCGCACCTGCTCGATGGGCCGCAAGGACATTGACGAGCCCGAGACCGCGCGTGTTGTGGAAATGAAGCGTGAGCCTGTCCCGGGAAAGAAGCGTCAGCGCTTCGGCCACGAACCGCGAGACCTGGTTGGGGTTGGCCATGCCCGTGGTATCTGCCAGCGTCACGTTGTCGACGCCGAGTTCGAGATATCGCTCGATGATACCCAATACCGTTCCAGCGGGCTGGTCGCCCTCGAACGGGCATCCGAATGCCGTCGCGACAGTGGCGTTGATCGGGGTGCCGGCCGTGTGAGCCGCCTCTACGACCTCGGCAAGGGACGCCAGGGAACGATCGCGCGTTCTTTTCATGTTTGCGCGATTGTGTGTCTCGCTCGCCGACATCACAAAATTCAGCTCGTCGGCGCGCGCCGCCAGAGCGAATGCAGCGCCTTTCCGATTTGGAACCAGCGCCGTGTAGATCGTTCCGGGACGCCGCGTGATGCCCGCAAAAACCTCGGCCGCATCGCGCAGTGCGGGGACCGCCTTTGGCGAAACAAATGACGAAACTTCAATACGTCTGAAACCCATGGCGGATAGTGAATCGACCAGCTGGATCTTCTCCCCCGTTTCGACCCATCTGGATTCAATCTGCAAACCGTCTCGCGGTGCCACTTCCTGAATCACAATATCCGGAAGTGGCTTCATTGCACCGCTCCGGCCCGGCGCAGGCGCGCAATGTCGGCTTCCCCGAAACCGAGCGACGTCAAGACCTCGTCGGTGTGTTGGCCCAATGTCGGACCGGGCCATCTCACGGCGCCTGGGGTATCCGACAGCTTCGGCGCAATTCCCGGCATCTTCACCTGGATGTCACCGGGCAACTCGGTCGGCAGGATCATCTCCCTGGCCGCGTAATGAGGGTCTTCAACGATGTCGGCGACCGAATAGATGCGACCGGCAGGAATGTCGGCCGCATCCAGCAGAGAAAGGATCTCGTCCAGCGTTCGTTGCGACGTCCACGCGCTGATGGCCTCGTCGAGCATCGCGTTGCAGTCCACCCGCCCGTCGTTGCTGCTGAGTATCGGGTCGTCGTGCAAATCCGGCCGGCCGATCACGCGCATCAAGCGCTTGAATATCGCGTCGCTGTTGCCGGCGATGACGACATGGCGCCCGTCGGAGCTTGGATAGGTGTTGGAAGGGCTGATGCCCGGCAGCGCGCCGCCGGTGCGGGTCCGGACGTGCCCCATCAGGTCGAATTCAGGAACCAGGCTTTCCATCAGGTTGAACACGCTTTCGTAGAGCGAGACGTCGACAACCTGCCCCTTTCCCTGCCCCGTCTTGACGCGGAGCAGCGACATCAGCGCGCCAATGACACCGTGGAGCGACGCCAGGCTGTCTCCGATGCTGATGCCGACACGGGCCGGCGGGCTGTCCGGATGGCCGGTGGTAAATCTCAATCCACCCATGGCCTCGCCAATGGCGCCGAACCCGGATCTGTCTCGGTAAGGGCCGGTTTGCCCGAACCCGGAAATACGCACCAGCGTCAGATCAGGATTGAGTCCGGAGAGCACGTCCCAGCCGAGCCCCAGCTTCTCCAGGGTGCCCGGCTTGAAGTTCTCGATCACGACATCAGCCTGTGCGGCCAGGCGACGAACGACGGAACGCCCTTCCGTCGACTTCAGATCGATCGCGATCGACTTCTTGTTGCGTGATTGCAGATACCACCAAAGCGACGTGCCCTGATGGAGCTTGCGCCATTTGCGCAACGGATCTCCACTGCCCGGCTGTTCGATCTTGATGACTTCCGCACCAAATTCGGCGAACAGCCGCGCAGCAAATGGCGCAGCAATGAGGGTTCCAAGTTCGACAACCCGGATACCGTGTAACGGCCCGTTCACTTTGACGCTCCTCGACACAAATTATTTTTGTGTTGTGTCGCCGAACGTCAACGTTACGTCCAATATTCGTTGGTGAACGCGCGTTCGTGGATCGCGAACGCGAATGGAGACTGGCTTTAAGCCGCACTCCGGGAGTGCCGCAGATGATCCAGCATCAATTGGCTTGTTGCGGACAGCCCGGCGGAATTTCTGGCAACCAGCACCAGTTCGCGATCCGCCCAGTCGTCGTCCAGTTCGACCGCGGACAGATCCATGCCGTGGCTCAGCACGTCAAAAGCCCGGTTCGGAATCAGGCCGATGCCCATTCCGGCCTGCACCATCCGGCAGACAGCGTCGAAGCCGGGGACGTGCACGCGCAGCCGGATCGATTTGCCGATCTGTTGGGCCGTGTATTGCGAGCGCAGATAGATCGAACTGGTCGCGAACAGGCCGACGTGATCGTAGTCGAGCGTATCGGCAAAGGAGACCTTCGTGGCGCGCGACAGCGGGTGATCGGATCTTACCACGATAACGAGGCGATCTCTTCGATAGGCATAGCGTTGCAGCGCGCGCGTTGAAACGTCTGCCGAGCAGATGCCGATGTCCGCGATGCCCTCCTCGACCCCGCGAACCACCTCGGCACTGGGGCGCTCCTGCAGGTCGAACCGCACCATTTCGTGGGATCGGAAGAATTCAGGCAGATCGTCCGGCAGGAATTCGACGATCGACGACAGATTGGCCAGCATCCGAACATGTCCCCGCGCGCCGCGGGCGTGCTCGGCCATGTCGACCGCAATTTTCTCGATGTTGAGGAGCGTGACGCGCGCGTGATGCAACAGGGTTTCGCCAGCCGGCGTCAGCGCCATTCCGTTCTGGTGTCGTTCAAACAACGTGACCTGAAGTGCTTGCTCCAGATCGTGCATTCGCTTGCTGACGGCGGAAGCAGCTATCGCCTCCTTCTGCGATGCACGGGTCAAATTCCCCTCTTCGCAGATCGCAATGAACAATTGCAAAGTGGTGAGGTCGATACGCCGAACGAGGTCGATCTTGTTCGACGCGGCTTGTTCTTTCTTTTGCATGACCAACTTCCTGAGGCCGCGACACGGTAGCGCGGCCCAGGTCGGCTATTTTCTCAAATATCCGCGCTAAATCGAGAGTTCCTGGGATTTCATACCAACGAAGTGGATATTTTTGAGGAAATTTTCCAAGCCTGGCCGGTGGATCGTCGCAGTCTCAGGGTCAGTAACTCCGCGAACGCCAGCGCCGCCTAATTTGCAAGATTTGAAAATTCCAGAATCACACCTGGAAAACGCACCGCCCGGCCTGACTTGTCGAGCGTGCAAACTCCTCTCGCAAGGACGTGGCGCACGCGACCATTGGTCAGGATCCTGTATCGAATTTCGAACGGGCCGCCGACCTTCAACGTGTGCAAGATCGCGTTGCTGAGACGTTCGAGGTCTTCTGAATGTACGGCTTTCAGGTAGTCATTGATCGACATGCCGCTTCTGGCTTGAACAGGGTCCACGCCGAACAGTTCCGCGCACCCTTCGTCGAGATGATTGACATCGTTCACAGCATCCCAATCCCACATCCCGACGATGCTCATGTTGGAGAGCGGGACAGGAATGCTTTTGTCCTGGGCCTCGAGGGCCGCCATTTTGCAAATATGCGCAAGGACTGGTTCGCCGAACGATGCGGCATGATTGGCCAGCTGAAGAAAAATGTCTGCAAGGGTGATCGCCATGCAATGGTTCTCCCGAAGGAACCGTAGTATGCAATTTCAGGATGTCAAAGCCGGGGATTGAAAATGGGCCGAGCATCAGATCAGGAAGCATTGAGGCTCACGATTGCTTTCTATTGCATCATGGAGCCGGAGCACCGAGCCGAAGTGCTGGCTCTCGCGGAAAAGTTCGCGAGGGATTCTCAACGCGTCGAGGGCGTCACCCATTTTCTGGATCTTGATCGGGAAATGGACGAAAAAAAGAACAGCCAGCACTGAGTACCGTCCGGCATCACCATCGCTGCTGCTTCGCACGCTGCGATGCATACGCCACCTGCATGGTCAGGGTAATCGGCGGGCTATGGCTGTTGCAGCTGAGGCGGTGAAGCCGGGTGCCCCACATACATGGCGACAATACCACCTTCCCCACTCATATATGTAGTCTGCAACGGGCTTGCTTCAAGTCCCCCGTCCTCCCGTAGAACGCCGCCTCGGCTTATGGCTACGGAGGGACGAAATGGCAGCGGCAAAGACGAGGCATGCGGTGGTGATCGCCGGCGGAGGTCCGACCGGACTGATGCTGGCAGGCGAGTTGGCGCTGGCGGGCGTCGACGTCGCGATTGTCGAACGGCGTGCCAGCCAGGAAATCGCTGGCTCACGCGCGGGCGGCTTGCACGCGCGCACGATCGAGGTTCTCGATCAGCGTGGCATCGCCGATCGGTTCCTCGCGGAGGGACAGCAGGCGCAGGTCGCGGGCTTCGCCGGGGTCTCCCTGGACATCAGCGATTTTCCCACCAGGCACAATTACGGGCTCGCGCTTTGGCAAAGGCACATCGAGCGCTTACTGGCCGGCTGGGTCAGCGAACTGCCGGTCACGATCCATCGCGGAATTGAGGTGACGGGTTTCACACAGGACGAAGCGAGCGTGGATGTCGCGCTGTCCGACGGCGGCTCGCTGCGAGCGGAGTATCTCGTCGGATGCGACGGCGGCCGCAGTACGATCCGCAAGGGTGCCGGCATCCAGTTCCCGGGGTGGGATCCGAGCGTCAGCAACCTGATCGCCGAGGCCGAACTGGCCGAACAGCCGAAATGGGGCATCCATCGCGATGCCAATGGCGTCCACGGCTTCGGCCGGGTGGAATACGAGATCCGCGAGGGCGAGGTGATCTACAAGGATAGCGGGCCGGTACGGATCATGGTGACCGAACGGCAGGTTAGGTCCGCCGGCGAGCCCACCCTGCGCGATCTCAGCGAGGCGCTCGTCGCCGTCTACGGGACCGATTACGGGGTCCACCGCCCGACCTCGCTTTCGAGATTCACCGATATGACAAGACAGGCGGCTTCCTACCGCAAGGGACGGGTGCTGCTGGCCGGCGACGCCGCGCATGTGCATTACCCGTCGGGCGGACAGGGCCTCAACCTCGGTGTGCAGGACGCGATGAACCTGGGATGGAAGCTGGCCCAGGTCGTCAGGAAGATGTCGCCGGAAAGCCTCCTCGATACGTACCATGCCGAGCGCCATCCGGTCGCCGCGCGCGTGTTGCGCAACACGATGGCGCAAGTCGCGCTGCTCCGCACCGATGACCGCACCAACGCGTTGCGCGAGTCCGTCGCCGAGTTGCTCGGCATGGACGAACCTCGGAAGCGGGTCGCCGCTGACATGTCCGGTCTCGGTATTCGTTACGACCTCGGCGAAGGACATCCGCTGCTCGGACGCCGCATGCCCGACCTCGACCTGTTCACCGCTGATTGTCCGCTGCGGGTCTTCACCCTGCTGCACAATGCCCGACCGGTGCTTCTCAACCTCGGTGAGCCCGGCGGCCTCGACATCACGCCATGGGCGGATCGCGTTCAGCTTGTCGATGCCAGATACGACGGTCCGTGGGAGCTCCCTGTGCTTGGCACGGTCCCTGCTCCCGCCGCCGTGTTAGTTCGGCCGGACGGATATGTGGGTTGGGCCGGGGATTCGGCCCGACTCGGACTCACTGACGCGCTGACCACCTGGTTCGGACCGCCTGCCGCGGCGTAGCGCACCGGCTTCCCCGCGACCTATCGCTGGTGCGTGCCGGCGCGTACGTCACTTCAGTTTCAGTGTTGGGTCATCCACGCAGGTTGGCCCAACGATGATCGCTCCCGATCAATCCTCGCGATCTGGTGAGCCGACTTGGCCGGTGCTATGAAAACGCCATGCCCGTCTTGATCTCATTTTCCGGTTTGCCGGGGGTCGGCAAAACCACCGTCGCCCGCGCTTTGGCGAAGGAAATCCGCGCCGTTTATGTACGCGTGGACTCTGTCGAAGCCGCATTGAAAAACAGCAGCCTGCAGATCCATCCGGCCGAGGATGCCGGGTATCTTGCATCATTCGCGATCGCGAAAGACAATCTAGTCCACGGCCTCGATGTGGTAGCAGACACGGTCAATCCCATCGAGCTGACAAGAAGGTCGTGGGCGGAAGTCGCAGGCGCTTGTCATGCGCGACTGCTGAACGTGGAAATTGTCTGCTCGAATCAAGCCGAACACCGGCGCCGTATAGAGACGCGCCGCAGCGATATCGCTGGACTTGATCTGCCTGATTGGAAACGCGTCCAGAGCCGAGACTACGAAGGCTGGACCAGCAGCCGGGTGGTGTTGGACACCAGCAAGCTGTCCGCCGATGATTGCGTCAAACGGATCATCGAGGCGTTGGCCCATTCCGCCTGAAGTCAGGACCGGGCTCCATTGACGCCGGCGTGCCGAGACACGACATATCCCGCACGTCGATTCAGCTCGCTGCACAGGAACAAGATATGAACGCGCCGCAAAGCATCAGCCCCGCCGTCGCCGACGGCGACGTCGTGCACTGGCTGACAAACGAAACGCGCGATGAGCGCTTCATCGACAATATCTTCGCCGAGCTGTGCCTCCGGCTCCAGCGAGCCGGCATTCCCGTCAACCGGGCGTCGCTTCATATCCTAATCCACCATCCGCAATGGCTTGGGGCCACCATGATGTGGACCGACGGGATGCGCGAGGCCGAGATTTCGAGAGTCGACTACGATGTCCGGGAACGATCCGAATATATCGGTAGTCCCGCCAGCGAAATCCGTGACGGCGCTACCGAAGTGCGCGAGAACCTCGAAGGCGATCGCTCGCTGGGGCGTAAACACGCCCTCTACGACGAATTGCGAGCCAAAGGCCTGACCGACTATGTGGCGTGGCCGCTGTATTATACGCTCGGCAAGCAGCATGTCGTGACCTTCGCCACCGACCGGCCCGGAGGTTTCGAACATGGCCATATCATCAGCCTGTTGAAGCTGCTGCCGGTCCTCGCGCTGGTCAGCGAAATCCGCATCAAGAACCGGCTGGCGCGAACGCTGCTGGAGACCTATGTCGGGTCGCACGCAAGTGAGCTCATTCTGGCCGGCGCCACCAGGCGCGGAACCGGGACTACGGTTCGCGCCGCCATTATGATCTGCGATCTTCGCGATTTCACCCGCATCTCCGACAACTGGCCGCGCGATGACGTCATCGATCTCCTGAACGGCTATTTCGACGCGATGTCGGAGCCGATTGCGCGACATGGTGGGGAAATTCTGAAGTTCATCGGCGACGGCCTGCTCGCGATTTTTCCGCTGAGCGAACCCTCAGCCTGTGCAAACCTGCTGAATGCCGTGGCCGAAGCCCGTCAGGCCATGATTGCCCTGAACGAAAAGAACAGCGAAACCGGTCGCGCGCCGCTGAATTACGGCATCGGTGTCCACGTCGGCGACGTCATGTACGGCAATATCGGCTCGCGCAGCCGGCTCGACTTCACCGTCATCGGTCCGGCCGTCAACATGGCTTCGCGTCTCGAGGCCCTCACCAAGCAGCTGGGCAAACCTGTGCTGCTGTCCAGTGCATTTGCCGATCTGGTCAAAAGCGATTTCGATCTCGAACGCGTCGGCGAATATCCGGTGCGGGGCTTCAACGATCCGATCGAGCTGTTTGCCTATCACGGCTGAAAGCTGGTCAATCAGCGGCGGCGCGCGCAGCCCTTCAGAAACAGCTGCGCAACCACCCGGATGCGCCGCTCCAGTTCCTTGCGACTGGGGGCCGGCGCGTGGCCGAACATCACGGCGCGGTGCGGCTGGAAGGCGAGCATGCCGAGCAGCATGCCGGCGGCCTCCGTGGCATTATCGATTTCGATCAGGCCGCGTTCGGCTTGGGTCTTTACCCAGCTTGCCAGCGTGCTCTCGGTACGCCGGATTGCCTTTTGATAGAACGTCTCCGCGATCTCGGGGAATTGCTCGTTCTCGCCGAGCATCATGCGCAGAAGCGCGATGACCTCGCTGTCCAGAAGCAGTTCACCGCACGCGAGCAGTGCGTCGCGCAATGACCCTTCGATATCACTGCCGTCGCATGCCTTCAGCCGAACCGCCGATGCGAAGCGGTTCATCCGCTCCGTGATCATGGTCTCGAACAGCGTCGCCTTGTTCGGGATCAGCCGGTACAGCGTCTTGGTGGATACGCCTGCGCGCCGCGCCACGCTTTCCATACTGGTTGCCGCATAACCACTCGAGGAGAACTCGGCACGCGCCGCCTCGAGGATGACGGCAAGCGTCTCCTCGTCGCAGCGAACCTGCGGCCGGCCGCGACTGCGTCGCGTTTGCCCTGCTGCATCTCCCGATTTCGTGATCGCCATCGCGAGCCATGCCTTTAGCTGATGACTGTCATTCCATTGACAGACCCAATATGGAGGATATTTTGGAAAATATCAAGTTTCCTAATTAACGGAGGGCGACATGAACTCCCAATCCACCTCTCTCCCGACTGTCCCGCAGCTCCCGACCGAACCCGCCAAGGAACTAGTCCCGGCCGCCGAAACCATCGTCCCACCGCAAGCGCCGGCGAAAAAGGACCGGATACGTCGCGTCTTGCTGGCAGGCGCCGCCGTGGCGCTGCTAGCGACCGCGTCGTGGTATGGCTCGGATTACTGGACGATCGGTCGCTTTCTGGTCTCGACCGATGACGCCTATGTGAAGGCCGACAACACCACGATTGCCCCGAAAGTCTCCGGCTATCTCAACCAGGTTCTCGTCGCCGATAACGAGCGTGTGAAGTCCGGGCAGGTGCTGGCGCGGATCGACGACCGCGACTTCAAGGTCGCGCTCGATCAGGCCAAAGCCGATGTCGCCGCGGCGCAGGCGGCCGTCGAAAGCAAGCGCGCCCAACTTGACGTGCAGCAAGCGGTGATCGCTTCCGCCAGGGCGACGCTGGATGTCGACACCGCAGCCCAGGTTTTCACCGCGCAGGAGAACAAGCGCTACACCGATCTCTCGGCCACCGGCTACGGCAGCGTGCAGAATGCGCAGAACGCGCAGGCGCGTGATACTAGTGCGCTGGCTGCTATTGCACGCGACAAGGCAAATCTTGCGTCGGCGCAAAAGCAGGTCGAGCTGCTTAAGGCGGAACTAACGCAAGCCGTCGCGACCGCCGCGAAAGCCAATGCGATGGAGCGGCAGGCCGAGCTCAATCTCTCCTACACGACCATCATTTCGCCGATCGACGGCGTGGCCGGCAATCGCACATTGCGCGTCGGCCAGTTCGTCCAGGCCGGCACGCAGTTGATGTCGCTGGTGCCGACGCGCGGCGCTTACGTCGTCGCGAACTACAAGGAAACCCAGCTGAGCGATGTGCGTCCAGGCCAGCCGGTCGATATCGAAGTCGACATGTTCCCGGGCAAGGCGGTACACGGCCACGTCGACAGCCTTGCTCCCGCCAGCGGCCAGGAATTCGCGCTGCTGCCGCCCGACAACGCCACCGGCAATTTCACCAAGGTGGTGCAGCGCATCCCGGTCAAGATCGCTCTCGACAGTTTTGACGTCGATCTGCGGCCCGGCATGTCGGTCATCCCGAGTATTCAGACCAAGGGTGCGATCGCGGCCGCGCCGCAGCCCTCGCCTGCCAACCCCGCAGTGGCGCAACTCGCTTCGCAAAGGTGATGCCATGTCCGACCTCACCCTCGGCGGCACATCGACACCACGCGCGATCCCCGCCGTAACCCTGCCGGCCGCTCAATCAGACCGCGCCAGCCTCACCGTGTGGATCGCCATCCTCGCCGCCATGATCGGCGCGTTCATGGCGATCCTGAACATCCAGATCACCAACGCCTCGCTGCTCTACATCGAGGGCGGCATCGGTACCGGCGTCGACAATGGCTCCTGGATCTCCACCTCCTACCTGATCGGCGAGATCGTCGTGATCCCGCTGACCGACTATCTGAGCCGGGTATTCTCCTTCCGCAATATCATGCTGTGGTTTGCGAGCCTGTTCGCCGCCTTCTCGGTTGCCTGCGCCTTCACCCACGATCTGCCGTCGATGATCGCGATGCGCGCCTTCCAGGGATTTTTTGGCGGCGTACTGATCCCGATGGCGTTCACCCTCGTCTTCACCAAGCTGCCGAAGGCGCAGCAACCGATCGGCCTTGCGATGTTTTCGCTGGCAGTCACCTTTGCGCCCGCAATCGGTCCCACCATCGGCGGCTATCTCACCGAAAATTACGGCTGGCAGACCATCTTCTTCGTCAACATCGTGCCGACGGCGGTGATGGTCACGACGCTCTACCTCACGCTGGAACGGCAGCCGCTCAACCTCGGCCTGCTCCGCGAAGGCGACTGGTTCGGCATCGCCACCATGGCGGTTGGCCTCGCCGCCCTGCAGTCGGTGCTGGAGGAAGGCAACAAGGACGACTGGTTCGGCTCGCCCTTCATCGTCAGGCTGGCGATCCTGACAGCCGTCAGTCTCGCGCTGTTCGTGGCCAACGAGCTGATCGTGGAAAAGCCGCTGGTGCGCCTGCGGCTATTGACCCAGCGCAGCTTTGGCCTTGGCACCGTCTCCGCCATCTTCGTCGGCTTCGCGCTGTTCGGATCGGTCTATCTGCTGCCGGCCTATCTCGGCCAGGTGCAGCGCTACAATGCCGAACAGATCGGCACCGTGCTGGCCTGGACCGGGCTGCCGCAGCTCCTGCTGATCCCGCTGGTGCCGAAACTGATGCAGCGCTTCGACATCCGCTACATCGCGTTTGCCGGCATGGCCATCTTTGCGGCGAGCTCGTTCATGAACACGACGATGTCGCTGAATTATTCCGGCGACCAGCTCTTCGTTCCCAACATCATCCGTGCCGTTGGCCAGGCCCTCATGCTGGCGCCGCTGAGCGCGATTTCGCTCGGCAGCGTCGCCCCACAGGACGCGGCGGCCGCCTCCGGCATCTCCAACATGATGCGCAACCTCGGCGGCGCGATCGGCACCGCCGTGCTCGCCACCATCGTTACCAAGCGCGAGCAGTTTCACTCCAACATCATCGGTCAGTCCGTCGATCTCGGCCGCGACGTGGTGCGCGACCGCATCGCGGCGATGACGGATTACTTCATGGCGCACGGTATGGCCGATCCGGCCGCCGCCCGGCATCAGGCGATCGTCGCACTCGGCAACACCGTGAAGCAGCAGGCACTGGTGCTGGGATTCAGCGACACCTTTGCCGTGATCGGCATCGTGCTGGTGCTGGCCGGCATCGCGATCCTGCTGACCGGCAAGCCGAAAGGCGTGGTAGCGGGGGGCGGACACTGAGCGGCCGATGGGTGGACGTCGGCGCTCGCGAGCCGTGATTGTCTGCTTCAGCTCCAGCAGACATTCACGGGACGGTACACCTAGAATTTACAATCTCGGTACTGTTTCCGGTCACGGCAGCACAAATCTATTCCTTGGAAACAACGACCAGAATGATTCCGACGCAACTTCAGACTGCAGTCGGACTGGCTACCAATGCAGAAGGCGCGATCAGTCGGCAAATTGATCGAACCGGTCTGAGGAGACGCGATCATGACCTTGAAAAGCATTGGGGTGTTCGTCGACGCGACTCCCGAAGGTGAGAAGCGGGTCGACTACGCAGCCACACTCGCCCGCCAATCCGGCGCCCACCTTGCCGGCATTTACGTCGCATCTGCGGTTCGCCCGGAGCATCGATCCGATTACTATGTAGTGGGTGAGAAAGCGATCCGTTCCTCGCGCGCATGGCAGAAAGCGGCCGACGAAATTGCGACTACCCTTGTCCGCCGACGCTTCGAGGCAATTTCCGCGAGGTCCGATCTCAGTGCAGAATTCCGGGTGATACGTCGGGGCGGGCTTGATGAAGATCTGATCCTTGGCTCGCTGCACTCCGATCTGATCGTCATGGGCCAGCGCGAACTGCAAGAGCTGCCAGGCTATCCGTCCCCCGACAGGCTCCTGCTGGCGAGCGGAGTTCCGATTCTCGTGTTGCCGAGCGGCTGGAAATCGGAGCTCGTTGGCAAGAAGATATTGGTCGCCTGGAACGCCAGTCGCGAGGCTCGCCGGGCGGTCGCAGATGCGTTGCCCTTTCTCGTGGCGGCTGAGTCAGTGACGCTTTTAGTAGTCGACGCCAACGAGAGAAGCACCCGACACGGTGAAGAGCCCGGCGCTGATATTGCCCTGCATCTCGCGCGTCACGGTGCCCATGTCGAGGTTGAGCAGGTATCATCGCGCGGGTCTGCGGTCGCTGATGTCATCATGTCGTTTGCCGCGGATCATGGTATGGATCTGATCGTCATCGGCGCCTACAGCCGCGCCCGCTCCGCGGAGATGGTTTTCGGTGGCGTAACGCGGACGTTGCTGAAGCAGGCGTCCATTCCGGTCCTCATGTCTCGGTAATCGACAGGCCCGTTTCGAGGCATTCGCCGCCCCTATACAATTGCGGCATGGCTGCTGTAGCCAGATGAGAATGCCGGTCCCGGCCGTTTTGTTCTAAGCCAATACCCAAGGCCCGATATCGGCTCAGGCGAGCCTGATGTCCCAGAGGCCCTCTGCGCGACAGGCGGTGAGTTCGTCGCGGATCAGCTCGGTAATGAGCGTAATCGCGGTCGAGCCGGGATGATCGATGGGAGACGCAAGGGTCAGTTCGCGCATCGGCGACGGTTTTGCGATCGCGGCCGTTTCCAGCCGGCCGCTCGCGACCTCGTTGCGCACCGAGGACGGAGGCAGCAGCGTGTATCCCAACCCTTCCTCGACGAGACTGGTCAGCACCCGGAAGGAATCGGCTTCCAGCTTGACGTCGAGCTTCAGCTTCTTCTTCGCCGCCGCCTGTTCGATCATCGCCCGGAGGCCGTGCGAATGACTGGGCAGTACGAGGCGCTGCTTCAGCAGCCAGCCGATGTCGACCTGCTTCTTGTTCGACAGTCCGCTGCCGCGCGGCCCTACCGCCACGATGGGGTCGCGGCCAAGGCTCTGCACGGTCAGATGCAGATCGCTCGACGGCCCGTAGATCAGCGCCAGATCCATTTCGCCGCGGTGCAGCCATTCCATCAGATGGCCGCTGTAGCTCTCGACGATGCAGAGCGAGATGCCCGGATATTTGTCGACGGTGCGGCGCGCGAGCCGCGCCGAGATGACACAGCTGACCGTCGGCACCAGCCCGAGCACCACGCGGCCCGAAGGCGGCCCACCGGCGGACTGGATCTCGTCGCGCACCTGGTCGATCTGCCGGACAATGCCGGAAGTGCGCGCCAGCAGCAGCCGGCCGGCATCGGTCAGCACCATGCCGCGGCCGTTCCGGGTAAACAGCTCGGCGCGCAATTCATGTTCGAGCAGCTTGATCTGGCGGCTCAGCGCCGGCTGCGCCACCCGCAGCGTGTCGGAGGCTTTGCTGAGGCTGCCGAGTTCGGCGACGCAACTGAAGGTCCTGAGCTGCCGGATATCCATCGCTTGCCAGTCTTCGAAGGCAGGTTCATACGCTATAACAATTCAGCATAGGCGCCCCGCTACCATTTCTCAACGGCACGCGCTTTCGGCAATTGACATCCCCCACCAACCATCGCCAG
>Ga0268266_10002290_pt1 | contig 20783 bp, 10 predicted proteins | sample KBSS13metaG_FD_190356 | JGI IMG/M metagenome (GOLD analysis project Ga0268266, IMG submission 190356) | Switchgrass rhizosphere microbial communities from Kellogg Biological Station, Michigan, USA - KBS S1-3 metaG (SPAdes) (version 2) | ecosystem: Host-associated > Plants > Roots > Rhizosphere... | reverse complement strand
CCGTTACGGTCATCCTCAATATGAGGCACGTTATTACTCGGCAGTCCATTCTTGGCGGTGTATACCACGAACTTGCCGTCGCGGTATGCATTCAGCCCGCCGTCCAAAGTGCCAATCCAGAGAGTGCCATCCGGGTCCTGATACAAAGACCGAACCTGGTCGCCGCCAAGTCCGTTCGCAGATGAGTACTGCTGGATATCTCCATCTTTAATCCGCCAGAACCCTGCTCCGAGAGTTCCGGCCCAGATGCTGCCCGCCAGACCTTCGCTCAGCATGACGGCGTTGTTAACCCGAAGCGGCCCGCCGCCGGGAGCGACGTTTTGGAAACCATCCGCAGTCAATCGATATACGCCGCCAGGAGCAGCGAGCCAAACGCGCCCACTTTCGTCCTCAAGTGCGTCGTATACCTGCCTTTGCGCCAACGGCACGGGCAAAGCGAAGTTCGAGAAGTGGCCATCGTGCATGCGGCTCAGTCCCTCACGGGTGGAAATCAGGAGATCGCCATTGCGGGCCTCGCGAATAGTGAAAATTTCATTGCTGGCGAGGCCCTCCTGGGTGGTGTATACGCGATAGCCGTTTCGGCGAAATTCGACCAGACCGCTGGTGTGGTATCCCACCCAGATCTCGCCTTTGCGATCCTGATGGACCGCGAGCGGCTGGTCGCTTGGCAATCCTTCTGTCCGGCCGTACATAGTAAACCGTTCGTCCCGAAAACGAATGAGGCCATTGTTTGTGCCGACCCAGAGGTTTCCTTCACGATCCTCCAGAAAACACCGCACGTCCAGGTCATAGCTGCCGTCAAAAGGTGTCGTGACGAACCGGTCGCCTTCAAGCCGGCTCAATCCGCCGCTCGTGCCCACCCAGAGGTTCCCATTGCGGTCCAGTTTAAGATGGCGCACTCGCCGGTTCGGAAGTCCATCCCGAGTATCCAACAATCGCATCTTGCCCTCCGCTGTCCGGCGAAGTATTCCGCGCTCTCCTGCAAGCAATAACGCCCCATGGGCGTCCTCAATAACCGAGCTCACTGTTTGCTCGCCCATCTCTTTGGGGCCAAAAACGGGGACAAATGCCTCACCCCGCCGTTCCAATAAGCCGCCCAGGCCACTAATGAACAGCCGGTTGTGGCGGTCCTCATAAAGCGTGCGGGCGCTGGTCAGTGGCTTAAGGCGTTCAATCGGATAACTCGTAAACTTGCCATTCGCGAAGCTGGCTAAATTACTACCCATGGCGATCCAGACGGTGCCGTTATGGTCTTCGCAGATAGATGCTATCGGTTTGTCCGGGAGCCCGTCGCTCCTAGTGAAAACTGTAAAGCGTTGATTGCTGTAACGGGACAATCCGTTAGGCGTGCCGATCCATAGCGTGCCATCGGCTCCGGCCGCGAGCACTGTCACCGTGTTGCTGGGCAGCGCGCCCATCTCCTTGGTAAAAGTCACAAAGTCATAGCCATCGAAGCGCGCCAACCCTTCGTTGGTGCCCAGCCAGAGGTAACCATCGGAAGTCTGTGCAATCGTCTGGACGTAGTCCTGCGGCAGACCTTGTGCCTCGGTCCATACGGCGCGCGCGTATTGAGTCGGCAGGCGATGCGGATCCAGGGCGAAAAGCCAAGCCGGCCCCCAAGGGCCGAAGAGCAGGACGAGAATGCTACGGCTTGTGATTAGTCTGAAGTTCATGAGTGCGACCAAGTTCGTAGGGATTCAAATTTTAGTAAGTCCATTATCTCCCCGACGCCTTTCAGCGGCGACATCTCGATAATGTCTCTCTTGGATCGATTCGGTGTCCCGACTGCAAGACTGATATCCTCACTTGCAATTCACTGCGCCCCCATGGGATAACTGTCTTACCCATAGACGACAGTCAAGACCCTTCAGAGATCTATCCTTACTCAATCGACCGGTTCGCTACTATCCGCCTATGCATTGACGCAACTGAAGATCAAGGGCACTTCGCATCGTTTCATGATGCAGTCATTTTTGGCTTATACACATAGCTCTTTGGGGCTATTGTCTGGACGGTTCTCATTTGGTATCGTTCACCGAGGTTGTTACAGCGCGGTCGCTATTGATAAGTTCTTTGTCCATCAGGAAAAGAGCGTCACCGGCTGATCTTGAGAAAAGGTGACAGAAAATCCCATGAAGCGCTCCAGTTCAATCACCACGAGAGCGGCACTGGCCGACATCGACGGCGCGTCCGCAGCTTCTGCTCGGCTCGACCCGCAACAGTACCCTGTTCGCGACTATGGCCGCGTTCCGGGCATAAACGGACTGACCACCGTAACCGAGCGCTATTTCAATTCTTAAGGTGGATCAAAACAGATAAAATGCGCAGTCGACTTTGCACGATAGCGATGGTTGCGGGCGCAGCCGCTGCAAGCATCTCCGCACAAAACGATTGGCCCACGGTGGGCCGCGATCCAGGCAACCAGCGCTACTCCCCGCTGACTCAGATCAACACCAGCAATGTGTCGAAACTGATTCCAGCCTGGACCTTTCAGTTGAGAAAGGAAGGCGCTCTATTCAGGGCGAGCGAGTCCATACCGCTTCTAGCGAACGGTATTTTGTATATCTCATGGCCGCGCTTCCATCTCGCCGCATTGGAGCCGGAGACTGGAAAAATGCTGTGGGAGTTCACAGCTCCGGGATCCTATTCAGGCAACGGCCTGGCGGATATGCGTAGCATGGCGTATTGGCCGGGTCACGATACGTCGCCGCCCGAAATCCTATTCGGTACCGAAGAAGGAGAGCTGTATGCCCTGAACGCCAACACCGGCAAACCAATTCCCGGATTCGGAAACGAAGGAGTCGTAAATCTTAAAACTCCAGAGGTAATGAACGGATTTCCGAACATGCACCTTGGAATCACGTCGGCTCCATTTGTTTTCAGAGATCTGGTGATCACTGGCGGCCATATCGTAGATGAAACGGGCAGCAAAGGCCCTGCTGGCGATGTGCGTGCCTGGGACGTGCGCACGGGCAAACTAGTATGGACGTTCCACACAGTACCCCGCCCCGGGGAAGTCGGCCATGAAAGCTGGGAAGGCGACGATTGGAAGAACGTCTCAGGCGTCAACGTGTGGACCTTTTTTGGAGCGGACGAGAAACGCGGGATTCTCTACATGCCCCTTGGATCCGCCAACAACGATTATTATGGGGTGGATCGGCCCGGCGCGAATTTGTTCGCTAATTCGCTGGTAGCGGTGGATGCCATGACCGGCAAGCTGAAGTGGTATTTCCAGGCGATTCATCATGATCTCTGGGACTACGACATGCCGGTTCCGCCCATCCTGTTCGACGTGGTGAAGGATGGAAAACGGATTCCCGCCGTTGGGGCGATGACCAAGCTTCCCATGCTGTTTATCCTCGATCGGCGGACAGGCAAACCAATCTACGGTGTTGAAGAACGGCCGGTGCCCAAAGGGGACGTGCCAGGCGAATGGTATTCTCCTACCCAGCCGTTCCCAATCAAGCCGCCGCCGCTAGGCCGGCAGACCTTCTCCGCCGACGATATCGCCAAAATCACGCCCGAACACGAGCATGCCTGCCGGGAGCTAATGGGCAACTTAGGTCCTAGGAGCAACCGCGGCCCATATACGCCCGCATCGGCCGAGGGATCTCTTTCGTTCCCCAGTCCGAATGGGGGTGCTTTGTGGAGCGGTGGAACATTTGATCCGAAGCTAGGCTACTACATTATTAATACGACGGACTCGGGAAGCTTTTGGATGATCCGAAAGCAGGACGCAGACCCGGCAGCTCCAGCGGAGTCACCTAGGCTTTACGGGCGTGATCGCAGGCTGGTTTCCAGCACAGCAGCGCATGGATGGCCCTGCTGGGCCCCTCCGTGGGGCCGGCTGACGGCGGTGAATGTCAACACCGGCGATATTGCATGGCAAATACCGTTTGGCACGACCGACGGAGTTCCAGCGGGCCTCCAGACGGGCGGTGTAAATTCTGGCGCTGGTCCGATCACGACGGCTGGGGGACTGATCTTCATTGGAGGGGATCGTGCTCACTATTTCCGCGCCTATGAAACGAAAACCGGCAAGCCACTATGGTCGGCCAATCTGGAGGAAGTGGCTACCTCCGTCCCAATCACATACATGGGCAAGACCGGAAAGCAGTACATTACCGTACCGGCCGGCTCCAATCTGGTGACTTTCAGTTTACCCTGACATTTATTGGATGCACTGTTCCAAAAACGCAAAGGCCACGAATGATCCCTGCGATGGCCCAATTGTCTGGGCGGTGCGCCAAGCGCTTCCGGTTCAAATGCCCAGTTTCTCGAATACCGTTCAAATCAGCTTGGTTTAGAACGTAGCGATCGGATTCAGCACCGATCCAGTCGCGCCCGGTACGGCTGCGGGAGCAGCGGTAACCAGGAACTCCCAGCGCTTGCGCCGCTCGGCTTCTCGGCCGACTAACTCCAGATCGCAATTGTCGAAGATCGGCATCCCCATCGCGACCAGCACCAGGGTATGAATCGGCTGTGAAATCCCTTCCACTCCCGAGGGCAGAACATCTTGGGCGCCATCGCCGCCAAGAATCGCAGCATCGCGCGCGTGCAGCCACTTTGCGCAACTGACGTGGAGGCCCGCCAGTCCTGCATCGGCGATGGACCACGGACCCTTGGCATCGCGCCGCGCCCAACGGCCTGTGCGCACGAGGACAACGTCTCCAGAACCCACCTTAACCCGGGCCCTCTTTTCCCAAGCATCCAGATCTTCGGGATAAATGCGCGTGCCGGGTTCGAGGTAATCGACGCCCTTGTGGCGAGCCATGTCCATCAAGACGCAGCGCGTGATGATTCCATTCTTGAAATTGATAATGCTATTTTTGGAGGCGCCATTTTCCGTCACCGAATCCTTCGAATAGCCGTTGAACATTTTGCCGTCGTATAGAAAGTGGCAAAATGTGTCCATGTGAGTATGAGCGTAGCCGTGGTAGGAGATAGAAAACGAATCTCCAGTGTTGGCGATGCCAGTTGCGGACGCTTCCGCGCCGACCCGCAGCATTTTACTAATGATGGGTGCCCGGTTGTCAACCGCGGGTTGCATTTCCGCATTACGCGCCATAGAGAAAGACTCGCCATCTTTCACGAGGCCTAGCGCCTGTTTCCGCTTCGCGGGCGTGATCAAATTGACTGCACCAAGTTGGTCTTCTTTGCCCCAGCGATTCCAATTGGAAAGCTGCGTCATGAGCTGAACGAAGTCTTCTTTTGTGGTCTGGTGGCCTGAATCGGCGTCGCTAGGACTTGCGCCGGTAGTGTTACCTGCGCCGGTCTGTGCATCCGCGAAGGATTCCGCAACCGCCGAGAAGGACGCGGCCGCAGCCGCGCGCTGAATAACTTGGCGTCGTGATAACCACTCGCAGTTCCAGCAACCGATTCCGCCATTCGCTCTAACTTTCATGACTATTGATCAGAAATTCAGCTTCAGTCCAAACTGCATCTCGCGAGGGTCAGCCGCCTGAGTGATTACGCCAAAAGTGGCGGACGGTATTGTCCAGGTGTCGGGACCGACGAACTGAGTGTGATTGAACCCGTTGAAAAACTCGGTACGAAACTCCAAGTTCATGCGATTCTCCGGCAAGAGCATGAAATTCTTGAATATCGAGAAGTCCCAGTTGTTGCGGCCCGGCCCCACCACAGTGTAGCGGCCGCTATTTCCGATCGTTCCAAACGGCTGCGCGACGAAACAGGCGGTGTTCATCCACTGGAATCGTGTTGGCTCCGTAAACGATCCAGAGCTCACTGTCGGGTCGCATATATTATTCGGCCGGCTGACGCCATTGACCAGGTTAGTGTTAACATTCGATCTGATATCGATCGGATTGCCGGTTTGGAGGCTCCAGATCCAGTTCACGCTCCAGTTGCCGAGCGCAGCGTCAACGGCCCTGCCAAAATTAGACCCAAATCGCTTGTGCTGGCCGACCGGGATTTCCCAAACCCCGCTGATGACAAAACGGCTCTTAATGTTGTTAGGCGAGAGGCCTTTGTTCAAAGCCCAGTTGTAATTATTAGTGAATGTATCTCCCGCGGTCGAGGCCTGCATGTCGAGGTTCTTGCCGTATGTATACGACGCAAGAAAAAGCAGGCCCTGCGACAAGCGCTTTTCGGCCTTGACCTGCAACGCACTGTACCAGGAGCTCAGCGCCGGAATGTCCCCCGTAATGTTTCCGATAAAGGGATACGGCCGTCGGCCCTGGCTCGCCGTTGGCTTGCTCAGATCCACGTCTTGTACGGCCTGATTGGGCTGGTAGCGTCCCCAAAGGTGGACACCATGTGATCCTACGTAAGCCGTTTCCAACATAAAGTTAGGGAGGATTTCTCTCTGGATGGCAACGTTCCATTGTTCTACGTAAGGCGTTATCGCATCTTGGTCATAAAACCAACCTGATAAAAGAGGGTTCGGATTCAGTTTTGGAAAACAAGAGATGCTACAAGGTGGCACGGGAGGGAACACATCTGTGGCCATGTTAATGCTGGGAGTAGTCGGATTGCTGTTAATCGCTATACTCGTACGGTACGGAACCTGATCGTGCATAAACACCGCTTCATTGCCCTGCAGATTCATCCCGTTGGCGAACATCGCAGCCCCTGCGCGCACCACCGTCTTCGGCCTCACTGTCCAGGCAAACCCCACGCGTGGGTCGAAGTTTTTATAATCCGGCTTGATTATTCCGGGACGTATCTGTCCTTGGTTGACCAGTAAGAACTGTCCTAAAAAACGGTCATAATTTACCTGGCGATCCTGGCCATTCACATCCACGGGAGGCTGGTAGTATTCCCAACGCAGGCCGATGTTGACCGTCAGATTCGAGCGAACGCGGATATCGTCCTGGACGTACGCGCCGAAGCTGGTACTTACCATGTAGGCTATGTTGTCCCCCTGCGAAGCTGATACATTCGCTGGGGCGCCGAGTAACAGATCTGCCGTAGCCGACGCAGTGCTCGCTTTTCCATTTAATCCCGAAAACTGGCCAGTGAAATTACCCAGTCCACGTGGCACTCCAGTTTGGCCCTTATAGACCATCGGGCGAATGTCGAACCCGGTCTTCAGCGTCTGCCGACCGCGATTCCAAGTCAGATTGTCCGCGAACTCGAAGATATTGTTTTTGCCTCCTTCGGGCCGGTTACCGCCGTTGGCGTTTCCCAGCGCCGAAAGTCCCGCCACCGTCACGGCAGGCAATCCCCAATATGGCTGGTAGGTCGACGTGTTTTGCAGGCCGAACTCCGCTTGCGCCACATTCGTGCCAGTGATTTCCTGTGTGGCCTGTACATCGCCGAAGTTATAACCTGCCCGGAATTCATTAACGATTGTAGGACTGAAAACGTGGATTTCGGAGAAACCACCGTTTCGCGTGGCGACTGGATAAACCTGACCGGTGAGGGGCATTACGTTATACGCGGTGTTAAAGTAATTCTCATATTGGAAGTGCATAGTCAGGGTGTCTTTCGCCGTTAGGTTGACATCCCCTTTCAGCCCGTATTGGTCAAAACTGGTCTCGTCGGTGAGGCTCCTGACGAAATTCGCTCCGACCTGGTTCGTGTTTGGCAGCGGATAATACCGCATTGCGGCTGCTCCAAATTTAGAGATAAGTTGCGGCGGAATAATGTTGCCGGGGAAGGGCACACCAGTACTCGGATTAACTATGGTTGGGTTGCCGGTGCCGCTGAAGTCGCCTACCCTTTGGGCTGCTGTAGGAACCACTCCCAGCGGTGTGCTCCCCCGGTGTTCGCGCATACTTTCCCAGTTCACGAAAAAGAACGCTTTGTTTCTCTTGATGGGGCCGCCGAAGGTGGTGCCGAATTGATTCCGATGCAGTGGAGCCCGCGGAGACCCAGTAACATTGGCGAAGAAGTTTGACGCATCCAGATTGTTGTTGCGCAAGAACTCGAATGCCCCGCCATGGAAGCTATTGGTCCCGGACTTCATCACGGAATTGACAACAGCCAGTCCAAACCCGAATTCCGCAGAAAACGAGTTTTGCTGAACTTTGAATTCCTGGATGGAGTCGACGGAGGGGAGCAGATTTCCCGTTCCCACAAAGTAATTCTTAGCCGAGATGCCGTCGAGGACATAATCCCCGTTCTCTGTTCGCCCGCCATTGATGACGAGGGCCCAAGCGGATCCCACTTTTTGATTGATCTCGCTTCCCCTGCCAGCCTGCGCCTGCGCCACGCCTGGCACGAGCTTTGTCAGGTCTAGATAATTTCGCCCATTGAGGGGGAGGCTGACGATGGTCTGGTTTTGGATGACCTGTCCTGTAGAGGAGGTTTCCGTCTGCAGCAAGGGAGCGCTGGATTGCACTTCCACGTGCTCCGTGACGGCCCCGAGCTCAGCGGTAATGTCCACGCGCGCAGTCTGATTGATCTGCAAAGGCACGCCTTTAACATCCGCTGACTTGAAACCGGGGTTGGTCATCGTAATGTCGTAGACACCAGGTGGGAGGTCGGGCGAACGGTAGAAGCCGTCATTGTTGGTCTTGATGTTCTGGGTCAGACGGGTGCCTGAGTTGACAATTTCAACAGTTGCGCCTGCGAGCACTGCGCCAGTAATGTCCTTCACTTGGCCCACTATTACTCCAGTGGAGGTCTGCGCAAGTAACCCGCCTGCGGTTGCCAGCGCAAAAAAGCTGACTAATAGAGTTCTGCGAATTTCGCTATCGAATTTGGACACAGGTCCCCCCTTGCGGCTTGGCCAGCCGCTAGCTCTTAAGTCGTAAAGCTTTCTTAAAATCGGGGATTGTTATATCCCCGCCCCTCGACTGCTCGCAAAGCGCTTCCAAGAATGCCGCTACGTTGCGCTTCTAACTCACCCTAGTGCCGTTCTCAGTAGACGGCTGTTTTCTAAAAAAACTGCCACCCCAGCATCGGCCAGTTCGTGCTGGCAAATGAAAGGCCGCAGACTAGTCCAAAATACCGTCGTGCACAATGCCCGCCGTTTCGGTCAGCCGAAAGTCTCGACCAGAATAAGGATAGGTCAGCTTCGTGTGGTCAAGACCTAGCAGCGCCAAAACGGTGGCGTGGAAATCATGAATGGGCATCCGATTTTCCACCGCATGGTACCCGAAATCATCAGTCGCGCCATATGCGAAGCCGGGCTTAACGCCACCGCCCGCCATGAACAAGGAGTAGCCGTAAGGATTGTGATCGCGCCCATTTCCACCTTCTGAAACCGGCGTGCGTCCGAATTCGCCGGACCAGATGACCAGTGTGTCTTTCAGTAGCCCACGAGCCTTTAGATCTGTGAGCAGACCCGCAATAGGCTTATCGACTTCTGCTGCATTTTGGTTGTGCTTTTCAAACAGGTCCGAGTGCTGATCCCATTTGTAGCTATGAGTGCATTGAATGAAACGCACATCCGCTTCCGCCAAGCGTCGCGCAAGGAGACATTGCCAACCAAAGTCCGCTGTCTTCGGATCGTCCAGTCCGTACAGCTTTTTCGTCGCTTCCGTTTCGCTCGAAACGTCGAAAACCTTCTGTGCCTCAGCCTGCATACGAAACGCCATCTCGAACGACTGGATCCGCGTTTCAAGCTCCTGATCCTGCGTCCACAAGTCCTGATGTTTGCTATTTATGGCTTGAATCATGTCAAGCTCATAACGCTGCTGGTCCCGGGTTAATCCCCGGTTGAGAAGATACTCAATGGGCTCTTTCTGAATATCAGCCACCTGCATGCCAGCATTGCCAATCGCTGTCCCTTGCACCGAACCCGGCAGGAACCCTGCAGCCCAATTCTTGGCGCCTCCATGCGACAAGGCTGGTTTAATAGTTATATAACCAGGTAAATTTCGATCCTCTGTACCCAGCCCATAAAGTACCCAAGACCCCAGGCTAGGGCGCGTAAAGACGAACGTGCCGGTGAATGTCTGCAGCAACGCTGCGCCGTGATCCACCCCTTCGCCAACCATTGAGCGAACTACGCACAGATCGTCGGCACGCTCACGAAGGTTCGGGAAAAGATCACTGATCGGAAGACCGCTCTGGCCGCAGTTCTTAAACTTCCAAGGCGATTTCATCAGGCCGCCGGTCTTGCCGGCTGCGAAGGTGAGGGGCTGCTTGATCGGCAGTGGCTTTCCGTTATTCGCATCGAGGTAGGGCTTGGGGTCCAGAATATCGATCGATGAAGGACCACCATGCATAAACAGGAAGATCACGCGCTTGGCACGTGCCGGAAAATGCGGAGCTTTCGGAGCCAGAGGATCTACTGTGGACGACGCATTTGTATCGGCAAGCAACGACTGAAGTCCCATAAAGCCGAACCCGCATCCTGCCGTGCGGAGCATCGACCGCCGGGACATCTCGGACAAGCGGGGCGCTTTGGTGATAAATGGACGGATGTTCATGCAGGTCTCCTGATCAATACACGTAGATGAATTCGTTCGACGCCATCAGCGCATGGCAAAGGCTCTGCCATGCCTTTAACTCATCAATTTCACTCCATTTCCGGCGCAAACTCTGCATGTATGTGAGTCCCGAGTCGATTTCCATCGGATCCGGAGGGCGATCCAATATGCGGATGTACGCCTCTTCGATACGACGCTTATCCTGCTTCTCCTGTACGAGGATATTGTCTGCGATCGATTTTGCGGCGCGGTTCACTAGCGGGCTGTTCATCACGAATAGAGCCTGCGTGGCAACCGTCGTAGTGCTCCTGTCGCCTTGAGGACTCGTTGCATCACCGAAGTCGAAGAGTTCATATAGCGTCGGCAAGTTGGAGCGACGCAGCGGCAAATAGACGCTCCGACGGTTGGTACTCTCCGGACTCATGCTGAGGCGGCTTTCGCTGGTTTCGCCGTCCGTGCCGACCCCCGGATCAAGCGTTCCGCCCATGGTCAAATCCAGATCCCCACCGATCATGAGATAAGCATCTCGAATCTCTTCAATGCTCAAACGTTGCCTGGGATAGCGGGACATCAGCCGGTCTTCCGGATCTTTATTCTTCTTTTCGGCATCGTAGACAGCGCTCATTTGGTACGTCTTCGAAAGCATGATGGCGCGATGCATTTTCTTGATTGACCAGCCGTTATCCATGAACGTCTGAGCAAGGTAATCCAATAGTTCGGGGTTGGACGGTCTATCGCCGAGCCGGCCGAAATTATCGGGCGTTCGCACGATACCAGTACCGAAATGTCCTTGCCAGATTCGGTTCACGATCACGCGTGGGGGCAGCGGATTACGTGGATCAACGATCCAATCGGCAAGTTCCAGCCGGCCGCTCTTCGTCCGAACCGGAGGAGCCGGAGCACTCAACCGCAGAATCGATAGAACGGTAGGCTCTACGGGATCGCCCAAGCTGTGATAGTCGCCACGTAGGAAGACTTTCTGGTGCATCGTCTCGCCTTCCCTTACGGCGGATGCCATGGGGATTTCTTCCGTTGGCAATTGCTTCTCTAAATCCGCAGCCTCGGCGATCAAAGTGCGAATTTGAGCTGCCTGCTCTGGAAGGAGAGCCACAATCTGGTCTTCTTCGGAGCGATACAGCGGACCCTTCTCAACCCATGTAGCGACGAAGAACGGGTCCTTCTCTTTACTGGGCTGCGGCCTGGGGCCGGCGATCTTGCCAGCCGAAGGGAAGCTCGTGCGCGCCTTTTGCCACCAGCTTAAATCCTGGTCGTACTGATAGGCACTCCGGCGGAATTCCTCTTGATATTGGGCGGCGATCTCTCGCCGGTTGGCGGCAGTGGAACGATGCCATTTTGCAAGCTCCGGACGCGTTTTCACTTTAAGATATTCCACCCATCGGCCTAAGCCTTGCTCGTCCAATTTCGCGTCCCGAGAAGCAGCGGTGAGCGTCTGGCCTTCGTCATAGACACTATAAGCGGCCAGCATATATGCCGCGATCTGTTTCTCCTCACTGTCCCGATAGGTCTGGGCAGCACGGTCGAAATTGATAATCTTCGCGATCTTCGCTTCAATATCAAAGTAGTCGGTCCACCGCTTCCTGAACGCTTCGAACTGTCCGGAGGGCGCGAGCGGCGTCTGAACAGGCTCGCCGGTCTCACCTTTCGCATAGCTGAGGGTAGAGGCAAAAACCGCCGCGAGCTGATAGTAGTCTTTGGTGGAGATGGGGTCGAACTTATGGTCGTGGCAACGCGCGCAGGTGACGGTCAAGCCCAGCAAAGCCTTTGACGTCACGTCGATCTGATCATCGACCACGTCGTACCGTTTCAGCGGTAGATCCTTTTGCGCCAGCTCTTTTCTGCCGAGAGCCAGTAAGCCTGTGGCAACGATACCGCGATAACCAACGCCGGAGTTCGAATCGGCCGCGAGGATATCGCCGGCCAGTTGCTCGCGCACAAACTGGTTGTAGGGCATGTCGTCATTGAAGGCCTGGATGACGTAATCGCGATAGCGCCAAGCGTGCGGATAGCGATGGTCTTCATCGCTGCCCGTGGAATCCGCGTAACGCACTACGTCGAGCCAGTTGCGACCCCAACGTTCACCATAGCGCGGGGAAGAAAGCAAGCGGTCTACGATCTTTTCAAAAGCTTTTGGAGAATTGTCAGCCAGAAAATCGGCTATCTCACTTTTGGTTGGCGGAAGACCAATCAGATCGAAGGTAGCCCGACGGAGCAGCGTGGTTTTGTCCGCCTGTGCACTTGGTTCGATACCGTTTTTTTCCAGATTGGCGAGAATGAACCCGTCAATGGGATTGTCGGCCCAGTCTTTGCGTCGCGTGGCAGCTGGAGTCACGCGCTGGATTGGCTTGAACGCCCAAAAATTCTTGTCGGCATCTGTGATGACGCCACGTATCGCAACGGGGCGCACGCCGGTTCCGGATAGTGACGAATCAGGCGCCGAAGTTGGAATTGGAGCACCAGCGGCGACCCACTCACGAACCGCAGAAATCGTCTCAGTTGGGAGCTTGCCTTGGGGGGGCATCTTCAGTCGATTCTCGTAGCTTAACGCCTGGAGTATGGGACTCTTTTCGGGTTCGGCCGCCGTGCCGAAGATTCCCGAGGCCGCAGCCTCTTTCATGCCTTCCGGAGAACTGAGATCAAACCCGCCGCTCTTCAGCTTCGCATTGTGGCAACCTTGGCACTTCCCGGCGAAAATCGGGCGGGCGTTTTTTTCGAATAATTCGACTTGGGCGGGAGATTGGCCACTTAGTAGCGTTGAACTGATAGCCAGAGCGAACAGTGTAACCAAACCGATTCCTTGACTCATTGGTCTTTCAAACACCTCTCGCACTAACATCTAACACCAGACCCTCGCGGCGCGCCTTCCTTATTGAAGGCGCGCCCCCCTCCGATGATGCCGCCCTCCACTATGGCCTAGTTGTGACCACTGGAACAATAGCCAATAAGGGCCATCCTCCAAATTTTGGGTAAAGGCATATTTTCACATCGGGCCGGAACTCGGCGGGCGTTCAACTCGCGGCCTCACAAGAATAATCAATAACTCACGCTCGGCAACGCGGGGACTGTAAAGTGCATTTGCATCCACGAACCGAGGCCGAGAATCGTCAGGATGCGTCTTCGCACGTATGGAGCTTGATCACGGTGGACCGAAGAACGCTCAGCATCGCTGCTAAGCGCATTTCGCCGGGCTTGGCCGGCTTCCTTCCCGTTCGATAAAATACCGCGTCCCCTGTCCGGTGCTTAAATAGAAGCCACCGAACCATCTTCATGAAAGACGGTTGGGAACGGCCGTGTCCCTTGGAACGGATAACGTTTGAGCACCACCTCGCTGATATCAATACCGAGGCCAGGGCGCGTAGGAAGCGGATAGCGGCCGTCCACCATACGCATGGCCGGGAAGCCCATGAGATCCTCCCAAACCTTAGCCTTCTCACCGCCGTCAACGAAGCCGCAGATCTCCTGCGCCAGGAAGTTCGGACCAGCCGCGTCCACGTGAAGGCTCGCGATGCCGCCGATCGGTCCCTCGCAAGCGTGTGGCGCCATCCGTATGCCAGATGCCTCCGCCGCGGCCGACACCTTCCATAACGCCGTCACGCCGCCGATGTGGGCAATGTCGGGCTGGAGAATATCGATGACCCCGAGGTCGATCAACTCGGCGCAGCCATAGGCGGCGATGAGTCGCTCTCCGGTCGCAATCGGCGTCGCCGAATACCGCACCGCCCGCGCCATGGCGCGAACGTTTTCCGGTGGGCAGATCTCCTCCGCAAAAAGTAAATGCAGCGGCTCGATTTCGCGCAGGATGATGGCCGCTACGGTCGGGCTGGGACGCGCATGGAAGTCGACGGCGAAATCCAGATCCGGCCCCAGTCCCTCACGCAGCATCTCCATGTGCTTCACCGCGCGCGTGAGCTTGGCGCCCGTTTCCACCCACTCCAGAAGATCGGGAAGCTGGAACTTGAGAGCTGTTACTCCCGCCGCCTTGGTTTGGTCGCGCAATTCCCGTGCCTCGGCAAGCGACCATGCCGAGGCGTGGTAATAGCCCCGGATGCCCCGAGGATCGACGGGTCCCCCGAGTAACTCGTACACGGGAAGATTCATCACTTTGCCGCGAATGTCCCACAGTGCCTGATCGATTCCGGAGATCGCCGACCCGAGCACCGGGCCACCCCGGTAAAAGCTGCCGACATACATCAGCTGCCACAGATGCTCCACCTGCATGGGATCGCTGCCGATAATCAAATCCTTCAGGTCCATCACGCAGGCCATCGCGGCCGAAGCCTTGCCTTCGAGCGTGGCTTCCCCCCAGCCGACTACGCCCTGATTCGTCTCGACTTTCACGAACACATAGGGGCGGTCCGCTTGCGCGATCCGTTCATCCAGCGTGACACCGAACACCTGCAGGTTCGTAATCCGCAGCTTCGAGCCAACGTCACGGAACGCCGCCCCGCCCGGTGGCTTGTCCGAAGCGGTTCGAATCTGAGGGGCGCAGCCGCAATCCTGCAGCAGGGTGCGCCGCGGAGAAGCGCCACTCAACACTCCCGCAGCGGCAAAAGCGCCGAGTATGTCTCTGCGTCTCATATGCGTTCCTCGCTGTGGGCATCGAGCGCCCGTTCGTTGACATCAACGCCCAGGCCGGGCCGATTGATGAGGGCGGCGAACCCCTTTTCCGCCACTTCTTTGTTTCCAGATGTCAGCTCGGCGCGCATGGCCGCGTCCCGATCCGACGCCGGTACCGGCACTTCCTGGATAAACGAATTCGGCAATGCCGCGTTGATATGCATGCCCGCAAGCGTGCCGATCGGGCCACCGGAGTGGTACGGCGCGACTGCGACGTAGTGGGTCTCGGCGATCGCCGCAATGCGCTTGATCTTTGCCAGGCTATTCAGGCCCAGACTGGGACGGACAACGTTCACAGAGCCGTTTCGAAGCATGTTCTGAAATGTTCCGATATCGGTAATCTTGCGGCCAAATCCGATCGGCATGACGCTTTCGTCCCCGAATTTGGCGAGGCCGTCCGTGGTGAGCACGCTGGTCGGCTCGTCGAACCACATCAAGTGAGTGCGATCGAGAGCCGTCGCAACCGTCGCGGCGTCGCCGGGCGTCATGAGGCCCGCGCCGTCGAGCACCCACTCGGAATCAGCTCCTCCCTTGGCGCGAATGGCATCGACCTGCTTGCGCATGCGATTGACATATTCCTGCAAGGGAATCATTCCGTCGCGCTGGAGCGCGGGCATCGTGAACGCCTGGAACCCGAGCCGCCGGGCGCGTTCCAGCGGCCCGGCAATCGATGCCTCGTCTGATCCCTCGAGCTGCGCCAGCAATCTCGCTTTGAAGCGGGTCGGCCCTCCGAGGTATTGATAGATGGGAATCTGCTTCGACCTGCTGACCAAGTCGAGCATCGCATTGCTGACGGCGGCTTCCATCGCAGAAAGGGCGGCCAGCCGTGCGCGGACGAACTCGGTTTCCGTCGCTCGCCGCCCTGCTACTATCGCGCGGGCCTCGACGATTTCGGCCGAGGTCGCCGGGCCTCCTTCCCCGTACCCCGCAGCCCCACTCTGGGATTGCAGCTTGACCACGGTATAGCGCCTGCCGGAAACCGGTTCCTTCAACCGCCAGGCGCGGAACTGCGCGATGGCCAGCGGGTGCGAAGCACTTAGCGGAGGCGCAAAGAACACTCCAAGGTCGAGCGATCGCAACGTTCGTTTCTTAGTTGGCATAGGGATCAAGGTTTTCCGAGCAACATGGTTTCTGCACAGGCTTGCGAACCATCACTTCCGTTCGTGTGTTGTGCTTGTCATAGAGTTGCAGCAGCCATCGGCCGTCGCGCGCGATGTTGGGTTCGCGCGGCGGCGTGTAGCCGCGCGAGACCACAGTCTTGTACAAACCCTGGATATCAAGAGTGCCCACCGCCACGTGGTGCCACACGCCCAGCTGCTGCGGACTGGGAGTGCCACGCGACACCATATATTCGATCCAGTTGTCTCCGTCGGGGACCATCAGCGAAATCCAATCGATGCGGTCGTCCAGCGGCCCGCCCTTCCACTGGAAGCGGAATCCGAGAATGTCCTTGTAAAACTTATCTTGCGCCTCGGGGCTCTTGACGTGTACGCCAACGTGCAGCATGTGATCCGAAATCCGATGCGGCGAGATCGCCCTTCCAAAGTTCCGCGAGTGCGCCGAGCCTTTCACGTACTCCACAAACTCGACTGTATGGTCCTCAGGATCCTTGACAGTGAAGCTGTAGTTGCCGTCGCCATCTTTGCCGGCTTTGGCCGGCACGGCCCAGCCCTTCTCGGCCAGATAGGCTCGGAGCTTACGCGCGTCCTGGGTTTCGAAGCCGATTTGGATTAGTTTGTCGTCTGCCTCATTGGCTAGCGTCTGGGCTACTTCGATGTACTGCCGATCGTTCACTTTGAACACGGCGATCTCAGCAGCCACCCCGGGGCGCCTATGCTTGAATACCTCTTCGTAACCAAGTACGCCAGTGTAGAACTTCCGAACTTCTTCGAGGTTGTCCGTTTTAACCACGAAGTTGGCAATGCCTTTGATCGGGGGCCTTTCAGCGGCGAGAGCCGACGCCAAGGCAAGGTAAATGAGGAACGCGCATCCTGTTAAAGAAAGCCCGTTATTCATCGCAAGGTATCATACTCCTGTCTTCCAGGATGAGCAAGCCGTTCAACGGCGACTTCATGTACCCCAACACGCTGCCGTGAGCGGCCGCGCCGTAGTTGGCTTGGCGCGTGCGCAATAAAAACTGCGCAGCACATGAACCCTTGCAAACCCGATTTTGATGATATACACTCGTCCACCAAGTTTGAGCGGGGTGATTCCATGTCGAAAACTTATTGGCCAGTGGTTGTATTCCTGGCTACTATTTGTGTAGTTTTCCTGCCTGCCCTTCACGCGCAGGTGGAACGTGCTTCGATCATCGGAAAGATTACGGATTCGACCGGCGCTGCGATGGCCGGGGTAGAGGTCACCGTCACCAACGAGGCGACCAACACCAGCATCCGCGTCTCAAGCGATGACACCGGAGCCTTTACGGCAGTGAACCTGATTCCCGGGAGCTACACTGTGAACGCCTCGCCAAAAAGTTTCCGGCCGGTGGTGTTCCGCAATTTCGTGCTACAGGTGGGGCAGAGCGCGCGGCTCGATATCACCATGGAGCTGGGCAATGTGGAGCAGGCCGTGGAAGTCACCGGCGCTATCCCACTCCTTCAGACCGAGAGCGCGTCGGTTGGCCAAGTGATCGACGGGACGGCGGTCAATGCCCTGCCCTTGAACGGCCGCAATTTTGTGCAACTGGCGATTCTGGCGCCGGGCGTCTCCGGACTGGACTATGCGCAAGGGGGGACAATCAACACCGGCAAGCGGCCGGATGAGCTGCGGCCGGGAGGCACGGCTCTCCAGGCGAACGGAGCACTTAGTCAATCGAACGCGGTACTGCTCGATGGGATCGACAACACCGAGATGATCTCGCAGACATTCATAGTGCGTCCGGCCGTCGAAGGAATCCAAGAGTTCAAGGTGTTGACCAACAACCCGGGCGCCGAATACAGCCGCAGCGTCGGCGCGGTCGTGGTGGTGACAACCAAGTCCGGCGGCAATCAGTTCCACGGGTCACTGTTCGAGTTTCTGCGCAACGAAAAGCTGGACGCGCGGAACTTCTTCGCGCGGACCGACGCGCCGAAGCCGCCCTTTAAGCTCAACCAGTATGGGGCGAGCCTGGGGGGACCGGTGCTGCTTCCGAAATACAACGGACGCAACCGGATGTTCTTCTTCCTGAATTATGAAGGCTATCGCGAAGTGTTCGGCGACACGCAATTGCAGACCGTACCGGTAGCGGCGATCCGCGCCGGCAACTTCGCTGGAGTCAAGGCGATCTACGATCCGCTGACAACGAAAGCCAATCCGGCAGGCGGCGCGAATATCCGGCTCCCGTTCCCGAATGCCGTGATTCCGGCGGACCGCTTCGACCGGCTGGGCGCCGGGCTCGTGAATATGTGGCCGCTTCCCCAGCGACCCGGGCTTTCCAACAACTATGTCGCCAATCCGATCAAGCGGAGCAGCATTCATCGCGGCGATGCGCGCTACGATTATCAGGTTTCGCCGAAGGACTCGCTGTTTGTCCGATACTCGGCCGACTGGAGCGGGATGACCATCCCGGATACGTTCAACACCGACATCGGAGGCAATGAAGCCAGTTTTGCCGGGGATGACAACGTAAAGGGGCGAAGCATGGTGGCCGCTTGGACGCGGTCGATTTCACCCGGCACGGTCGGTGACTTCCGGTACGGGTATACGCAGTTCAACATGTCCTTGCTGCCGACCACGCTCACCAACCCACTGTGGAAAACCATTCCAGGACGGCAGACGGACGATCCGTTCCAACCGTCGGCGCCGATCGTAGCCACAACCGGGTACGCAGGTCTGGGTAACGCGCGCTCGACGCCCCTGATTCGCGACGAAAAAATGCACGAAATGGTTGCCAACGTCTCATCATTGAAGCGAAGTCACAATCTGAAGTTTGGAGTGGATTTCCGCTTCCGCACCAGCGGCGAGACGGCCAGCCCGCCCGGCGAGAGCGCGTTCGGACGCTGGGTATTCGACGGCACGTACACGACCAATCCGTCGTCTCCCGGGGGCACAGGAGAGACCATCGCCAGCATGCTGCTAGGCTTTCCCCAGGCCATCCGCCGCGATGTGTTCCTGGGAAAGACCGGGACCCTGCATACCAACGAACTCAACTTCTACGCGCGCGACGAGTGGCGCATCAGCAACAAGCTGACGCTGAACATCGGCCTGCATTATGAAATCAATACCCCCTTTACCGAAGCCGACAACAAGTGGGTGAATTTCAATCCGGTCACCGGGCAGCAATTGATCGCCGGGCAGAGCGGCGTGAGCGCATCCGGCAACATCAATACGGATTACAACTCCTGGAGCCCGCGCGTGAGCTTCGCCTATCAGTTCGACAAGAAGACCGTGGTTCGCAGCGGTTACGGCGTGTTCTTCTTCCCCCAAGGAAACGCCGGCACCAATATCCGCCAATTCCGGCAGCCACCCTTCGACTTCGTGGTGAATCAGCCGTTCTCGGGCAATGACATTCCCGCGACGAAGGCCACCGACGGCTTCCCGATCGTAACCACTTCTCCGAACCTGACGAAGGGGCCGGCGCTGTTCGCTCTGAAAGGGGTGACGCCGAATTTCCGCAACGGTCAGATGCAGCAGTTCAATTTCAGCGTACAAAGAGAACTGGCCAAGGATATGGTGGCGACCGTCGGCTTTGTAAGCTCGGCCGGCGCGAAGCTGTACTGGACGCGGAATATCAACCAGCCTGATCCGGGGCCCGGGGCGGTTGATCCGCGGCGTCCTTACTTCAGTCTGTATCCGGGCGTCACTGGGATCTCGTGGCTCGAGAGTTCGGGGAACTCTTTCTTTTCCTCGCTGCAAGCCAGCTTTGAAAAGCGCTTCAACGGCGGGTTCTATCTTCTGAGCAACTGGACCTGGTCCCATGCGTTGGACAATGTGGGCGGGGATGGCGGGACAAACGGGCCGATTCCCCAGGATCCGCGAAACCGCAGGGCCGACTGGGCCAGTTCCAACAGCGATGTGCGGCACCGCGTGAATATCGCGGCCAGCTATCAGCTCCCCTTCGGAGTGGGAAAGAAACACGCCAGCGCCGGCGCGCTGGGCCAGGTGGTTGGGAACTGGGAAATCGGCGGATTGGCGGTGCTGCAGAGCGGTCTGCCTTACACGGTGATTGTCGCCGGGTCGCCGTCCAATACCGGCGCGGCGAGCCGGGCGAATCCGGTCGCGGGCGTCAATCCGGTTCCGGCGGATCAGAATATCAACCAGTGGTTCAATCCAGCGGCCTTCGCAGCGCCGCCAGCCTTCACCTGGGGGACTCTGGGACGAAACTCCCTGAACGCGCCTCGGCTGTACAACCTGGATTTCTCGGTCTCACGCAAGTTCCGGCTGGGCGAGGCGCGAGAGCTTCAGTTCCGGTCGGAGTTTTTCAACGGACTCAACCATCCGCAGTTTGGATTACCCAATTCGACGGCCGGAGTCGGCGGCGCGGGCACGATTACCTCCACGCAACGGTCTAACCGGCAGATCCAGTTTGCGCTGCGGCTCGCCTTTTGATGTAAGTCGATTCTCGCGTCGAATTCGCGGGGCGTGAGTCCAAATGAAGTACCGTGTCGATTTCTGTCCTTGCGCTCACCGACCTTCGCGCGTCTTATCATTCCGGGTTCTCACGCTGCCCAATGTCTCAGCTAGTTTCAGCACGGGACTTTGTTTTTGATCACTTTTGCCGTGTGTTCATCTGACTTCCTCGCGTCCGAAGTAATTCGGACCGTCTGTCGAAAATGTCAGACCAAGTTGTGACTACTACAGATGAGCAGTATCAACTCGGGCCAG
>Ga0268266_10002288_pt1 | contig 20787 bp, 21 predicted proteins | sample KBSS13metaG_FD_190356 | JGI IMG/M metagenome (GOLD analysis project Ga0268266, IMG submission 190356) | Switchgrass rhizosphere microbial communities from Kellogg Biological Station, Michigan, USA - KBS S1-3 metaG (SPAdes) (version 2) | ecosystem: Host-associated > Plants > Roots > Rhizosphere... | reverse complement strand
AGCCGCGGCGTGAGGCCGGGTTGTCGGTCTTTCGCCGCAGGTGGCGTCGGAGACGGGCGAAGGCGGTGGTGTCGTCGCCGGCGAGTTCCCGTCGGACCTCGTCCATGTTCTCTTCGCAGTACTGGCCAAAGGCCCCGATGAAGAGACCGTGCTTGTCGCCGAAGGCGCCGTAGAGGCTGCTCCTTTGCAGCCCGGTCGCCTCGGTCAGCTGCTCGACCGAGGTCGCCGCGTAGCCGTGGTCCCAGAACGGTTCACGGGCGAGCCGCAGGATCTCCTGCTCGTCGAAGGTGCGTGGGCGGCCCATGGGCCGGAGTCTAGAGAAGTTATGGAACGGGCGTTCTGTTACTGTTCCGCGCCTTAGGGAACGAGCGTTCCAAAACTTGAGAGAGGAGCAAAGATGAGCGGGACACTGAGCGGGAAGGTCGCCGTGGTGACCGGTGGGAGCAGCGGGATCGGCGCGGCGATCGCCCGGCGGTTCGCCGCCGAGGGCGCGACGGTCTTCATCACCGGTCGGCGCCAGGAGGCGATCGACGCCGCCGTCGCCGAGATCGAGGGGGACGTCCTCGGAGTGCGGGCCGATGTGTCCAGGGCGACCGACCTGGACGCGCTCTTCTCCCTCGTCGGTGAGCGCGCGGGCCGCATCGACGTGCTGGTCGCCAACGCCGGCGGCGGCTCGTTCGCCCCGCTCGGCGAGATCACCGAGGAGCACTACCACGACACCTTCGACACCAACGTGAAGGGGACGATCTTCACCGTCCAAGGCGCCCTGCCGCTGCTGTCCGAGGGTGCCTCGGTGATCCTGATGGGCTCGAACGCCTCGGCCGGCGCCGCCCCCGCCTTCAGCATCTACTCGGCCTCGAAAGCCGCGGTCCGGAACCTGGCCCGCGGTTGGGCACTCGACCTCAAGGACCGCCACATCCGCGTCAACGCGCTCTCACCCGGACCGACCCACACCCCGGGTCTCGTCGGCCTGGTGCCCGACGACGCGCAGCAGGGCCTCCTCGACGCCCTCGCCGCCGAGGTCCCCCTGGGGCGCGTCGCCGACCCTGCCGAGATCGCCGGCGCCGCCCTCTTCCTCGCCTCCCCGGACGCCAGCTTCGTCAACGGCATCGAGCTGTTCGCCGATGGGGGCCAGGCACAGGTGTAGGGCGCCAGGGGTATGCCGGCGGCGATCGTGGGTAGCTTGGCGCCCATGTCATCTGAGCCAAGCTGGGAAGTGAACCTCAGCCGACGCGCGCTTCTCGCCGGTGGCGGGACGCTCGTGGCCGGCCTCGCCGCGGCGCAGGCACGCGCCGCCGTCCCTGGACCCGCGCGCGATTGGCTGCGCGAGGCCGCCGGTGGAGGAGCCTCGTCGTGGGCTCTGCCCGCCCACGATCTCGCCGCGACCCGCCATGCCGCGCACCGTCCCGGCCTCAAGCACCGCTGGAGCGCCAAGTTCCCCGGCGGCGTCCCGGCCACCGCGGCGATCTCCTCCGGCGTCGTCTACGCGGCGTCGGCCCAAGGCGAGGTCGCGGCGCTGAAGCTCGCCGATGGCACCGAGATCTGGCGGCGGGGGCTCGGCACCTACACCTACGGCAGCGCCGAAGGGAAGCGCCGGCTCGGCTTCTTCTCCGGCGTCGCGCTGACCGACGATTCGGTGATCGTCGCCTCCGAGGTCGTCTATCGGCTCGACCGCGCCACCGGCAAGACCGTCTGGAAGTCGGAGCCGCTCCGCACCGATTCGAGCGACGACTACTTCTGGGGCCCGCCGGTCGTCGTCGGCGACATGGTCCTGCTCGGCTCGGGATCCGGCGGCGAGGTGCCGACCGCGCGCGGCAAGCTGAGCGCGTTCTCGCTGGCGGACGGCAGCCTGGTGTGGAGCGCGGCGACCGTGCCGGACGGCGCGAACGGCGGCGGGATCCTCGCCCCGGCCAGCGTCGACCGTGCGGCGGGGCTCGCCTACGTGGCCACCGGCGCGCCGTACGAGGCGGTCGCGGGCTCGAATCCCGGCACTTGCTCGGTGATCGCCATCGACCTCCTCGACGGCACGATCGTCTGGCAGGACCAGGTCTTCCCCGCTGACCGCAAGGGCTTCGACTTCAACAGCGCGCCGATGATCGTCGGCGACCTGCTCGTCGCCACCAACAAGGACGGCGCCTTCGCCTGGAATCGGCACACCCACCGCCGCGCCTGGCACCGGCGGATCACCGACCCCTTGGCGGGCGGCGCCAAGTCGGCGGGACCGACGGGCGGACCCGAGGGCGGACCGATCGCGACCGACGGCCGGCGGATCTTCTTCCTCTCCAACGACGCCGCCACCGAAGGCTGCGTCGCGGCGGCCCTCTCCCGGAGCGGCCGGGTCCTCTGGCGCACCCCGCTCCCCGCCTTCACCTTCGCCGCTCCCGCGGTGGGCGGCGACCGCCTCCACGTCGCGGGCTCGGACGGCACCCTGCGGGCGCTCGACGCGGGGAGCGGGAAGATCGTCGCCCGTACCCCGCTCGGCGGCGCCAGCTCGGCCGCCCCGGCGATCGCCGCCGGCCACCTCGTCGTCGGGACGGGCGCCGAGCCCTACATCCCCGGCGACCAGCTGGTCTGCCTCGGCTAGTAAGAAGCGCCGGCGGCCCGGCGCTGATGGGTTGAGACTGGATCAGAACGACGAAAGAGGTGGACGATGGCGGTGAAGTTCGGGATTCTCGCGCGGCTCGAGGCGAAGGCCGGCAAGGGCGAGGAGTTGGGGCAGTTTCTGGAGGCGGGACGGGCGCTCGCGGTTGCCGAGGAGGGCACCGTGACCTGGTACGCGTTCCGGATCGACGAGACGCACTACGGCATCTTCGACACGTTCGAGGACGAGGACGGGCGGCAGGCGCATATCGAGGGAGAGATCCCCAAGGCGTTGGCGCAGGTCGGGCCAGATCTGCTCGCCTCCGATCCGGACATCCGCCCGGTCGACGTGATCGCGGTCAAGTAGGCGGGGTTTGGACGGCGCGCGAGCGGGATAGAGCGGGGGGACTGACAGCAACCACTGAACGGCTGGGGAGGACTAGATGACCAGGGATGACCTGTTTCTGAAGCTGCGGGGCGGGACCGCTGTGCTGGCGATCGTCGGGGTGGTCGGGGGCGGCGTGCTCCTCGGCGGCTGCGGCGGTGGCGGGTCGAGCACCGGCGGCACGACGAGCGGCGGCTCGGGCGGCGGCGGTGGCAACGCCCAGAAGGAAGTCGAAGAAGCCACCGGGATGAGCGAACAGGACATCGAAAAGGCCGCCGAAGAAGTCAAGGAAAAGATCGAAAACGGCGAAGGGCCCAGCCAGGAGCAGATCGAAGAAGCCGAGGAAAAGGCCGAAGAAATCGGCGACGAAGCGAAGAAGAGCCTCGAAGAAAACAGCGTCAGCGGTGACCAGATCGAAAAGGCCGAACAGGAAGCGAAGAAGATCCTCGAAGAAACCGAACAGAAGTTGAAGGAATAGGCGGCTTTCCAGGCTCGGGCGGCGCCGTTGGGGTGTCGCCCGGGCCGTCTGGAAGCTGGCGCCCGGGGCAAGGGACGCGAGGGGTCTCGGCGAGAGGGCCGTCTCGGCCACGGCCCTGGCTGGCTGTGGCCGTGGCCGAGACGGCCGGGGGATGTGGGGGAAGTGGCGGGAAGCTCGCCTCGGTGCCAAGGGTTCGTCACGGGAGGGGCACGGAAGCGTCACGAGACTCGCAAGTCGTGACGGAGAACTTGGGAAGTCCACGCTTCCGTGCGTGTTGGACAACACCGATCCTCGCGCTGCAAGCATTACCGGTGCTATAGCCCCTGTAATGCTTGCAGCGCGTTTTCGGGGCCTGATTCCGGGCCCGGAAAGCGCCCGAATGTGCCCAAAGGCCGCGGGAAGTGTGGAGTTCCCGGCATCTCTCGCACGGCTTCGTGCCGGGTGCGGCTTCTCTCGCACGCACCCTTGACGTAGGTCCGACCTCCGCCCGTCCCTGTACCGGATGTTTCACGAACCCCTCACGTCTCGGGCATTTCGTAGCGACCACAGCCTGCCAGGGTCGCTACGAAATGCCCGAGACCCACCTCGGACGGCCGCAACCCCCCGAAGCACACCCCGTCCGCCTATCCCTCCACAGCCCCCGTCGCCGCCTCGACGTACCGCCGCTGTTCCTCCGTCAACTTCTGCCCCGGCATCGGCTCGAACACCTCAAGGAACGGGTCCTCCGCGACCCGCACCCCCGCCAGCGCCTCCAGCACCGCCATCCCACAGAACGGCGTATAGGCCGGCGAGTAGCCGCCCTCCTGAATCACCACCAACCGTCCCTCGCACACCTCATCGGCCAACCCGAGGAACGCCTCGGTGAGCGCTCGGTAGGACTCGCTGTGGAGGAGCATTCGGCCCATCGGGTCCATCGCCGCCGAGTCGTAGCCGGAGGCGATGATCAGGAGGTCGGGGCGGTGGGCGCGGATGAGGGGGACGAGTAGCTGCTCGGTCAGGTGGAGGTAGGCCTCGTGGCCGGTGCCCGGCGGCAGCGGGACGTTCAGGTTCGAGCCGGGGGCCGCGGCGCCGCCGTGCTCGTCGAGGGGGCCGCTGCCCGGGGGGAAGTAGCCGTCCTGGTGGACCGAGATCGTCAGGACGTTCGGGTCTTCCCAGAACGCTTCTTGGGCGCCGTTGCCGTGGTGGACGTCCCAGTCGACGATCGCCACTCGCTCGGCGCCGTGGTGGGACTTGGCGTGGAGGGTCGCGAGGACGGCGTTGGCGAGGATGCAGGAGCCGACGCCCTCGTCGCGCCGGGCGGGGTGGCCGGGCGGGCGGACCAGGGCATAGCCGTTGTCGAGGCGCCCGCTCATCACCTCGTCGACCACCGAATAGCAGGCGCCGACCGCGAGGCGGGCGGTCTCGTAGACGTCGGGGCCGGTCGGGGTCGAGGGGCCGGCCTCGCCGTTGCCTTCCTCCTCGAGGAGGCGCAGGCGCGCGAGGTAGGCGGGGTCGTGGAAGGCGGCGAGCGAGTCCTCGGACGCGGCGGCCACCGCCAGCGGCGTCAGGTGGTCGATCATCCCGGTGACGTCGATCAGGCTGCGCAGGCGGGCTTTCGGCGCGGGCGCGTCGACGGGTTCGTAGGGCTGGACTATCCCTCCGGCCGGGGCGAAGCCGGCGCCGATGCCCGCCTGGTACCAGGCGAAACGCTCGTGCCAGGCGAGGCCGGTGCGGCGCTTCGGCTCGGTCGGCTCGCCGGGATCGGGCATCGGTTCAAGCTACCCATCCTGCTTGACATCTGTCAAGTTATGCTCATAGGAATGGATAGGGAGCAAGGCACCGCGATCGAAGACGCCGTGGCCGCGCGGTTGGAGGACCTGCTCGGGCTGGCCGAAGACCTGATCCGCATCGACAGCACCAACGCCTCCTATCCGGCGGGCGGGGACGCGGCCCGCGGCGGAGAGGCCCGGGCCGGCGCGCTGCTCGGCGGGCGTTGCGAATCGATCGGGATGCGGGTCGAGCGCGTCGGGCCGGACCCGGAGCGCCAGAACCTGGTCGCGATCCGCGCCGCCGCGACGGGCGGCGACGGCGACGGCCGCTCGCTCCTCCTGAACGGACACCTCGACACGGTCCCGCCCTCCGATCCTCCGGCCTGGACGCTCGCCGACCCGCGCGAGCCGGAGCGTCGCGACGGGCTCCTCTTCGGCCTCGGCGCCGCCGACATGAAGGGCCCGCTCGCGGCGGGCTGGGCGGCGCTGGCGGCGCTCCATGACCTCGGCGTCGAGCTCGGTGGTGAGGTGCAGCTCCACGGCGTCGTCGGCGAGGAGGCGATGGAGCACGAGCTGGGGACGACGGCGGCGATCGAGGCGGGCTTCCGCGCCGACGCGGCGATCAACCTCGAGCCGACCGGCCTCACCCTGGCCACCGCCTCGCCCGGCTACCGCTCTTTCAGCGTCCGGGTCGCCGGGCGCAGCACCCACCACGGCAACCGGCAACTGGCGATGCGTCCGGGCGGGGAGGCGGTCGGCGTCAACGCGCTGGAGAAGGGCGTGCTCGTGGTCGGGGCGCTGCAGGAGTTGGAGCGGCGCTGGGGCGCCGAGGAGCTCCACCCGTGGTTCCCGCCCGGGTCGTTCACGCTCCACCCGGGCACCTTCACCTCGATCGGCGCGCCGGGTCTCCCGGCCCCGGTCTTCTTCCCCTCCGACGCGCTGCTCGAATACGGCGTCTGGTACCCGCCGGGCTGGAGCGGGGAGGAGGTCGAGCGGCGGATCGAGGCCTTCGTCGCCGAGCGCTGCGCCGGGGACCCGTGGCTCGCCGCGCATCCGCCCGAGTTCACCTGGGGCTACGACTGGCCGCCGTTCGAGACCACGCGCGAGGAGCCGATCGTCGGCGCCGTCGCGGCTGCGGTCGAGGCGCTGCGCGGCGCCCCGCTCCCGCCGCCGTCCCCCGAGCACCCGGCCGTCGTCGGCGCCTCGGTCGACTCGACCTGGATCCAGCGCGCCGGCATCCCGGTCGTCACCTTCGGCCCCGGGGAGATGGGCGTCGCCCACAGCCCCGACGAGCACGTCGCGATCGAGCAGCTCCTCGCGGCCGCCCGGACGCTGGCGCTCGCCATCTACTCTTGGAGCCTGTGAGCGCCAGCGGCGAGCCCCGTCCCCAGCGCCGCGCCCGGCGCATCGCGATGTCGCCCGCCGAGGTCGACGAGTTCCTCGGCGCCACCCGCACCTGCCGTCTGGCCTCGGTCGGCGCTGCCGGCCCGCACGTCACGCCGCTCTGGTTCGTCTGGCACGAGGGGTCGATGTGGATGCAGTCGCTGACGCGGTCCCAGCGTTGGACCGACCTGATGCGGGACCCGCGCGTCGCGGTGGTCGTCGATGACGGCGAGGAGTACATGGAGCTGCGCGGCGTGGAGCTGCGGGGCGAGGTCGCGACGGTGGGCGAGATCCCTCGCGTCGGCGCCGAGGACATCCCCGAGCTGACCGCGGTCGAGGCGGCTTTCGCCCGCAAGTACCTCGGCGGCGCCGAGTTCGGCTATGACGGGCGCCATGGCTGGCTCCGCCTCGATCCGGCCAAGCTGGTCAGCTGGGATTTCCGCAAGATCCCTTGACCGGATGCACCCCCGACTTTCGTTGGGAAGTCCCGCCCAGCGGCCCGCGCGGGCAAGGATTAGCCCTTAGTCTTTGGAATCTCCCCAGCAGGGGATCCAGATGAGCATTCTTGACGACGCAATACGCGAGCACCTGGAACTGAAGCGCGCCCATGGCGCCGACGACTCGGAGTTGAAAAAACTCGAGGACGAGGCGTTCGGGCCGCCGCAGCGACCGGACGAGATCGACCCGTTCGCGGAGGCGCCGACCGAGTTCCTGGCCACCCCGGGCGAGACCGCCGCCGACGCGCCCGAGATCGCCGACGAGGCCACGCGCAGCGGTCGCCGCCCCGACATCGCCGACCTGCAGGAGCCGCCGCCCGCCGCGCCCGGGCCCAGCCCCGCCGATCCAGCGCGGATGCCGCCCCCGGCGCCCGAGGACGAGCTGTCCCCGACCCCGGACGCCCCGCCGCCGAGCCCGACCGCCGCCGCCGACGTGCCGCTCCCGCCGCCGCCCGGCGAGGCCCCGGCCGCCGACCTGGCCCCGCCGACGGGCGAGACCCCCGCGCCACCCGCTCCCGAGGACGCCGCGCCGATGTTCTTCGACCAGTCGGCCGCGCCACCGACCGACGCGACCCCGCTGCCTCCCGCGCCCGGGGAGACGCCCGAGGCGCCGAGCGACGAGGCACCCGCCCCGTCCGACGACGCGCCTGCACCTCCGACCGATGAGGCCGCCCTGGCCCCCGTGGACGAGGCCCCGGCGCCGCTCACCGACGCCGGCGCGCCGACCGACGAGGCTCCGGCCGCCGCCGAGCCCGAGGCCGATGCCGGTCCCGACGCCGAGGACCGCCAGGCGATCGTCGAACAGCCGACGCAGATGTTCGACGTGCAGGCGCACGTGGACGCGGAGGCCGCCGCCGACGCGCCGCCGACCGGTGAGCAGGCGTCCCCGACCGACGAGGAGCTCGTCGACGCCGCCGCGCAGGAACCGCAGGCCGCGCCGCCCGCGCCGGAAGAGAACGTCGCGCCGCCCGAGCCCGAGCAGCCGCAGCTGAACCTCCGCGGCCCCGATGCCGAGGTGGCCGGCCATCCGCCCGCCGAGACCGAGGTCGAGGAGGGCTCCGCCGAATTCGACTTCTTCAACGAACAGCGTCTCTCCGACGAGCTCGACCAGGCGCTCGAGGCGCCGCTGCCGCCGACCGAGGAGCACCTGGCGATGCCGCAGTACAAGGACGCGCCGCCGGAGCAGGCCGGGATCTTCGACTTCCAGTCGGATACCCCGTCCCCGCCGCGGGAGGAGCGCCCCTACGAGGACGACCCCTCGGCGGAAGTGCTGCGCCGCGCCGACGAAGCCGAAGCGGCGGAGGAGCCCCTCGAGGACGACGAGCCCGACCCCGCCTTCGACCCGGAAACGGGCCACGAGGATGTGCTCGAAGACACCCCGCGCTTCCTCGAGGACGCGCCGGAGGACGACGACCTCTGGTTCGAGCAGAAGCCCCCCAAGGACTTCGACCTCGACTGACGAGGCGGCCGCCCGCCTGTCCCGGCCGCTAGCCTGAGACGCGGTGTCTGGGGAAGCGGCCATCGAAGCGCAGGGGTTGGTCAAGTCCTACGGCGACGTGCGGGCGCTGGACGGCGTCGACCTGAGCGCGCCGAGCGGCACCGTCCTCGGCCTGCTGGGACCCAACGGCGCGGGGAAGACGACCGCGGTCCGCATCCTCACCACGCTGCTGCCCGCCGATGGCGGATCCGCCCGGGTCGCCGGGCTCGACGTCGGTACGCAGGCGCAGGAGCTGCGGCAGCGGATCGGCCTCGCCGGCCAGTACGCGGCGGTCGACGAAAACCTCACCGGGCTGGAGAACCTGCAGATGGTCGGCCAGCTCTACCACCTGCCGAAGGGCGAGCCGAAGGCGCGGGCGGCGGAGCTGCTGGAGCGCTTCGACCTCGCCGAGGCGGGCGGGCGGCTCGTCCGCACCTACTCGGGCGGGATGCGGCGGCGGCTCGACCTCGCCGCGGCGCTGGTCGCGCGCCCGCCGGTCCTCTTTCTCGACGAGCCGACGACGGGGCTGGATCCGCGCAGTCGGATCGGGCTCTGGGAGACGATCGAAGGCCGGGTCGCCGACGGGACCACGGTGCTGCTCACCACGCAGTACCTCGACGAGGCCGACCGGCTCGCCGACCGCATCTCGGTCATCGACCACGGCAGGGTGATCGCCGAGGGCACCTCGGACGAGCTGAAGGACCAGGTCGGCGGCGAGGCGCTGGAGGTGACGCTTGAGGCGGCTGGCGACGCGGAAGCGGCGATCGCGGCCCTCGACGGGTTCTGCTCGGCGCCGCCGGAGCGCGACGGGGTCGTCCTGCGGGTGCCGGTGGCGGAGCGCAAAGGGACGATCGCCCACGCGGTCCAGCGGCTGAACGACGCGGACATCGGCATCGACGACATCTCGATGCGGCGGCCGACGCTCGACGACGTCTTCCTCAACCTGACCGGCCACGCGGCCGAAGAAGCCGAGGAGGGGGAGGGATGAGCACCGGGATCTCAGACACCTTGGTGCTGGCGAAGCGCAACTTCCTGCGGATCGCCCGCGCGCCCGACCTGCTGCTCGCCTTCACCGTGCAGCCGATCATGTTCGTGCTGCTCTTCGCCTACGTCTTCGGCGGCGCGATCGAGACCGGCGGCCAGAGCTACATCAACTTCCTGATCCCGGGGATCCTCGTTCAGACGATGGCCTTCGGCGGCTTCGTCACCGCGATGGGCATCGCCGAAGACCTGCGCAAAGGCCTGGTTGACCGCTTCCGCTCCCTGCCGATGTCGCGCAGCGCCGTCCTCGCGGGCCGCACCCTCTCCGACATCGTCACCAACGCCATCTCGATCACCGTGATGCTCGTCGTCGGCGTGATCATCGGCTTCGGCTTCGAAAGCCCCTTCCTCCACGTCGTCGCCGGGATCCTCCTCCTGCTGCTCTTCGGCTACGCCTTCTCCTGGGTGTTCGCCTTCATCGGCCTCACCTCCTCGTCGCCGGAGGCGGCCCAGTCCCTCGGCTTCATCGTCATCTTCCCCCTCACCTTCGTCTCCTCCGCCTTCGTCCCCCCGGAAACGATGCCCGGCGCCCTTCAGTGGTTCGCCGAATGGAACCCCTTCTCGATCACCGTCAACGCCATCCGCGCCCTCTTCATCGGCGACCCCGCCGGCAACACCGTCTGGGGCGCCGTCGCCTGGTCGATCGGCATCGCCGCCGTCTTCGGCGTCCTCGCCGTGGCGAAATACAAACGCGCCGTCGTGCGCTGATCTAGGCACCGAATCGTCACTTTCCGCGCGCCACCCGCGCGCTTTTTCTTGCTTGGGTCGGTGGAATGGCTTCGCTCAAGCGAAAAGGGGACATCGCTGAGTTACGAGTCGCGGCCGATCTGGCCGCGCGAAGCTGCCACGTCCTGATTCCTTTCGGCGAGGATTGCGACTACGACTTGGTCGCCGACTACGAAGGGCGTCTGCATCGCGTCCAGGTCAAGTACACGACCTCCGACGGGCGGATCGTCCTCGTCCGGACCCGGTCCCACTCCCTTACGAAAGGCAAGGTCCGGCAGACGAAGGTCTACACCTCCAAGACGGTCGATTGGATCGCCGTCTACGACGTGACCACCGACCGCTGCTACTACGTCCCTTCGTGGATGCTCGGCGCCGACGGCCGGGGTGGGTTGCAACTCCGCTTGGTACCGGCCCGGAACGGACAGTCCCTCCGCATCCGCCGCGCGGAGGACTACCTGGATCCCGACTTCAGCCAAGATCCGTCAGTGGAGCCAGCCGGATTCGAACCGGCGGCCTCCTCCGTGCAAGGGAGGCGCTCTGCCAACTGAGCTATGGCCCCGCGCCTCCGATTGTAGGGGCGATCTCTAGGTTGTCGGCTCCATGTCCTTCGAGGGCTCATATCTATGGGGGCTTCGGCAGAAGGTCGGGCACGACCTCGTCCTCGTGCCGGGGGCGGCGATCGCGGTGCAGCGGGAGGACGGGAAGGTGCTGCTCGTGCGGCGGGGGGACAACGGCGTCTGGGCACTGCCGGGTGGCGGCGCGGAGATCGGGGGGAGCTTCGCGCGGACGGCGATCGACGAGCTGCGGGAGGAGACGGGGCTGGTCGCGAGGGAGGAGGACCTGATCCCGGTCGCCTGCTTCTCCGACGCCGCGCGGCACACGCTCCATTACCCGAACGGCGACGTCGCCCACTACTTCTCGATGTGCTTCCTCGTGCGGCGTTGGGAGGGGGAGCCGCGGCCGGACGGGGAGGAGACGCTGGAGCTCCGGTTCGCCGACCTGGAAGATCTGCCCGAGCCCTTCGAGGGCTCGACGACCCGCGTGGTCGAGCTGCTCCGGGCCTACCTGCGGACCGGCAAGTTCCAGGTCGGCTGAGGCGGTGCCGTTCGAGGGCTCATATCTGTGGCGGCTGCGCCAGAAGGTCGGCTCCGACCTCGTCCTGATCCCGGGCGCGATGGTCTTCCTCGTCCGCGACGACGGCGCCGTCCTCTTCACCCGCCGCGCCGACAACGGCCAGTGGTGCCTGCCCGCCGGCGGCGCCGAGGAGGGCTCGAGCTTCGCCGCCACCGCGCTCACCGAGCTGCGCGAGGAGACCGGGGTGGAGGTCGACCCCGCCGACCTCGAGGCCTTCGCCTGCCTCTCCGAGGCCGAGCTCCACACCATCACCTATCCCGGCGGCGACGTCAGCCACTGCTTCGCGATGCTCTTCCTCGCCCGCCGCTGGACCGGCGAACCCCACCCCGACGGCGTCGAGACCACCGAGATGCTCTGGGCCGCCCCGACGGCCCCACCGTCACCGATGCAAGAGCCCTCCGCCCACGCCCTCGACCTCTACCTGGCCTACGTACGCGAGGGCGTGTTCCAGGTGCGGTGAGCGGAGACGGGCGTTGTGCCGGGCGGGGTGCGGCAGTCCTAGCTGCGTCTGGGCGTCTCATGGCGACCCTGGCAGGCTGTGGCCGCCATGAGACGCCCAGGACGGGAGGGGTTCGTGAAAAACGCCGGGGAGTCGGCACAGGTCCGAGCGGAGGTCGGACTTACGTCGGAGGTCCGCGCGAGAGATGCCGCACCTGCCTGAGTCCCGTGACGAAGATGCCGGCAACTCCACACTTCCCGCGGCCTTCCGGCACATTCGTGCGCTTTTCGGGCCTGAAAAGAAGGCCCGAAAACGCGCTGCACGGGTTTTCCACCCTATAGGGGGGTCAATGCATGCAGCGCGGAATTGACTGTTGGACAACACGCACGGAAGCGTGGACTTCCCACGTTCTCCGTCACGAGATGCGAGTCCCGTCACGGAGGCGTGCCCCTCCCGTGACGAACCCTTGGCACCGCGGCGGGCTCCCCGCCGCACTCCCCACATCCCCCGGCCGTCTCGGGCACGGTCACAGCCAGCCAGGGCCGTGACCGAGACGGCCGTGCTCGCCGACAACCCTTGCGTCCCTTGCCCCGGGCGCCCGCCACGCGGTCGTCCTAACGTCCGGCCCCACCCGGTGCGGTCGTCATGGAGTCGGGCAGGCGGACCATCGGTCGACCGCGGGGGAGCGCGCCGTGTCCGTGCCGTCGATCTAGGTCGGGCGCTCGAGCACCCAGCGGGTGATCGGCTGGGGGAAGTTGATGATGCTCGGCTGCATCTCCTTGGTGAAGACATAGCGGAAGCCGACGCGCTGCATGGTCCGGTTGGGGGCGACGTTGTAGGCGTTCGGCTGGCAGAAGAGGCGGCGGAGGTCGAGGGCGCGGAAGTACTCCTCGACCGAGAGGCGGACGAACTCGGTGCCGAGGCCGGAGCGGCGGCGGGTCTCTTCGATGATGTGGAGGTGCATGAAGGCCTGCTCTCCGACCTCGAAGTCGTCGGCGGAGCTGAAGCCGATGACGCGGCCGTCGAGTTCCCAGACGAGGTTGTAGGTCTCACGCTCCGCGAGGGGCCGGGCGAAGTCCTCCTCGTAATAGGCGCGCCAGTCGTCCTTCGACCCGAGCAGCGCCCGGTCGACGCCGAGCTTCAGCAGGTACTCGTCCGATGCGTCGTGGAAGTAGTCGATCCGGATGTCGAGGTCGTCGAGGCGCATCGGCCGGACGACGGCGCCCTCGATCGCCATGCGCGACGCTCCCTCAGGCCAGCAGGCTCTCGGCCCGCTTGCCCTCGGGCAGGTTCTGGTCGGCGTGGTAGCTCGAGCGCACCAGCGGGCCCGCCGCGACGGACTCGAAGCCGAGATCGTAGGCCGCCTTCTCCAGCGCCTCGAACTCGTCCGGGTGCCAGTAGCGCACCACCGGCAGGTGGTTCTCGGTCGGCCGCAGGTACTGGCCGACGGTGAGGACCTGGACGCGGTGCTCGCGCAGCAGGCCGAAGGTCTCGACCATCTCCTCGAAGGACTCGCCGAGCCCGACCATCAGGCCCGACTTGGTGACGACATCGTCGCCGCCCATCTCCTTCGCCATCTTCAGCACGCGGGCCGAGCGGGCGAACTGGGAGCCGCGGCGGGCGATCGGGTAGAGGCGCGGCACCGTCTCCACGTTGTGGTTGAAGACGTCGGGCTTCTCGTGGATGACCTTGGCGAGCGGCATCTCCTGGCCGCGGAAGTCCGGGGTCAGGATCTCGACCTTGCAGTCGGGCGCCAGCATCCGGATCGAGCGGACGACGCCGACGAAGGCACTCGCGCCGTAGTCGGGGAGGTCGTCGCGGTCCACTGACGTCACGACGGCGTGACGAAGACCCATCGCTTTCACCTGGTTGGCGACGCGCAGCGGCTCCAGCGGGTCGTTCCAGCTCGGCTTGCCGGTCTGCACGTTGCAGAACCCGCACCGGCGCGTGCACACATCGCCAAGGATCATGAACGTCGCCGTGCCGCGCTCCCAGCACTCGCCGACGTTCGGGCAGTTCGCCTCCTCGCAGACGGTGTGGAGGTTGTCGCTGGTGATCGTTTCCTTCAGCCGCCGGTAGTTCGGCCCGCCCGGGGCCGGGACTTTCAGCCAGGGCGGCTTGCGCGCGCGTTTGAAGGGGATCGTGCCGTCGGCCTGCGCGGTCCCGCCCGGCTTGGCGCGGGAGCGGGTGACGTGGATTCGCTCGGTGGTCTCGCTCATCGCTCTACCCCGAGCCTAGCGGGCGCGGGTTCCAGGCCCACACTGTCGAGCCCGACAGCCCGCGGCTCGCGGTCGAAGACCTCGGCGAAATGGCGCCCGACCGTCGCCGCGAACGCCGGCACGTTCGCCTCGCGCCCGCCCTCCTTCGCGATCGAGGTCATCGCCACGCCCTGGATTCCGCACGGGATCACCCACTCGAACGGCTGCAGGTCGTTGTCCACGTTCACCGCCAGCCCGTGCGTGGTGATGCCCTTGCTGACGTGGACGCCGATCGACCCGATCTTCTCCGCCGCACCCGCCAGTCCCGGCGCCGGCGGCGGCCCGTCGGTCCACACCCCGGTCAGCCCGGCGATCGTCTGCGCGCCGACCCCGTGCTCGGCCAGCGCCCCGATCATCACCCGCTCCAGTCCCCGCACGTACTCGTGGACGTCCCCGCCCATCGGGCGCAGGTCGACGATCGGGTAGGCGACCAGCTGCCCCGGCCCGTGGTAGGTGACGAGCCCGCCGCGGTCGGTGTCCAGCACTTCGATGCCCTGCGTTTCGTACCAGGAGTCGCCCATCGGCAGTTCCTCGGCCTTGGTGCGGCGCCCGCGCGAGTACACCGGCGGGTGCTCCAGCAGCAGCAGGGTGTCCGGCACCGCCCCCGCGCCGCGCCGCTCGGCGAGTGCCAGCTGCAGGTCCCAGGCCTCGCGGTAGGGGACCGTGCCGCAGTCGATGAGGAGCAGTTCGGCACTCATTCCAAGAATTCTCTCAAGTCGCCCCCATATGCTGTGGTCCCCGCATGTACCAGTCAAAGGCGTACCGCCTCGAATGGCTGCCCGCGGTTGCGCTGAGCGCGGCGCTGGCGGCCCTGATGCTGATCTGGGACCCGCAAGTCGGGGACCTCGCCGCCCAGGTTTTCCACACCGAGCTCTTCGATCACTCCGGCCTGGCGATCTGGAACAGCTCCTGGTACGCGGGCCACTACACGCTCAACTACAGCGTGCTGTTCCCGCCTGCCGCGGCGCTGCTCGGCCCGCAGGTCGTCGGGATGCTGTCGGTGGTCGCCTCGTCCTACCTCTTCGACCGCCTGGTCCGGGACCGCTGGGGCGCCGAGGCGCGCTGGGCGACGCTCTGGTTCGCGGCCGGCGTCGTCACCCTCCTCGCCGACGGGCAGCTGACCTTCGCCTTCGGCGCCGCGTTCGGGCTGGCGGCGCTGCGCTCGCTGCAGACGGGAAGGACGACGCTCGCGCTCGCCGCGGCGGCAGCCTGCCCGCTCGCGAGCCCGGTCGCCGGCGCCTTCCTCGCCGGTGTCCTCGCTGCGGGGATCTGGGAACGCGGCCGGCGCCTCAACCGCGCCGCGCTCGCCGCCGCGGCGCTCGCCCTCATCCTCACCGTCGCCCCGAACCTCGCCTTCCCCGAACCGGGCCGCTTCCCCTTCGTCACCTCGTCCTTTATCTCGATCCCGATCTGGTGCGCGGGCGCGCTCTTCCTCACCTGGCGGGCCGACGGCGAGGCGCGCCTGCGCCAGGTGGTCATCGGCTATGCCGTCGCCGGCACCGCGATCTTCCTCACCCCGAACGCGATGGGCGGCAACGCGGTGCGCCTCGGCGCCCTCTTCGGCGGCCCGGTCCTCGCTGCGGTCCTGCTGTCGCACGGACCGCTGCCGCTCGCCCGCCGGGGCGCGCTGACCGTCCCCGCCCGCGGCGCCGGCCTGCTGCCGAACCGCCGCGTCCCGGCCTGGTTCTACACCGCCGTCCTCGCGGTCACCCTGGTCGGCAGCCTCTACTGGCAGTTCACCGCCAGCGTCGCCCAGATCGCCCGCTCGGTCGGCGACCCCTCGACCAAAGAGTCCTTCTTCGCGCCCGCCTCCCACTGGCTGATGGAGCACGGCGGGCGCGGCACCCGGATCGAGGTCCCGCCTACCGCGAACCACTGGGAGTCGGCCTACCTGGCGCCGAAGTTCGAGCTCGCCCGCGGCTGGCTGCGCCAGCTCGACACCGCCCGCGACGACATCTTCTACAAGGAAGGCGCCCTCACCGAGCGCAGCTACCAACGCTGGCTCCGCAACAACGCGATCCGCTACGTGGCCCTCCCGAACGCGCCGCTCGACTACTCCTCGGCCGCCGAGCGCCGCCTCATCCTCGCCGACCCGCCCTACCTCCACGAACGCTTTCACGACAACCACTGGCGCATCTACGAAGTGGCGAAGCCGAAGCCCCTCGTCGCCCCGCTCGGCAAAGGCCGGGCCAGCGCCGTCTCGGTCGGCCACCAAGGCTTCGCCCTCAACGTCACCCGCCCCGGCAGGTTCCTCGTCCGCGTCAACTTCACCCCCTACTGGTCGGTCAGCCACGGCACCGGCTGCCTCCTCGGCAGCGGCAAGTGGACGATCGCCCGCGTCGCCCGCCCCGGCACCTTCAGCGTCGCCGCCGACTTCTCCCTCGACGGCGCCTGGAACGCGATGACCGGCGCCGAGAAGACCTGCTGAGCTGGTCCGCTCAGAGCGCGAGCGAGAGCGGCTCTTCGAGCAGGCCCCGGATCGTCGCCAGGAACTCGGCGGCCGGGGCGCCGTAGAGGATGCGGTGGTCGCAGGCCAGGGTGACGCCGAGGAGATGTGCGGTCGTGATCTCGCCGTCCCGGACAACGGGCTTCTCGGCGATCGCCCCGACCGCGAGGATCGCCGCCTGCGGCGCGTTGATCACCGCCGAGAAGTTGCTCACGCCATACATCCCGAGGTTCGAAACCGTGAAGGTCCCCCCGGAGAGCTCCGGCGGCGTGATCGACCCGTCCCGGACCTTCCCCGCGAGCCTCCGCGCGTCGGTGGCGATCTCCCGCAGCCCCTTGCGGTCGGCGTCGAAGACGGTCGGCACCACGAGCGCGTCCCGCGCGGCCACCGCGACCCCGACGTTCACCCGCGAGTACAGCTCGAAGCGCCCGTCCTTATAGGAGCCGTTGGCGAGCGGATGCTCCCGGAGAGCCAGCGCACAAGCCTTGACGACCATGTCGTTGAACGAGGGCACGACCTCCCCCTCCGGCGTCAGCGCCTTGAGTCGCCCACGGGCGGCGACCGCCGCCGACATGTCGATCTCCGACTGCAGGTAGAAGTGAGGTGCGGTGGCCTTGGACTCCGCCATCCGTCGCGAGACGACCTGCTGCAAGCGCGTCAGGTCCTGATAAGTCGTGGTCCCCTTCGCGGTCTCGGTCTCCTGGGTCGCCGGAGCAGCCGGTGCGGCGGCCGGGGCCTGCGCTCCCTCCACATCAGCCTTGACGATCCGCCCACCGGGACCCGACCCGGTCACCGAGGAGAGATCGACCCCGTTCTCCTGCGCGATCCGTCGAGCCAGCGGCGAAGCTTTGACCCTGTCCGCCCGCGCTCCGGGTGGCGCTGTAGGGGGGACCGTCGCTGAGGAAGCTTTAGCTACCGGAGGCGACGGTGGGTCCCCTGCGGCGACAGGACCCGCGGCCGCAACCGTCGGTCCTTTGTCCGGATCCCCCACCACCGCGATAGGGGCCCCGATCGGCAGCGTCTCCCCCTCCGGCGCGAGGATCTCCGTCAACGTCCCCGCGACATCACTCTCATACGCCATGTTCGCCTTGTCGGTCTCGATTTCCACCAGCTCGTCGCCGACCGCGACCTCGTCCCCGACCCCCTTCATCCACTTGAGGACCGTGCCCTCCTCCATCGAGTCGGAGAGGCGCGGCATCACGATCTCCGCCATCAGGCCATCGCCCCCTCGAGGGTCGCGAGCGCGGCGCTGACGATGTGCTCCTGGTGGGGGATCGCCGCCTGCTCGAGGCGTTTGGAATAGGGCATGTGGACGTCGGCGCCGGTCACCCGCTGGGGCGGGGCGTCGAGATCGTCGAAGGCCTGCTCGGTGGTCAGCGCCGAGAGGTTGGCGCCGACGCCGCCGTGCGGCCAGCCCTCCTCGACGATCACCGCGTGGTTGGTCTTGGCGACCGAGGCGAGGATCGTGTCGAGGTCCAGCGGGCGCAGCGTGCGCGGGTCGATCACCTCGGCCGAGACGCCGTGCTCGCGCTCCAGGGTCTCCGCCGCTTCCATCGCCACGTTCGCCATCTTGAGGATGCCGACGATCGTCACGTCGGTCCCCTCGCGGCGGATGCGCGCCTCGCCGAACGGCACCAGTGTGTCGGGGTCCTCGTCGACCTCGCCTTTGACCCCGTAGAGGCTCTCGTGCTCGATGAAGACGACCGGGTTGTCGTCGCGGATCGCCGACTTCAGCAGACCCTTGGCGTCCCCGGGGGTCGAGGGGCACGCGACCAACAGTCCCGGCACCTGGAGGTAGAGCGCCTCGAAGCTGTGCGAGTGGGTCGGCCCGAGCTGATGCCCGCCGCCGCCCGGCATGCGGATCACCATCGGCACCTTCGCCTGCCCGTTGAACATGTAGGGGATCGCGGCGGCGTGGTTGACGATCTGGTCCAGCGCCAGCAGGGAGAAGTTGACCGTCATCAGCTCGACGATCGGCCGCAGGCCGTTCATCGCCGCCCCGACGCCCGCGCCGACGATCGTGTTCTCGGAGATCGGCGTGTCGCGCACGCGGCGCTCGCCGAACTCGTCGAGCAGGCCGTCGGTCACCTTGAAGGCGCCGCGGAAGACGCCGACGTCCTCGCCCATCACGAAGACCGACTCGTCGCGGCGCATCTCCTCCGCCATCGCGTCGCGCAGCGCCTCTCGCATCCGCAGCTCGGCCATCAGTCTTCGCGCTCCTCGGTGTCGTTGGCCGCGGCCTCGGCGCCGAAGCGCTCCGCCTGGTCCTCCGCGTCCAGGTCGGCGTCGCCGCCGACCCGCGAGGCGGTTCCGTCCTGCGCGTCGCCGTGGACGGCCGGGTTGGGACGCTCGCCCTCCTCCTCGACCTCCGCGTAAGCGGCACCCGCCTCGGCCAGCTCGCGCGCCGCCGCCGGCATGTCGGCCTCGTGCTCGCCGCGATGCGTCTCCGGGCTGCGCTCGTCGACCGCGTACCAGCCGCCGGGGTAGTCGGTCAGTGCGTAGAGGCTCTCGTACATCGTGTCGAGCGCCGGCTCCGGCGAGGCGTCGGCGAACTCGACCGCCGCGGCGACCGCTGCCTCGGCCGCCTCGCGCGCCTGGCCGACCTCGCGCTCGCCGAGCACACCCTCCTTCACGCAGCGCCGCGCGAAGCTCTCGATCGGGTCTTTCTCCCGCCACTCCTCGACCTCCTCGCGCTCCCGGTACACCTCCGGGTCGGCCGCCGAGTGGCCGCGGTAGCGGTAGGTGACGACCTCGATCAGCGTCGGCCGCTCGTCCTCGCGCGCCTTGCGGAGCCCCTTCGCCACCGCCTTGCGCACCGCCACGACGTCCATGCCGTCGATCCGCGTCCCCGGGATCCCGTAGCCCTCCGCCTTCTTCGAGAGGTCGGTCTGCGCCGAGTGCCGCTCGATCGCCGTCCCCATCCCGTAGAGGTTGTTCTCGACCAGGAAGACGACCGGCAGCTTCCACAGCGCCGCCAGGTTCATCGTCTCGCCGAAGTTGCCGGTGTTGGAGGCGCCGTCGCCGAACATGCAGACCGTCACCGCGTCTTCGCCTTTGTACTGGGACGCGAGCGCCAGCCCCGCGGCGATCGGCAGGTTGCCGCCGACGATCCCGTAGCCGCCCATGAAGCGTCGTGGGCCGTCGAAGATGTGCATCGAGCCGCCGCGCCCGCCGCTGGTGCCGTCGACCCGGCCGAAGATCTCCGCCATCACCGCGTTCGGCTCGGTGCCGCGGGCGATCGCATGGCCGTGGGTGCGGTAGGTGCCGATCAGGAAGTCCTCGTCGCGCATCACCGAGGTGGTGCCGACGATGGTCGCCTCCTCGCCGATCGCGAGGTGGAGGAACCCGCCCGCTTTGGCCCGCTGGTACTGCCGGCCTGCCTCCTCCTCGAAGCGCCGGATCAGCGCCATGCGCGCGAGCAGCTCGTAACAGGTCGCGGCGTCGGGGAGGCTCGGCACAAGGTCAGGTTAGCCCTAAGCGGCAGCGGCCTCCACCGCCTCCTCGAGGCGGTCGTCCCCCCAGAAGACCTCCTCGCCGACCCGCACGCTGGGGACGCCGAAGACCCCGGCCGCGGCGGCGGCGTCGGTGGCCTCGCGCAGCGCGTCTTTGACGATCGACGTCTTCACCGCGCTCGCGAGCGCGCGCGGGTGGAGCTCACACGCCGCCGCGGCGATCATCACGTTGTCGGGGTCGGTGAGGTCTTTGCCCGCCGCGAACTGTTGGCGGAAGGCGGCGAGGCTGAAGGCGATCGTGCGCCCGGTCTGCTTGGCGAAGGTCGCGACCCGCATCGCGTGGAGCATTTCCCCGGGCCAGGGATCGGGCCAGACGATCGGCGGCAGCCCCTGCTCGTCCGCCCGCCGCTCGATCTCCGCGATCCCCTCCGCCCGCGCCTCGGTCAGCGCCCAGGACCCGCGGTCGAAGTGCCGGAAGAGCCCGCCGAGCAGGATCGGCTGCCACTCCGGCTGCTCCAGCCCGGCCTCGTTGAAGAGCCCCGAGATCCGTTCCGCCGACAGATAGGCATAGGGCGACCCGAGGTCGTAATAGAAGACAGCGCGCTCCGGCATCGGGCGATTATCCCGAGCCGCGCCCGCCGCCGACTGTGACCAATTGGCGGTCGGCCTCGGGCGGAGCGATTAAGAGCGCGCAACTCTCCGAAGGCGCCACCCGGTGCCAGTCAGCTGTTCCTTATGGCGTC
>Ga0268266_10002287_pt1 | contig 20793 bp, 16 predicted proteins | sample KBSS13metaG_FD_190356 | JGI IMG/M metagenome (GOLD analysis project Ga0268266, IMG submission 190356) | Switchgrass rhizosphere microbial communities from Kellogg Biological Station, Michigan, USA - KBS S1-3 metaG (SPAdes) (version 2) | ecosystem: Host-associated > Plants > Roots > Rhizosphere... | reverse complement strand
TCCGCCGCGGAATTGCTGGCAGCGATCGATCACGCGCACTAGGCTCGTGCTCGTGCTCGTGCACGTGCACGATTCCGCTCAGATCGCTGTGAACAGCCGCGCCCCCGAGATGCTTTGATCCACCGCGCGACGACATCGCCGACGACGACAAGCAACCCTCCCCGTCCGTTGGGAGCTCCACCTATGTCCCGGGTTGCACCGTGCCCACGATCCAGCGCCCGAAGACACGTGCCCCTGCGTCTGAGGCTCCACGCATGTTCCCGGTTTGCGCCGAACCGGCGCTTCGAAGACGGCGACGATCGTGCACGAGCACGTGCACGTGACACGAGCACGTGCACGTGCACGTTGACGACCAGCCAACCCTCCGAGCGATTCGTACGTCCCATCAGGCGTGTGGCGATTTCTCGTGGTGCTCGCAGCGTGCTCGCATCCCCTCGAGCTGCGCGGCTCGCCGCCCGGTGAGCCCGAGCCGCTGCACGTGCGCGACTCGGCGCTGGTCGTGCCGCCGCCGGGCGAGACCCGCGCCGCCGCCCTCGACGACGGCTTCCCGGTCTGGCTCGTGCGTCACGCCGACGGCACGCTCAGCGTGATCAGCGGCGTCGCGCCGCGCGAGCGTTCGGGCGCCACGCTCTTTGCGGCCGGCGGCGCGCTCGTGCGCTGGCTGCCCGCGTCGCGTCGCCTGCTCGCCGGCGACGTCGCCTACGACGAGACCGGCCACGTGCTCGGGGTTGCCAGCGACGACGACTGCTTCGATGCGTGCCCGCGCATCGCCGAGCCCGCCGACGGCGCCCATGACCTCGACGCGTTCGCGTTCACCGCCGGCAGCGACGGCGCGATCGCGATCGGCGCGCCGCTGCCGGCCGGCACCGCGCCGACCGTGTCGACGTGGGTCGAGTGGGATCACGAGCCGCACCAGGCGCGCGATCTGCCGCCGCAGCGCGGCGAGGTCGCGCCCGATGGCAACGCCGCGATCGACGACGCGCGCGCGTGGCCGATCGGCAGCTACGCCGTGGTGGCCGGCTCGATCGTGCAATCGACGTCGGAGCCGCCGCGGCTGTGCGGGCCGTGCGGCGCGTGCACGACCGAGGCGCCACACGTGCTCGGCGTGCCGACGGTCACCGTGAGCGCGCCGATCGAGCACGCCGAATCCGGGACGATCTTGGTCCGCCGCGAGCGCGCAGGGCTCGCGGTGATCGCGACCGCGCCGTCGGCCGCGTGCCTCTAGTTCCTGCGCTCGTTCGCGGCCTGCAGCAGGTACGTGCGGATCAGCTCGTCGAGATCGCCGTCGAGCACGCCGTCGACGTCCGACGTCTTCATCTCGGTGCGGTGATCGTTGACCTGCTGGTACGGGAACAGCACGTAGCTGCGGATCTGCGAGCCCCACTCGATCTTGAGCCGCGCCTTCGCGTCCTCGGCCGCCTTCGCCTCGCGCTTGGCCATCTCGAAGTCGTAGAGCTTGCTGCGCAGCATCTTCATCGCCTTGGCCTTGTTCGAGTGCTGGCTGCGCTCGTTCTGGCACTGGACCACGATGCCCGTCGGCATGTGCGTGATGCGGACGGCGGAGTCGGTCTTGTTGACGTGCTGGCCGCCGGCGCCGCCCGCGCGATACGTGTCGATCTTGAGATCGACCTCGTTGATATCCACTTCGATATCGTCATCGATATCTGCGGTGACCTGCACCGCCGCGAACGACGTCTGGCGGCGGCCGTTGGCGTCGAACGGCGACACGCGCACGAGCCGGTGAACGCCGCCCTCGGCCTTGAGCAGGCCGTACGCGTAGTCGCCGGCGACCTCGAGCGTCGCCTGCTTGATCCCGGCTTCTTCGGCCGGCGTCTCCTCGAGCACGTCGACCTTCCAGCCCTTGCGCTCGCAGTAGCGGATCAACATGCGCTCGAGCATCTGCGCCCAGTCGCTCGCGTCGACGCCGCCCGCGCCCGACGTGATCTGGACGATCGCGCCGCCGGCGTCGAGCTCGCCCGACAGCATGCGCTTGAACTCGAGCTCGTCGAGCGCGCGCAACACCGCGGCCGCACCGCCCGCGGCCTCCTTGGCCGAGTCCTCGTCGTTCGCTTCTTCGGCGAGCTCGAGCAACACCTCGGCGTCGGAGATCGCGCGCGACTGCGCGTCCCACGCGGCGACCACCTGCTCGAGCGACTTCTTGGAGCGCAGCAGATCCTGCGCCTTCTTCTGGTCGTCCCAGAAGTTGGGACGCGCCGCGATCGAGTCGAGCTCTTCGACCTTCAGCCGTTTGTGGTCGACGTCAAAGCAACCTCCGGAGCTCGGCCATCTTCTCGGCCAGCTCCTTCAGCTGCGCGCGCACGGCGCGCACGTCCGTTCCTTCGATCGGCATGGGGCCTGGATACACTACCGCGGTGGCGCGAGCAACGGAGAGCGAGTTTCGAGCCGCGATCCGCCGCGCCCCGACGGATCGCCAGGCCGTGCAGGTGTTCGCCGACTGGCTCCTCGACCGCGGCGACGCGCGGGGCGAGCTGCTCGTGCTCCAGGAGCGCGAGGACGAGCTCGGTGTCGACCAGCTCGAGCGCTTGCTCGTGCTGTCCGCCGAGCACGGCTTCATGGTGCTGCCCGACGATCCCGAGGCCGACGTGCTGCGGTTCGCCGGCGGCTCGCGCCACGGCGAGCGCGGCGTCTACATCGAGTATTCGCTGCGCTACTGGAGCCGCGTGTGGACGGTCACGGAGACCCGCGACAAGCTCGTGATCGACGTCGACGGTCGCGAGGCTCGCAGCGACACGCCGCGCGGCATGATCCGCCCGGAAGCGGCGACTGCCGTGCTGTCGGCGCTCAGCCGCGCGATCCACAACGGCACGGCGTTGCAGTCGTTCGCACTGCCGGTGCCCGGCGAGGGCAACGTCGGACGGTTCCCGACGGAGCCGATCCCCGACCAGCTTGCCGCGCGGCATCGCGACGGCGTCGCGCGGCACATCGACCTCCGCGATCTGGCGCGGTGGCGACGCCTGTTCGCGCGCTGGCGAGCGGCGAGCTAGACGCGCGCGCGGCGCAGCTGCACGAGCTCGGCACCGCCGAGCGCGACCGGATAGTTGCCGGTGAAGCACGCCGAGCAGAAGCCGTCGCCCGACGCAGTGCCGACCGCGCTCATCATCCCGTCGTGCGACAGGTACGAGAGCGAATCGCTCGTGACGTAGCGGTTGATCTCCTCGACCGAGTGCGACGCCGCGACCAGCTCGCTGCGCGTCGGCGTGTCGATGCCGTAGAAACACGGGTGCGTGGTCGGCGGCGCGCTGATCCGCAGGTGGACCTCGCGGGCGCCGGCGCCGCGCAGCATCTTGACGATCTTGCGCGACGTCGTGCCGCGCACGAGCGAATCGTCGACGACGACCACGCGCTTGCCGTCGACGATCGACCGCACCGGCGACAGCTTCAACCGCACGCCGAAGTGGCGGATCGACTCCTGCGGCTCGATGAACGTGCGGCCGACGTAGTGCGAGCGGATGAGGCCCATCTCGAACGGGATGCCGGATTCTTTCGAGTAACCGATCGCGGCCGGCACGCCGGAGTCCGGCACCGGGATCACGACGTCGGCTTCCACCGGCGCTTCCTGCGCGAGCCGCTGGCCCATCTTCTCTCGCGCGCGATAGACGCTCTTGCCGTTCACGAGCGAATCGGGCCGCGCGAAGTACACGTGCTCGAACACGCAGAACTTGGCCGGCGCGGTCTCGGGAACCCGCAGCGAGGTCATCCCGCCCTTCTCGATCACGACGATCTCGCCGGGCTCGATCTCGCGCAGCAGATCCGCTTCGACGAGATCGAACGCGCAGGTCTCCGACGACAAGACATACGCATCTTTGAGCCGGCCGAGCACGAGCGGCCGGAATCCGTTCGGATCGCGCGCGCCGATCAGCTTGCCGTCATTGGTGACCAGCACGAGCGACGACGCGCCGCGAACGCGCCGCAGCGCGGCCACGAGCTTGCCGACGATGTCGGGCTCCTTGGCCTTCGCCATCAAGTGGACGATGACTTCCGTGTCGGACGACGTCTGGAAGATCGACCCTTGCGCCTCGAGCTCGGCGCGCAGCTCGGCGGCGTTGACCAGGTTGCCGTTGTGGGCGATCGCGACCGAGCCGCCGGAAAATTCGAACACGAACGGCTGGGCGTTGCGGAGCTCGGACGATCCCGCCGTCGAGTACCGGACGTGCCCCATGGCGATCGATCCCGGCAGCTTCGCGAGGTTGTCGCGGTCGAACGTATCGGAGACCAGCCCCATCGCGACGTGACGGTTCAGCCGGCCGACGTCGGGCTCGAGGGAAACCAGCCCGGCCGATTCCTGCCCGCGGTGCTGGAGCGCGTGCATGCCGAGGTACGCGATGTTCGCTGCCTCGTCGTGGCCGTGGATGCCGAACACCCCGCACATGCCCCCCAGTTACCACGCAGCACTGATGGCGAGTAGCAAACTTGTAGATTCCGCGGGTTTGCCGTACCTTTTTTGTGCGTGCCACGTCTCCTCTGGCGCGATGCGCAGGGCATCGAGGGTTCACTCGACCTGACCTCGGCCGAAATCCGAGTGGGTCGTGCGATGGACTGCGCGATCCGCACCGACGACGCGATGGTCTCGCGCCATCACTCGCGCATCTACTGGAGCGGCGGCGGCTACGTGCTCGAGGATCTCCAGTCGGCGAACGGCGTCTACTTCCAGGAGCAGCGGGTCCAGCAGCACATGTTCAAGCACGGCGACGCCGTGCGCTGCGGCAGCCTGTGGCTGCGCTTCGTCGACAACAACCAGATCGGCGCATCCGGTGCGTCGGCGGGCGGCAGCGCTGCGCCGCCGTCGAACCCGCAGATGATGCAGCATCCCGGCATCGGCGCCGTCCCTGCGAGCGGGCCGACCGGCCACGTCCCGACGGTGAATCCGCAAGGCGGCGAGCGCGGTGGCGCGATGGCCGCGCTCGGGATCGCGCCCGCGGCGGCTTCCGTCGAATCCGATGCCGAGATCCGCGTGCTGCGCCGTCGCGTCGAGCAGCTCCAGACCGAGCTGCGCGTCTATCGCGCGCAGAAGTTCAACCCCGAGACCGCGCGCCGGATGGAAGATCTCGAGAACGACCTCTCGATGATGGAGATCGAGCGCGACAACCTGAAGAACCGGCTCGACAAGGCCGACCGCGAGCTCGCCGCTGAATCCGGCAGCGCGAAGGTCAAGCGTGCGCTCGAGATCGCGGCGCTGACGTCGGAGACCTCGGCGTCGCTCAACGATCTCTTGTCGAGCTTGCGCATCGAGGTGATGGCTGCCGAAGGCGAGTTCGAGCAGTACGCGCACAACATCCCGCGCGCGAGCTTCGAGCTCATTCGCCAGTCGATGAAGGACGCCGCCGGCCACTGTGACGAAGCCCGGGAGCTGCTGAAGAAGCTCCGGGCGATCGCCGAGTGACATTCGCCAGATTCCCGACTGGTTTCGGGATCTTGCGCGTCTACAATTGTAATCACATCGCGACAGTTATCGACAAATGTCGCTGGTCGATTACAGTTGTATGGTGTCCGACGTCGTTGTTGCTCGGCATGCCCTTGCCCACTCCCGGCGCCGCCGTGGCGATCTCTGGGTCGGTGCGACCGCGTTGGCGAGCGCGATGCTCGCGCTGCCGCTCTCGCAATCGAGCTGGCACGGCTCCGAGGTCGCGGCCGTCCTCGCGGTCAGCGCGACCGCGATGCTCGCCGGACAGCGCTGGGCGATCGCGCTGGTCGCCGTCGCCGAGCTGCTGCTCGCGCCGACGCTCGCGATGCATGCCGTCACGGGCACGCTCGCGCTGTGGCCCGGACGGATCTGCGCGCTCGTCGCGCTGTGTCTGACGGTCCCCGGCTTGCTCGCGCACCGGCGCGCCGCCGCGGCGCTCGTGCTGCTGAGCGGGATCCGGCGAACGTCGCGGACGTGCCGGCACATTCGCGTCGCGCTGCTGGTCGCCGGCGTGCTCGCCGCGATCGTGCCGCTGCTGTAGTCGTTGCAGAACGTGAAGCGCGCGCGAGCGTGCGCGGCGGGGATGTAACGTCCGCGCATGCGGATCGTGGTCGTGCTGGTCGGCGTGCTCGCGTGCTCGAGCCCACATTCGAATGCGCCAGCGGATGCGCTCGGCGGTACAGCGCCCGACGCGATGCCCGATGCGATGCCCGATGCAGCCCGCGACGCGGCCGCGGATGCGCCTCGCGATGCGCCGGTGGATGCGCCGCCGGCCATGCGCGTCGTGACGCTGCACGCGAGTGGGAATCCGGTCTACGTCGCGTATCGAGACGGCAGCGCCGCATGGGCAACGCCCGCTCGCGTCGACAGCGACACGTACGTGATCGAAGTCAGCGGTCCGTACCTGGCGCTCGCGGTGTGCACGGACCCCATCGGCGGTTCGGTCGACGCCGAGGAATACGGCGCGACGCCCGACGACGGCGCCGATCTCGCGATCGGCTGCACGGTGTTCGAGCCCGCCGAGCCGCCGACGATCAGCTTCGGCGGCTCGACGACAGAGCCTGGCATCGTCGCCAACGGTCGCGGCTCGGCAAGCTCGATGACGATGCCGTGGTCGTTCGACCTTTCGGCAACCGAGGGGCCTCACGAGATCGCGGTCGTCGGGACCTCGCATACCGCGATCGTGCGCGGAATCTTCATCGGTGAGGTAAACGGCGTCGGAACCGTCGACCCGAGCGTCGGCGGCGCGCCGAGCATCGTCGCGAACGAGGTCCTGACGAACGCGACCATGGCAGACACGATCGAAACGCGCGTGCAGCTGTTCACGCAGCACGAAGCAATGACCATCTTCAACATGGAATCGTCGAGCGCACCGATCGTGCCGCCTTCGCTGCTGTTGCCGGGCGAGACCGAGGCCGTGACCGTTTCGGCATTCGACACCCTCTACACGCGCAGCGTCGAGACCTTCGATCCGACGACGACGATGTTCGAGCTCCCGCCGCGGATATCGGGCATCTCGTTCGATCGATTCGCGCCGACGGTGTCCGCGAGCTGGACGTCGCCGCTGCCGATGACCGGCGAGATCTCGATGGCGCTCCAGAACCCGGGCGACGTGTTCGGCATCGCCGCCGTCGCGGTCTCGCCCGCGTGGCTCGCCGCCACCGGCGCGACCTCGCTCTCCTTCGACGCGAGCGCCGCCGGCTGGCAACCGGCGTGGTCCACGGAGCTGTTCGACGCCACGTTCACCGGCGTGTTTTCGATCACGCAGACGTCGCCGGATGGCGTGATCACGACCTCGCAGTGGCAACCGGTCTTCCGCTGATCTTCAGCTCGCCCGCATCGCCCAATGCGCGCACCAGTAGGCAAGCACGAGCGCGATCACTGCCGCGATCGCGACCTTCCACCAGCTGAGGCCGCCGCTCGGCACGACGAAGCGCGCCGACAGCGCGCGCAATCCGCCGTTGTAGAGCGCGAACGGCGGCACGAAATGCGACGGCATCGCCGGCGGCAGCCGAGCGACGCGCGGGCTCGCATGCGCCGCGCTCGCGTATGGCGCCAGATGCGCGGGCACGCCGGGCACGAGCCCGACCGGATGACCGACCGGCGTCGCCACGGCGAGCGAGATCGCGGCGAGCCCGATCGGGATCGATGGCTGCGGCAACGACGCCAGCATCGCCGGCACGGGATCGACACTGGTCTTCGCGATCACCGCGATCACGTCGTCGCGCGTGTGCTGCGTGGTCGAGCGCTCGTCCTCGGACGCGAACGGCAGCGGCTCGATCATCGTGTCGATCTCGATGACGTCGGAGATGGAGACCTCGGGGGCGTCGTCGAGCTCGACCTGCGTCGGTGTCGAGATGTCGAGGGTCTCGTCGCCGGTCGTGACGCCGCCCGATTCGGTCTCGGCGCCCGCAAACGGCCAGGTCGCGCCGCCGAGCTGCGCGAGCACGCTGTTCTCGTCGCGCAATTCGCTCGAGTTCGTCGCGATCGCGAGCGCGGGGCGCGGCACGTCGCCGAGCACGTGCGCGACCAGGCCGGCCAGCTTCGGCGCGTAGAGCACGGGCGACTGCGTGCGCAGGAAGCCCTCGAGATCGGCGGCGAGATCGCCCGCGGTCTGGTAGCGATCGCCGGGCATGCGCGCGAGCGCGCGCATCACGATCCGCTCGAGCTCGACCGGAACGTCGCGCCGCAGCCGCGACGGCGCCGCGATCTGCGCACGCCGCGTGCGCTCGAGCAAGCGATGCAGATCGGCCTCGCGATACACCATCTGCCCGGTGATGAGCTCGTACAGCACGATGCCCGCCGAGAACACGTCGGAGCGCGCGTCGAGCGTCAGCCCGCGCGACTGCTCCGGGCTCATGTAGTGGTACTTGCCCTGGATCGCGCCGGCCGCGGTCTTCCAGATCTTGGTCGCCGCTTTCGCGATGCCGAAGTCGCCGAGCTTGACCTCGCCGGACCGGCTGATCAGCACGTTCTGCGGCGACACGTCGCGATGCACGATGCCGAGCGGCTCGCCGTCGCGGCCGAGCTTCTTGTGCGCGTGGTCGAGCGCCTGCGCGATCTCCTTGCCGACGAACGCGCACAGCCCGAACGGCAGGCCGACATCGAGCTCGGAGCACCGGCGCAGCACCTCGAACAGGTCGGCGCCATCGACGTACTCCATCGTGATGTAAAAAGACTCGCCGACGCGGCCCAGATCGAACGTCTGCACGATGTTGCTGTGGTTGAGCTGCACCGCGATCTTCGCCTCGTCGATCAGGCGCTGGGTGAACTGCGCGTCGCGCACGAGGCCCGAGTGGATCACCTTGAGCGCGACGTACTTCTCGAACCCGGCGACGCCGCTGGTGCGCGCGAGATAGATCTCCGCCATGCCGCCGACGGCGATCTGCCGGACCAGCTCGTAGGGACCGAAGGCGCGCTCCACCATGCGCGTCGCATAGTTCAATCGGTGTGCCGCACAACCGTCGTTTCGTACTGTGGACCTACGGACCCACGTGCGCGGCGCGACGTGGGGACAGTCCCACCCCACTCCCCGGGCACGTGCGCGACTTGTGCACGCGCACGCGCGTCGAGCCCGAGCCCGAGCCCGAGGTAGCCTGCTATTCGGTGACCCCGCTGAGCCACGCGACGCGTGATGTCGGCGATGACCTGCGCGACCGCAACGCGAGGCTGCGCGACGTGCTCGTCGCCGCCGGTGAGCTCGGGCCCGATTAGCCGAGCCAGGCGCGCGCGTTGCGGAACATGCGAAGCCACGGGCTGGCCTCGCCCCATTCGCGCGGATGCCACGACAGCTGGACGGTCCGGAACACGCGCTCGGGGTGCGGCATGATCGCGGTGATGCGGCCGTCGGGCGTGGTCACCGCGGCGATCCCGCGCGGCGAGCCGTTCGGGTTCGACGGATAGCTCTCGGTCGCCTGGCCGCGCGCGTCGCAGAAGCGCGCCGCGACGAGCCGCTGGCTCTCGAGCGCCGCGAGCTTGCCGACGTCGAGCTCGGCGCGGCCCTCGCCGTGCGCAGTCGCGATCGGCATCCACGAGCCGGCCATCCCGGCGAAGAACAGCGACGGGCTGTCCTCGATCTTCACCATCACGACGCGCGCCTCGTAGCGCTCGCTGCGGTTGGTCACGAACCGCGGCCACGTGGTCTGCAGCGCCGGGACGAGCTCGGGCGCGAGATCCGCGACCATCTGGCACCCGTTGCACACGCCGAGCACGAACGTGCCCGCGCGATCGACGAGACGCTGAATCGCGTCGCGAGCGCGCGCGTTGTAGCGGAACGTCGCCGCCCAGCCACGGCCCGCGCCGAGCACGTCGCCGAACGAGAACCCGCCGCACGCGACCGCGCCGGCCATCGCGCGCAGGTCCTCGCGGCCCTCGATGAGGTCGGTCATGTGCACGTCGACGGCGTCGAAGCCGGCGCGCGTGAACGCGGCCGCCATCTCGATCTGGCCGTTGACGCCTTGCTCGCGCAGGATCGCGACGCGCGGCCGTGCACCACGTGCGACGAACGGCGCGGCGACGTCGTTGTCGAGACCGAACGCCAGATGCGCGGCGAGCTCGGGCGGCTCGGCGAGCACGCGCTGGCTCGCCTCGTGAACCGCGCACGCGGGATCGTCGCGCCGCCGCGCGATCTCGCCGGTGACGTGCGACCAGTGCGCGCGCAGCGTCTCGCGCGCTTGATCGACGACGCGCGTGCCGCCGTGATCGATGCGAATCGCACGGCCGGCGACCGCGCGGCCGATCGCGTGGACGATGCAGCCGGCGGCTTCGAGCGCGGCGCGCGCGTGCGCGACATCGCCGGGCGCCACTTCGATCACCGCACCGAGCTCCTCGGCAAACAGCGCGCGGAACGGATCGGCGTGGACGGTCGACACGTCGAGCTCGAGCCCGAGGCCGCTCGCGAAGCTCATCTCGAGCACGCACGCCGCGAGCCCACCGTCGGAGCGATCGTGATACGCGGCGATCTTGTTCTGCTCGACGAGCGTCTGCATCGCCGCGAAGAACCCTGAGAGGTGTTGCGGATGTTCCAGGTCGGGCGGTGCATCGCCGAGCTGGCCGTAGACCTGCGCGAGCGCGCTGCCGCCGAGCCGGCACGCACCGCCGCCGAGATCGACGAGCAGCAGCTCGCGGCCGCCGCCGCGCAGCTCCGGCGTGACCGCGCGCCGCACGTCGTTGCACGGCCCGAACGCGGTGACCACGAGCGTGACCGGCGAGACGACGGCCTTGCCGTCCCACTGCGTTCGCATCGACATCGAGTCCTTGCCGACGGGAATCGCGACGCCGAGCGCGATCGCGCAATCGCTCGCGGCGCGCACGGCGGCGTAGAGCCGCGCGTCCTCGCCAGTGTGGCCGGCCGCCGCCATCCAGTTGCACGACAGCTTGATCCGCGGCAACGGGCCGATCGGCACGGCCGCGAGGTTCGTGATCGCTTCGCCGATCGCGAGCCGCGACGCCGCGCCGGCATCGAGCAGCGCCACCGGCGGTCGCTCGCCGAGCGCCATGACCTCGCCGGCATACGTGTCGAAGCCGGCGAGCGTGAGCGCGCAATCGGCGACCGGCACCTGGAACCGGCCGACCATCGGATCGCGGCTGCACAAGCCGCCGACGGTGCGATCGCCGATCGTGACGAGGAACGTCTTGTCGGCGACCGTCGGCAGCCGCAGCACGCGCGCGAGCGCGTCGGCGACGGTCGCGTTGCCGAGCGCGAGCGGAAACCGCGGCGGCTCGTCGGGCTCGGCGCGGCGGTGCATGCGCGGCGGCTTGCCGAGCACGAGCTCGAGCGGAACGTCGACCGCGCGCGCCGGGGCAAGCCCGTCGCGCTCCATCTCGGCGGGCTTGTCGACGGCGTCGGCGAGCACGAGCTGGCCGTCGGCCGTCGCGGTGCCGAGCTTGGCCCACGGCGCGCGCTCGCGGGCGCACAGCGCGGCGAAGTCGCCGAGGCGCGACTCGGAGATCGCGAGCACGTAGCGCTCCTGCGCCTCGTTGCACCACAATTCGAGCGGCGACAGATCGGGCTCGCCCGTCGGAATCGCGCGGAGCTCGAGGCTCGCGCCGAGCCCGGCGTCGTGGACGATCTCGGGCAGCGCATTCGACAGACCGCCGGCACCGACGTCGTGGATCGACAGGATCGGGTTGCCCGCGCCTTGCGCCCAGCACGCGTCGATCACTTCCTGGCAGCGCCGCTCGATCTCGGCGTTGTCGCGCTGGACGCTGGCGAAGTCGAGCTCCTCGGCCGACGCGCCCTGCGCGAGCGAGCTCGCGGCGCCGCCCCCCAAGCCGATCAGGAACGCGGGCCCGCCGAGCACGACGAGCGCCGCGCCGGCGGGAACCTGGGCCTTTGCGACGTCGCCCGGCCGGATCGCGCCGATGCCGCCGGCGAGCATGACCGGCTTGTGATAGCCGCGCGCGAGCGCGCCGGGCTCGGGCAGCTCGAACGTGCGGAAGTAGCCGAGCAGCGCGGGCCGGCCGAACTCGTTGTTGAACGCGGCGGCGCCGAGCGGCGCTTCGATCATGATGTCGAGCGCACGCGCGATCCGCGCCGGCGAACCGATCCATTCGTCGGCGGACGGCTCCCACGGCTCGAGCGAGCCCGGGATGCGCAGATCCGAGACCGTGAAGCCGACCAGGCCGGCCTTGGGCTTCGCGCCGCGACCGGTCGCGCCCTCGTCGCGAATCTCGCCGCCCGAGCCGGTCGCCGCGCCCGGAAACGGCGAGATCGCGGTCGGATGGTTGTGGGTCTCGACCTTGCCGAGGATGTGCGAGTGCTCGAGGTGATCGCGATACACGCGATCGCCGTCGGCGAAGAACCGCGCGGCCGCGCTGCCTTCGATCACGGCGGCGTTGTCCTTGTACGCCGACAGCACGCCGTCGGGCGCCGCCTGCGTCGTGCGCTTGATCCACTGGAACAGCGAGCGCTCCTGCGCGGCGCCGGCGAGCGTCCACTCGGCGTTGAAGATCTTGTGGCGGCAGTGCTCGCTGTTCGCCTGCGCGAACATCATGAGCTCGACGTCGGTCGGATCGCGGCCGAGCTCGGTATAGCGCGCGACCAGATACTCGATCTCGTCGGGCGCGAGCGCGAGGCCCATGCGCTGCGACGCGGCCGCGAGCTCGCCGAGCTTCACGCGTCCGAGCGGGCGCGGTGCGCCGCCCGGCGCGATCAGCTTCATCAGGTCGGCTTCGCGCCGGATCACGCTCTCGGTCATCCGATCGTGCAGCGCCTCTGCGACCACCGCGCCGTCGATCGAATGCCCGGTGATCGACCACTCGGTCGCGCGCTCGATCCGCGTGATCGCGCCGAGCCCGCACACGTGCGCGATGTCGGTTGCCTTCGACGACCACGGCGACGTCGTGCCGATCCGCGGCGCGATGTAGAACGTGTCGGACTCCTGCGTCGCGACCCTGCCTGTCGTGGGCGGCGCATCGCTCGTGCTCGGGCCGTACGTCAGCATCGCGCCGAGCTGTGCGAGCTCGACGGCGGTCAGCTCGCGCTCGCTCGCGACGACGTGCACCCAGCGCGCGTCGATCGTCGTCACGCCCGGACACGCGCTGCGCGCCCGGACCAGCGCGGCGCCCCGGCGGGCCGCGCTCAGCGCTGCGCGGCCGGGAAGGATCAGCATGTGGCTCCGAGGTGCACGTGATCGTGCTCGTGCCACGTGCACGTGCTCGTGCACGAGAACCCAACCACCTTTTGTCCGAGGTTGAGTCCGTCCCCCGCGGCGTCAGCGATCTCGCGAACCTGAGTGGCCTCAAGTTGAGGTAGTGGAGAGCGTCCCCTCGTTTGCTGCGAGAACGCAGGCAGAGCGCTAGCTTCGTGCACGAGCACGTGCACGTGACACGAGCACGTGCACGCTTCCTGATCGGCCTGAGCTAGTGGGGCGCGTCCCTTCACGTCGCTCCCAGCGCAGCCGCGATGCGCGGAACCGGCGGCCGCGTGTCGGGCTGGAACGCGCTGCCGGTCACTAGCTCGAAGCTGGCGATGTAGCGGCGCGCCGCCTCGCAGCGGATCTCGTCGGGCATGATCGGCGGCGGGCCGTCGCCGGACCACTTGGCTTCGCCCGAGAGCCAGCGCCGCACGTATTCCTTGTCGAGGCTGCGCGGCTCCTCGGCGCGCGCGAGCCTGGCCTCGTAGTCCTCGGCGTACCAGTAGCGCGACGAATCCGGCGTGTGGATCTCGTCGATCACGACGATCGCGCCGGATGGATCGACGCCCATCTCGTACTTGGTGTCGGCGAGGATCAGGCCCTGCTTCGCCGCGTGCGCCTGACCGGCCGCGAACAGCGCCTCGGCGATCGTCGCGGCGGTCTCGAAGTGCGAGGGTGAGATCCGGCCCATCGCGAGCAGCTCGTCCTTGCTTACCGACACGTCGTGGTCGCCCTTGGCCGCCTTCGTCGACGGCGTCAGGATCGGCCGCGGCAGCGCCTCGTTCTTCTTCATACCGGCGGGCAGCGCGTGGCCGCAGAACGTCCGCGCGCCCTGCTCGTACGCACGCCAGATCGACGTCGACGTCACGCCGGTCAGGTACGCGCGCATCACGAGCTCGACGGGCAGCGGCGTGCACTCGCGCGCGACCATCACGTTCGGATCGGGCACGCGCACCATGTGGTTGGGCGCGATGTGGTTGGTGTGGCCGAACCAGAACGTCGCGAGCTGGTTCAGCACCTGGCCCTTGAACGGGATGGTCCCGACGACGGCGTCGAACGCGCTCAGCCGATCGGTCACGACGATCACGCGCTCGCCACGCTCGCCATCGATATAGCAATCGCGGACCTTGCCGTCGTAGCGCGGCAGCGTGCGGCCGCCGAGCGCGGTCCACGGCGTGGCATCGAGCGTCTGCGCGAGCTGCGCGTGCAGGATCGAATCGGCGATCATCGGTTGGCTCCGAGCGCGCGCTCGAGGATCGCCGGCGCGTGCCGCAGGTGGTGGTCGAGATCGAAGCACGCATCGAGCGCCGCGGCGTCGAGCCGCGAGCTGACGTCGGGATCCTTGCCGAGGAGCTCGCGGAACCGCCCCGGCTTCGCGCCGGCCACGCCGTCGGCCGCCGCTTCGTTGATCGCCGCGAGCGCCGAGCGCTGCACCATTTCGTAGGCCTTCTGGCGCGGCAGGCCGGTCTTGACCAGCGCGAGCAGCACGGCCTCGCTGAAGTAGAGGCCGCCGAAGCGCTCGAGGTTCGAGCGCATGCGCGCGGCGTGAACGACCAGGCCCTGCACGAGGCCGGTCGCGCGCGCGACCATGAAGTCGGCGAGGATCGTCGCGTCGGGCATCGCGACGCGCTCGACGCTCGAGTGCGAGATGTCGCGCTCGTGCCACAGCGCGACGTCCTCGAGGCCGGCCTGCGCGTAGCTGCGGAGCAAGCGCGCGAGCCCGGTGAGGTTCTCGCTGAGGATCGGGTTCTTCTTGTGCGGCATCGCCGACGAGCCCTTCTGGCCCGCCGCGAAGCCTTCTTCGGCCTCGCCGACTTCCGTCCGCTGCCAGTGCCGCACGCCCAGCGCGATCTGCTCGATCGCGGTGCCGAGCAGCGCGAGCGCGACGAGGACTTCCGCGTGGCGATCGCGCGCGACGATCTGCGTGGCGACGGTCTCGGGCTCGAGGCCGAGCTTGCCGAGCGCGGCGCGCTCGATCTGCGGATCCAAGTTGCCGTACACGCCGACCGCGCCGGCGATCTTGCCGACCGCGATCGCGTGGCGCGCGCGGACCAGGCGGCTCGACGCACGCACGACCTCGGCGTTCCACCGCGCGAACACCAGGCCCGCCGTGATCGGCTCGGCGTGGATGCCGTGCGAGCGGCCGATCGTCGGCGTGGTCGCGTGCTCGTGAGCCTTCGCCGCGAGCGCGCTGGCGAGCCCGATCGTGCCCGCGATGATCTTGTCGAGCGCGCGGCCGGTCTGGAGCGCGAGCGCGGTGTCGAGCACGTCCGAGCTCGTCATGCCGAGGTGCAGCCAGCGCGCGGGCTCGCCGGCGAGCTCCTCGACATGGGTCAGAAACGCGATGACGTCGTGCCGCGTGGTCTGCTCGATGGTCAGGATGCGCGCCGCGTCGAGCTTGCCGGACGCTTTCGCACGAACCTCGGCGGCGGTCCCGCCCGGCACCGTGCCGGCGCGCTCCATCGCCTCGCACACCGCCAGCTCGATCTCGAGCCACAGCTCGAAGCGATAGCGGTCGTCCCACACCGCGGCGAGCTCCGGTCGGCTGTAGCGAGGGATCATCGCGCCGTGTGTACCACGGCAGCGCGCGCCAGACTCAGGTCTCCGCGATGCGCGCGATCAGGTGGACGTGACGGTCCATCACCGGTGCGGGCGCGACCCACACGACCAGCTCCATCGACGACGAAATGCGCGCCCGACATTCGACCGGCCAGTTTTCTGACGCGGCCTCGCGGATTGCCGCGAGCACGGTGGGATGGTCGCGCGCGAGCGGAACCTGGTCGAGGGTCTTGCCGGCGATCTGGTGATCGCCGACGAGCCGCGCGAAGGCCGCGTTGGCGAGCACGACCGAGCCGTCGCCGCGGATCAATGCCTGCGCGAACGGCGAGTCTTCGAACAGCTTGACCAGCGGGCTGTCGGGCGTGACGGCGGCCATCGGCTGGCTCTTGCGCTGCCGGCGACCGAGGTCGAGCATGTCCATCACGTTGTTGATCTCGTAGCGGAACGCGCCGGCCGTTTGCTGGCGCGCCGTCGGATCCTTCGACATCGCGCGCGCGATCAGCTGCTCGATCGCGTCGTCGATAGGCTCGCCGCGGCGCGACGACATCGGCGGTGCGGCGTCCTGGATGTGCTTGGTCAGGATCTCGACCACGCCGCCGTCGAACGGCAGCGTGCGCGTGAACAGGAGATAGCCGAGCACGCCGAGCGCGTAGACGTCGGTCAGCACGGTCGCGGGCCCGCCCATCGCGCGCTCGGGCGCGATGTAGTGCGGGCTGCCGCTGATGCCTTCTTCGCCCGCGCCGACGACGTGCGCGAGCCCGAAGTCGAGCAGCCGGACCACGCGCCGGCGCCGCGCGCCATGTGCGCCGTCGACCTCGGCGGCGAGCAGGATGTTCTCGGCTTTGACGTCGCCGTGCACGATGCCGCGCTTGTGAATGTGATCGAGTGCGTCGGCGACCTGCGCGAGCACGTCGAGCGCGCGCTTGACCGTCATCGGCGCGCCGCCCGGCTCGAGCAGCGGCTCGCCGGCGACCAGCTCCATCACCATGTACGCGCCGAAGTGCGGGTCCTCGCCGAAGTCGACGACCGAGACGATGTTCGCGTGCGTGACCTCGCTCGCGAGCTTCGCCTCGTGGTTGAACCGCGCGCGCGCCGCGGTGTCGTTCGCGAACGCCGGCGCGATGACCTTCAGCGCGAATGCCTTGCCCAGGCTCGCGTGACGGACCCGGTACACGTGCCCCATCGCGCCTTCGCCGAGCTGACCCTCGACCACATACCGACCACCCACGGTCTGCATTCGATCAGCGTGCCATGAACCAGATGCCGAGCGCGATGGCGCACGCGATCATCACGCAGACCGAGCTCCACATCACGAGGTCGCGGCGGCGGCGCGCGCGAACGTCGGCCGGATCGCGCGGCGGCGCGAGATAGCCGAGCGATTGCGGCGCGACGATCGGACCGCTCTGCACTTCCGACATCGCCCGCAGCTTGACGACCGGCAGCGCGCGCTCGGGCGTGTCAGAGGCCGACACGCCCGGCGTCTTCTTCGAGATCGCGCGCAGCTGTTGCGGCTGCGGCTGCGGCCCGGAGTCGGGCTTGGGCGCGTGGTCCCACACCTTCGTCGGCCCGTCCGGATCGGGCGTCTGGCGCAGCGTCGGCCGCTTCGAGCGATCGCTCATCGTCGTGTCACCGGCCGGTCGATCCGAAGCCGCCCTGCCCGCGTTTGGTGTCCGACAGCTCGTCGACGACGACGAGCTCCGCGCGCGCGACCGGTGCGATCACGAGCTGCGCGATGCGCTGGCCCGACTCGATCCGCACCGGCTTGTCGCCGTGGTTGATCACGAGCACGCCGACCTCGCCGCGATAGTCGGCGTCGATCGTGCCGGGCGTGTTCACGAGCGTGACGCCGTGATCGCGCGCCAGCCCCGAGCGCGGTCGCACCTGGCCTTCGAAGCCGGGCGCGATTTCCATCGCGAGGCCGGTCGGCACGCTCGCCCTCGCGCGAGGAGCGAGCTCGATCGGCTCGTCGATCGCCGCGCACAGATCGAGCCCGGCGGCGTGCTCCGTCATGTACTGCGGCACGACCGCATCGGGCCGGAGCTTCTTGATGCGGACGACCGGAGCCATCGGCTCCGAGCTTATCAGATGACGAAGTTGTGAACTTCTTCGGGAGCGGGGTTGGCGTCGAGTGCCTCGCGCCGCGACAGGCGGATCTTGCCGTCGCGATCGACCTTGATGCACTTGACGACGACCTCGTCACCCTCCGACAGCACGTCCTCGACGGCGCGGATGCGCTCCTTGGCCACTTCCGAGATGTGCAGGAGACCGTCGGTGCCCGGCAGGATCTCGACGAACGCGCCGATCTCGACGATCTTCTTGACGATGCCGTTGTAGAAGAGGCCGACCTCGGGCTCCATCGTGAGCCCCGAGATCAGGGCCTGGGCCTGCTCGATGCTCTTGGAGTCGCTCGACGCGATCGACACGGTACCGTTGTCGTTGATGTCGATCTGCGCGCCGGTCTGCTCCTGGATCGCGCGGATCGTCTTGCCGCCCGGGCCGATGATGTCGCGGACCTTGTCCGGCTTGATCTGCACCGTCACGATGCGCGGCGCGAACACCGAGACCTCGTCGCGCGCGGCGGAGATCGCGTTGTCCATCTTCTCGATGATGTGGAGCCGGCCCCGCTTGGCCTGCTCGAGCGCTTCCTCGAGGATCTTACGGGTCAGGCCGTCGACCTTGATGTCCATCTGGAGCGCGCACACGCCGCGGCGCGTGCCCGTGACCTTGAAGTCCATGTCGCCGAGGTGATCCTCGTCGCCGAGGATGTCGGACAGGATGACGTAGTCGTCACCCTCCTTCATGAGGCCCATCGCGATGCCCGCGACCGGCGCCTTGGTCGGCACGCCGGCATCCATGAGCGCCAGCGAGCCGCCGCAGACCGACGCCATCGAGCTCGAGCCGTTCGACTCGAGGATGTCGCTGACGACGCGGATCGTGTACGGGAAGTCCTCGTACACCGGCACGACCGACTCGACCGAGCGCTCGGCCAGGAAGCCGTGGCCGACCTCGCGACGCGACTGACCGCGCAGCGGCTTGACCTCGCCCGTCGAGAACGGCGGGAAGTTGTAGTCCATGTAGAACGTGCGCTTCTGGTCGCCGAGCAGCGTGTCGAGCTTCTTCTCGTCGTACTTGGTGCCGAGCGTCACGGCGACGAGCGCCTGGGTCTCGCCGCGGGTGAACAGCGCCGAGCCGTGCGCGCGCGGAAGCACGCCGGTCTCGATCGTGATCTGGCGAATCTCGTCGGTGTTACGGCCGTCGATGCGCTTGCGCGTCGACAGCGTGTGACCGCGCGCCCACTTCTTGTGGAGCTTGCCGAACGCGGCCTCGAACGCCTTGTTGTCGGCGACGTTGCCGGCGGTCAGCTTGCCTTCGCTCTGGAGCGTCGCGAGCGTCTCGGTCTTGACCGCGCCGGTCTCGCTGTAGCGCTTCTTCTTGTCCTTGATCTGGAGTGCCGCGCCGAGCTTGTCCCAGGCGAGGTCCTTGACGCGCGCCGCGAGCGACTCGTCGGTGACCGGCGGCGTGAACGGGCGCTTTTCCTTGCCGTTCGCCGCGCGCAGGCGCTCCTGGAGATCGATCAGCGGCTGCACGGCCTGATGCGCGAACAGGAGCGCGTCGATCACGACGTCTTCCTGCAGCTCGTGCATCTCGCCTTCGACCATCATGATCGCGTCGCGGCTCGCGGCGACGACGATGTCCATCTCCGACTTCTCGCGCTCGGCGAACGTCGGGTTGGCGATGAACTGGCCGTCGATACGGCCGACGCGCACGCCGGCGATCGGGCCGGCCCACACGAGGTCCGAGACGTGGAGCGCCGCGGACGCGCCGGTCATCGCGAGCACGTCGGTCGCGTTCTCTTTGTCGAACGACACGACGTTCGCGATGATCTGCGTATCGATGAACCAGCCCTTCGGAAACAGCGGGCGAACCGGCCGATCCATGAGGCGGCAGATCAGGATCTCCGCGTTGGTCGTGCGACCCTCGCGGCGGAAGAAGCTGCCGGGGATCTTGCCGGACGAGTAGAACTTCTCCTGGTACTCGCAAGTCAGCGGCATGAAGTCGATGTCACGCGGCTGGGCCGAGCCCGCAGCGGTGACGAGGACCATGGAGTCGCCGCAACGGACGACGACCGAACCGCCGGCCTGCTTGGCCCACTTGCCGGTCTCGATAACGATTTCTTTGCCGCCAACGATGGCGGACTCACGAACATGAGGCATTGACGTATCTCGCTTTCGCAAAGTCACGTCGCCGGCGTCTTTGGGACCGGCCTGCCTGAACCCTCAGTCCAACCTCTCGAACCTGCTGCTCGAGAACCTCGACGGAACGATCAAACCGACGCGATCTTCTGGATGTCTGCGACGCTACGTTTGGTTACGGCGGGCGTTATTGCACAGGCGCTCCCGAAAGCCAACTGCGACCGTGGCAGACCCATGCGACGTCCCAGGTTGCGTCGCAGCACGGGATAAGTCGGCGACTTCGTTTGTGTACCCGCTGGCATCCGAGTTGTAGTAACAGGCCCGCCATGGGCAGCCTTCATTCGATTTCGGACCGCGGCATGGGCATCTTCGACAAGCCGATCGAGGCCATGATCGGCGGCGTCGAGATCGATCTCGTGAGCGCACCGATCGAGCCGGGCGAGCACAAGCTCCAGGTCGAGGTGACCGTCGGCGGCATCGAGATCTACCTGCCGAAGTACGTCAAGTACACGCTCGAAGGCGGCGCCGTGATCGGCGGCCAGGACGTCCACGTCGGCTTCCCGTGGTGGTCGCGGTTCGGGCGCAGGCTCGCCAAGATGGCGTTCATGCCGAGCCGGATTCCCGACGAAGCCGTGCCGAACCCGACGCCGGATCAGCCGATCACCATCCACCTCGTGATCGAGGGTGGCGTCGGCGGCGTCGATATCTACAGGCTCTAAGGCGCGCTTAGCGGCGCAGACCGATCGTCTCGATCAGCTTCTTGTAGCGATCGAGGTTCTTGCGCTTCAGGTAGTCGAGCAGCGCGCGGCGCTGGCCGACCATCTTCAAGAGACCACGGCGGCTGTGGTGGTCCTTGTGGTTGTTCTTGAGGTGCTCGGTGAGGTGCGAGATGCGCTCGGAGAGCAGCGCGACCTGAACCTCGGGCGACCCGGTGTCGCTCTCGTGCTGGCGGAACTTACCGATGGTCTCTTGCTTGCGAACG
>Ga0268266_10002285_pt1 | contig 20799 bp, 29 predicted proteins | sample KBSS13metaG_FD_190356 | JGI IMG/M metagenome (GOLD analysis project Ga0268266, IMG submission 190356) | Switchgrass rhizosphere microbial communities from Kellogg Biological Station, Michigan, USA - KBS S1-3 metaG (SPAdes) (version 2) | ecosystem: Host-associated > Plants > Roots > Rhizosphere... | reverse complement strand
CCTCCATGTTGACCGCCACGCGCTGGCGCAGCTTGATCTTCTCGAAGTCGCTTTCGTTGGCGCGATAGGTGCCTTCGGTCCAGGCGCCCGAATCGGCGTAGTCGTAGAACATGCGCGGCACGCGGCGCTGGGCCACGCGGCGCAGGTCTTCGATACAGGTGATTTTGGAAAGATCGGGCAAGGGAGGTCTCCTGGGGCAAGCGGCGGCGAAAGCCCTCGATTATCCCGACGCCCGTGCGGACCTTATTTCACTCCAGCGCCGCGTACCTCGATGCGCCGCGCATCGAGCACGTTGCCGCGTGCATCGACCAGCTCGACGACATGCCGGCCCGGCCACGGCAGCCATTGCGCATTGGCGCCGCGGGCGAAGGGCTTTCCGTCGATGCGCCAGGCGACGGCGCCATCGCCGCCTTCCGAGGCGAAGCGCAGGCGCTGGTGCCGCGGCGGGATGTCGGGGTCGAGTGCGATCACCGTGCCCTGCGAGGGCGACACGATGCGCGCGGCGGCATCGCCCTGCGCGGGCGCGGCGCTCTCGGTCGCGAACAGCGGTTGCTCGGTGCCGGCGATGAACCACTCGTCGCGCGCGGCCTCGATGTCGTCGCCGAAGCGCACCGGCATGCGCACCAGACCGGGCGGCGGCGTGGGTGCCCGGCTGGCTTCGTTGCGGTGCAAAAAGCGCATCAGCTCGGCCCACACAGGCGCCGCGCCGCTGGTACCGCTCACGTCCCACATCGGCGCGCCGCTGGCGTTGCCGACCCACACGCCGACCGTGTAGTGCTGCGACCAGCCGACCGCCCAGTTGTCGCGCATGTCCTTGCTGGTGCCGGTCTTCACGGCCGACCAGAAACGCGTGCCGAGCACGCTGTCCAGGCCGAAGGTGCGGGCCCGCGCGTTGGTGTCGGCCAGGATGTCGCCAATGATGAAAGCGGAGCGTTCGTCGAGTGCATTGCTCCTTCCCCCGCTGGGGGAAGGCTGGGATGGGGGCAGCCCCACCACGCTGCGAACCTCCCCAAACCGCCCCCCGTTCGCCAGCGTCCGGTACGCATTCGTCAACCCCAGCAACGACACCTCGCTGCTGCCCAACGCCAGGCTGTAGCCGTAGAAATCGCCGCTCTGCGCCAACGCCAACCCGGCCGCTCGCAGCTGGCGAGCGAACGCCTCGGGCGACACCATCACCAGCGTGCGCACGGCCGGCACGTTGAGCGAGGCGCCGAGCGCGGTACGCACCGACACCGTGCCCTTGAACTGGCGGTCGTAGTTCTGTGGGATGTAGAGGCCGCTGGCCGTGGCGATTTGCGCCGACGAGTCTTCCAGCAGCGAGGCGGCGGTCAGTCGCTTCTCGGCGATGGCCTGGGCGTAGAGCAGCGGCTTCAAGGTCGAGCCGGGCTGGCGTTGCGCCAGCACGGCATCGACCTCGCCGGCACGGCTCAGTGCGCCGGAAGAGCCGACCCATGCCAGCACCTCGCCGCTGTCGTTGTCGAGCACCACCGCCGCGCCGTCTTCCACGTTGCGGCCATGCAGCTCGCGCAGATGGCGCTGGAGCGTCGACACGGCAAAGCGCTGCAGCGGCGCGCGCAGGGTGGTGCGAATTTCGCGCTCGCGCACGCCGGGCTTGGCCACCGACTGGCTCGCCATCACCCGCCGCGCCAGATGCGGTGCGATGCCTTCGCTGGCGTCGAAGGCCTTGCGTTGCACCACTGCGGTGGTGAACATTTCGAGCGCTTCGCAGTCGGCCTTGCTCTGCGCGCCGTCCATCGCGCGCAGCACGTCGCAGGCGCGCTGCGCCACCAGCGCCGGCTTGGCATTGGGCGCGCGCACCAGCGCGGCCGCCACGGCTGCCTCGCGCGCATCCAGCCCGTGCGGCGCCTTGGCGAACAGCGTGCGCGACAGCGCATCGATGCCGACGATCTCGCCGCGAAACGGCACGCTGTTGAGATACGCCTCGAGGATCTGGTCCTTGCGCCAGCCGCGTTCGAGCTGTGTGGCGACGACGGTTTGCCCAACCTTCTGCGCGAGGCTGCGCCCACCGCTGCCGCGCCGCAGGTCGTCGTCGAGCAGGCCCGCCAGCTGCATCGTGATGGTCGATGCACCGCGGGTGCGCGTGGCCCACAGGTTGCCCCACGCCGCGGCCGACACGGCGCGCCAGTCGACGCCGCTGTGTTCGTAGAAGCGCTTGTCTTCGCTCAACAGCATCGCGTTGCGCAGGGCCGGCGACACGTCGGCCAGCACGGTCCACTGGCCGCGCCGCACGGTGGCATCGGAGCGCACGCGTTGCAGCAGTTCGCCGTGGCGATCGAGCACCGCGGTGTCGGAGGCGCGGAAGTCCTGGCGCACCTGCTCGAAGCTGGCCACGGCCCGGGCCGCGCCGGTGGACGCGAGCGTCAGTGCCAGCACGGCAGCGGGGAACGTGGGACGCGAAAGGCGCATGGGCGAAGAAAGAGGAGGCGGGCGGTCGGGAAGCCCGCCTACTGTCCTACTGTAAGACGCGCCACCCGCCACATCCGGTAACCAACTTCACGCGCAAGGTGGACCCACGCGACATCGGCGCCATGGCGCGCGCCGTTAATGAGCTGGCGTTCCCTTGCCGATGTCCTGTGTTCAACCCGACCGGAGATTCCCATGAAGACCACTCTCGCCATCCTCGCCGTTGCCGCTGCCACGCTGGCCGGCTGCGTCGCCGTTCCGTACGACCGTCCGCCGCCCCAGCGCGGCTACTACGGCCAGGGCGATCGCGACCGCGATGGCGTGCCCAATCGCTACGACCGCGATCGCGACAACGACGGCGTGCCCAACCGCTACGACCGCCGCCCCAACAACCCGAACCGCAACTGAGCCTGTTCGGCTGATGACGGGACGACGAGCCCTGGCCGCTCGTCGTCCCACGCCATGGCGCTGATCCTCCAGCCCTCGGGCGTAGAGATGAACTGCGTGAAGGTCACGCCGCGCGCTTCGAAGGCCGTGCCGTTCTGCACGCCCGACTTGGCGTAGACGCTCAAGCGCTGCGCGACGTTGCCAAAGATGTCGTTGGTGTGCGAGAGCTCCACTTCGTTGAAGCGCGTCAGCGCGCCGCTGGCCACCAGTGCCCGACGCGGCGCGATGAAGGTGTCGATGCTGCAGATCTCCGGCGTGCTCGAGACGTTCTTGATCAGCAGGCCCTGCGCGATGAACAGGTCGCGGATGGCGTCGTAGGTCGGTGCGCTGCCGGTCTCGAACGACACGGCGGAGAAGAAGGCCGCGACCAGTCGATCCAGTTCGGCGGCAATGCTCGCGTTGTCTTTGGCGGTCATGCGCGGTTCTCCCAGCGCTCGCGCGCCTTGGCGGCTTCGTCGTCGCGGTCGCGCGGCGGGGCGTTGGTGACCAGGCTGTTGATCAGCTCGCCCGCCAGCAAAGCGATCTGTTCGACCGCGTGATTGAACGCCGCTTCGTTGGCCTTCGACGGCACGCTGAAGCCGCTCAGCTTGCGCACGAACTGCAGCGACGCGGCGCGCACCTCCTGCTCGGTGGCGGGCGGCTCGAAGTTGAACAGTGTCTTGATGCTCCGGCACATGGGTCAGGCACCTCGTGGTTTGGTTTGCAGGTCGAGTTCCATGAAGACCAGCCAGGCGCTCAGGTCGTCGGGCAGGTCGTAGTACGGCGCGATGTCCTTGAAGCCGACGCTGCGGTAGAGCGTTTGCGCTTCGATCTGGCGCGCGCCGGTGTCCAGCCGCATCAGCGTGTAGCCAATCTGCCTTGCTTCGGCAATCACGGCATCGACCAGCGCGCGCCCGATGCCTTGGCCGTGGAACGCGTCGAACACGAACATGCGCTTCATCTCGCAGGTGCCCGCGCCGAGATCGTGCAGCGCCACGCAGCCCGCCGCGCGGCCGGTGTCGTCGTCGCTCGCCAGCAGCAGCCGGCCGCGCGGCGGTGCGAAGTCGCCGGGCAAGTGGGCCAGTTCAGCCTCGAAGGCGATCGGGTCGAAATAGCGGTCGATCAGCGCCGCCTCGGCTGCGTGCCGCTGGCGATGCCAGGCGATGAAGGCATGCATCAGGGTGCGCACATCAGCGAACTGCGCCGCCGTGGTCGCCTCGCGGATGAGGATCGCCATGTCGGGCCCTCCGGTGCAATGACCGCTAGCCGCGGCGCTCGAAAGCGAGCTTGAGGCCCAGCCCGACCAGCACCGCGCCACTCGTGCGGTAGATGCCGCCCAGCACCTTGGGCCGTGCGCGCAGCCAGCCCGACAGCAGGCCGGCCGTCAGCCCGACCGGGCCCTTGACCAGGAAGGTCAGGCCGGCGAACACCAGGCCGAGCACGAAGACACACAGCGTGGGATGCGTGGCGTCCGGCTTCACGAACTGCGGCAAAAAGGCGAAGTAGAAGACTGCGATCTTGGGGTTGGACACGTTAGACAACGCGCCGTCGGCGAACAACCGCCACAGTGGGCGCGGCGCACCCGCCGCGCCGGACAGGTCGTGCTGCTTCGTGCGCAAGAGTTGCACGCCCAGGTACACGAGGTAGGCGGCGCCAAGAGTTTGAGCGCGAGGAACAGCCACTCGGACGTGCGCAGGATCGCGCCCAGTCCGAGCGTGGCCAGCACGGTGTGGCCGACCAGCCCCACGCTCACCCCCGCGGCGGTGGCAACGCCCGCGCCCGCGCCCTGTGCGATCGAGCGCGACATCACGAGGATCATGTCTTGCCCCGGCGTGACGATGAGCACGATCGAGGCCAGGATGAACAGGAGCCAGGTCACTTCGATCATTGTTCTGTTTCCCTTCGTGGTGCCGACATTCTCGTCATTTGGCCTGCCCGCGCGTCGCCGTCGATCCACGGTGCATCGTGAGGATCGCCGGCATCAGCGCGAACACCAACAGCAGGGCCAGGTACACCGAGCCCGACACCGGATCGCGGCTGGCGATGTACTGCGCGATCGAGCGGCCCTGCAGCGCCGCCGCGAGCAGCAACTCGGCGGTCAGCGACAGGGCCAGCGCGATGAAGCCCACTTGCAGCCGCAGCGCAAGGGCCGCAGGCAACGCGAAGCGCCGCACGACGTGGCGTGCCGCCAGCACGACGATGACCCCCATGACCGGCATTTCGAGCAGCTCGGCCATCCGCTCGCCGAGCCGGGGCACGAGCAGTGGCACGCGGACCATGCCCAGCGCGAAGCCGGCGCCCATCACGAGGGCGAAGTACAACAAGGCCGGCTTCAGGCGTGACATGGGCATCACGCGCAAGGCGCGGGCCGTCGGGCCAGCAGATCGACATAAGCGCCTTCGATCAGCTGCGGGGGTGCGACGCCGAGCGTGGCCATCAGGTGCCGCGCTTCCTCGACACCTGCCTCGGCGGATTCGCCATCGCGCAGCACCACCTCCAACTCGAGAAAGTGGCCCAGGTGCCGCACGTCGTCGAGGTGGATGCGGGTGCGTCCGACCAGGAACAGCGTGCGCTGCTTGTGCACGCGCCCGACCTGCCCGTAGGCCAGCGACATGGCTTCGCGCAGGGTGTCGGGGGAGGAGGTGGGAGAGCGGACGTAGAACGATTCCTTCGGCCCCTGCTGGTCGGCGCGGCGGTAGAAGATGAGCTCGCCGTCGTTGGACGAAAACGCGCGCAGCTTCATCCTGCCGTTCGGGCAGCCGAAGAAGGTGTCGTCTTGCATGATCACGATCGGGCCCTCGTCGGCGATCGCCGCGGCCTTCGGCAACAACGCGTCGATGTGCGTGATGCGCGCCTTGATTTCGATGTTGCGTTGCATCGGTCGCGTCAGGCGCTCAGGCGCTCGATGATGCGTTGCACGCCGGTCTGGGGGCTGGACAAGACGACGATGCCCGGGCCTTGCAGGCGCGCGGCCGCCGGCGCCATCGACGCCTGCGCCAGCACGATGACATCGGCTGCCGGCGGCGCCGCGCGCACGCAGGCCACGATCGCATCGATGTACGCCGAACCGTCGCCGGCCAGGAAGTGCGACCACGCCGACGGAACCAGCAAGGTCTGGATGTCGACGGGGGCATGCATTGCCACTGCCGATTCCTCGACGAGCCGCGCGGTCGGTGCCAGCGTGCTGTCGAGCGCCGCCACCAGGCACACGCGCGGACCGCGTTGCACGGCAGCGTCGGCCATTGCGCGATCGATGCGCATCGCTTCAAAGCGCCCGCCCGTCGGCGTACGTTCGGCTGCGCCGCCCACGGTCGAGCAGGTGCACACCACGATCGACGCGCCGTTCGCTGCCGCGTCGACCATGGCGCGCTGAACCCGTTCCACCAGCGCCGCGTCGTCGGCACCGACGCGCTGTGCATCGGTCAACAGCGACTCGATCACGACATGCTCGAGCGTTACCCGCGGATCGGCGGCCGCCATCAGCCGGCCGAAGGTTTCGACATGCACCGGCGAGGTGTGAACGAAGGCGACGTGCGCGCTGCGCAAAGGGCCCGGCACCGCGCTAGCCGGGGATCTCGGGCTCGACCAGTTGGGCCAGTTGGGCCAGCGACTCCTGCCAGCCCAGGTAGCACATCTCGACCGGAATCAGCTCGGGGATGCCTTCCTGCACCGCGCTCAACTCGGTGCCGCAAAGCACCTTGGTGAGGGTGATCGTCACCCGCATTTCGCCGGGCAGGTTGGGGTCGTCGAAGCGGTCGGTGTAGCGGATTTTTTCGGAGGGCACGAGCTCCAGGTATTCGCCGCCGAACGAATGGCTTTGGCTGTTGCCGAAATTGGTGAACGACATTCGAAAGGTGCCACCAACCCGGCCCTCCATGTGGTGCACCTCGCAGGTAAAGCCATACGGCGGCAGCCACTTGGACAGGGCGTGGGGATCGAGGAAGGCGCGGTACACGCGCTCGGGCGGTGCCCGCAGCACGCGGTGCAGTTTCACGGTGCCGGTGGTCATGCAGAGTTTTCCTTTGAATGCTTCGTCAGGAGGGAGAGCGCCGTCGAAATTGTCGCGCCGCCGGCGTTGCGCGCGCGTTTCGGTTCAGCCATCGGTTGGCGGAAACTCCGGATGGCGCGGCAGCGTGTCGGAAAAATGCACCCAGGGCAAGCGCTCCGAGTCCCAGTAGTGGAGCGCTGGAGGCACTTGGCCCGGATCATCCAGGCTGCCGATCGTGATGTCGATGAGGCCCGGGATGTAGTCCGCCGTGAAGCTGATCTGCGTGCCGCAGAGCGTACAAAAACTGCGACGTGCGCCGGGCGACGACTCATAGACCGCCGGCGGCTGGTTCACGAAATCCACCTGCGCCGCTTCGTACATGGCCCACGCCACCGCCGGCGCCGCATTCGCGCGGCGGCACATCGTGCAATGGCACAGGGCCGACATGACCGGGCTGCCCGTGATCCGGTAGCGCACCGCACCGCATTGGCAACCGCCCTCGAGGCATGGATCGATCACGGCAAGTCCTCCTGTGGACCTTGGCGATCCGCAAGCGCCGCGAGGCATTGCACCTGCCACGCAAACTCGGGATCGAACGACTCCGCGTCCGCCACCGCGGCGGCGCCACCTTGTGCGTAGACCGTGGCGTATGCGGCGTAGCTCGCCGCCTCCAGGGCCTTGCCTTCGACGGCCTTGGCGACGGCATAGCTGGCCGACACCGCGGCATGGCCGCAACCATCGATCGATTTGGAACCGGGGTGATGGTTGGCCAGCCGTGCCGCCTGGTCTGCCAGTGCGCGCAAACGGGCCTGCTCAGCCGGGCCAGCGAGATAGGTGCCCAACGCTTGCAGGCACTGCTCGACTTCCGGTTGTTCGAGCAGGTGCCGGATGCGCAGCGCGCAGGCGTGGCCGAACGCGAGCCGCAGTTGCTCCTGGGCCGGATCAGCCAGGGAAAGGTCGCGGGCGAGGCGATCGAGCGCGGGGTTCATGCGGGGCGCGAACGAGTCGGTAGCGGGTATCGGGAGAATGATCCGACATTTCATTCGTCCGCGCGAGTGTCGCGGCCGCTTGGTGCCGCGCGTGCTGCCCCTACTTTCTGCTGACCACGACCGCGCCGCCGGCCCCCTTGGCGTCCGAGTTCTGGCCTCGCAACAGATTGGCGCTGCCGATGGTCAAGGTGTAGTTGTCGGCGTTGTAGTTGCCCTGGCCGAGCAGGTACACCGGATTGCTCGCGTTCACGGTGACCGTGTCGCCCTGCACCGTGACCATCACGTCCTGCTGCACGCGTTTTTGTTGCCCCTGGCTGGTGTGGCCGAGAACCAGCATGCCGCGATAGCGGCCCCCGCCCAAGTTTTCGCTGACGCGCATCGTGCCGTTGGCGGTATAGCCGGTCGACGAGACATAGTCGACCAGCCATTCGCCGAGCATCGCAATGCTGGCCGGCGCGGCCGACCTGTCGGACGGACGTTCCCTGGTTGCCGCGTCCTGCGCAGCGCCCCGGCCGCTGAGCGCCGGCTCTTGCGCCGCCGCGGCCACCTTGTTGGCATCGCAGCCCCACGAGCGCACCTTGCAACTCGATCCACCCTTGGCCCGGCATTCCGACATGGCCCGCTGTTGCGTCGGCCCCGCCGTGCCGCCCGTGCCCCAGCCGTAGGCATTCGAACCCTTCGCCTGGTCGGCGGCATAGGCTGCGCATTCACCGCCGAAGCGCAGCACCACCGCGCAATCGGGGCCGCATTCGCGCATTGCGCGCTGGTCGGCCTGGTCCGAAGCCGGGTGATTGAAAGAGAAGCCGTATTTCTCGCCCTGCAGCGTGTCGATCGCCAGCGAGCCGGCCGCCAGCGCCTGGCCCCCGGTCATCAAAACGAATGCGGCCATGGCGAGCTTGGCGCCCATTGATTTCAGTACGCGGATCATGAATTTCCCGGGAGGTTGTGTCGCCCCGGCGGGCACTGCGGGCGCGCCGGTTGGTGTCGATTGGTGAACCACTCGACGTTACCTGACGCACCCTTGAGCGACGCGTGATCTATTGCCCACTTGGCGAGGCGGCGGTGCTCAGGCCTTGCCCTCCAGCACCAGTTGCGTCTGAGTGACCAACGCGCACAGCTTGCCGTGTTCGTTCGTGATCGAGGTCTGCCAGACCATGGTGGTTCTGCCGCGGTGCAGCGCCACGCTTTCGCCGCGCACCTTGCTGTGGACCTTGGCGCCGGCGATGAACTTGGTGCTGGAGTCGGTGGTCGTGGTGCTCTTGCCCGCGGGCAAGTTGAGCACCGTGCCGACGGCGCCGAGTGTGTCGGCAAACGCCATGTAGGCGCCGCCGTGCAGGATGCCGCCGGCGGTGCACAGATCGGGGCGAACCTCCATCTCCGCCAGCACGCGCTCGGGCGTAACTTCGAGAAGAACGATGCCCATCAGGCCCGGGAACAGCGGCTGGATCAGGGCTTGGGCGGTCGAGACGTGGAACATGAAATCCTTTCGGTGCCTGGCGATTCAGGCATGTCGAAACGGGGCAACGTGCCGTAGGCGGCAGGCTATTTTGCGGTGGAGGCTGCCAAGGCACAGGGCTAGCCCCAACGATGCGTTGCACCGCTTTCCGATTGCGCTTGCGCCTGGCTGCCGACGGTCGTGTGATCTCGGCGAATGGTCATAAGACTCCTCGAGCTACAGCGCGTCGATCCGGGGCCATTAGAGCCGGGACGCGAGGGCAGCGGGGGCCTCCTGACCGTTCGGCATCCTGCCAATGGGGGATGTCAATCCGGCCCGTTTGGTGTAACTTTAGTGTTACATCACCGCATTTCGTTACGGAGCATCCCATGAGCAACACCGTCCTGCACCAATTTCTCTATCGCAACTGGACCGTCTCGATCCGCCTCGACCGGGCCGACGCCCGGGGGCCGGTCGTCGGCCAGGCCGACCTGCGGTTCGGCGACGAGCCAGCCCATCGCATCGTGGTCGACGAGCCCTATACCGACGGCGGTTCGGCTCTCCGGCAGGCCGCGCAGCGCGCCCGGCAACTGGTGGACGGCTGGGAGACACAGCCGCCCCGGTCGCCGCAGGCCGTCGCGCTGCACCACTAGCCGCGCAACTTTGGCACCACCGGCGGTCGCGCGCCGCTGAGTGCCATCCGCCGAACAGGCGGTCGCCGAATCACCAGCCGCCTCATCGCGGCGAATTGGCGATCAGACACCAGACGATGAGCACCAGTTGCACCAGGTTGATCAGGATGGCAGACACATGCGTGCGGCGGAAGCCCCGGATGGCAGCCGTGTCGTCGCCCTGGATTTGAGCGCCCAGCGAATCCATCGCCGGAATGACCTTGTGGCGCAGCAAGGCGGCCAGCAGCGCCAGGGCGGCCGCACCGGCCGACACGACGAGCATCCCGGCGAACGCGTAGCTCAGCGCCGCGGCACTGGCCGTGATCATCGCGGCTCGGTAATAGATGTTGAAGAAGCCGCGCACGAAGCGCGAATCCAGCGGCGTGTCGTGCTTGAGAACCAGCAGCGGCACCGAGCCCATGATGAAGTAAGCCGTGGTCACCAGCAGGGCCACCGTGAAGAACAACGCTGCGATCAGGGCCGCGGACATGGGCGGAATATAAGCGCGATCAGGGCGCGTGGCCCCCCGCCGCAGCGTGGACTTCGGTCCGGAAGCCCTCCGCCGCCTCCGGTGCCTCGAAGAACGACGAGATGTGCACGAAGTCGTCTTCGCTGAGGTGGTGCGATCCTTCGGGCCGCTCGGTGTTGCGCTGGCCGATGCGTTGCAGGCAAACCCGGTCGGGCACGTCGACGAAGTGAAGCATGTGGTCTGCGCCGGCGGCCTCGCAGAGCGAGCGAAACCAGGCTCGCGAGGCGCGGGTGTTGGCGGGGTAATCCAGCACCACCGTCTGCCCCGCGACCAGAAGGTCGATGACCAGCGGCCCGACCACCGCCTTGGCGCGCTGCGCGAAAGTGCGGTAGTCGTCGAACGTCTTCATCCTGTCGCCGAACAGCCGGGCCAACCAGACGTCTTCGCAGATCAGAATGGCGTGGTGCGTTTCGGCCAGGGCCCGGGCCAGCGTGCTCTTTCCTGCGCCGGCTTTGCCGCACAGAAAGTGAAGGCAGGCGCGGTTGGGCATGTGATGAGCGGGTTTCAGGCTCACAGCCACCGGCGAGCGGCGGACTCGTATTGCTCGTACACCGCGCCGAACTTGGCGGTGAGCACCGCCTCCTCGGGCCGAATCTGGAAGCGATCGATGTAGGCGATGAACAAGACGGGTCCGGCGAGCGACAGCGGCGATGCCAGCCACACGGCCCACGCCAGCAGCGCCAACATCAGGCCGACGTACATCGGGTTGCGCGTGATGCGATACACACCGGTCGTGACCAGCGTGCTGGCCTGCTCGGGGCGCAGCGGGTTGACTGTCGTTTTGGCCCGCCTGAACGCCAATGCGCCGGCAATGCTGAATGCCAACCCGATGACCAAAACGCCGCCGGCCAGCGCAACGCGGACGGTTGGCGAATACTCGACGCGCGGCAGCACGCTCGACAGCAGCCACATCACTGGAAGCGCCACGACGGCGACGACCGGCGGTGGAATCTTGTGATCGAGCTGCGCCATGCTATTGCGACGCCAACTTGCCCGTCACATGGCGCGCCAAGTTGTCGAGCGGTACCACGCCGGTGTGCGCGGTCCCTGGAGGATCCAGACGGGATGTGTCCAGGACGACGGACTCGGGAAACTCGGCATGGAGAAAAAGCCGATACCGAGCGATGCGGCCGTCCACCAGATCGAAAAAGCTGAACACGGTCGCGCGTAGCGGCTTGCCGGTGGGCGGCCGACCCAGCCAGGGCCCCGTGTGAAGGCCCGAGAAGGACCACCATGCCATCACTGCGTCGTCGCCGGCGACGATGCGGTCGACCGTGACCTGCAGGTTTTCGATGTTGCGACGGAATCCCTGGACGTGGGCGACCAGACCGGCCCGGCCCGGTGGGCCGCCGAACGCCTGGTTGGCCTCGTCCACCATGTCGGCGTTGGAAAGTCGATCGACCCACTCCAGCCGGCCCTGGGCAACAACCTCCTCGAGAAACGTCCGCATCAACCGCGCTGGTTTCATCTCGTTCAGGCCGTCTGACCGCATGCATCCGCACCGTGCTGTGGCCACCACCCCGAGTTCAGTGGTTGAAGCGCAGCACCAGGCTGGCGGCGCCGAGCGCCTTGCCGCCCTTGAGCGCATCGAGCACGGCGGCCTTGTCGAGCCCGGGCGGCAGCGCCTCGGGTTCGAGCGATGTGGCGATCAGCGTGAAGACGTAGTGCTGCGGCGCATTGCCGCGCGGCGGGCAGGGGCCGAGGTAGGCCATGCCGAGCGAGTTCTTGCCGACCGTGAAGGCGGCCGGCGCAGCGAGGGCCGCGCCCTCGGGCAAGCCGGACGCATTGGTCTTGATGCCATAGCCGACCCAGTGGTTCACCCCGAGCCCGGAACGGCCGGCCTGATCGTCCATCAGGATCACGAAGCTGCGCGTGGCCGATGGCGCGCGGGCCCAGGCCAGCGCGGGCGTGATGTTGTCGCCGGGGCAGTTGGCGTTGGCCGGGTTCTTGCCGCCGTATCGGAGGTCCAGCACGGCGTTGTCTGCGCGGCCGGGAGACCACAGGCTGAAGCCCTTGTGTCCCGGGTCGCCGCCCGTTGGCGCCGTTGCACATGCCGTGGCAAGCACGGCAGCCGCCGCGAGCAACGCGCCGCGCACAGTGGGGGATGGATTCATCGTGATTTCCTTGGAAGACCGCTGGTGTGAAGAAAACCCTGCACTGCCTCGTCGAGGAGTTGATTGAAGGCGAGGGGATCTTCCAGCATCACGAAGTGGCCGACGCCAGGCACTAACTTGACATCGATCCCACGCCGCTGCGCAGCTTCCACGTTCGTTGCCCGCCAATGCGGAGAATTGATCAGCGCAACGGGGACGCTGATCTCATCAAGCCCTTCGCGAAGACTTCGACCGTTGCCAACGGAAGCTTCAAGCGCTTCGGTCCCGATCGCACCGGGTACCGCGGCTACGGCCGACATGATGGCTTCAGCGAGGGTCGAATCGGATGTCGGCGTGAACATTCCGCGGACGAAAGCACGGGCCGCCTTCGGATAGTCGACGCGAAAGGGCGCCATGAACGCGGCAACCTGTTCAGGCGAGCGCTCCTGGTCGACATCCCACAGGGAATCCACACCGGCAACACCAATGACGGCGCTCCCCAGATGGCGCGCCGCCTCGACGATGACCCCGCCGCTCATGGAGTGCCCGACCAACACGATCCGATCGCGCCCGAGTTGCTTCACGACCGCGATAACGTCTTGAGCAAACGCGGCGATGGTGAATTGCTTTCGATCTCGCCCGGACGCCCCGTGCCCGGCGAGATCGATGCACACGACGCCGTAGTGCGCCGAAAAGTGGTCGACTTGCTGGCGCCAGTAGTGGCGGTCGCAGCACCACCCGTGCACGAAGATCAGTGTCGTTTCCCCGTTGCCCTGAACGTCATAGTGAATCGAAACACCGTCTTGCGAGACCGCTACGTCACTTCCGCCTGAGGCCATTGCAATCTCTTGGAGTGGATCGATTCAGTTGACCACAAAGACGCAGCTTCTGGCGCTGATGGCTGATGTTCGACGCGAGCGGTGGCTGCGAGCAAGAGAAGCTTGCTGGAGGAAGTCGGGTCGCGAGGAGCGAAGACTGCGACGCGGTGTCGTGTTCGAAATCAGGCCCGAATCTGCGCGCAAACGGGCAGTGACAAAGATGGATGCGCACCACAGAATCGCCGGGCGCCTATTCACGAACCTACCGGGGAAATGATGCCTGCCTATTTCATCGCGCTGTGCAGAGGTGTGCGTGACCGCCGAACGCTCGAAGAGTATTGGAGCGCCGCACCTCCCACGTTTCAAGGCTCTGGGGCCAGGCACCTCGCTGTCTACACGCCGCTCACGGTGCTCGAGGATTTGGGGCACCCGCTCGAGGGCGCGGTGTTGATTGAGTTCCCCGACCTGGCAGCGGCCAAGTCCTGGTATGAAAGTCCGGCCTACCAGAAGGCCAAGGCGATTCGCCTCGGCGCAGCTGACGTCGAGATCTTCTTCATCGACGGCGGCGTGACGCCTGCCAGTGAACGCATGCCCGAAACCGTGAACGCTTCGCTCTAGTGCTCATCGACCAGCGTGGCGCGGGCCATTCGTTGCATGACATTGGCGTTCATGGGGCCGGTGTTCCTTGCGACGCAAGCGCCTCGGCGAAGGCGGCTGTGTTGTTGAGCACGGTGTACGACCGGATTTTGTCGCCGGCAAACGTGAAGAGGTTGGCGACCGTGGCGCGCACCTCGCGGCCCGTTGACTTGATGCGCCAGTGGCCCTTCAGAACGACGACCGCAACCGCGCCGTCCTCGAGCTGATGCATGCGCTGGACATCCAGGATCTCCAGATGCGAGTTCAGCCTGTCGACGAACGCAAGCAGGCCCTCGACGCCGCGCCATTGACCGGCCCAGGGAATGGCGTTGGTGCCTTGCCAATCGAGCACGAAGTCGTCCGCAACGCAGAGCGCGAGCTCCGGCGCAGAAAGCGCGCGCAAGGCCGCATAGAAGCGATCAAGAAGGGCTGTCATCGATGGGGTCGTTTCGGGCCGTCTGCTGCCCGAGTTGCTGCGCGAGCCCGATGAGGATGCCTTCGGGCCCGCGGACATAGCAGAGCCGATACATGCTCTGGTACTGAACCACGTCGCCGACGAGCGTCGCGCCGCGACGCGTCAGCCGGGCCAGCGTGTCGTCGATGTCCTCCACGGTGAACATGACGCGCAGGTAGCCGAGCGCGTTCACCGGGGCGTTGCGGTGATCGGCCACCACGGGCGGCGCGAGAAAGCGCGACACCTCGAGCCGGCTGTGACCGTCCGGCGTGCGCAGCATGGCAATCTCGACGCGCATGCCGCTCAGTCCGGTGACGCCATCGGCCCAGTCGCCTTCCACCGGCGCGCGGCCTTCGAGTTCGAGACCCAGCTCGACGAAGAACCCGATGGCCGCATCGATGTCTTCCACCACGATGCCGACGTTGTCCATCCGCGTGACTGTCATCGATGCCTCCAGCCGGTTGTCAGGCGCCTGCGTGTCCCTGGCGCCGAAGCACCACATGGGTGGCCTTCTCCGATGCAACGAACTGAACGCATTCGTACCCCAGCGCGCGCATGTCGATGCCCTCGAACAGCCGCTCGCCGGCGCCGAGCAGCACCGGCGAAATGGCAACGTGCAGCTCGTCGATGAGGCCCGCGCGAAGGTACTGCTGGATCGTATGGCCGCCGCCGCCGATGCGCACGTCCATGCCGCTGGCGGCTTCGCGCGCCCGGTCGAGCGCCTCGTGGATACCACCCGTGACGAAGTGGAACGTCGTGCCGCCTTCCATCTCGATCGGCGGGCGCGCGTGGTGGGTCAAAACGAACGTCGGCACGTGATAGGGCGGGTTGTCGCCCCACCAGCCCTTCCAGTCCATGTCGGGCCATGGCCCGCGAACCGGCCCGAACATGTTTCTTCCGAGAATCCAGGCGCCGACGTTCCTGAAGCCCCGCGCCGCGAAGTCGTCGTCGATCCCGGTCGTGCCCCCGTCGGCGCCAAACAGCTTCTGCTGGAACGTGCGCGTCTGGAGCAACCACGGGTGCAAATCCGTTCCACCCACGCCAAGCGGATTCTGGAGGTCCTGATTCGGGCCCGCTCCGTATCCGTCGAGCGAGATGGTGAAGCTTTCGACTCGGGTGCGTGTCATCTCGATGCCGTTCACTGATTTAGCCCCCGAGCTGAACCATCCGTTACCGCTACAGCTTCCATTTGCTCTTCGGATTGCTTCTCAGAAATGCGTCGTCCCATTTTTCTATAGGCACAACGTAAATGTTGCGCAGAGCATTTCTGGCGATAGACGAGCCTGGCTTTGATCCAATCGCCAAAGGAATGTAGATCTGCGGGATGCTGGCTGATGGTACCCAGAGCGGCATGTCCCAAGTGTTGTCGAGTGATTCGCCTGGCTGGTCTCGAAAATCCTGAATCGTTCCGGGTCCGATGTATGCGACCAGTGGTTCCGCGATCTCGGCTTTGACGATCAAGTCCGCTGATCCGCCCCATCGTTTCGCAACACCGCCAAAACGTCGAAACGCATCCGCTAATGTGTCGCCGCTTCTTTCTGCGGTCTGACAGATCAGCTCTACGGTTCCTTCAGTAAACCACCACGGCTTCGAGATTACCTGCTCATCATCCTGGCGTGCCTTCTTGTCGAACCTGTGTCCGAGCTTGAAGACCTGCTGTCCAATGCTGAGCACCAGCTTGGACCGAACGATCATTCCGCGCTTCGGCGGATGTGCGAGGTGATCGTTCAGCGGCATGTTGGCTCCGGTTTTGTGATGGCTAAGCGTTTTGACATGAGGGACAGCAACGTTTTGAAATGCTCGGTAGTGGCCAACTCAGCGCGCGCGCCGGTAGTGCACGGCGACCGCGCCGTTGCGGAGCGGCTTCGCCGAGATCAGCTCGAGCCGTCGCGTGCTGGGCAGCCCGCTCTGGTACAAGGTCGGGCCGTGGCCGGTAATCCTGGGGTGTACGAGGAACTTGTACTCGTCGATCAGGTCCAGTCGGTCCAGCTCGGTCGCGAGCTTGCCGCCGCCCAGGAGCACGCCGTCCGGCGTCGCGTCCTTGAGCTTCTGCACGTCCGTGCGAAGGTCGCCGGCGATGTGGTGGCTGTGGGTCCAGCGGAAGTCCGTTCGCGTCGAGGACACCACGTACTTCGGCTTGGCCTCCAGCTTGACCGCCCATTCGCGCATCGCCGGCGGTGCCTCCGCGTCGCCGCGGGCGACCGCTGGCCAGTAGCTTTCCATCATCTCGTAGGTAACGCGGCCCCAAAGCATCGCCCCGCCTTCGTCCATGAGCTGGGTGAAGAAAGCGTGTGTCTCGTCGTCGGCGATCCCTTCCTGGTGGTCGACGCAGCCGTCCAGGGTGACGTTGATGCTGAAGGTCAAGAGTCCCATGGTGCCCTCTATTCGAGATACGCGACGAGCCGCTCGCCGTCTGGCCCCGAGGGTACGAGTCCAATTCGCGAGGTGCTCACCATGGGTTTGAGATGGGGTGGTGCCTGAACGGAGCAGCGTTTGGGCATATGAATTCGATTGGAAGGCTCAGGCAGCGCTGACCCCGGCGCTCGCTGGGAGTCGATAGCGCAACTCTGCAAAGCCAGTGCCAACCTGCCTGACGGAAACCAGTGCCAGCGGAGGGCTGGTGAGCCGACGCGGGAACAGGGGCTTGCCCTTGCCAAGAGTGACGGAGCCAATTTGAACGATCACCTCGTCGAGAAGCCCCGCATCGTAGAACTGGCCCGCCAGATCGCCACCCCCGACGATCCAGATGTTCCTGTCGCCTGCCGCCGCGCGCATGGCCGAATGAACCGGCCGGACATCGCCCCGGACGAAGTGCAGATCGGCTCCTGGTACTGCTGGCAGGCTTCTGTTCGTGAAAACCCATGTGGGTTGGGTGTACGGCCAGGCCGACCCGGTTTCGGACGCAACCGTCTGCGCGTGACGCAGCATCCATTCGTAAGTAGACGCTCCCATCGCCAACGCGCCGACCTCGGCGACGAAAGCTGGATAGCCCGTGTCATTGATATCACCCAGAGGGAACAGCCAGTCGAGCGAGTCGTCTTCGGTTGCGATGAATCCGTCGAGGCTGGTGGCTGTGTAGTACTGAGTTGTCATGAGATGAGCCCCCGATCGCGCGCGAGTTGTGCCGCCTGGCTCACGCTGTAGTTCGCCCGCCGCTCCTTGCGCCTCAACCGCCCGCAATGCGCGCCACCAGTGCCTTGGTGAATTGCGCGGTGCTCGCACTGCCGCCCAAATCCCCAGTGCGCACCTTGTCGATGTTCAGCGTCTCGTCGATCGCCTTGCGCAGCCGTGTCGCCTTGTCCTGCAGCTTGACGTGGTCGAGCATCAGCGCGGCGGCCAGCAGCAGCGCGGTGGGGTTGGCGATGCCCTTGCCGGCGATGTCGGGCGCCGAGCCGTGCACGGCTTCGAAGATCGCCGCGTCGGTGCCGATGTTGGCGCCGGGCGCCATGCCCAGGCCGCCGACCAGGCCGGCCACCAGGTCGCTCAGGATGTCGCCGAACAGGTTGGTGGTGACCAGCATGTCGAACTGCCACGGGTTGAGCACCAGCTTCATGGCGCAGGCGTCGACGATCATGGTGTCGAGCTGGAACTCGCCCTTGTACTTTTCTTCGTACATCGCCAGGCCGGTTTCCAGGAACAGCCCGGTCAGCACCTTCATGATGTTGGCCTTGTGCACCAGCGTCACCTTCTTGCGGCCGGTGGCCACGGCGGTGTCGAAGGCGTATTCGAGAATGCGCTTGCAGCCTTGGCGGGTGTTGATGCCCGTCGCCATGCCCACGGCGTGCGGGTCGCCGTCGATGCGCACGTAGTGCTCGTGGCCGATGTACAGGCCCTCGAGGTTTTCGCGCACCACCACCAGGTCGATCTTGTCGAAGCGGCCGCCGGGGATGATGGTGAGCGCCGGGCGCAGGTTGGCATACAGCTGAAACTCCTCGCGCAGCCGCACGTTCGACGAGCGGTAGCCGCCGCCCGAGGGCGTTTCCAGCGGGCCCTTGAGCGCCAGCCGGGTGCGGCGGATGCTGTCGAGCGTGGCCACGGGCAGCGGATCGCCCGACGCCTGCACGCCGCCCAGGCCGGCGATCTGCCGGTCCCACACGAAGGGTGCTTTCAGCGCATCGAGCGCGGCCAGCGTGGCGTCGACGATCTCGGGGCCGATGCCGTCGCCGGGGATGAGGGTTGCGGGAATGGAAGAAGTAGAGGTCATCGGGGCGCTTTCAGGTCGAGGTTGGCGCAATGTTGCGGTGGGCGGGCAGCGGCTTCAATCGCGTGGGCGTGTCGTCATCGGGTGGCCGCTTCCACCTTCACACGCATATTCGGTGCCTCCCCGAACATCTCGGGCGCGTACATCGCCTCGACCCGGCTGGGCGGCAGGGCGAAATCGCCGACGTTGTTCAGGCGTACGGTGTACTCCATCTTCACCACGCCCTTGGGCAGGTACTCGTAGTAGCTGCGGTACGACTCGAAGCTGCGCTCCTCGAAGGCCGGCCAGCCGCTGCCGCTGCTGCGCTTTTCGCCCTGCGTGGCGATCTGCGAATCGCGGCCCAGGCCGCCGCCCAGGATGGTGGCGCCGCCGGGCACCGGGTCGGTGATCACCACCCAGGTCATGTCGTTGCTGGCGTTCACTTCCAGGCCGATGCGCAGCACGTCGCCGCGCGTGTACTTGCCGGCTGTCGCCTGCTCGACCGGCGTGATGGTCTTCTTGATCACGTAGCCGGCCGCGAACGGCGCCTTCAGCTGGATGGCCGCCACCGACTGCAGCGTGAGCCACGGCTTGCCGGTGCCTTGCTGCGTGACCAGCAGGGTGTCGCGCGCCGGTGCTGTGCCGGTCGCAGCGGGCCACGGCAGGAACATGCCGTTGTTGCGCAGGTTGCCCGGCGAGGCCGGCGCGCCGAAAAAGGTGGTCTGGTTGGGTGCGCCCCCGACCTCGCCGGTCTTCAGCCGCTCGACCTTGGCCCAGTCGACCTGCGCCTTCGCGGCGCCGAGCGTGGCGGCGGTCAGCCCCGACACCTGCACGCTTTCGAAGGCCTTGGAGAACTTGTCGAGCGCCAGGCCGCCCCACAGGTTGGCCGTGGTCGTGTGCCAGGCGCCGTTCTGCTGGCGGCCGATGAAGCCGTTGGCGATCTTGCCGACGTCGTCTTTCCAGGCCGGATCGTCCATCACGGCGAGCAACAGGCGCGCGGTGTTGACGTCGCCGTTGGTCATCAGCCACCACCAGTAGTCGTCCTGCTCGGTGCTGAACAGCACCTTGGTGCCCTGGTACGAGAGGCGGGCGCGCAGCACGTTGTTGACTTCCGCCAGGCGCTGTTCGCGCTGCGGCACGTCCTTCACGCGCTTCAGGATCTGCATCCAGTCGATCACCGCGCTGGTCGGCCACTGGTTCGGCGCGATCGTGATGCTGGTGGTCATGCGGCCCTGCGCCTTGCCGTAGCGCGACAAGGCTTCCAGCGCGGCCAGCTTGCGCACGTCCAGGTCCTTGCGCGGGCTCCAGAACTCGCGCGTGATCTTGCCTTCGACGAAGGCGATCAGGCCGCGCTCCATCGGCGCGCGTGCGTCGTCGGGCAGTGCAAAGGCCGGGTCGAGCGCCGCCGCCTCGTGCGTCGCCGCCAGCAGGTATGCCGTCAGGATGTCGCTGCCCCGGTTGGCCTCGCCGTCGCGCGGCGGAAAGTAGTTGGCCAGGCCGTCGCTGTCGAGGTAGCCGGGCAGTTGCGCCAGCGTGGCCTGCCACAGCTTGGCGTCGCGCAGGCCGACCGCCTTGCTGGTCTTTTGCTCCAGGCAGGCAAATGGGTAGTTGGCGAACCAGTCGCGCACGCCGGGCAGACCTTCGGCCAGCCGCGGCACCAGCGACAGCTTGACGCCGCCGCGGCCCGCGATGGCGTCGGCCGGTGGCGCGACGTCGATAGTGAACGGCCCGTCGAGCTGTACCAGCGTGGCCTGTTGCACCGTCAACGGCACGGCCGGGATGATGCGCTGGCGCACCTTCAGCGCATCGCGTGCGGCATCGGCACCGCCCAGCGTGTCTTTCGCCTCGATCTCCCACAGGATCGCCTCGGCGCGGGTTTGCGCGAGCTGCGCCGGCGCGGTCACGTTCCACGCAACCTCGCGCGCTTCGCCGGCCGGGATGTCGACGGTTTGCGGCGCCAAGGTCAGCAGCGTGGCGCGTGGCGACGCCTCGACCTTCATCGCCTTCTGCGTCGTGTTGCGCAGCGTGATCTGCGCGCGAAACTGGTCGTCCTCGCGCACCAGCGGCGGCAGGCCGCTGATGATCTGCAGGTCCTGCGTGGCGGCGATCGCGCTCTGGCCGGTGCCGAACAGGCCGGCGCCCATGTCGGCCACCGC
>Ga0268266_10002282_pt1 | contig 20815 bp, 14 predicted proteins | sample KBSS13metaG_FD_190356 | JGI IMG/M metagenome (GOLD analysis project Ga0268266, IMG submission 190356) | Switchgrass rhizosphere microbial communities from Kellogg Biological Station, Michigan, USA - KBS S1-3 metaG (SPAdes) (version 2) | ecosystem: Host-associated > Plants > Roots > Rhizosphere... | reverse complement strand
ACGGCCGTGTAGACCTCGCGGAGGATCTCGAACCAGGACCGGTCGAGGGGGGCCGCCTCCAGACGCGACACGACGTCGGGCCCGATGCCCTCGAGGACGGTGAGGACGACGTCCTCCTTGGTCGGGAAGTACCGGAAGAACGTCCGCTCGGAGACCCCGGCCGCCGCCGCGATCTCCACCGCGGGGACGGCGTCGAACCCTCGCTCCTCGAACAGCTGGAAGCCGACCTCGCGCAGCTCGTCCGCAACCGCCCGTCGCTGTCGCTCGCGGAGACCGAGCCTCTCGACCGCCTCGTCCACCCGTGTCCCCTCGACTCCACCCCGGACATCGTGCTCGGGGTGCCGGCGACTGCCATCTTGTCAGTATCCGGCGTGGCCGGGCACGAGCAGGCAGGCCGGGCCGGGCTTCCACCGCGCACGGGCAGGAGTCCAGCCGGCGCCGGACGACCGTAGGATGTTCAGCATGTCTGAACAGGAGGCCCGAGGGGCGGCGGTCCGGTCCGCCCGCCTGCGGTCGGGCCTGACCCTGCGCCGCCTCGCCGCCGACCTCGGGGTGAGCGTCGGGACGATGAGCGCGATCGAGAACGGCAAGGTCGGCCTCAGCATCGACCGCCTCCAGCTGATCGCCCGCAGGCTCGGTGTCCCGCCCGCGCACCTGCTCGACCCGGCGGCCGTGCCCCCACCGTCACCCGAGTCGCCCGTGTCGCCCGAGTCCGCCACGGGCTGGCGCGAGTTCGCCCCCCTCGACCTCGATCCGGTGCTCGGCTCCGCCGTCGAGGTGTTCAACGAGACCGGCTACCACGGCGCCACCATGCGGGTCATCGCGACGGGCGCGGGCATCAGCGTGCCGGGCATGTACCACCATTACCCCAGCAAGCAGCGGCTGCTCGTGGCCCTGGTCGAGCTGGCACTGCAGGAGCTGGTGGGCCGCGTCCGGGCCGCCGGGGACCTGGCCCCCACCCCCGAGCAGGCCTTCGCCGACATGGTCGAGGCGCTGGCGCTGTTCCACAGCAGGCGCGCCGCGCTGGCGCGGATCGTGCTCACCGAGACCCGCAGCCTGGAGGAGCCGGACCGCAGCCGACTGGCCGGGCTGCAGCGGCAGGTCGTGGCGGCGTTGGAGGACGCCGCCGCCCGGGCCGTCGAGTCCGGGCGGTTCGCCGCGCACGACCTGTCGACGACCATCCGCGCCGTCACCACCATGTGCCTGTCGCTGCCGTACTGGCTGCCCGACGCCGGACCGGAGGCCCCCGCGGACCCCGTCGCTCTCGCCCGCCGGTACTCCGCGCTGGCCGTCGACATGATGCAGGCCGTCCCGCGGGACCCGGTGGTCCGGTCGAGCTGAACCACTACCCGGTCAGGGTGGTCAGGTCGTGCCCTTGACGGCGCCGACCGCCCCCAAGCAGTATCCTGAACGCTCGCCGAGCGATCGTTCTGTAGCTCGGGTTGTGTTCGGTGAGCGTGACGACAGAGAGGTCGCATGTCCGTCTACGACGAGAAGGTCTGGCTCGCCCGCTACGACGAGGGGCAGCCCGCCGAGATCACCCCCGAGTACGCCAACGCCGTGGACATGTTCCGGGCCACCGTCGCGCGCACGCCCGCGGGCGACGCGATCCGCTACTTCGACGGCCGGATCAGCTACGCCGAGCTGGACGCGCTGACCGACGCCTTCGCCACCGGCATCACCGCCGAGGGCTTCGCCCCCGGTGAGCGCGTGGCGATCTTCGCCCAGAACGTGCCGCAGTTCGTGATCGCGCAGATCGGGACGTGGAAGGCCGGCGGCATCGCCGTGTCGATCAACCCGATGAACAAGCAGCGCGAGCTCGCCGAGCTGCTCGCCGACTCGGGGGCCACCGTGCTCGTCGCCCTGCAGTCCCTGCACCGCGACGTCGCCGCCGAGGTCCTGCCGGGCACCGGGGTGCGCCTGGTCCTGACCACCTCGGAGCTGGAGTACCAGTCCCGCGACGAGCCCGCGGTGTTCGCAGGCGTGGAGCGCCTCGAGACCCCGGGGGCGACCGACCTCGCGGAGTTCCTCGCCCGACACCGCGGCGGCACCCCGCCGACCGTCGACCCGGGCCCGGAGGACATCGCGTTCCTCACCTACACCTCCGGCACCACCGGCCCGCCCAAGGGCGCGATGACCACCCACCGCAACGTGGTCTTCAACGCCCAGACCTACCGGGACTGGATCGGGATCGACGCCGACGACGTCGTGCTCGGCGTCGCGCCGCTGTTCCACATCACCGGGCTGGTCGGGCACGTCGCGATCGCGCTGCTCACCGGAGCACCCCTGGTGCTGATGTACCGGCTCGACCCCGCCCTCACCCTCGACGTCGCCGAGGCCGAGGGGGCCACCTTCACCGTCGGGTCGATCACCGTGTTCATCGCCCTGATGAACGCCGCGAACGCCGACAAGGCGAAGCTGGCGACCCTGACCAAGATCTACTCCGGCGGCGCCCCGATCCCACCGAGCACGGTCGACGCCTTCCGGGACACCTTCGGCCACTACATCCACAACATCTACGGCCTCACCGAGACCACCTCCCCCTCGCACGCCGTGCCGTTCCACGCCGAGGCCCCGGTCGACCCCGAGTCCGGGGCGCTGTCGGTGGGTGTCCCGACGTTCGACACGATCGTCCGGATCGTCGACGAGGAGGGCCGGGACCTGCCCGCAGGCAGCGTCGGCGAGATCGTCACCGAAGGCCCCCAGGTCGTCGCCGGCTACTGGAACAAGCCCGAGGAGACCGCCAAGGCCCTGCCCGGGCGGGTGCTGCACACCGGCGACGTCGGGTACATGGACGCCGACGGCTGGTTCTACATCGTCGACCGCAAGAAGGACCAGATCAACGCGGGCGGCTACAAGATCTGGCCGCGCGAGGTCGAGGACGTCCTCTACGAGCACCCCGCCGTGCGCGAGGCCGCCGTGGTCGGGATCCCCGACGAGTACCGCGGGGAGACGGTCAAGGCGTTCGTCTCGCTCAAAGGTGGCGCGCAGGCCACCCCCGAGGAGATCATCGCCTTCGCCAGGGAGCGGATGGCCGCCTACAAGTACCCCCGCCGGGTCGAGATCCTCGACGAGATCCCCAAGACCGTCAGCGGCAAGGTGCTCCGACGCGAGCTCCGCACGAGGACCTGACCGGTCGAGATCGGGCTCGGGCTGCCGATGACCGAGGCCGCCGGGGACACGGCATCGCCCGTCGAGGGTAGAGCTCCGGTGGCGAGCCCGCTCAGGGCCGGTGGGTGCCGGGCACGGAGCGCGACCACAACAGACCTTCGACGCCGTCGAGGAACGTCCTGCTCACGGCCTCCGGGTCCGTCAGGCAGCCGGCCACCATCGCCCCGTCCCGCAACATGACGAAGTGCCTGCCCGCGTTGTCCGCCGGGCCGTCGCCGACGCGGGACAGCAGGTCGGTCACGGCGCCGAGGAACCAGTCACGGTGCTCCGCGACCCGCAGGCGCACGGGGTTCTCGGGATCCGGGTACTCGGCCGCGGCGTTCAGGAAGGCGCACCCGCGGAACCCCTCGCTCGTGATGTCGCCCGCGATGTCCGCGGCGACCGCGCGCAGGACGTCCTCCGCCGACCCGCCCGCCTCCTCGCTCCGGGCGAAGCGGGCCCGCAGGCCCCGGTCGGCCTCCTCCAGGTAGGAGACGACCAGGTCCTCCTTGCCCGGGAAATGCCGGTAGAACGTCGCCCGCGTGGTGTCCGCCTCGGTGATGATCCGGTCGACCCCGACCGAGCGCACACCCTCGGAGTAGAAGATGCGGGTCGCCGTCCCCAGGAGCCGCGACCGCGCCTCGGACGGACGACCACTCGCTGTACCCCTCATCACCCCAGAGTATCAGAAAGAACGTTCGGTCTTGCAGCACGATCTCATCGGGATCTGTCGGCGGGGGCCGTGCAGACCGCCGCCGACACCGCGGACCGGCCGGTCCCCGCCCACGACGTCGACCGACGACTCCAGGTCGCAGACACACCCCCCATCGCCGCGGATGCGATGGAGACCCCCCGCCCGGGGCAGGCGCACCGGTCAGGAGGCCGCGTCGGCGGCGCGCGGGCGGATGGTCAGCGCCACGACGCCGCCGACCAGGATGGTGGCGCCGATCAGCAGGTAGCCGAGGTCGAAGCCGAACGGGGTGTAGAGCGGCTGGCCCGCCACCGTCCCGGTGATCGTGCTGTTGAGCAGCAGGAAGATCAGCGGGGTGAGGATGGAGGCGACCATCGTGCGGCTCACCTCGACCATGCTGGAGCTGATCACCTGCCGCTCCGGCGCCACCGACTCGATGATCAGGTTGGGGATCGCCGCGGCGCTCACCCCGAGCCCGAAGCTGGCCACCCCGGTGGCGGCGAGCAGCACCCCGTAGTCGGTCTTGAACAGGGCCGACACCACGAGGCCGACCAGCATCACCAGCGCGGCGACGGCGAGATGGCGCCGCGCCCCGTGCCGGGCGGTCAGCCCGACGACGATCCCGCCCAGGACCAGGCCGATCCCGAGCGTCACGCCGAAGACCGCGTACTGGGTGGCGGTGAGCCCGAAGCCGTAGCCCGCGCCCGCCTCGGCCGGGGTCATGGTCATCGCGGGCAGGGTGAGCGTGACCTGCGCACCCGCGCCGTAGACCAGCCCGCCCGCCACGACGACCGGGAAGAGCCTGCGGCTGGTCAGCAGCCGCAGGTCGATCAGCGGCTGGGACACCCGGTTCGCCTGCAGCACCCACCCGACCAGGAGCACCAGCCCGACGAGCCCCAGGCCGAGCACCGGCAGGGACAGGAAGCCCGAGGTCGGGGCCAGGCTCATCGCCAGCAGCACCGCGGCGAGCCCGAGTCCGAGCAGCGCGGCCCCGCCGAAGTCCGGCCGGGACTCCGGGGCACGCACCGGCGACTCCGGCACGGCCACCAGCGCCAGCACGAGCATCACGGCGACGGTGACCGCGAGGAACCAGAACACCCCGGCCACGCCGTAGGAGTCCAACAGCCAGCCCGCCAGGAACGGCTGCCCGATCACGACGAGCCCGGTGCCGGTGACCGTGACGCTGACCGCGAAGGTGACCAGCCGCGGCGGGAACACGTCCCGGATGATCGAGTAGCACAGGAAGGCCAGTGCGAACGAGGCGCCGTGCAGCGCCCGGCCCAGCACGAACAGCGTGATGGTGGGGGCGAGCGCCGAGAGGACCGCGCCCGCCAGGGTCAGCCCGAGCACCCACAGCAACAGCCTGCGCTTGCCGTGCAGGTCGGCCAGCTTGCCGATCAACGGCATCGAGACCGCCGCGGCCAGGAAGCCCGCGGTCAGCGCCCAGCTCCCCTGGGTGGTCTCGTACCGCGCACCGATGGCGGGCAGCGCCGTCATCGTGAGGCTGATCGAGACCGGGATGAGCTCGGAGATCAGGACCAGGACGAACAACCGCCAGATCCAGCGGGGGGTCCAGGTCCCGCCGCCCACCTCACCGGCAGGCTCGGCCCGTTCGCCCGTCCCGGTGTCCCTGCGTGCCACGTGCTCCGTCATCGTCGACGCCTCCCAGCGGATCAGACCAACAGTTGGATCTTCAACCGTCCCCGGACGGGCACCGACGCCAGCTCGAACGCGTGCTGTGCGGCGGCCATCGGGAAGCGGTGGGTCACGAGGTGCTCGTGCACCCACGGGTGCTCGCGCAGGTGCGCGAGGGCAGCGGACAGGGCCGATCGGCGCTCGCCGATCACCCCGGCCCGCAGCGTGACCCCCTTGCGGAACAGGTCGATCATGGGCACCGGGTAGACCGCCTCGTCCGGCACCCCGAAGCCGAACACCAGCCCGCCGGGCGCGACCGCGGCGATCGCGTGGCCGAGCGTCGCGGTCTGGTGCCCGACCGCCTCGATCACCACGTCCGCCCGGTCGGCGTCGGCGATCGTGGCGCTCCACCGGTCGCTGCTGGCGTGCACCAGCTCGTCCACCCCGAAGCACGCCGCCACGTCCGACCGGTCCACCCGGTCCACCCCGACCACGGACCGCGCCCCGAACGTCTTCGCCCCGTGCGCGAACAGCAGCCCGAACGCGCCGAGGCCGAGTACCGCGACCCGGAGCCCGGTCAGGTCCCCGAGGCTGCGCAGGGTGCCGAGGACGCACGCCAGCGGCTGCACGGTCAACGCCTCGGACACGGTCGTCTCGGCGGGCACGGCGACGATCTGGTGCGCGTCGGACTCGCAGAACTCGGCGAGCCCGACCATGGGGTCGGCCCAGCCGACGACCCGCGCCCCCACCGGCAGGTCCGGGTCGTCGCCCGCCACCACCTCGCCGACCACCTCGTGCAGCGGGAAGCCGGGCACCTGCAGCGCGACCGGGTCGTCGTCGGGCATCGACATGGCCCGCAGGCCGCGGAAGAACGGCAGGTCGCTGCCGCAGATCGCGCCGCCCTCGACCCGCAGCAGCACCCGCCCGGGCGCGAGCGCGCCGGGGCCGGGGGTGGCGACCTCCACGCGCGCGAACGTCCCCGGACCGGTCATCTGCAGAGCCCACATCGTCGTGTCCTCCCACCTCCGGGACCGAGTACCGGATGAGCCTGGATCAGCCCGCGGCGGAGTCGTCGGGGGTGGACAACAGCAGGTCGGCGGGGTCGGGCTCGCGCAGCATCCGCCAGAAGTCCACCAGCCGCCACGGGCAGGTGATCCAGGCCCGACCGGCCGCGTTGCGGTAGTAGCCGTTCGCCGTGCGGGCGTGCTGCCAGACGGTCCGGTCCAGCTCGGTGTCGACCCGCTCGTTGTAGGCCGCCGTGGCCTCGGCGGTCGGCGCCATCGCCGAGTAACCGTGGTCGATCAGGAACCGCAGCGACTCGACGGCGTAGTGGACGTGCTCCTCGCTGGTCACGTTGTGCCCGCCGCCGTGGTTGGGGGCGGCGTTGGGCCCGGCGGTGACGAACAGATTCGGGAAGCCCGGCACCATGACGCCCAGGTAGGCACGCGGGTCGGTGCCGTCCGCCCAGCTCTCGGCCAGGGTCACCCCGTCCCGGCCGACGATGTCGAGGAAGCTGAGGTACTCCAGCTTGAACCCCGTCGCCCAGATGATCACGTCCGCGGGGAGGAACTCCCCCGTCGTCAGGTGCACGCCCTCCGGGACGATCCGGGCGAACTCCGCGCGGTGTAGCGCGACGTCGTCCCGGCGGGCGGCGGCGAGGAAGCCGGGGTCCTTCACGATCCGCTTGGCGAAGGGCGGGAAGTCCGGGGTGAGCATCTCCACCAGCTCGGGGCGGTCCCCCAGCTCGTCCTCGAGGTGCTTGAGGCAGATCTGCATCAGCATGTCGTTCGCGGGCGAGGCGGAGACGTGCGTGGCGTACCACTCCTCGTCGATCCGCGGGATGGAGAAGCTCTTGTCCGCGGTGAACCAGTGCGTCTTGAGCCGGTACCACTGCTGGTAGTACGGCACGTGCGCCATCGCCCAGCGGGTGCGCTCGTCCACCACGGACACCACGCCCCGCTCCGGGGCGATCCAGTGCGGCTGCCGGAAGACGACGTCGACCTGCTCGGCCACGCCCGCCAGCTTCGCCACCACCTGGACCGAGGTGCAGCCGGTGCCCAGCACGACGACGCGCTTGCCCGCCAGGTCGACGGCGTCGTCCCACTCGGCGGTGTGCATCGCCGTACCCGCGAACGTCTCCGCCCCCGGGACCTCCGGGATCGACACGCCGTTGAGGATGCCGGTCGCGGTGATCACCGCGTTCGCCTCGTAGACCAGCGCGCGGCCCGCCGGGTCGGCCACGCTCACCCGCCAGACCTGGTGCTCCTCGACCCACTCGCACCCCAGCACCCGGTGCCGCAGGGCGATGTGGTCGGCCAGGTCGTACTTGGCGACGACGCCACGCAGGTACTCCAGGTACTCCGGGCCCTCGGGGTAGAACTTCGACCAGCCCGGGTTCAGCTCGAACGAGTACGAGTAGAAGTGGCTCGGGGTGTCGACCGCGGCGCCGGGGTAGGTGTTGCGCGACCAGGTGCCGCCGATGTCGTCGCCCGCCTCGAACACGCGGTACTCGAAGCCGGCCTCGGCGAGCTTCACCGCCGCGTTGATCCCGACCATCCCCGCGCCCACCACCGCGACCCGGTAGCCCGCGGGCACCGGTGCGTGGCGCGGCACGGAGGCCGGGACGGGCTCGAACCCAGACTGCTCGCGCAGGTAGTCGACGTACTCGGGGCCGATCTCGTCGTCCGTGCAGACCCGGGCCATCTCCAGGAACAGCTCGTCGTCGGGGATGCGCAGCGCCGGGTCCAGGTCCCCGGTGAGCAGCGTGCGCGCCCGTTCCCGGACGGCGTCGGCGACCTCGGGCGGATACTCCGCGGGCAGCCGCGCTGAGCCCGCGGCGCGGGCCGCGTCGAGCAGGCCGCGGAACTCGTCGAGCAGAGCGCGGTCACCCGTATGGTGCACGAGCGCGAGCAGCAGCGGGCCGGGTTCCAGCACCTCGATGGCCGCCCGCAGCGCGTCCTGGTCGACGTTCGAGACGGCGGCGACGGCGCGGGTCGGACGGTCCGGCCGGATCACGGAGGCGGTCATCGGCTCCTCATCGGTGTCGGGTCAGGGCGGGGAGCGCCTCGGCCGATCGTCGCCCGTGGAGTGGGCGACGATCGAGTCCCCCGCCCACTGACCGGGACACCGATGGTCCGGGCACCGGGCCCGCGCGGTCACGTCGAGTCTCGGACCACCACGTGCGCACCGACGTCGGGGATGCCCAGCGCCCGTCCTCCGCCCGCGTGTCCGGCGCTGGCCAGCGCCTGCGCCGCCACGTAGCGGCCGAGGCCGCGGACGTCGACCTGCACGCTGGTCAGCCCCGGGACGAACAGCCGGGCGAGCGGGGTGTCGTCGTGGCCGACCACGGCGAGGTCGCCCGGCACGTCGAGCCCGGCCCGCAGGGCCGTGCCCGCGACGGCGGCCGCCACGTCGTCGTTGTAGGCCGCCACGGCCGTGACCCCGCGGGCCCGCCAGTGCGCGAGGCCGGTCGACGCGTCCGGCTCCTCGACGGTGCAGGCGACCGGCTCGGGCAGACCGAGCTCGCCCGCGCGAGCCGCGGCGGCCGCGGCCCGCACGGCGGACAGCTCGCTCAGCCGCGGGTCCGCCGAGGCCGCGAACCCCAGGACCCGGTGCCCGCGCTCGACCAGGTGCTCGATCTGCAGCCGTGGCCCCTCCGCCTGGGAGGGGAGGGCGGAGAGGCCTGCGGAGACCGCCCCGTCCGGCACGATCCGGGTGATGCCTGCGGCGTGGAAGGCGGCGAGCTGCTCCGCGTCGAACGGGGCCAGGCCCACCACGACCTCGGGTTCGAGCACCTCCCACAGCGGACGCGACCGGGCGCCCGCGTGCCGGGAGTAGGTGACCATCGAGTATCCGGCCCGGTCCAGCTCCTGCTCGGCCTCGGCGAGGTGACGACGCAGCTGGACGTCGATCGGCCAGTCGGGCAGCACGAACAGGACGAGCCTGCTGCCCCCTCGGGCGAGGGCCTGCGCGGCGGTGTGCGGTCGGTAGCCGAGCCGCTCCGCCTCGGCGAGGACCCGTCGGCGGGTCTCCTCGGAGATGCGCGAGCCCGGGGTGTCGTTCAGCACGAACCCGACCGTGGCGCGGGAGATGCCGAGCGAACGCGCGACGTCCTGGGACGTGACCCGTCCGGTGCGCGCCATCGCCCGACCTCCCCTCGACGCCGTTGATCGTAGCGCTGCCGCGTCCTCGTCCAGGGCGACCCCACAGTCATGCTTGCGCGCGCTATCACTCACCGAATACAGTGCGCGTCCATCACTGCTAGCGCCCGCTAGCACGATCCACCAGCGCAGATGGAGACGCCGTGCAGACTTCCGCTCCCGGTCCGGACGACCCCGTCGGGCACGTGGGGATCCGGGCCACCGCCACACCGCAGACGCCCGCCCCGCCCGCCTCCGTCGGCACGCGCTTCATCTGGCTGGTCACCCTGGCCCAGGGTGGGGTGTTCGTCGCCTTCATCACCCCGCTGGCGATCTCGCTCGCGATCAAGGTCGAGCAGATCGCGCCCGGCCAGACCCAGAACCTCGGCTACATCACCGGGGCGGGCGCCCTCGCGGTGGTGCTGACCGGCCCGTTCCTCGGCATCGCGAGCGACCGCACCCGCACCCGGATCGGCCGCAGGCGCCCGTTCATGATCGGCGGCACGCTGCTGGGTCTCGCGGCGCTGGTCGTGATGGCCACCGCCACGTCGATCCCGATGCTGATGGCGGGCTGGGTGATGGCCCAGCTGACCTGGGGGCAGGCGCTGGGCAACCTGCAGACGATCACCGCCGACATGCTCCCCGAGCACCAGCGCGGCAAGGTCGCGGGGCTCGTCGGGTTCGCCACGCAGATCGCGCCGGTCCTCGGCGTCGGTCTGGCGGGCGGTCTCAGCGGCGACCACCTGCTGCTGTTCCTGGTCCCCGGCGCGATCGGCGCCGTGCTCGTCGGGCTGTTCGTGGTGTTCATCCACGAGCCGGACAGCCGCGGGATCGACCTCGGGCACATCAGCGTCGCCGAGGTGCTGCGCAAGCTCGTGTTCGACCCGCGCCGACACCCGGACTTCGCGTGGGTGTGGGTCGGCCGCTTCTGCTTCTACTTCGGCCTGACCTTCGCCACCACCTTCACCGCGTTCTACTTCGCCCAGCGGCTCGGCATCACGCTCGGTGAGGTGGCGGGCGTGATCGCGCTGCTCTCGCTGGGCAACCTCGTGGCCACCTCGGCGGGCGCGCTCGGCGGCGGGTTCCTGTCCGACCGGTTGCGCCGCAGGCGGGCCTTCGTGCTGGTCGGTTCGCTGTTCTTCGCCGCGGGCTGCCTGGTGACCGCCGCCGCGACCAGCCTGGTGCCGCTCTGCGTCGGCGCGCTGTTGTCCGCGGTGGGCATCGGCACGTTCGCCGCCGTCGACCAGGCACTCGTGCTCGACGTGCTGCCCGAGCGCGAGACCGAGGCAGGCCGCTACATGGGCATCGTCGGCTTCGCCACCTCCGTTCCCCAGGCCGCTGCCCCGCTCGTCGCTCCCCTGGTGCTGGCCGTCGGCGCAGGCGGTGCGAACTACCCGCTGCTCTACGGCCTGGCCGCCGCCGTGACCGTGATCGGCGGGATCGCCGTGCTGCGTGTCCGTTCCGTCCGCTGACCCGTGTCGACACCGACCGCACCGACACCGACCGCGCCGCAACCGACCGCGCCGCAACCGCAAGGAGATCCCGTGTTCGTCGCACCGACCTTCCGTTCCGGGGACCGCGAGGGCGACCCCGCCGTGTACTTCCGCCGGGAGCTCGTGGTGGGCCCCGGCCTGCGCCGGGCGACCCTGCGGGCCACCGCGCTCGGGATCCTGGTGTCCTACGTCAACGGCACGCGGGTCGGCGACGACGTCCTCGCCCCCGGCTGGACGTCCTACCGGCACCGGGTCGACCTGCGCGCCCATGACGTGACGACGCTGCTGGCCGAGGGGCCCGCCGTGCTCGGCGCGATCGTCGGCGAGGGGTGGGCACTGGGCAGGCTGGGCTGGGAGAACACGCGCAACCACTACAGCGACAAGCCCGCCTGGTACGCCGAGCTGGAGCTGGAGTACGCCGACCGCACCGAGACCGTCACCACCGACGGTGCCGTGCGGGTGGGCACCGGCGCCGTGCTGTCCACGAGCATCTACGACGGCGAGACCCACGACGCGCGCCTCGAGCCGCACGGCTGGTCCGAGCCCGGCTTCGACGCGTCGGGCTGGTCCGGCGTGTCCGCCGTCGAGTGGCCGGGTGAGCTGGTCACCCCGCTGGGCCCGCCGATCCGCCGTGTCGAGGAGCTCGCCCCGGTCGAGGTGCTGACCACGCCGAGCGGGCGCACGGTCGTCGACTTCGGGCAGATCGTCTCCGGCTGGGTGCGGTTCACCGTCGACGGCCCGGCGGGCACCACCGTCACGCTGCGCCACGCCGAGCTGGTGACCGACGGCGAGCTGGACCCCACCACCCTGCGCACGGCGAAGGCCACCGACCGCTACACCCTGCGCGGGGGCGGCCCCGAGACCTGGGAGCCGTCGTTCACCTTCCACGGCTTCCGCTACGTCGAGGTCGACGGCTGGCCGGGCGCGCTCGACCCCGCCGCCCTGCGCGCCGTCGTCGTGCACTCCGACATGGCCCGCACGGGCTGGCTGGAGACCTCCGACCCGCTGCTGAACCGCCTGCACGCCAACGTCGTCTGGTCGATGCGGGGCAACTTCGTCGGGGTGCCCACCGACTGCCCGCAGCGCGACGAGCGGCTGGGCTGGACCGGTGACATCCACGCCTTCGCCCCCACCGCGGCCTTCCTCTACGACGTCCGCGGCGTGCTCGGCTCCTGGCTGACCGACCTCGCCGCCGAGCAGCGCACGGCAGGCTCGGTGCCGTGGGTGGTGCCGGACGTGTTGCCGCACCCCTCCTCCCCCACCGCGTTGTGGAGCGACGTCGCGGTCGGCCTGCCCGCCGCGCTGTACGCGGAGTACGGCGACCCGGCGATCCTGGAGGCCGCCTACCCGTCGATGACGGCGTTCGTGGACCAGGTGGAGGGCCTGCTCGACGAGAACGGCCTGTGGAGCGGCGGCTTCCAGTACGGCGACTGGCTCGACCCGGACGCCCCGCCGGAGGACCCCGCGGGCGGCAAGACCGACCGCCACCTCGTCGCCGCGGCCTACCTGTGCCGCACCGTCCGCACGCTCGCCGACGCCGCGCAGGTGCTGGGGCACACCGCGGACGCGGACCGCTACGGCGCCCTCGCCACGCGGGTGCGCGAGGCCTTCCGGGCGGAGTACGTGACGCCCACGGGCCGGGTCAGCGGCGAGACCGTCACCGCGTACGCGCTCGCCGTCTGCTTCGGGCTGGTCGAGGGCCCCGAGCTCGCCAAGGCGGGCGGCCGGCTCGCCGCGCTCGTCGCGAAGAGCGGCTACCGGATCTCGACCGGCTTCGCCGGGACCCCGTTCGTGCTCGACGCGCTCACCGCCACCGGGCACCTCGCCGAGGCCTTCCTGATGCTGGCCGAGAAGTCCTGCCCGTCGTTCCTCTACCCCGTCACCCAGGGCGCGACGACGGTGTGGGAGCGCTGGGACTCCATCCGCCCGGACGGCACGCTCAACCCCTCGGGCATGACCTCGCTCAACCACTACGCGCTCGGCGCGGTGGCGAACTGGCTGCACCGCACGGTCGGTGGGCTGTCCGCCGCGGAGCCGGGCTACCGACGGGTGCGGATCGCCCCGCGGCCGGGCGCCGGGCTCACCCACGCCACGCTGCGCCACGACACCGACCACGGCCGGATCGAGGTGGCCTGGCGGGTCGACGGCACCACCACGGTCGTGGAGGTCACGCTGCCCGACGGGGTCACCGGCTCCGTCGAGCTGCCCGCCGACCCGGACGCGCGGACCCTGGAGGTCGGCCCCGGCGTGCATCGCTGGGAGTACGCGACGCTCGTGGGGCCCGCCGAGGTCCTCGACTTCGACACCCCGCTGCGCACGCTCGCCGCAGACCCGGCGGTGTGGCGCTCGCTCACCGACGTGTTCGCCAAGCACCTGCCCGGCATCCCCATCGAGGCCACCGCGCCCGAGGCGGCCCGGATCAGCCTCAACATCATGCTCGACCTGATCCCGGGCGCGCCCGCAGCCATGCGCGACGACCTCGCCGCCGCTCTCACCGGAGGAACCACCCGATGACCACCACCGACGCCCCGACCCACACCCTCGAGCAGCAGGCCGCGCTGCTCACCGGCACCGGTTTCTGGAAGTCCAGCGCCGTGGCGGACGTGCCGTCGGTCGTGCTGTCCGACGGACCGCACGGCCTGCGCTACCAGTCGGGCACCGGCGACCACCTGGGCGTGCACGGCAGCGTGCCCGCCACCTGTTTCCCCACGGCTGCGGCCGTGGGCAACAGCTGGGACCCCGAGGTCGCGCACGCCATCGGCGCCGCGGTGGCTCGCGAGGCCCGCGCCGCGGGCGTCGGCGTGCTGCTCGGCCCGGGCGTGAACATCAAGCGGTCGCCGCTGTGCGGGCGCAACTTCGAGTACTTCTCCGAGGACCCGCTGCTGTCCGGGGTGCTCGGCGCCGGCTTCGCGCGCGGGGTCGAGGAGCAGGGCGTCGGCACGTCGGTCAAGCACTTCGCGGCCAACAACCAGGAGACCGACCGGATGCGCGTGAGCGCGGAGGTCGACGAGCGCACCCTGCGCGAGATCTACCTGCCCGCCTTCGAGCGGATCGTCACCGAGGTGCGGCCCGCCACCGTGATGTGCGCCTACAACCGGATCAACGGGGTGCCCGCCGCGGAGAACCGGTGGCTGCTCCACGACCTGCTCCGCGAGGAGTGGGGCTACGAGGGTGTCGTCGTGTCGGACTGGGGCGCCGTCGGCGACCGGGTCGCCGCGCTCGCCGCGGGTCTGGACCTGGAGATGCCGGGCATGGACGACCGGTCGACGAAGGCCGTGGTCGCGGCCGTCGAGGCGGGTGGGCTCGACGCCGGGACGGTCGCGCTCAGCGCGGACCGGGTGGCCGCGCTGGCCCACCGCTACGCCCGCCCGGCCGAGCCCGGCACCGTCGACGAGGCCGCCCACCACGACCTCGCCCGGCGGCTCGCCGCGGAGTGCGTGGTGCTGCTGCGCAACGAGCGCGACGCCCTGCCGCTGACCCCCGGGCTGCGGGTGGCCGCGATCGGCGCCTTCGCCGACACCCTGCGTTTCCAGGGCGGCGGCAGCTCGCACGTCAACGCCACCCGCACCACCACGCCGCTGGAGGCGCTGGGCGAGCTCGCCGCCGAGCACGCGGTCACGCTGTCGCACGCCCCCGGCTTCTCCCTCCGTGCCTCGGACGCCGCGGACCCGGCGGACGCCGCGCGACTGCGCGCCGAGGCCGTCGAGGTGGCGGCGGGCACCGACGTCGCGATCGTGTTCGCGGGCCTGAGCGAGGCCGAGGAGTCCGAGGGCTTCGACCGGACCACGCTGGAGCTCCCCGCCGCGCAGCGGGAGCTGATCCGCGCGGTCGCCGCGGCCGCTCCGCGCACGGTCGTGGTGCTCGTGCACGGCGGTGTGGTCACCCTGGAGGGCTGGCACGACGAGGTCGACGCGATCGTCGACGGCGCGCTGCCGGGCCAGGCGGGCGGCGGCGCGCTGGCCGACGTCCTGTTCGGACTCGCGGAGCCCGCGGGCCGACTGGCCGAGACCGTGCCGCTGCGCCTGCAGGACACCCCGAGCTACCTGAGCTTCCCCGGCGAGCAGGGCGTCTCGCGCTACGGCGAGGGGGTCTTCGTCGGCTACCGCCACCACGTCTCGGTCGACGGACCCGTCCGCTACCCCTTCGGCCACGGGCTGAGCTACACGACCGTCGAGACCCTCGCCCTCGACGTCGTGCAGACCGGTGTGGACACCGCCGAGGCGCACGTCACCGTGGCCAACACCGGCGAGCGGCCCGGCGCGCACCTGGTGCAGGTCTACGTGGCCACCGAGGCGGGCGAGGTCCGCCGCCCGGCCCGCGAGCTGCGCGCCTTCGCCAAGGTCCGGCTCGAGCCGGGCGAGACCCGCACCGTGGTGCTGCCGCTGGACCGGCGGGCCTTCGCCCACTGGGACGTCGTGCGCCACCGGTTCGTCGTGGCGGCGGGCGAGTACCGGGTGCAGGTCGGCGCGGACGCCGCGACCGTCCTGCGGGAGGGGGCGCTGACCCTCGCGGGCGACCCGGCGGACACCGCTCTCAGCCTCGAGTCCACCGTCGCCGAGTGGTTCGGCCACGCGACGGTCGGGCCGGTGCTGGTCGCGGCCCTCGCCGAGCACGCGCCCGCGCAGCCCGAGCGCGACCCCGACGAGCCCGACCCGCTCAAGATGATCGACTCGATGCCGATGGGCCGGTTCCTCTCCTTCACCGGGCTCCCCGTGCCGACCGAGTTCCTCGACGACCTGATGGCCCGCAGCCGCGGGGGCGCCTGATGACCGCGACGCGCACCCGGGTGTTCCTGACCGGCGCGACCGGGAACTGGGGCCGCGCGGCCCTCACCGAGTTCGCCGAGCGCGCCGACCGGGTCGATGTCGTCGCGCTGGTGCTGCCGACGGACAAGGACCGGGAGGTGATCGGCCGCTTCGCGGACATGCCCAACCTGGAGGTGGTCTACGGCGACCTCACCGACCCCGCCGCCGTCGGCCGGTGCGTGCGCGGCGCGGACTACGTGCTGCACGTGGGTGCGGTCGTGTCGCCGCTGGCCGACGAGCACCCGGAGCTGGCCCGCAGGGTCAACATCGGCAGCATGCGGACGATCATCGACGCCGTGCGGGCGCAGCCGGACCCGTCCGCGGTGGCGGTGGTCGGCATCGGCTCGGTGGCCGAGACCGGCGACCGCCGCATCCCGCGGCACTGGGGCCGGGTGGGCGACCCGCTGAGGGTCTCGACCTACGACGAGTACGGCCAGACGAAGATCGTGGCCGAGTGCGAGCTCGTCGAGTCCGGGCTGCCCCGGTGGGCGTGGCTGCGCCAGACCGGCATCTTCCACCCCGGCATGCTCGAGATCCGGGACCCGATCATGACCCACGCGGTGCTCGACGAGGTCATGGAGTGGGTCACCGCCGAGGACTCGGCTCGGCTGCTCGCCGACATCTGCGAGCCGGGGGTGCCCGAGGAGTTCTGGGGCGGGATCTACAACATCGGCGGCGGCGAGGCCTGGCGGCTGACCAACTGGCGGCTCCAGCAGACCATCGCGGGCGCGCTCGGGGTGCGGGACATCCGCCGCTGGTACGAGCGCCGCTGGTTCGCCACCCGCAACTTCCACGGCCAGTGGTACAGCGACTCCGACCGGCTCCAGGAGCTCGTCCCCTTCCGCCGGGACACGGTGGAGCAGGCCGTGGCCCGCGCGGTGGCGACGCTGCCGAGGTCGGTCCGGATGGCCGGGCGCGTCCCGGCGTTCGTCGTCCGCAACCTGGTCATGAAGCCGCTGGCGCACCGGCCGCGCGGAACCATGGCCTACGTCGAGGCCGGGGACGAGGCAGGCGTCGCGGCCTTCTACGGCTCGCGCGCGGACTTCGAGGCCATCGGGGACTGGAGCACCTTCGTGCCGCCGCGGCCCGACCCGACCACCCCCACGCTGCTCGACCACGGCTACGACGAGTCGAAGGCCCCGAACGCCTGGACCCGGGACGACCTGGCGGACGCCGCGGACTTCCGCGGCGGAACGCTGCTGACCGAGGACGTGCCCGTCGGCGCGGTGGCGCTGCCGCTGGACTGGCGCTGCGCCGAGGACCACACGTTCACCGCCAGCCCGCGGCTCGTGCTGACCGGCGGCCACTGGTGCCCGACGTGCGTGACCCGCCCGACCGAGTACGCCCGCCAGGCCGAGCGCAACCCGTTCCTCGCCCAGATCGAGCTACCGACCCGGCAGGCATCGTCGGTCTAGGGGGTGAAAGCTGCGATCACCTTCTCGCCGAACCGGTGGAGCCGCTCCACCTTGGCCTCGAGCGGCTCGGTGTCCGGCTCGATCTCCAGCGGCGAGTGCGGGCCGTGGTAGCCGGTGTGGGCGTGGGTGACCCCGGCCGCGGCGAACTCCTCCAGCGCCGCGGGCTCCGGCGGGACCGTGGCGTGCACGGCGAACGGGAGGTCCGCGCGGCCGTGGCGGGCGCGGGCCTCATCGAGGCGGCGCAGGCAGTCCTTCAGCTCGTCGAGCCCGAGCCCGGTGGACACCCAGCCGTCACCGAGCCGGGCGGCGCGGTCGAGTAGCGCGTCGGACGTGCCGGGGAACAGCAGCGGGATCGGCTCCTCGGGCACCGGGTTCAGCTTGATGTCCGGGAACGCGTAGAACTCGCCCTGGAAGGACTGGTAGCCGCCGCGCTGCAGCAGGCGCAGCACCTCCACGCACTCCTCCAGCCGCCGCCCGCGCGCCTTCCACGGGACGTCCGCCACCACGTAGTCCTCCGGCCACGGGCTCGTCCCGATGCCGAGCCGGAACCGGCCGCGCGACAGCACGGCCAGTGAGGTGGCCGACTTCGCGAACAGCACCGGCTGGCGGATCGGCAGCTTGAGCACGAACGGGATCAGCTCGATCCGCTCGGTGGCCACCGCCATCGCCGTCAGCGCGACGATCGGCTCCAGGAAGGGCTTGTGCTCGATGAACTCGCGCGAGCCGTCCGGGGTGTAGGGGTAGCGGGCGTCGGACTCCCGGGGATAGCAGACGCTGTCGGACACCGAGACCCCGTCGAACCCCGCCTCCTCGGCCGCCTTCGCCAACGGCACGTAGTGGTGCGGGTCGACCATGGTCACGGACGCCACGAACCTCATCGGGTCCTCCTCATCGGCCGCTCCAGCGCGGCGGGATCGTCGACGAAGGCCCGGACCCTCTCCGGTCCTCCGACTCCGTGATGTGGGCTCGGCCCGAGCACGGTCCCAACCCGGCCCCGGCACGGCCCCGGCACGTCCTCGTGCGACCCCACCCCGCGACCCTGACACCGGAACGGCTCACGATCCACCGGCCGTCCCGGTGTCCGGGAGCACGCGGCGCCGGGCCTTGACGATCACCGGCGACCTGCCCCAGTCTGCATTGACCTATCGCTTGCTTGGGCTCGAGGGGGAGCATGATGGCGTCGTTGCGGTTCGACGGTCGGGTGGTCGTGGTGACCGGGGCAGGTTCCGGCCTGGGCCGCGCCTACGCGGAGCTGCTCGCGGCGCGGGGAGCGTCGGTGCTGGTCAACGACTACGGCCCCGGCCCGGACGGGTCCGGTGGCGGCGAGACCGGGCCCGGCGAGGAGGTCGTCGCCGCGCTCCGCGAGGCGGGCGGCACCGCCGAGTTCGACGGGAACAGTGTCGCCACCGCGGAGGGGGCGCAGGCCGTGATCGACCATGCGCTGGACCGGTTCGGCCGAGTGGACGCGCTCGTCAACAACGCCGGGTACGTCGCGGCGCGGACCGGGATCAGCGCGGTCACCGACGAGCAGTGGCGCGCCGACATGGCGGTCGCCGCGGACGGCACCTTCTACACGTGCCGCGCGGTCTGGGCCCACATGTGGGAGCGCGGCCACGGCCGGATCGTCAACACCTCGTCCGGCTCGTTCTTCGGCATGGGAACCGGGGTCACGCCCTACCCGGCGGCGAAGGCGGCGGTGTGGGGGATCAGCAAGGCGCTCGCCGCGCACAGCGCGACGGCGGGCAAGGACGTGCTGGTCAACTGCATCATGCCGACGGCGTCCGGCCGCATGACCGGCGGGATGGGCCAAGAGATCGCGGAGTACATGCAGCGGGAGTTCGGGCCCGAGCGCGTCGCCCCGCTGGTCGCCTACCTGGCCCACCCGGACTCCACCTGCAACGGCGAGCTGATCAAGGCGGGCGGTGGCCGGTTCAGCCGGGTCTTCGCCGCGGTCGCCCCGGGGTACCGACAGGCCGAGCCGTCGGTCGAGGACGTGGCGGAGCACCTCGACGACATCCTCTCGACCGCGGACTGGGTGATCCCGAACCACGCGCTCGACCCGGCGATGGCGATGTTCTCCGCGCCGGTCTGGCAGTCCTTCCGCGGGGTGAAGCGCGGGTAGGAGGCCCCCCGTTCAGTGGGTCAGGCGCAGCTCCGACAGCCCGCGGATGAAGGCCGAGCTCGCCCAGACCGGGTCGCCCGCGAGGTCGGCATGCGGTGCCCGGGTCACCAGCGCCCGCAGCACGGCGCGCAGCTCGACCCGGGCCAGCCAGACCCCGAGGCAGAGGTGCACGCCGAAGCCGAAGGACACGTGGTCGCGCGAGTCCGGTCGGGTGATGTCGACGGCGTCCGCGGTCGGGCCGAACCGGCGCGGGTCCCGGTTCGCCGAACCGAGCCACGGCACCAGGTGGTTGCCCGCGGGCACCACGGCGTCGCCGATCCGGTAGTCCTCGGGCACCGTGCGGATCATCAGCTGGGCCGTGGGCTCGACGCGCAGCAGCTCCTCCACCGCGTCGTCCACCAGCGCCGGGTCGGCGACGAGCCGCTCCCACTGGTCCCGATGGCGCATCAACGTCAACACGCTGAGCCCGATCTGGTTCACGGTGGTGTCGAAGCCGGCGATCACCAGCGTCTGCACCGTCGCGGCGACCCGTTCCGGCCCGATCACCTCGCCGGACTCCCCGGCGGCGATGAACGCGGAGAGCACGTCATCGGCCAGGTTCCGCCGCTTCCACGCGATGACCTCCTGCAGGTACCCGGTGAACTCCCGCTGCGCGGCGGTGGCCGCCCGCAGCTGTTCGGGGGTGAGGAACGGGTCCAGCAGGGACAGCCCCTGCGACGTCCATCGGTAGAGCCGGGCCATGTCCTCGGGCACCGGGATGCCGAACATCTCGCAGACGAGCCGACACGGCAGCGGCTGGGCCAGCTCGGTGACGACGTCGAAACCCGCCGGGTCCGCGAGCGCCGCGTCGAGCAGCTCGGCCACGATCTCGTCGGTCCGCCCCACCCAGTGCCCGATGCTGCGCCGGGTGAACGGGTGGGCGAGCAGCGAGCGCAGCGGCTTGTGCTCGGGCGGGTCCAGCTTGGCCAGCGCCGGTCGGAGCAGGTAGGCGTCGTCCGCGCCCGCGGCCTTGATCCGCAGGTTGCGCGGGGCGTCGAGCGCGTACCGCTCCGACGAGCTCAGCGCCCGGTCCCCGAGCACCCGCTTGACGTCGTCGTAGCCGAACACCATGTACACGCCGTTGGGATGGCGCTGCACGGGCGCGAGCCGACGCGCCCGCGCGTACGCGGCGTAGGGATCGGCGAGGAACTCCGCGTCGACGGGATCGACCAGGCCCTCCCCCGCCGTCACCACTCCGTCGACGATCTGCTCGCGAACCCGGGTCACCCTCGACTCCTCCACCTTCGCCGGAGGCCGAGCCTAAGCGCCCGAGCAAGCGACCGGTAGGTGCCAGACGGACCACGTCGGGCTAGGAGCGTGGTATAG
>Ga0268266_10002279_pt1 | contig 20845 bp, 24 predicted proteins | sample KBSS13metaG_FD_190356 | JGI IMG/M metagenome (GOLD analysis project Ga0268266, IMG submission 190356) | Switchgrass rhizosphere microbial communities from Kellogg Biological Station, Michigan, USA - KBS S1-3 metaG (SPAdes) (version 2) | ecosystem: Host-associated > Plants > Roots > Rhizosphere... | reverse complement strand
CCATGGCCGACGCCGGAGCCAAGCCCGCGCCTGAAGGGGCCACGGGGCTATTGGTCCTGGCCGACGGCAGCCTGATCCGGGGCAGGGGCTTCGGCGCGGAAGGGGAGGCGGTCGGCGAGATCTGCTTCAACACCGCGATGACCGGCTATCAGGAGATCATGACCGATCCGAGCTACGCGGCCCAGATCGTCACCTTCACCTTCCCCCATATCGGCAATGTCGGCGCCAATTTCGAGGATCTGGAGGCGGACAATCCGTTCGCGCTGGGCTGCGTCGTCCGCCAGGACGTGACCGAGCCAAGCAATTTCCGCGCGGTGCAGACCTTCGTGGAGTGGATGCGGAGCAACGGGCGGATCGGCCTGTCCGGCGTCGATACGCGGGCGCTGACGCGGCGGATCCGGGAGCACGGGGCGCCCAACGGGGTGATCGCCTATCGCGAGGACGGGGCGTTCGATCTTCCGGCGCTGCTGGAAAAGGCGCGTGCCTGGCCGGGGCTGGAGGGGATGGATCTCGCGAAGGAGGTCTCCTGCCGGCAGATGTACCGCTGGTCGGGCGGGCTTTGGCGGCTCGGGCAGGGGTATGAGGAGCTTCCTGCATCGGGCGGAGGCGAGCGGGCGCGCCCCTCGACTTCGCTCGGGACGAACGAGGTGGGAAGCGGCCATGAAATTCCGGGGGAATCGGATGAACAAGGTTCGTTCGTCCCGAGCGGAGCGCGAAGCGCGCAGTCGAGGGGCGCTGGCACGGACGCAGACCAGGACATTCGCCCCCATGTCGTCGCCATCGACTATGGCTCCAAGCGCAACATCTTCCGCAACCTCGCCGACGCCGGCGCGCGGGTGACCGTGCTGCCCGCGACCACCAGCTTCGACGAGGTGATGGCGCACGCGCCCGACGGCTTCTTCCTCTCCAACGGCCCCGGCGATCCGGCCGCGACCGGGGCATATGCCGTGCCTGTGATCCAGGCCATGCTGGAGACCGGCAAGCCGCTGTTCGGCATCTGCCTCGGCCATCAATTGCTGGGGCTGGCGGTGGGCGGCCGGACGGTGAAGATGCACCAGGGGCATCGCGGCGCGAACCATCCGGTCAAGCGCCTCGCCGATGGCCGGGTCGAGATCACCAGCATGAACCACGGCTTCGCGGTCGAGGCGGAGAGCCTGCCGGACACTGCGCTGCCGACGCATGTGAGCCTGTTCGACGGGAGTTTGTGCGGCCTGGAGCTGACCGACAGGCCGGCGTTCAGCGTGCAATATCATCCGGAGGCGAGCCCGGGGCCGCAGGACAGCCAGTATCTGTTCGGGAAATTCGTGGAGCAATTGGGCTGATGGGCAGGCTTTGCCTTCCCGTCGCGCTGGCCTTGCTCGCGGGCTGCGGGAGCGCCACGGCGCCCAATGTTTCCGCGTCCGCAAATGCCGCGCAGGATTCGGCGCGGAGCACGCCCGAGGCGGCGCTTGCGGCGATCACCGACCGCTGCGGGCTTCCCCGCACGGCCCTGCGGTCGCAGGGCGGCTTGTTGGTCCTCAATCCACCGATGGAGGCGGGCCAGACGAAAATGGACTGCCTGCTGCGCGAAATCTCCGCCAACCCGGCGACCGCCAATCTGCAGCTGGGCTTCATCGGCAACGAGTATAGCGAGGGCAACAATGTCCAGAGCCGTTAGACTGCCGCTCTTTCTGGTCGGCCTGCTGGGGACCCTCGCGGGCTGCGCGACCACGGAGGAGCGCCTGATCGCCGCCGCCGCCAACGAGGAGGCGAATCTCGAATTGCTCACCAATTGCGAGCTGACGGGGGCCACCCTGACCAACAGCCGCACGCGCTATCGCCTTGCCTTGCCGCCGGCCCTCTATGCCGCCCGCGATCAGGCGCCGACCGCCGGGCGCATCGCCTGCATGACCTTCTGGGCGCGCGAGCATGGCGTGACCCTGACGATCGTGGAGGACCGCCGGTGAAAAGCGGCCTGCTCCTCGTCGCGGCGCTTTCCGGCGCGTCGGCGCCGCTGCCCGGCGCGGCGGCGGAGCGGGGGCCGCGCTGGTCGCTGGCCTGCCACGCCGGACGGGACGGCGGCGCCACCAATTGCATCGCCCGCCGCCCGATCGGCCGGGCGACGCTGGAGGTGCGGACCGCCGACAGCCAGCTCTTCGCGGCGATCCGCCATCCGCGCTGCCGGACCAATTACCGCAATTTCGACCGCACCGATCTTGCCGGACTGGCGCGGGGCCGGCGCTACGCCACGATCAACCTTGCCTTCGCCGAGATCAGGGCGGAGTTCCGCCGGACCTGCCCGTCGCTGAACGTCCCCGCGATCGGCCTCGACGGCATGCCCGATATCACCATCCACCCCAATCGTTCGGACCATTGATGCCCAAGCGCACCGACATTTCCTCCATCCTCATCATCGGCGCCGGCCCGATCGTCATCGGCCAGGCGGCGGAGTTCGACTATTCGGGCTCGCAGGCCGTGAAGGCGCTGAAGGAGGAGGGCTATCGCGTCATCGTCGTCAATTCGAACCCGGCGACGATCATGACCGACCCGGAGACCGCGGACGCCACCTATGTGGAGCCGGTCACGCCGGCCTATGTCGCCGAGATCATCGCCAAGGAGCGGCCCGACGCGGTGCTGCCGACCATGGGCGGGCAGACCGGGCTCAACACCGCCCTCGCGCTCTTCAAGGACGGGACGCTTGCCAAATATGGCGTGAAGCTGATCGGCGCCGATGCCGACGCGATCGAGATGGCGGAGGACCGGCTCAAGTTTCGCGAGGCGATGGACCGGATCGGGCTCGACAGCCCGAAGAGCCGCATTGCCCACTCCATGGCTGATGCCATGGCGGCGCTCGATCATGTCGGCCTGCCGGCGATCATCCGCCCCAGCTTCACGCTCGGCGGGACGGGCGGCGGCATCGCCTACAATCGCGAGGAGTTCGAGGAGATCGTCCGCGGCGGCCTCGAGGCCTCGCCCACGACCGAGGTGCTGATCGAGGAATCGGTGCTGGGCTGGAAGGAATATGAAATGGAGGTGGTCCGCGACCGGGCGGACAATGCCATCATCATCTGCTCGATCGAGAATGTGGACCCGATGGGCATCCACACCGGGGATTCGATCACGGTCGCGCCGGCGCTGACGCTGACCGACAAGGAATATCAGATCATGCGCAACGCGAGCATCGCGGTGTTGCGCGAGATCGGGGTGGAAACGGGCGGCTCCAACGTCCAGTTCGCGGTCAATCCGAAGGACGGCCGGCTCGTCGTCATCGAGATGAACCCGCGCGTGTCGCGCTCGTCCGCGCTGGCCTCGAAGGCCACGGGCTTCCCGATCGCCAAGGTCGCGGCCAAGCTGGCGGTGGGCTACACGCTGGACGAGATCCAGAACGACATTACCGGCGTGACTCCCGCCTCGTTCGAGCCGACCATCGACTATATCGTCACCAAGATCCCGCGCTTCGCCTTCGAGAAGTTCAAGGACAGCCAGGCCTTGCTCTCGACGGCGATGAAGTCCGTGGGCGAAGTGATGGCGATCGGCCGCTCGATCCATGAGAGCCTGCAAAAGGCACTCAGGGGTCTGGAGACCGGGCTGAACGGGCTCGACGGTGTGCGCAGCCTCTACGGCGCGCAGAAGGAAGATATCGAGGCGGCCCTCGCGGTGCCCTCACCCGACCGCCTGCTGGTCGCCGCCCAGGCGCTGCGCGAGGGGCTGAGCGTCGCCGAGGTCCATGCAGTGACGAAATATGATCCCTGGTTCCTCGAACGGATCCGGGAGATCGTCGAGGAAGAGGAGTCGGTCTGCCGCGACGGCCTACCCGGCGACGCGGCAGGGCTGAGGCGCCTCAAGGCCATGGGCTTCTCCGACCGCCGGCTCGCCGAGCTCAACCTGAAGTCCGCCAACATCCGCGGCGGCGGGGTGAAGACCCGCGCCCGCTCGCACGGCCTGATCCATGACGCGGTGAAGGGGATGATCGGCGCCACGACCGAGACCGAGGTCCGCCGGCTGCGCCACAAATTCGGCGTCCGCCCGGTCTTCAAGCGGATCGACACCTGCGCCGCCGAATTCGAGGCGAAGACGCCTTACATGTACTCGACCTATGAGGCGCCGAGCTTCGGGGAGCCCGAGGACGAGAGTCAGCCCAGCGACCGCAAGAAGATCGTGATCCTCGGCGGCGGGCCGAACCGGATCGGGCAGGGGATCGAGTTCGACTATTGCTGCGTCCACGCCGCCTACGCGCTGAAGGCGGCGGGCTATGAGACGGTGATGATCAACTGCAACCCGGAGACGGTCTCCACCGACTACGACACGTCGGACCGGCTCTATTTCGAACCGCTGACGGTCGAGGACGTGCTGGAGATCCTCCATGTCGAGGCGTCGCGCGGCACTTTGCACGGCGTCATCGTCCAGTTTGGCGGACAGACGCCGCTGAAGCTGGCCCAGGCGCTGGAGGAAGAGGGGATTCCGATCCTCGGCACCTCGCCCGACGCGATCGACCTCGCCGAGGACCGGGAGCGCTTCGCCGCCCTGGTCGACCGGCTGGGGCTCCGGCAGCCGCTGAACGGCATCGCCCGCAGCCGCGACGAGGCGATCATGGTCGCGGAGCGGATCGGCTATCCGGTGCTGACCCGGCCGTCTTATGTGCTCGGCGGGCGGGCGATGGAGATCGTCGACAGCCCGGTGCAGCTCGACGATTATATCCACACCGCGGTGCAGGTGTCCGGCGACAGCCCGGTGCTGATCGACCAATATCTGCGCGACGCGATCGAGGTGGATGTCGACGCGATCTGCGACGGCACCGACGTGGTGATCGCGGGCGTGATGCAACATATCGAGGAAGCCGGCGTCCATTCGGGCGACAGCGCCTGCTCGCTGCCGCCCTATAGCCTTGGGCCGGAGATCGTCACCGAGATCGAGCGGCAGACGCGACTGCTCGCCGAGGGGCTGGGCGTGGTCGGCCTGATGAACGTGCAATTCGCGGTGAAGGAAGGCGTGGTCTACCTGATCGAGGTCAATCCGCGCGCCAGCCGCACCGTGCCCTTCGTCGCCAAGGCGATCGGCGCTCCGGTCGCGAAGCTCGCCGCGCGGGTCATGGCCGGAGAGAAATTGAAGGACCTGCCCGCGCTTCACCGCGACCTTTCCTATGTCGCGGTGAAAGAGGCGGTCTTCCCCTTCGCCCGCTTCCCCGGCATCGATCCGGTGCTGTCACCTGAAATGAAGTCCACCGGTGAAGTTATGGGAATCGCGAGCGATTTTGCCACTGCCTTCCTCAAGTCGCAGCAGGGCGCGGGGCTCGATCTGCCGACCGCAGGCACGCTCTTCGTCTCGGTCAAGGATAGCGACAAGCCGATCGTCGTGCCCGCGGTGAAGGGCCTGGTCGAACTGGGCTTCAATGTGATCGCGACCGGCGGGACCGCCGACTATCTGGAGGCGCAGGGGCTGCCCGTCGAGCGGGTGAACAAGGTGGCGCAGGGGCGGCCGCATATCGTCGACCGGATCAAGGACGGCGGCGTCGGCATCGTCTTCAACACGACCGAGGGCTGGCAGAGCCACAAGGACTCCGCCTCGATCCGCGCGGCGGCCCTGATGGCCAAGGTTCCCTACTTCACCACCGCCTCGTCGGCGGTCGCCGTGGCGATGGCGATCGCGGTGCTCAAGGAGCGTGGCCTTGAAGTGCGCTCGCTCCAGGACTATTATTCCATCTCCGGAGCATGATCCTTCCACAATCGGGCGAAAGATCAGGCGTTGCTCACGCAGCGTCGCTCAGAAGATATTTTTGGGATGAAAGGCACTTGCATGGCGACGGTCGATAAATTGCCGATGCTGGCCGAGGGTTACGAGAAGCTGCAGAACGACGTACGTGCGCTGAAGCTCGAGCGGCCGGCGATTATCGACGCGATCGAGGAAGCGCGCGCCCATGGCGACCTTTCCGAGAATGCGGAATATCATGCCGCCAAGGAGCGGCAGGGTCAGGTCGAGGCGATGATCGCCGACATCGACGACCGCCTGTCGCGCGCGATGGTCATCGATCCCGCCACGCTCAGCGGCGACAAGGTCATTTTCGGCGCCACCGTCCATCTGGTGGACGAGGACGACAAGGTGATCAAATATCAGATCGTCGGCGAGACCGAGGCGGACGCCAAGATCGGCCGGATCTCCTATGCCTCGCCGCTCGGCCGGGCCCTCATCGGCCGCCAGGTCGGCGAGGAGGTGGAGTTCTCCGCGCCGTCCGGCGACAAATATTTCGAGATCAGCAAGATCCAGTTCGTCTGATCGCCGGGAAAGCGGCCATGCGCCTGCCCGACAATTGGCGGAAAGCGCCGCTGACCGCCGGGCTGGCGATCGTCACCAGCGCCGCCTGGCTGATCGTTGCCCTTTTCCAGCTGGATTATTGGGCGGCGGACACGTTCGGCTTCTGGCCGGCCAGTCCCGTGGCCAGCCCGGTCCCCGTCTGGCTCGAGCCGCTGACCGCGACCTTCGTCCATTCCGGGCTGGTCCACCTGCTGTTCAACATGGTCATCCTGGTCTTCTGCGGCAGGCCGGTGGAGAGCGTGCTCGGCACGCCGGCCATGGCGGTTCTCTATTTGCTCGGCGCCTATGCCGCCGCGGGGGCGCAATATCTGGTCGACCCGATCGCCATCGCGCCGATGATCGGCGCGAGCGGCGCCATTTCGGCGGTGCTCGGCGCCTATGCGATGCTGTTCGGCCGCAACAAGGTGAAGGTGTCCAATCCCACCGTCGCGCTCTGGCTCAATGCGCTCTGGCTGATGGCGGCCTGGATCGTGCTGCAGGTGATCATCGGCATCGCGCTGCAGGGCGGCAGCTTCCTGACCGGCGGGCAGGGACTCACCATCGCGGTCGCCGCCCATGTCGGCGGCTTCGTCGTGGGCGTGCTGCGCGCGAATCCGCTGCTGCTGTTCAAATACCGGAAGGCGTAAGCCTAGCCCTTCGCCGCCTCGTCGGCCGCCGGATCGAGCAGACGGTGGAGATGGACGATCATATATTTCATCTCGGCATCGTCGACCGTGCGCTGCGCCTTTCCGCGCCACGCGTCCAGCGCACTCGCATAATCGGGATACAGGCCGACCATGTCGATCGTGTCGAGGTCGAATTCCAGGCCGGTCGGATCCTTGACCCGACCGCCGAAGACGAAATGAAGCTTGCTCATGGCTGGGGCGGTTAGAAGGGAAGGGGCGCCGGCGCAAGCGCCCACCTTCATGCTCCGGCGAAGGCCGGAGCGTTGGCCGGAAGGGATGGCGAGTCTCGCAACGCTCCGGCCTTCGCCGGAGCACGGGGGTGTCAGTACGCCCGCTGCGCTCAGTCCTTGCCGCCGCCCGCCAGGCTGGAGACCGCCTCGCTGACCGTCTCGGCCGCCTTGCTCTTCAATTGGTCGAACTGTTCGCGGCCCATGTCGAGGCCGCGCTGGGCGGCGTCCTTGGCGGCGCCGGCGACCTTGCGGCCGGCCTTGCCCACCAACTTCGTCTCGCGCTCCGTGCGCGGGATCAGAGCGCCGACCAAAGCGCCGAGCAGGAAGCCGCCGACCACGGCGCTGATCGGATAGACGCTCAATTGCTCGTTCGCCTTGCGGGTCGCGTCCGAGGCGCGGTTGCGCGCGGCCTCGTAGGCGGAGGCAGTCCGGTCGCGGGCTGCGGCAAGCGCGCTTGCTGTCCGGCCCCGGGGCGCGTCGCTGTCATCGGCCATCTTATAGTCCTTCCGATACTGGCGCGGGCGCCAGGCGCGCCCACGCGGTCAAACCCTTAATCCTCGTCCCGGTTTCCCTTGCGCCGGCGGCGCGAGACGACTTTCGCCGCCGCCCGTCCGATCGGTTTGCGCGCCAGGAACAGGGCAAGCCCGCCAAGCACCAGGGCGACCGTCTTCGGCCTTTGCTTCACCGCCTCGACCGCGCTTCCCGCGGCTTCCGCCGTCTTGTCCTTCACCCCGGTCCACGCCTCGTTGGCGAGATTGCCGGGCTTCAGGCGCTCGCGCGCCTCGTCCAGCGTGCCGAAGAAGCGCGCCCTCGCGGCCAGCGCATCGCTCTTCGCCTGCTGGAGCATCTCGATGCTCATGCCTGATCGTCACCACGGGACAGAGCCTCGCGCTCCGCCTCGTCGCCGCCCAGCGCCTTCAGGCCGCTCATGCCGATCTTCACCAGGATCAGGCCGGTCAGGATCAGGGCCGCCGTCACAATCAGCCCGGCAAGCAAGGGGCCCACGAGCGTCGACAGCCAGAGCACCAGCCCGAGCAGCAAGGCGGTGATCGACGACATCAGCAGCACCGCACCGATCGCCAGCGCGATCAGCCCGTTGCGCGCCCGCGCCGCGCGCCGCGCCGCGATCGCCTTGTAGACGCCAATCTCCGCCTTCACATAAGCGCGGCCGTCATCGGCCAGCCGGCCCAGCAACGTGCCGATCGATTCGTCTTTCGGTTCCCCCGCGTCGGCCAAACTCAGGCTCCGTCGTTCGCCGCCTGGCGGCTGCCCGAGGCCTCGTCGAGCCCGGTCTTGATCAGCCGCACCAGCATGAAGCCGGCGACCGCGGCGATGCCGATGGCGATGCCCGGGCTCTTGCGCACGAAATCGCGCGTGTCGTCGATCAGATCGTCCACGCTCTTGGTACGGACCTTGTCGGCGAGGCCGGAGACGGCCCCGGACGCGCGATGGGCATAGTCCGCATAGTCGCTGCCGAACTTGCGCTCGACCGCCTGCGCCGCCTCGTCGATCACCTCGCTGAAATCGTCGAGCAGGCTCGTCGCCCGGCTCTTGCCATCGTCGGCGAAGCCGCGCGCCTTGTCGGTCGCCTGGCTGCGCAGGGTCGACACCTGCTCGCGGACCTGGCCGACCAGTCTGTCCTTCGCCGAGGCGAACGCACCCGCGCCGTCATCCTCGGCGGAGGCGCCGCGCACGACATGATCGGTGCCTTCGGGCAAAGCTGGCTTGCGAGGGGGCATGGCGGATCTCCACTTCATTACGACACTGACACTCTTCAAGCTCAAACCACCGTCCGGTGCCTCCCGTTCCCCGGTGGGGCGAGGAAAGTTGCATGAGCTTCGACGGGCCGATATCTGCCCGGCAATCCTTTTCATATCTCATAACGAGGCCGCAACAAAATGACCGCGATCATCCACGTCCACGGCCGCCAGATTCTCGACAGCCGCGGCAATCCGACCGTCGAGGTGGAGGTGCTGCTGGAGGATGGCAGCCTCGGCCGTGCCGCCGTGCCCTCGGGCGCGTCCACCGGCGCGCATGAGGCGGTCGAGAAGCGGGACGGGGACAAGGGCCGCTGGCTTGGCAAGGGCGTCTCCCAGGCGGTCGAATCGGTCAATGGCGAGCTCGCCCAGGCGGTGCTGGAGATGGAGGCCGAGGACCAGGCCGAGATCGACGCGGCGATGATCGGCGTGGACGGCACGGAGAACAAGTCGCGGCTCGGGGCCAATGCCATTCTCGGCGTCAGCCTCGCCGCGGCGAAGGCGGCGGCGGATGCGCGCGGCCTGCCGCTCTACCGCTATGTCGGCGGCGTCTCGGCGCAGACCCTGCCGGTCCCGATGATGAATATCCTGAACGGCGGCGCACATGCCGACAATCCGATCGACTTCCAGGAATTCATGATCATGCCGGTCGGCGCGCCGAGCTTCGCCGAGGGCCTGCGCTGCGGCGCGGAGATCTTCCACACGCTGAAGAAAGGCCTGCACGATGCGGGCCTCGCCACCGCGGTGGGCGACGAGGGCGGCTTCGCGCCGAACCTCGCCTCGGCCCGCGTCGCGCTCGACTTCATCATGACATCGATCGACAAGGCCGGCTACAAAGCGGGCGACGATGTCGTGCTGGCGCTGGACTGCGCGGCGACCGAGTTCTTCAGGGACGGCGCCTACCATATGGAAGGGGAGGGCAAGACCCTCTCGCCGGAAGACATGGCCGGCTTCCTCGCCGATCTGTGCCGCGACTATCCGATCGCCTCGATCGAGGACGGCATGTCGGAGGACGACCTGGTCGGCTGGAAGGCGGTCACCGATTTGCTCGGCAGCAAAGTCCAGCTGGTCGGCGACGACCTCTTCGTCACCAATCCGAAGCGCCTCGCGATGGGCATCAAGGACGGGCTCGCCAATTCGATCCTGATCAAGGTCAACCAGATCGGCACCCTGACCGAGACTTTGGCCGCGGTGTCGATGGCGCACCGCGCCGCCTTCACGGCGGTGATGTCGCACCGCTCCGGCGAGACCGAGGACACGACCATCGCCGACCTCGCCGTCGCCACCAATTGCGGGCAGATCAAGACCGGCAGCCTGGCGCGATCGGACCGGTTGGCAAAATACAACCAGCTGCTGAGGATCGAGGAGGAGCTGGGCAGCGCCGCCAGCTATCCGGGGCGGAGCATTTTCAACGCTTCGACTCGCTAGACGCTCAGCTTACCGGATTTCTACGAATTAACCTTCAAAGGGGTTGATTCCCCTCCCTTTTGCTGATTCTGTGGCGGGACGATGACGGTGGGGCGGAATCCTTTGGCTTTGATCAGGCGCGCGGCATGGCCGGCGGCTGGGCTCCTTATCATCTGCTATTTCGTCGGCGCTGCCGTGGTCGGTGAGAATGGGGTCATGGCCTGGGGCGACTATCGCCGCGCCAAGACCGAGCGCAGTGCGACTCTCGCCCGGCTCGAGGCCGACAAGGCCCGGCTGCAGCACCGCTCGCAGCTGCTCGATCCCGGCAATGCCGATCCCGACCTCGCCGAGGAAATGATCCGCAACCAGCTCGGCTATGTCCGGCCGGACGAGATCATCATCCCGCTCGACGATTCGACCGGCGCCCGCCCGGCCGCCGAGCGCCGCTGATTTTTCGGCATATTCCCTAAGGTCAGCCGACTCCGCCGCCATGTTGCGCGCCCGCCCGTTTGCCGCCATAGGGCCGCAATCGAGTTGAGGAGAGAGCCGGTAATGGCCAAGGCAGCATCGCCGAAGCGCGCCCCCAAAAAGGCCGCCGCTCCGGCCCCCCAAATCCCCAATCGCGAGCGCCCTGCCGAGCCCGTGCGCTACCCCGCCGGCAAGGACGAGCTGCTCGAATTCTACCGCCAGATGCTGCTCATCCGCCGCTTCGAGGAGCGCGCGGGCCAGCTTTACGGCCTCGGCCTGATCGGCGGCTTCTGCCATCTCTATATCGGCCAGGAGGCGGTCGCCGTCGGCCTCCAGTCGGCGCTCACGGTCGGCAAGGACAGCGTGATCACCGGCTATCGCGACCATGGCCACATGCTCGCCTACGGCATCGACCCGAAGGTGATCATGGCCGAGCTGACCGGCCGCCAGGCGGGCATCTCCAAGGGCAAGGGCGGCTCGATGCACATGTTCAGCGTCGAGCATGGCTTTTACGGCGGCCACGGCATTGTCGGCGCGCAGGTCAGCCTCGGCACCGGCCTCGCCTTCAAACACAAATATGCGGAGGATGGCGGCGTCTGCCTCGCTTATTTCGGCGATGGCGCGGCCAATCAGGGCCAGGTCTATGAGAGCTTCAACATGGCGGAGCTCTGGAAGCTTCCGATCATCTTCGTGATCGAGAACAACCAGTACGCCATGGGCACGAGCGTGAACCGGTCCTCGGCCGAGGACCAGCTCTACAAGCGCGGCGACAGCTTCCGCATTCCCGGCATCCAGGTCGACGGCATGGACGTGCTGGCGGTGCGCGGCGCCGCGGAATCCGCGCTCGACTGGGTGCGCGCCGGCAAGGGCCCCGTCCTGCTCGAGCTGAAGACCTATCGCTATCGCGGCCATTCCATGTCCGACCCGGCCAAATATCGCTCGCGCGAGGAGGTGCAGGCGGTTCGCGACAAGTCCGACCCGATCGACCATGTGAAGAAAGAGCTTGAGGCGGTGGGGGTGACCGAGGCCGACCTCAAGGCGATCGACAACGAGATCAAGAAGATCGTGGTCGAGGCCGCGGACTTCTCCGAACAGGCGCCCGAGCCGGACGCGTCCGAGCTCTACACCGACGTGCTGGTAGGGAGCTACTGATGGCCATCGAGATCAAGATGCCCGCGCTCTCTCCCACCATGGAGGAGGGGACGCTCGCCAAATGGCTGGTCAAGGAAGGCGACAAGGTCGCCGCCGGCGACATCCTCGCCGAGATCGAGACCGACAAGGCGACGATGGAGTTCGAGGCGGTGGACGAGGGGACGATCAGCCAGATCCTGATTCCCGAAGGCACGGACGAGGTGAAGGTCGGCGCGGTGATCGCGGTGATGGCCGCCGAGGGCGAGGATGCCTCCGCGCCGGCGCCCGCGCCTGCTCCGGCGGAACCTGCCGCCAAGGCCGAGAGTGCCCCCGCGGCCGCGGCCGAAGCCCCCGCGCCGGTGAAGGCGGAGACCGGGACCGCCCAGCTGACCGCGACCGCGGCCGTGCGCCCGGAGCCGGATGTGCCCGCAGGCACCGAGATGGTGAAGACCACGGTCCGTGAAGCATTGCGCGATGCGATGGCCGAGGAGATGCGCGCCGACGGCCGCGTCTTCGTGATGGGCGAGGAGGTCGCCGAGTATCAGGGCGCCTACAAGGTGACCCAGGGCCTGCTGGACGAATTCGGGGCGAAGCGGGTGATCGACACGCCGATTACCGAATATGGCTTTGCCGGCGTTGGCAGCGGCGCGGCAATGGGCGGCCTGCGGCCGATCATCGAGTTCATGACGTTCAACTTCGCGATGCAGGCGATCGATCACATCATCAACAGCGCGGCGAAGACCAATTATATGTCGGGCGGGCAGATGCGCTGCCCGATCGTGTTCCGCGGCCCCAACGGCGCCGCCTCCCGCGTCGCCGCGCAGCATAGCCAGAATTACGGGCCCTGGTACGCCTCCGTCCCCGGGCTGGTGGTGATCGCGCCTTATTCGGCCGCCGACGCGAAGGGCCTGCTCAAGGCGGCGATCCGCTCGGAGGACCCGGTGGTCTTCCTCGAGAATGAGCTGCTTTACGGCCAGAGCTTCGACGTGCCGAAGCTCGACGATTATGTCCTGCCGATCGGCAAGGCGAAGGTCGTGAAGACCGGCAAGGACGTGACCCTGGTCTCCTATTCGATCGGCGTCGGCGTGGCGCTCGACGCGGCTGCCAAGCTGGCGGACGAGGGGATCGATGCCGAGGTGATCGACCTTCGCACCCTGCGCCCGCTCGACAAGGCGACGGTGCTGGACAGCCTGAAGAAGACCAACCGCATGGTCTGCGTCGAGGAAGGCTGGCCGGTCTGCTCCATCTCCTCGGAGCTGCAGGCGATCGCGATGGAGGAGGGGTTCGACGATCTCGACGCCCCGGTGCTCCGCGTCACCAATGTGGACGTGCCTCTGCCTTATGCCGCGAACCTGGAGAAGCTGGCCTTGATCAAGGTCGCGGACGTCATCGCGGCCGCGAAGAAGGTCTGCTACCGCTAAGGCGGTGATGGCGCTGGATCCCGACCGGAAGCTCGCGCTTGCCTATGTCCCGGCCGCGGCCCGCGCGGCGGTCGAGGCCCTGTGGCGGCTTGACGCCAGCCTGGCCGCTGTCCTTGCCACGGGCACCCAGCCTCTGATCACGCAGATGCGGCTCGCCTGGTGGCGGGAGGCGCTGGAGAAACTCGACAGCGCGGCACCGCCGGCCGAACCGGTGCTGCAGGCCCTGGCCGCGCACGTCCTGCCGGTCGTGAGCGGGGCCGAGCTGGCGGCGATGGAGGAGGGTTGGCTGATTTTGCTCTCGGACGAGGCGCTGGGGGCGGACGAACTGGCCCGTTACGCGGCGCTCCGGGGCGGGTTGCTCTTCGATTATGGCGCGCGGTTGCTCGGCGGGGCGGACTTTCCGGTGGCGCAGGCCGGGGAGGCGTGGGCGCTGGCCGATCTGGCCCGTCACAGCCGCCGAGTCGAAGAAATCAAGTCGCCAGCATCCCCGCCGAAGATGAAATGGCCGAAGAAGCTCCGTTCACTTGGGATGCTGGCAATGCTTGCGAGACGCGATCTCGAACATCTTGGTCAAGAAGCAGAAAGGCCGGGCAGTCCGGCGCGAATGCTCCGCATGATCCGGCACCGGCTCAGCGGATATTGATCCATAATGGATGTATTCATCGACCATATTTTGCATTTCCGATGACAAAAGCATAAATTTCTCCCCGGAAAGGGGAGACTGTCATGCTGCGATTCTTTACAGGCGCCGGTTCGGCGGCTTTGCTGTTATTTGCAGGCTTCTTCATCTGGAAGGGCATGGCCACCCGCGCCGAGACGCCGGTGCCGGCGGCGCCCGCGGAGGCTGCCGACGCTGCGGCTGAGGACGGGCCGGTCGCACCAGGGCGGCCGCCGTCCGCCGATGCGCGTACCCGCGAGCAGCGCCGTTTCGACCGCGCCGACCGCGACAATGACGGGCGGGTCACGGTCGAAGAAATGACCTGGCAGCGGCGCCGCAATTATCAGCGGCTCGACACCGACCGGAACGGTCAGCTCTCGTTCGAGGAATGGGCGGGCGCCACGTTGCGCAAATTCGCCGAGGCCGATGCAAACCGGGACCGCGCCCTCAACCGCACGGAATTCGCCACCACCGCCCCGCGCCCCCGCCGCACGGCGTCGGCGGCGCGTTGCGACTGCACGAACGAGCGCCGTGCCTCGAACGGCGGTGGCGCAAGATCGGCACCGGCGGCGCGCTGACTTTCTTCCTCCCCATCGCGCCGATGGGGAGGGGGACCCCGTGAAACGGGGTGGCGGGGTAGAAGGCGCGGACCATGCGAAAGGTCGACAGAAACGCGGCCGTGCAGAAGGCGCGTGCGCCAAGGCGCTCGCCCAGACCACCTGAGAGCCTGCTTTGGCAGCAGCTCCGCGCGCGGCCACACGGTTTGAAGTTCCGCCGCCAGCATCCGTTCGGACCGTTCATTGCAGGTTTCTACTGTCCGGCCGTGAAGCTGACGGTGGAGGTTGATGGAGACAGCCATGACATGGGCGGACGGCCGGCGTAGGATGCGAACAGGGACCGATGATTGCAGGAGGAGGGGCTTAGGGTGATCCGGTTCAATACGACTGACGTGATGAAGGATGTCGGGTCGGCGGTTACTGCGATTCTGTTGGTGGGGCGAAGCGAGTTACCCCTCCAGCGGCAACATCGCCGGTCCCCCTCACCAATCGCCGATTGGGGAGGAAGTCAGGCCAGCCAGGCTTCCAGATCAGCCCTGGCCCGACCCGTATAGAGCTTCTTGCGGTCGGCCTTCTTCGAGCGGCCGGCGAGCTCCAAAGGTGGGAAGAGGCCGAAATTGACGTTCATCGGCTGGTAGCTGGCCGCGTCGGCGCCGCCGGTGATGTGGCCGAGCAAGGCGCCGAGCGCCGTTGTCGGCGGAGGCGGGGCGAGCGTTTCGCCCGCAGCCTCCGCCGCCGCGAAACGGCCGGCAAGCAAGCCGACGGCGGCCGATTCCACATAGCCTTCGCAGCCCGTGATCTGGCCGGCGAAGCGGATATGCGGCGCCTTGCGCAGGCGCAGGGTCCCGTCCAGCAATTGCGGGCTGTTGATGAAGGTGTTGCGGTGCAGCCCGCCCAATCGGGCGAACTCCGCTTTCTCAAGCCCGGGAATGGTCCGGAACAGGCGTACCTGCTCGGCATGTTTCAGCTTGGTCTGGAAACCCACCATGTTCCAGAGCGTGCCCAGCGCATTGTCCTGCCGCAACTGCACCACCGCATAAGGCCAGCGCCCGGTCCTGGGATTGTCGAGCCCGACCGGCTTCATCGGCCCGAAGCGCAGCGTGTCGACACCGCGCTCGGCCATCACCTCGATCGGCATGCAGCCTTCGAAATAGGGCGTGTCCTTCTCCCACTCACGGAACTCGCCTTTTTCGCCGTCGAGCAGGCCCTGGTGGAAGGCGAGATATTCGTCCTTCGTCATCGGGCAGTTGATGTAATCCTTGGTGTCACCCTTGTCCCAGCGGCTCGCCATCCAGCAGATGTCCATGTCGATCGTGTCGCGGTGCACGATCGGCGCGATCGCGTCGAAGAAGGCGAGGGCATCCGCGCCTGTCGCCGCGCCGATCGACTCCGCCAGGCGCGCCGCGGTGAGCGGTCCGGTCGCGACGATGGTCTGGCCCGCGGCGGGGAGGGCGTCGACCCGCTCGCGGATGATCTCGACATTGGGGTGGGCGGCCAGCCGCTCGGTCACCGCCGCGGAAAAGCCGTCCCGGTCCACCGCCAGAGCCGAGCCGGCCGGCACCTTGTGCGCGTCCGCCGCCGCCATGATCAGCGAGCCCATCGCGCGCATCTCGGCATGAAGCAGGCCCACGGCATTGCTCTCCGCATCGTCGGAGCGGAAGCTGTTCGAGCAGACCAGCTCGGCCAGCCCGTCCGTGTGGTGCGCCGGCGTCATCTCGCCAGTGCCCCGCATCTCGGACAGCCGCACCTTCAGCCCGGCCTGGGCGAGTTGCCAGGCGGCCTCGGAACCGGCGAGGCCGCCGCCTATTATTTGAACGTGGTGGGTCATCGCGGCGGCGATAGTCGTCTTCGCGCACGGGAGGAAGAGATGCTTGACCATATCGGGTTCGCCGTGGCCGACGCGGAACGCTCGCGGGCTTTCTACGAGCAGGCGTTGGCGCCGCTCGGCCTGTCCCTGATCATGTCCGTTCCCGCCGAGGAGAATGGCAGCGGCGGCGCCGCGCACGGCTTCGGCACGCCGGGCGACCCCTTCTTCTGGGTCGGCGACAATGAGCAGGTCGGGGAGGGGACGCATGTCGCCTTCCGCGCGAAGAGCCGCGCCGACGTCGATGCCTTCCACGAGGCCGCGCTCGCCGCCGGGGGAAAGGACAATGGCGGGCCGGGCTTGCGCCCCCAATATGGACCGAATTACTATGCGGCCTTCGTCTACGATCCCGACGGGATCAACCTGGAAGCGGTCTGCCACGAGCCTGGATGAGCAAGCGCATTCGACCCATCACCGCCTTCCTGGCCGCCGTCTCACTGACCGTGCCCGCGCGCGCTGAGAAATTGCCGCCGGTCCGCTCCGAGCAGGGCGATGCGCGGATTCATGTCGAGATCATCGACTATACGCCGCGCTTCCTCGCCTTTTACGAGCGTGCCCGCGAGGTGAGCGATCCGGCCGGGCGCTTCGCTCTCTGGCAGGAGCATTACGGCTTTGCCGCGGTGCCCCCGGGGCCCCGCGGCGAGGCGATGGCGAGAGGCCTGCTCGATGCCGGCTGGAGCCGCTACGCGCCCAATCTGGCGTCGCTCCGGCGGGGCGCGGCCACGTTCGGCACGATGCCGCTCGACACGCTTCGCGCGATCGCGCGCGTGCTGGAGGCCGACCGGCCGCTCGATGTCGACTTCCTCGTCTATGTCGGCGCCTATGACGACAATGCGTTCACGGCCGGTGCCGCGCCGCCTATGGTGGCCTTCCCCGTCGAGATGTCCGCCGATTTACGGCCCCAGGTCATGGCCCATGAGCTGACCCATGCCGTGCATATCCAGCTTGCCGGCCTCAGCGGCGGCTGGGAACGAAGTATCGCGGCCACCCTGATGCAGGAAGGGCTGGCCATGCACGTCTCCCGCGAGGTCGTCCCGGGCCGCCCGGTGGCGGCCTATGTCGAGCATGAGGCGGGCTGGTGGCCGCGGGTGAGCGCGCGCAAGGCGGACCTGCTGCGCGACCTGCTGCCCGTTCTCACCCGCCAGGATGGCGAGACCGTGTTCACCTATACGATGGGGAACGGCCCGTCGGGCTTCCAGCGGGAGGCCTATGCGGTGGGCTGGTGGGTGATCGAGCATCTCCGCTCGACGGGCATGACTCTGGGCCAGATCGCCCGCATCAGCGAGGCCGACATGCCCGTGGTGGCCGAGCGCGCGATCCGCGAGATGCTCGCGCCGCCCGGGTCCTGACCTGTCCCGAACAGGCACCGCAGCCGTTCCGCTCTGGCCAGAAATGGCATATTATTGCACTAGGCCAGACCATGACCGCCGCGACCACAGACAGGCCGACGATCAGCCTCATCATTCCCGCCTTTAATGAGGAGGCGTATCTCGGCGCCTGCCTCGACGCGGTGATGGCCAATATCGCGGGCAAGGCGCTGGAGGTCATCGTCGTCGACAATAACAGCACGGACGGCACCAGGGCCGTGGTCGAGCGCTATCCCGCCGTCACTTATGCGTTCGAGCCGGAGAAGGGGATCACCCGGGCCCGGCAGCGCGGCTTCCTCACCGCGCGCGGCGACATCCTCGCTTATGTCGATGCCGACACCCATCCGCCGGCCGGCTGGATCGAGCAGATCTGGGAGCAGTTCGGGAAGAATGCGGAGCTCGCGTCGCTGTCCGGTCCCTACAGTTTCTATGACCTGAGCGGGCTGCGCAACAAGGTCGCCTCGGGCTGGTTCGTGGCGGCGCGGCCGCTCTACGGGATCATCGGCTACATGCTCGTCGGAGGCAATTTCGCGATCCGCCGCGACGTGCTGGAGCGGATGGGCGGCTTCGACCCGAAGATCGAATTCTATGGCGAGGATGCCGACATCGCCAAGCGCGCCAAGCAATATGGCAAGGTCCTGTTCCACCCCCGCTTCGTGATGCCGACCTCGGGCCGGCGGATGAAGAAGCAGGGCTTTTTGAAGATGGCCGGCCTCTATTTCGTGAACTTCTTCTCGATCGTGTTCCGCGGCAAGCCCGCGACCAAAAGCTATACGGACGTCCGATGACTGGCCCGCAGCGCATCTTCACCATCGGCTATGAGGGCGCGACCCAAGCGGAATTGATCGCGGCGCTCCGGCAGGCGGGCGTGGCGCGGGTGATCGACGTCCGCGCCGTGCCCCTCTCCCGCAAGCCCGGCTTCTCCAAGAACGTGCTCGCCGCCGGCCTTAAGGAAGCGGGGATCGACTATGTGCTCCTGAAGGCGCTCGGCACGCCGCCGGCGGGGCGGGAGGCCGCGCGCAAGGGCAAGATGGCGGAGATGCGCCGGATCTACGCCGCGCAGCTCGAGACGCCTGAGGCTGGCTTCGAGGCCGCGCAATTGCTCAGCCTGGCCGAGGAAAAGCCATCGGCCTTACTGTGCTTCGAGCGGGATCCGGCCGGCTGCCATCGGACGCCGCTCCGCGAAACGGTGCTCCCACACGCCGAAGCGATCGACCTCTACGCTTGATCCCGATTAAGGCACGGCCGGCATAAACAGCCCCATTCCGCGCGAACATGAGTCCGCGCGGCGCGTTGGATCATCCTCAACGCTCATTAAGGAGATAAGGATGCGTCCTCTTGCCATTGCTTCCGCTGCCGCGATCGCCCTGATCGGTACCGCCGCGATCGCCACCCAGTCCGGGCAGCACCAGCATCCCCCGACCACCAACAGTTCCAATTCCAGCAACACCGCCGAACCCGCCCCGCCGCCTCCCCCCGCGGAAGACGAAGCGCCCGCCGGCAATTCGAGCACCGGGAACAGCCAGACGCCCCCGCCCGAACTCGGCTAAACCGCTAACCTGAGGCCCCGCCTTCGCTCCCCCCCCGCGAGGCGGCCTCAGGCGTATCTGCCGCGTCGGCGTCCACTGGCCAGCGGGCGAAGGCGCGGCAGATCATCCCGCAGCTGACTCCGGTCACCAGCAAGGCGGCGGCAAGCAGCCGGTACACGGTCAGGAAATCGGGGAAGAGCAGGCAGACCAGGGCGGCCAGCACCAGCCCGGCCAGCATCCAGGCCAGCCAGGATCGCGCCCTCCTGAACATCGCCCCCAGCACGGCCATCGCTGCGGCGCCGAGCGTCACGGGCAGGACCGCGGACAGGAAGGCGTAGCGCACCGACATCAACAGGATGATGGGCAGGTCCGCGGCCTCCGCCCAGCGGAACACCTCGCCGCCGCGCGACGGGACGAGGCCCGACAGCAGGGTCCCGGCGATGAAGAAGGCCGGGCCCGCGGCCAGCGCGGCGACGACGATCCCGGCGAGCAGCCGCGGACCGTCGACCAGCCGCTGCCGCTTATTCGCCGGCGGTTCCGGCGCCATTCTCGCCTTCCGTCATCTCCGCAACCGTCTCCGGCACGGCCTCGCCTTCCTCCTCGCTCTCCTCGATCCGCGCGGCCGAGACGACATGCTCGTCATCGGCGACGTTGAACAGGCGGACGCCGGCGCTGTTGCGGCCGATGACCCGCGTGTCGCCGACGCTCATCCGGATCAGCTTGGCCTGGTCGGTGACCAGCATCAGCTGCTCGCCATGATGGGCGGGGAAAGAGGCGACGACGGGGCCGTTGCGCTCCAGATTGTCGATATTGGTAATCCCCTGGCCGCCGCGATTGGTGCGGCGATATTCATAGGCCGAGGAGCGCTTGCCATAGCCATTGGCGCAGACGGTGAGGATGAACTCCTCCGCCGCCTCGAACTCGGCCATCCGCTCGGGCGAGAGAGTCGTCTCGCGCTCGCCTTCCTTCCAGGGCGCGGCCTTGAGATAGGCCTCGCGCTCCTCGGTGGTGGCAGCGAAGCCGCGCAGGATGGAGAGCGACATCACCTCGTCGCCGTCGCGCAGCGTCATGCCGCGCACGCCGGTCGACGTGCGGCTCTGGAACTCGCGCACCGCGGTCGCCTCGAAGCGGATCGCCTTGCCCTGCCGCGTGGCGAGCAGCACGTCATCCTCCTCGGTGAGCAGGGCGACGCCGATCAGCCGGTCCGTCGCATCCTCGTCGAAGCGGATCGCGAACTTGCCGTTGGAGGGCACGTTGGCGAAGGCGTCCATCGAATTGCGCCGGACGCCGCCATGGGCGGTGGCGAAGATGACGTGGAGCTTCGACCATTCCGTCTCGTCCTCGGGCAGCGGCAGCACGGTGGAGATGGTCTCGCCCTCGGCCAGCGGCAGCAGGTTCACCATGGGCCGACCGCGCGTGTTGGCCGCGCCCTCGGGCAGGCGCCAGACCTTGAGGCGATAGACCTTGCCGTGCGTGGAGAAGAACAGGACCGGATTGTGGGTC